>Ga0307505_10000309_pt1 | contig 57530 bp, 55 predicted proteins | sample 23_S_MG_FD_202183 | JGI IMG/M metagenome (GOLD analysis project Ga0307505, IMG submission 202183) | Soil microbial communities from Populus trichocarpa stands in riparian zone in the Pacific Northwest, United States - 23_S | ecosystem: Environmental > Terrestrial > Soil > Riparian zone > Trees...
AATGGCCTTCGCAAAACTCAAGGCGTTGCTGCGAAAGCGCGCCGCCCGCAGCTTTGATGCGATCACCCAAGCGCTCGGCGACATTGTCGGTCTCTTTTCAGTCACCGAATGCCGAAACTTCTTCAAAGCCGCAGGATATGAGGCAGAATAGATGCGACACGCTTTAGTTGCTTCTGGCCGTTCGCAGGAAGCGATAACGCCCGCGACAAATAGGAAAACTTCCAACAATCCCAAAAGAATCCCCGGCCATTCTTCGCAAATATCCGACGGCAGCCACCCGATCGTGGCTGGTGGACGGAAGGAAGCGTCTAAAGGGCGCGAAGCGAGGCATCCGGCCTCGATTGGGGGACGGCATGGGAGGAATTGAAAAGATCATACGGCGTCCCGACGGCTCGCCAGACATCGATCACTACACAGATGTCGCCCGCGACCTGCGGAGCCAAGCGTTCCGACATCTCCTTCGTGCGATGAGCGGCACGCTGCGCCACCCGACGACTGCGGCACGCTTCAGGAGCGCGGCCGACCCGTCCGATGTGTTCGGCCCGGACGCACCGAGGCGCGCACCCGACGACAGTTGATCGTCCTGACGAAAACGCCCCGTCGAATGACGGAGCGCTTTCGGCTCACCCGTTCCGAGCGACTACGCCGCCTCGGCCTCTTCGCTGATCGAGCGCGGCTTCGACCGGAAATTCAGCCGGTCGGAGCCGGAGGTGATCTTGACCGTCGAGCCGTCGAGGATGTCGCCGAGCAGGATCTTCTCGGCTAGAGCGTCCTGTAGCTCCTTCTGGATCACCCGCTTGAGCGGCCGCGCGCCGTAGGCCGGATCGTAGCTCTTGTTTGCCAGCCACTGAACCGCGTCGTCATCAAGGTCGAGCACGATCTTGCGGTCGGCAAGCAGCTTCTGCAGCCGCTTGAGCTGGATCTCCACGATCTGGCCCATATCCTGCCGGCGCAACCGGTGGAACAGGATCACCTCGTCCACGCGGTTGAGGAATTCCGGCCGGAACGACGCCCGCACCACCGCCATCACTTCGTCGCGCGCGGCATCCGCGTCCTGATCCTCGCCAAGCGCGACCAGATACTCGGAACCGAGATTGGACGTCATGATGATCAACGTGTTGCGGAAATCGACCGTCCGGCCCTGACCGTCAGTCAGGCGGCCGTCGTCCAGAACCTGCAACAGCACGTTGAACACGTCGGGATGCGCCTTCTCGATCTCGTCGAACAACACGACCTGGTAGGGCCGGCGGCGGACAGCTTCCGTGAGCGCACCGCCCTCCTCGTAACCGACATAGCCGGGAGGCGCACCGATGAGCCGGGCGACGGAGTGCTTTTCCATGAACTCCGACATATCGATGCGTACCATCGCCGCCTCGTCGTCGAACAGGAAGTTCGCGAGCGCTTTGGTCAGCTCGGTCTTGCCGACGCCGGTGGGGCCGAGGAACATGAACGAACCGATCGGCCTGTTGGGATCCTGGAGACCGGCACGGGCGCGCCGAACCGCCTTCGACACCGCCTGCACCGCTTCGCCCTGCCCGACGACACGCTTGGCCAGCTCGTCCTCCATGCGCAGTAGCTTCTCGCGCTCGCCTTCCAGCATCTTGTCGACCGGGATACCGGTCCAGCGGGAAACGATGTGAGCAATATGGGAAGGCGTGACGGTCTCCTCGACCATTGAGGATGCAGCGGCGTCCTGTGATTCTGCCACGGTCAGCTTTTTCTCAAGCTCAGGAATGCGGCCGTAGGCAAGTTCGCCCGCCTTGGCGAATTCGCCCTTGCGCTGAGCAATAGCCAGTTCGTTGCGCGCCTCGTCGAGCTCCTTCTTCAGATCGGCGGCGAGCCCAAGTTTCTGCTTCTCGGCCTGCCACTTGGCAGTCAATGAGGCGGATTCCTCCTCTATCGCCGACAGCTCCTTTTCAAGTCGCACAAGCCGATCCCTGGAGGCTTCGTCCTTCTCGACTTTCAGCGCCTCGCGCTCAATCTTGAGCTGCATGATGCGCCGGTCGAGCTCGTCCAGTTCCTCGGGCTTGGAATCGACCTGCATCCTCAGTCGCGATGCAGCCTCGTCGACCAGATCGATCGCCTTGTCTGGCAAAAACCGGTCGGTGATATAGCGGTTCGAAAGCGTGGCCGCCGACACCAGCGCATTGTCGGAAATACGCACCTTGTGGTGCTGTTCGTACTTTTCCTTCAGTCCGCGCAGAATCGAGACCGTGTCCTCCACCGTCGGCTCGGCCACGAACACAGGCTGGAAGCGACGAGCAAGGGCGGCGTCCTTCTCGACATGCTTGCGATATTCGTCGAGCGTTGTGGCGCCCACGCAATGCAGCTCGCCGCGCGCCAGCGCCGGCTTGAGCAGGTTGGAGGCGTCCATCGCGCCGTCTGCCTTGCCCGCGCCGACCAGCGTGTGCATCTCGTCGATGAACAGGATGATATTGCCGTCGGCTGCCGTCACCTCGTTGAGCACTGCCTTCAGCCGCTCCTCGAACTCACCACGGTACTTCGCACCAGCGATGAGCGCGCCCATGTCGAGCGCCATCAACTGCTTGTCCTTGAGCGATTCGGGCACGTCGCCATTGACGATGCGCAAGGCGAGTCCTTCGGCGATGGCGGTCTTGCCCACTCCGGGCTCGCCGATGAGGACGGGATTGTTTTTGGTGCGGCGCGAGAGGACCTGGATGGTGCGCCGTATTTCGTCGTCGCGCCCGATCACGGGATCGAGCTTGCCGGAGCGGGCGTCGGCGGTGAGGTCGCGTGAATATTTCTTCAGGGCATCATAACCCTGCTCGGCCGAAGCCGAATCGGCCGTGCGACCCTTGCGAATATCGTTGACCGCCTGGTTGAGGGCGGCGGGCGTCACCCCGGCCTTTGCGAGAATATCGGCGGTCTTCGCGGACTTCTCCATCGCAAGCGCCTGCAGCAGCCGCTCGACCGTGACAAACGAGTCGCCCGCCTTCTTCGCCAGCTCTTCAGCCGACGAGAAGACCTTCGCGAGCGGCTGGGCGAGATAAAGCTGGCCGTTGCCGCCTTCCACCTTCGGCATCGCCTCAAGCGCGGCCTCCACGCCAAGCCGCGCATCCCGCGGCCGGCCGCCAGCACGCTCGATGAGTGAGGCGGCGAGGCCTTCCTCGTCGTCGATCAGCACTTTGAGGATGTGCTCGGGCGTGAATTGCTGGTGATTGCGCGATAGCGCGAGAGTTTGTGCGGACTGGATGAACCCGCGCACGCGCTCGGAATATTTCTCGATGTTCATATGCGTCTCCATTCCCTCCCCGGCCCTTCTTTCGGCTCCGGATCGGTTTCAGGGTGACGGACCCCCTCGGAAAGTGACACAGATCAAACCGGTCACGTACCGCTAGCGGCAGGTCCACTTGGCGCGGATATGGGTATGTTTTCCCACCGCCTCAAGATGGCCCGCAGGGCCTGAAACGAAAAACGGCGGGCCCATCGACCCGCCGTTCCGAATTCCCTAATCAGCGACGCATCTACTGCGCCGCCTCGGTGACCGGCTCCTCGCCGGCGGTGGTGTCTTCATTGGAAGGCTCACCCGCCTTTGCGCGCTGGCGACGCGGACGGCGCTGGCGACGCGGCGCCGCCTCCTGGGCCTCATCGCCGCCTTCAACCGTATCCTGCGGCTCCTCGGGTTGCGGGGAGGTCTGGGATACGGGCTCCTGCGTGAGCGCCACTTCGGCTGGAACACCCTCGATCACCGGCTGCGGGCCGCTGCCGCTGCTGTGCTGCTGCGCCGGCCTCTCGTCGCCGTCCTCGTCGAGATCGTCGTCGTCGCGCACGTCGCGTTGCGGCTGCTGCGGCATCTGCGCCTGCGCGGCCATGATGATGCGGTTGTAGTGCTCGGCATGCTGGAGATAGTTTTCGGCCATCACCCGATCGCCCGCGCTCTGCGCATCGCGCGCCAGGGTCGCGTACTTTTCGGCGATCTGCTGGGCGGAACCGCGAATCTTCACATCCGGACCATTGCTCTCATAGCTTCTGGTCAGCGGGTTTGGACCCTTGCGGTTCTGGTTGTTGCCGTTGTTGTTGTTGCTATTGTTATTGTTGCCGCGACCGCGCATGCGCCTGTTCTGCTGTGGCCTCATTCGAAACTCTTCATGTTGAGAATGCTTTCAGTCGGATTGGGACGCTGCCGCTTCGCGTTCCGCCTCGGCGATCAGCCGAAATGCCCGCGCCTTCGCCGCGCCAGTTCCAGTCCTGGTCCATATCTGTTCCGGACGATCCCCGCACGAAGCTGAGGCGTCGATCACACAACGAGGCAGTTTTTTGTTCCCAGGGAACCGAATCGATAACAGCACTGCCTGCTTCGTCTCATCCGGTAGCCGGAAACTATCCGCAATACCAAATCTTGCCAAGTGCTTTTTTGCACTGCGCCATCAGCGGCCGATGGGTTCAAACATCAGAGCGCGCACAACGCCCGCAAGGTCGGAGGCAGTTTGTACCAACGCGAAATTCCGTGCTGCAAAAACTGCCGGCACCGTCTCGGCCTGGTCGTATCCGATCTCGACCGCTATTGCGCCATCCGATCCCAGATACTCCGGCGCACCTGCGGCTATCGAGCGATATGCGTCGAGCCCGTCGGGGCCGCCATCAAGGGCAGTTCGCGGATCGTTCTCGCGAACCTCCCGCTTCAGCATCGCAATGTCTTTGCTCGCAATGTAGGGCGGATTTGAGACGATGATGTCGAACCGTCCCTCGACCGCGTCGAACCAGTCCGACACCAGGGGCTGGAACCTGTCGCTCAGGGCATTGATATCGGCATTGGCAGCCGCTGTTGCAAGAGCGTCGAGCGAAATGTCCGTTGCGACGGCGGTCGCACGCGGCTCTTCGCGCAGCAGCGCCAGCGCTATTGCGCCCGTTCCTGTGCCGAGATCAAGCACCCGGCATGCGCCGTGCCGGTCTGCTGCGGCGCGAACCGATGGCAGGATCAGATCGACAAGCGCCTCGGTGTCGGGCCGCGGCTCCAGCGTGGCAGGCGACAGCCTGAGGCGAAGGCCATAGAAGTCACGTTCGCCGATAATGCGGTAGACCGGAACGGCCGCGAGTCGACGCTGCAGCGCCGCCTCCACCGCCAGCACCTGCGCTGCGGACACCAGCCGGCCGGGATCAAGAATCGTGTCGGCGCGTGTGGCGCCGGTGAAGTGCTCGACGAGCAGCCGCGCATCGAGGGCCGCCTCATCATGGCCGGACGCCTGAAGCACCGCTCGCGCATGACGAAGCAGCCCGCCAAGAGTGCGCGTCTGCGTTTCGTCAGCCACGGCTGGTCAGCATTCCGGGCATCGGCGGCTCAATTGTCACCCATCTCCAGGAGCAGCTTCGACTGATGATCGGCGATTAGCGCATCGACGATCTCGTCAAGTTCGCCCATCATCACCCGGTCGAGCTTGTAGAGGGTGAGGTTGATCCGGTGGTCGGTGATCCGGCCCTGCGGAAAATTGTAGGTGCGGATACGTTCGGACCTGTCGCCGGAGCCGACCTGCAGCCGACGCGCCTCCGAACGCTCGCCGGCCGCCTTCTCGCGCTCGATGTCGTAGAGGCGCGCTCGCAGGATCTGCATTGCGCGCGCCCGGTTCTGGTGCTGCGACTTCTCCGCCGACACTACCATGATGCCGGTAGGCAGATGGGTAATGCGCACCGCCGAATCGGTAGTGTTGACGTGCTGGCCGCCAGCGCCCGAAGCGCGCATCGTATCGATGCGGATGTCCTCGTTGCGGATTTCGATGTCGACCTCTTCGGCCTCAGGCAACACCGCCACCGTGGCCGCCGAAGTATGGATGCGCCCGCCCGCCTCGGTCGCCGGAACGCGCTGCACGCGATGAACGCCCGACTCAAACTTGAGATGGGCAAACACGCCCTTGCCGGAAACCGACGCGATCGCCTCCTTGAACCCGCCGACCTCGCCCTCGCTGGCCGAGACAAGTTCGACCCGCCAGCCGCGCCCAGCCGCATAGCGTTCGTACATGCGGTAAAGGTCGCCCGCGAACAGCGCCGCTTCGTCGCCGCCGGTGCCGGCGCGGATTTCGAGGATGGCGTTCTTCTCGTCGGCGGCGTCCTTGGGCAGGAGCAGTAACTGGATATCGGACTTCAGCGCCTCGATCCGATCGTCCACGGCCGGCATGTCGGCCTCGGCTAGCGCGCGCATCTCGGCGTCAGTCGACTTGTCGGCCAGCATCGCTTCGAGATCGGCAAGCTCGCCCTCGGCCGCGCGCAGTTCCTTGATCTTGCCCGCCATTTCCTGGAGATCGGCATATTCCGAGGCGAGCTTGACGTAGACCTCCGGTTCCGGCCCGGCCGCCATCTGCACTTCGAGAAGCTCGAAGCGTTTCAGGACCTGGTCCATCCGGTCGCGCGGCAGTTCGATCATCGTGGCATCGATCCGGTCAGAGGGGAACGTCGTGCTCGTCCGCGAACGCCTGAAGCATCGCGACGAGGTCCTTCTCGCATGACTGCGCGTTGAGCGTCTCGTCCATGACCTCGGTCAGCCTGTTCAGCGGCAGCTCCGTCAGCATGGCCTTCACCGGGCCGATCGCCGCCGGGGACATCGAGATCGCGCGATAGCCGATGCCGAGCAACGCCATTGCCGAGAGCGGCCGTCCGGCCATCTCGCCGCAAAGCGTGACCGACGTGCCAGTCCTTCGACCGGCATCTGCGATCTGCCGCAGCAACCGCAGGAACGGCGTCGACAGCGGGTTGAATCGTCCGGCGAGCTGGGTATTGCCACGGTCGGTGGCAGTGACGAACTGGAACAGATCATTGGAGCCGACCGAAACGAAGTCGACGATGCTCATCAATTCATCGAGCTGCCACATCAGCGACGGCACTTCGATCATCGCGCCGAGCTTGAACGATGTAGGCAGGTGGTGGGCGAAGCGCGACAGGTGTCGCACTTCCTTGTCAATGATTTCGCGCGTCTGCCTGATCTCAGAAATCTCGGTGACCATCGGCAACATCACGCGCAACTCGCGACCGCCGGCCGCCTTCAACAGCGCGCGCATCTGAGTGCGCAGCAGGCCCGGCCGGTCAAGCGTCAGGCGCACGGCGCGCCAGCCCAGCGCGGGGTTTTCCTCGTGGCCCACACCCTTGAAGTAGGGGAGCACCTTATCGCCGCCGATGTCGATCGTGCGGAAGGTGACCGGCTTCCCCCTGGCCGCGTCGAGCACGTCGCGGTAGAGCTTCTCCTGAGCTTCGGCGCGCGGGAAGGTGGAGGCCACCATGAACTGGAGCTCAGTGCGGAACAGGCCGATGCCGGCCGCGCCTGACTCGGCAAGCTGCGGCAGGTCGACCGCGAGGCCGGCATTCATCATCAGTTCGACGCCGACGCCGTCCTTCGACGTGCTGGGCCTGTCTCGCAACTCGCGATAGAGCTGCTGCCGGCGCGCGCGGAATCGCACTTTCTCCGCATAGGCCGCTTCGACATCGGCCTGCGGGCGAAGGTGGGCGACACCATCGTCGCCGTCGACGATCGCCGCGTCGCCATTCTCCGACATGGAGACCGCGCCCTTCATCTGCCCGGCGACGGGAATGCCCATGGCGCGCGCAACGATCACCACATGGCTGGTGACCGCGCCTTCCTCAAGCACAAGGCCGCGCAGCTTGTCGCGCGGGTAGTCGAGCAATTCGGCCGCACCCATCGATCGCGCAACGATGATGGCATCGCGTGGCAGCATGTTCGCCGCCGCCTCCGGCCCGCGCCCCATCAGCATGCGCAAAAGGCGGTTGGCGAGGTCGTCGAAATCGCTCATCCGCTCGCGCAGATAGGGATCGGTCATGTGCAGCATGCGCGCGCGCATGTCGGACTGCACCTTCTCCACCGCCGCTTCCGCCGTCAGTCCATTGCGGATCGCCTCCTCCAGCCGGCGCACCCAGCCGCGGTCATTGGCGAACATGCGATAAGCTTCCAGCACCTCGCGGTGCTCGCCTTCGAAGGCGACCTCGCGGCGCAGCAGCATGTCGTCGATCGACAGTCGCAGCGAGCCGAGCGCCCCTTCAAGCCGCGCCAACTCATCGTCGATGTCCTCGTTGAACATGTTGGTGACGACGATGCGCGGCTCGTGCAGCACAACATGACCCAGCCCGACGCCGTCGTTGAACGGCATGCCCTTGATCGAGACCGGGCGCGAAAGATCGAGCTCGATGCCGGGGCGCGCCAGCCGCGCGAGATCGCCGGTGGCGATCATCTCGGCGATCACCATGGCGGTCGTTTCCAGCGCCTCGACCTCGTCCTCGCGATACTGTCGCATGGTGCGATTCTGGACCGTGAGAACGCCGAGCGTGCGCCCGGCGCGCAGCACCGGCACGCCGAGAAACGAGTGATAGACCTCCTCGCCGGTCTCCGGGAGATAGGCGAAGGCCGGATGTCTCTGCGCATCCGACAGGTTGAGCGGACGAGCCGAGGCGGCAATCGTGCCGACAAGGCCCTGGCCGAGACGAAGTTGCGCCTGGTGGACAGAGCCGGGGTTGAGGCCCTCGGTGGCGTAGAGCTCCAGCACGGAATCGGCGCGCAGCACGTAGAGTGAGCAGACCTCTGCCACCATGTTCTGCGCGATGTGATGCACGATGCGATCGAGCCTGGCCTGCGGCTCCAGCGGCTCCGCCATCAGCTCGCGAAGCCGCCTCAGCAATTGGCGCGGACCTGCGGCCGTGTCACGCATCGGGCTTCTCTCCAATACCGGAAGGTGCGGCCCGGGAGTTGCGCGACCGCCGCTCGTTCCGGCCGTGCCGGGTGTCTCTCGCCTACTGCTTATCCAGACCGTAGACGGAATGCAAAGTCCGTACCGCAAGTTCCGTGTACGGACCGTCGATCAGGATCGAGATCTTGATTTCCGACGTCGTGATGGCGCGGATGTTGATGCCCTTTTCGGACAGGGCCCGGAAAGCGGTCGCGGCGACGCCGGCGTGGCTTCTCATACCAATGCCGATGACCGACACCTTGGACATGCCGTCGTCATGCTGAACGACGTCGAAGCCGACCGTCTCCTTCACCTTCTCCAGCACGGCGAGCGCCTTGCCGACGTCGCCAGAGGGCACGGTGAAGGTCATGTCGGTGTAGCTGCCGTCCTCCGAAATATTCTGGACGATCATGTCGACATTGATGTTGGCTTCGGCCAGCGGACCGAAAATGCCGGCGGCAACGCCTGGCCGGTCGGCCACCCGGCGCAGCGAAACCTGCGCCTCATCCTTGGCGTAGGCGATGCCGGTGACGACTTGCTGTTCCACGATCTCATCCTCGTCGCAAATCAGGGTTCCGGGCGGGTTGTCGAAATCGCCCATGCCCGGGGCGTCCGGGTCCTCGAAAGAGGAACGCACAAAGGTGCGTACCTTGTGCACCATGGCAAGCTCCACCGAGCGCACCTGTAGCACCTTGGCGCCGAGCGAGGCCATTTCAAGCATCTCCTCGAAGGAGATCCTCGACAGCCGTCTGGCCTTGGGTTCGATGCGCGGGTCGGTGGTATAGACGCCGTCGACGTCGGTGTAGATGTCGCAGCGGTCGGCATTTACCGCTGCGGCGATGGCGACGGCCGAGGTGTCCGAGCCGCCGCGCCCCAACGTTGCGATGCGGTTGTCTGGTGCGATGCCCTGAAAGCCGGCAATGACGGCAACCTGCCCCTCGCGGAAGCGCTGAATGAGGAACGAGCCGTCGATATCGGTGATGCGTGCCGCGCCATGGGCATTGTCGGTTCTCACCGGAATTTGCCAGCCCTGCCAGGAGCGGGCATGCACGCCCATCGACTGGAGGACAAGTGCCAGCAGCCCGGATGTTACCTGCTCGCCGGAAGCGACCACCGCATCATATTCGCGGGCATCGTAGATGTTGAAATTCGAGCCCTCGGCCTTCGAGGCATCCTGCACGAAACCGACCAGCTCGTTGGTCTTTCCGGCCATCGCGGAGACGACGACTGCAACTTCGTGACCGGCATCGACCTCGCGTTTGACGTGGCGCGCGACATTGCGGATGCGGGCGATGTCGGCGACCGAGGTCCCGCCGAATTTCATCACGATGCGCGCCATGGAAGCGAGGTGTCCTGCCCTGCGATCCGAGTTGGGAATTACCCGGAGAATTCAAACGAATGCGCCCTTGCGACGGGGCTGCTGTTTCGCGGGTTCCTTAGCGAAAAGCCCCTCGCTTCGCAAGCATCGCGCGAGCCGCATAGCCGCTCAGCCGTCAGCGAGCCCGAGGCTGCCGACGATTGCCGGCGCCGAACCCACAACCAGCGGAGCACTGGCGCGCGACGCGTGGACAACCGGCAAGGCGATCCGCGCCGGAACCTCCCCACGTCACCTTGACAATCGCGCTTGCGCGCCCGACTTCTGTGCGCCGAAGGAGACCACATCATGCCAGAAGTCCGACGAACGACCATCGACGCCGGAGAGGTGGAGCGGTTTTCCGCGATGGCGGCCGAGTGGTGGAATCCGAATGGGAAATTCCGGCCGCTGCACAAGTTCAATCCTGTCAGGCTGGCCTATATTCGCGACCAGGTGGCGGCACGTTTTGGCCGCGACCCGCATGCCGCAAAGCCGTTCGACGGGCTGCGCATTCTCGATATCGGCTGCGGCGGCGGTCTTCTGTGCGAGCCGATGGCACGCCTGGGCGCCGAGGTGGTGGGCGCCGACGCCTCGCAGACAAATATCGAGGTGGCGAAGCTGCACGCGGCCGAAAGCGGCGTCTCGATCGACTATAGGGCGACAACGGCCGAGGAACTCGCGGAGGCCGGCGAGGCCTTCGACGTCGTCCTCAACATGGAGGTCGTCGAGCACGTCGCCGACGTCGATCTTTTCGTGGCTAAATGCGCCGATATGGTGAAGCCCGACGGCATTATGTTTGTGGCGACCATCAACCGTACGCTCAAAGCTCTGGGGCTGGCGATTGTCGGCGCGGAATACGTCCTGCGCTGGCTGCCTCGCGGCACACATCAATATGGCAAGCTGGTACGCCCGGAAGAGTTGGAGCGCGCGCTTTCAAGCGCCGGAATGACAATCTCAGACCGCACGGGCGTTACCTACAACCCGCTCGCCGACCGCTGGCAGCGGTCGAAGGACATGGACGTCAACTACATGGTTCTGGCCGAGAAGACCGCGCAATAGCGGTCTTCTGCACCGTTCGTCGGCGGGCTAATCCGCGCAAACGCCCCTCCGCAACCGAATGGAGCGGAAGGGAAGACGCCAGCCTCAGGCGAACGTGCCGTGGCAGTGCTTGTACTTCTTGCCGGAGCCGCACGGGCAGGCCTCGTTGCGGCCAACCTTGCCCCATGTCGAGGGATTCTCGGGTTCGCGCTCGGCGGCCGGCACGATACGGCTGTCTGCCGGAGCCAGAGCCAGCGCTGTGTCGCCGAAATCGTCCTCGCCGGTGGTCGCGTCGATATGTTCGCCGCGAATCTGCGCGGGCGCTTGCGGCGGCGGCGCATCGGCCGCCTCGCGCACCAACTCGACCCGCATCAGCTGCGATGTGACTGCCTGGCGAAGATTGCCCAGCATCGCCTGGAACAGCTCGAACGCCTCCGTCTTGTATTCCTGCAGCGGATCGCGCTGGGCATAGCCGCGGAAGCCGACGACGGAACGCAGGTGGTCGAGATTGACCAGATGCTCGCGCCACAGATGGTCGAGCGTCTGCAGCACGATCGACTTCTCGACATAGGCCATGATGTCGGGGCCGAAGCGCTCGGCGCGATCCTTCGCTGCGGCTTCTACCGCCTCGGTGATGCGCTCGCGGATCTGCTCCTCGTCGATGCCCTCCTCGGCCGCCCAGTCGGCGACCGGCAGATCGAGGTTGAGATAGGCGCGCACGCCCTCCTTGAGACCCTCCACGTCCCACTGCTCGGCATAGGCCGTCTCGGGGATGTTCTTGGTGACGAGGTCCTCGATCACGTCCTGGCGCATCTCGGCGACGGTCTCGCCGAGGTTTTCCCCGTCCATCAGCTCGATGCGCTGCTCGAACACCACCTTGCGCTGGTCGTTCATGACGTCGTCGAACTTGAGGAGGTTTTTGCGGATGTCGAAGTTGCGCGCCTCGACCTTCTTCTGCGCCTTCTCCAGCGCCTTGTTGATCCAGGGATGAATGATGGCCTCGTCTTCCTTCAGACCGAGACGCTTCAGCATCGTATCCATGCGGTCGGAGCCGAAGATGCGCATCAGGTCGTCCTGAAGCGACAGGTAGAACTTCGAGCGGCCCGGATCACCCTGACGGCCGGAGCGGCCGCGCAACTGGTTGTCGATGCGGCGCGATTCGTGACGCTCGGTAGCCAGGACGTACAGTCCGCCGGCGTCGAGCGCCTGTTGCTTCAGCTTCGCCACGTCCTCGCGGATCGCCTTGTCCTTCGCCTCGCGCTCAGGCCCGGCAGGCACGTCGGCCAGTTCCTGCGCAATACGCATGTCGGCGTTGCCGCCAAGCTGAATGTCGGTGCCGCGGCCGGCCATGTTGGTGGCGATGGTTATCGCGCCCGGCCGGCCGGCCTGCGCGACGATCGCCGCCTCCTGCTCATGATGACGGGCGTTGAGGACCTGGAAATCCTTGAAACCCTCTGCGCGCAGGCGCTCGGCGAGCAGCTCGGACTTCTCGATCGAGGTGGTGCCCACCAGCGTCGGCTGGCCCTTGGCATGCGCTTCGCGGATTTCGCGAACGATCGCACGATACTTCTCCTCAACGGTGCGATAGACCTCGTCGTCCTCGTCGATGCGGGCCACCCCGACATTGGTTGGAATCTCGGAGACTTCGAGGCCGTAGATGTTGCCGAATTCCTCCGCCTCGGTCAGAGCCGTGCCGGTCATGCCCGCAAGCTTCTTGTACATGCGGAAGTAGTTCTGGAAGGTGATCGAGGCCAGCGTCTGGTTCTCTGGATTGATCTTGACCTTTTCCTTGGCCTCCAGCGCCTGGTGGAGCCCCTCCGAGAAACGGCGGCCGGGCATCATGCGGCCGGTGAATTCGTCGATGATCACGACTTCGCCATTGCGGACGATGTAGTCCTTGTCGCGCTGGAACAGCCGGTGCGCCTTGAGCGCATTGTTGACGTGATGGACGACGGCGACGTTCTCGACGTCGTAAAGCGATTCGCCCTTCAGCATGCCCGCCTCGCGCAGCATGTTCTCCAGCTTCTCCGTGCCGCCTTCCGTAAAGGTGGCCGTGCGCTGCTTCTCGTCGATCTCGTAGTCTTCGGCGACGAGGCGAGGAATGAAGGTGTCGATGGCATTGTAGAGCTCGGACCGGTCGTCCAGCGGACCGGAGATGATCAGCGGCGTGCGCGCCTCGTCGATCAGGATCGAGTCCACCTCGTCGACGATTGCGTAGTTGTGACCGCGCTGCACCATCTGCGCACGCTCATATTTCATGTTATCGCGCAGATAGTCGAAGCCGAGCTCGTTGTTGGTGGCGTAGGTGACGTCGCAATTGTAGGCGGCCTGACGCTGCTCGTCGGAGAGGCCGTGAACGATGACGCCGGTGGTCAGCCCGAGGAAGCCGTAGACACGGCCCATCCATTCGGCGTCGCGGCTGGCCAGATAGTCGTTGACGGTGACGACGTGCACGCCCTTGCCGGCAAGGGCGTTGAGATAAACCGGCAGCGTCGCCACCAGCGTCTTGCCCTCGCCGGTGCGCATCTCGGAGATGCCGCCTCCGTGGAGGACCATGCCGCCGATGAGCTGGACGTCGAACGGCCTGAGACCCAGCGCCCGTTTGGCCGCCTCCCGCACGGTGGCGAAGGCGGGTATGAGGATGTCGTCGAGCTCTTTGCCTTCGGCGAGGGCCGCGCGGAATTCGTCGGTCTTGCCCCGCAGTGCCTCGTCGGACAGCGCCGCCATCTCACCTTCCAGCGCGTTGATGGCTTCGACCCGGGGACGCAGTCCCTTGATGCGACGATCGTTTGAGGAGCCGAATATCTTTCGGGCGAGAGCGCCAAAGTTGACCATCAATGGTCCTTTCGATGTGGAATGCCGGGCATTGCCGCGGATGGCCCGATATGGACGCCTGGAGGGCCGGGAAACAGTTGAAAGCGCCCGGAAAACGCTTCTGGACGCCAAGTCGAAGGACAGATAAGAGGGGCCACATGCGATGTCAACGCTGCCGGCATCGGCGGCCGCGCGCGGAAAATCGCCACATTTGGGCCGGTTTGAGGGGGCCTCGTCCCGAACCGGCAATCCCCTTACTGGAGTAGTATCGATGAACCATCCGTTTCGTTGCCTGTCGATCGTCCGCATCGGCGCGGCCGCAGCCATGCTTGCGCTTTCGAGCGCTGCGGCCATGACCCAGGAGGACACGGTCGTCGCGACGATCAACGGTGAGGCGGTCACCGAGGCGGACATCGCTATCGCCATGGCGGACCTCGACCAGCAGTTCGCGCAGCTTCCACAGGACCAGCGCCGGGCGGCGGCCCTGTCCGCGATCATCGAAATCAGGCTGATGTCCGCCGAAGCGGAGAAGTCCGGGCTCGCCGACAGTGACGATTTCCAGCGGCGCATGAAGCTGCTCCGCGAGCGGGCGCTGCACAGCGCCTATATCGACCAGCAGATTGCTTCCGCGGTGACCGACGAGGCCGTGCGTGCCCGCTATGACAAGCAGATTTCGGAGACGCCGCCGGCCAACGAGGTTCATGCACGCCACATCATCGTCGAGACTGAGGAGGAAGCTGCGGCCGTCATCGCCGAGCTGGACGCCGGCGGCGACTTCATCGAGATCGCCAAGGAGAAGTCCAAGGACGGCGCCGCCGCTCAGGGCGGCGACCTCGGCTATTTCAGTGCCGGCCAGATGGTGCCTGAGTTCGAGCAGGCGGCATTCGCCATGAATGTCGGGGAGCACTCCAAGGAACCGGTGCAGACCCAGTTTGGCTGGCACGTTATCAAGGTCGAAGACAAGCGCGCCCAGCAGCCTCCGGCGTTCGAGCAGGTGCAGAACCAGTTCCGCTCGCTGCTGCTGCGCGAAGCCTACTTCAACAAGGTGACCGAGCTGCGTGAAGGTGCGACGATCGAGATCGGCGACCCGGCGCTGAAGGAAGCGCTGGAGCCGGCCAATCACGAAGACCACGACCACGAATAAGCGAACATCCAGGCACCACAAATGTCCGAAGCCGTCTCGCCCCTTGCCCCGAAGAAGCAGCCGAAGATGCCGCCCATCGACGGGGTGCGCATCGCAACCGCCGAAGCCGGCATCAAATACAAGAGCCGAACCGACCTGCTGGTCATCGCGTTCGATACGGGGACGACCGCCGCCGGCGTCTTCACACGCTCCAAATGCCCATCGGCCCCGGTCGAGCTCTGCCGCCAGAACCTTTCCGATGGCTCGGCGCGCGTACTGGTGGTCAATTCCGGCAACGCCAACGCCTTCACAGGCAAGCGCGGTCGAGAGACCACGCGGATGACCGCCGAAGCGGCGGCGAAGGCGGCAGGTTGCAAGGAGAGCGAGGTTTTCCTCGCCTCCACCGGCGTCATCGGCGAGCCGCTCGACGCCGGGCGCTTCACCCATCTTCTGGCGGGCATGGTCGCAAAGGCCGCGCCGGACCGCTGGGCCGATGCCGGCCGCGCGATCATGACCACCGACACCTACCCGAAATACGCCACTGCGACGGTCGAGATCGACGGAGTGCCGGTGACGATCAACGGCATCGCCAAAGGCGCCGGCATGATCGCGCCGGACATGGCCACCATGCTTTCCTTCGTCGCGACCGACGCGGCGATCGAGGCGCACATCCTTCAGGACATGCTGGCGAAGGGCACGGCCAGGACTTTCAATGCCGTCACCGTCGACAGCGACACCTCGACCAGCGACACGCTGATGCTCTTCGCCACCGGCGCTGCCGAAAAGCGCGGCGCGCCGCGCATCTCCGACCCGAAGGACGCGCGGCTAGCGCAGTTCCGCCGCGCTCTCAACCGCATCCTCAAGAACCTCGCGCTCCAGGTCGTGCGCGACGGCGAAGGCGCGCGCAAACAGGTCGAAGTGACAGTCACTGGTGCGAAGTCGGCCCGTTCGGCCAAGCGCGTCGCTCTATCGATCGCAAATTCTCCGTTGGTCAAGACGGCGATCGCCGGCGAGGACGCCAATTGGGGTCGCGTGGTCATGGCGGTTGGCAAGGCCGGCGAGCCGGCCGAGCGCGACTTGCTGTCGATCTGGTTCGGCGACATTCGCGTGGCCTTCGCGGGCGAACGCGACCAAGCCTATTCCGAGGCGGCCACCTCGGCCTACATGAAGGGCGACGAGGTCGCCATCCGCGTCGACCTGGGATTGGGACGCGGCAAGGCAACTGTGTGGACCTGCGACCTGACGAAGGAATATGTCGCCATCAATGGCGACTACCGGAGCTGAAGGTGACCGGCAGCGACACCGGCGCGGGAGCGAACCCGCTCTACCTGGCCACCGTCCGCCGCTTCGAGGCGGCCGGCTTCCGGGCATGGCCCGCGACATCGGTGCAATATGACGGTGCCTGGGCGGTGCGGTTGACCGGCGGACATCCTGCCAAGCGCCTCAACTCGGTCAATCCGCTCGATCCCGGCGACCACGCCAACCTCAAGGAACGCATCGCCCGCGCCGCCCGGCGCTTCGAAGCCTATGGCCGGCCGCTGACCTTCCGCTTGTCGCCGCTGGCACCCGGCCGACTGATCACGCATCTGGACGACGAGGGCTGGATCACCCGCTCCGAATCCATCGTCATGCGCAGCGTGCTCGACGATACGGCGGTGCAGCATGCGATGCACCAGATACCGATGAAGGACCTCGGTCGGTTCATCGGCGCCTCGATAGCCATCGGCAATCTCGACGCGGCGTTGCGGCCCGGCCTTTCCGAGGTGATCAACGCAATTCAGCCGGAGACGGGCCTTTTCGTCCACGAGCGCGACGGTCGACCGCTGTCGACGGCCATCTGCGTGCGCGACGGGGATCTCGCCGGGCTGTTCGAGGTAGCGACGGATGCCGAGGAGCGCGGCAAGGGTCATGGCAGGCGCACCCTGCTTTCCGCGCTGAAATGGGCGCGCTCGCGCGGCGCACGCGAAGCGTGGCTGCAGGTGGAGGCCGCCAACGAGGTTGCCGTCGCCCTCTACCGTTCGATGGGCTTCATCGAGACCTACCGCTACCACTATCGCCAGCCCCCGGAAGAGACCGCCAGATGACGCAAGACGAGCCTAGGAAGCTGCTTCTGGTTGCCGCCTGTGCCCTCGTGGACGCCGACGGTCGCGTGCTGATAGCCCAGAGGCCCGAAGGCAAGCAGCTTGCCGGCATGTGGGAATTTCCGGGTGGCAAGGTCGAGCCGGGTGAAACGCCCGAGGAGACGGTGGTGCGCGAACTGGCCGAGGAATTGGGCATCGAGACCAAGACGGCCTGCCTGGCGCCGCTGACCTTTGCCAGCCATTCCTATGACGGCTTCAACCTGCTCATGCCGCTCTATGTCTGCCGGCGCTACTGGGGCATTCCGCAGGCGCTGGAGCATGCTGCGCTGAAATGGGTGCGGCCGACCAAGCTTCGCGACTACGAGATGCCGCCGGCCGATGCGCCGCTCATCCCCTTCCTGATCGACCTTCTTTAACTTCGCTTCGCTTGGTCGAGGCGCCGGTTTTTGCCGGCGTCGTTAATCGATCGTTTATCGCCGCCTGCCAATCTTCGCCTGCGGATTGGCGCTTGCCGGCCGGGGTTTTGTCGCGGATGAGGTATCGCATGGCGTTTCGCGAAGATTGGGAGACCGACCGCCACGATCGCGGGAACATCCTGTCGGGAGCAGGCATGGGTATGCTGCGTGTCGCGCTGCTGTTTGGCTCGGCTGCGGTCGCTCTGGCGCTCATTGCCACGCCTTTCATCGAAAGTCAGGCCGACAGGCTAGCCTATTCAGCCTATTCGTCCGGCTATCCCGCCGGTGTCGACATGATGGCGACAGGCACGATCGGGCAGCGCAGCTCGGGCACCTACACCGTGCGGCGCAGCGTTCTGCAGCCGTCGCCAAACTCCGTCTGCATCATACGCAGCAACGGCATGCGTACCGGCGACTGCTGAGCAGACGCATTAACTATTTATAGGCACGAGCATCCTATTGTCGCTCCGACGACAATTGGCTGGAAGCCGGGATTGTGCCGATGCTGAAGCGATTTCTGCGAGACGAGAGCGGCGCCACGGCGATCGAATACGCATTGATCGCAACGATCATATCGCTGGCCATTATCGGCGGCACGAACCTTGTGGCGGACCAGGTCGGTACGATGTTCACCAATACCGGAGCGAGCGTTTCGCAGGCCATGCAATAGCGGTCGGCGTGCCGTTCAAGTCTCGTCCGGGCGCCCGCCCAATACCTCCTTCAGCGAAACCTTTGCGGTACCGGGTCGCAGCGGCTTCTGCTGCGAGGCATCGGGCGCCCATCCCGACATCCAGATGGTCGAGAACGTCGCCCTGAGGCGTCCGTCGGGATCGGCGAAGCGCTCGGCGTAGATTTGCGCGGCACGAACGAACAGCTCGCGACGGGCCGGATGCCGGCTGCGTCCGATGAGCGCGTTGGTAGCGCCCATGGCCCTCAGGTCGGCGATCAACGGCAGCATCGAACCATAGCGCACCGTCACGGTCTCGATATCGGCGACGGGCAGCGCAAAGCCGGCTCGCTGCAGCAGGGCGCCGACATCACGCACATCGGCGAAAGGATGGACGCGCGCGGAGGCGCCGCCGCTCAGCTCGATTTCCGCCGCGATCAGCGACTCACGCAGCTCCGCCAGCGTGCCGGCGCCGGCCATGCAGCCCAGGAACAGCCCGTCGGGACGTAGGGCGCGGCGAATCTGGATGAGCATGCCGGGAACGTCATTGACGGCGTCCAGCGCATAGAGGGAGACGGCAAGCCCGATACTTCCCGGGTCGAGCGGCAGCTCGTCTGGGGGCGTCACCAGCCCGTCGCCGTTGAGTAGCACGGCGTCGCTCTCCAACCGAAGGACATTGGTGGCCTTGCCCGACGCAAGGATCACTCGCGTCGCATCCACCGTGCGGCAATGGATCGCCGCCGAGGGGCCAAAGCTCCGCCCTACGACGGCGAGACGGTCGGCAAGGTCCTGCACTGCCGCCTCCATGAGGAAGCGGGCCCCGTGGTCAGTGCTGCGCAGGGCGCGCCGTCTGAAAAGGGCCTGCGCCCGATGATCGAAGAGATGATCCATCCGTCTTCCGCGAAATCCTGCCGGAATATGAGCCGGCGCCTTCCGGTACCGCCAGCCTCTGCTATCATGGGGCAAAGGGTTGGGCTCCGGGCTATTGAGTGTGGTGAACGATCGCATCTCCGAGTTCAAGAGGCTGTGCCGCCCCGTGCTGGCCTGGCCGGCTCGACTGCTGTTTCCGCCGGTCTGTCCGGGTTGCCGCAGGCTCGTCCAGGCGCCCGGAACGCTTTGCGGACGCTGCTGGCCGACACTCCGGTTCATCGATAAGCCATGGTGCGAGGTGCTGGGAACCCCATTTTCGCACGACATGGGCGACCGCATCCTGTCGGCTGACGCGATCGCCAACCCGCCCCCTTTCGCCCGGGCTCGCGCGGCGGTTGTCTATTCCGGGATCGCCCGGCGGCTGGTTCACGAGCTGAAGTTCGGCGACCGCACCGACCTTGCTCCGTGGATCGCGGTCTGGATGGCGCGATCCGGCGCCGAGCTGATCGCGGATGCGGACGCGATCGTGCCGGTGCCGCTGCACCGTCGCCGCATGCTGTGGCGGCGCTTCAATCAGTCCGCCGAACTGGCCCGCGCGCTTTCGCGACGCTTCGGCAAGCCGTTCCTCGCTGATGCGGTGAGGCGTATCCGGCCGACGCGGCAGCAGGTTGGGCTCGGCGCCCGCGAGAGAGAGGCCAACGTTCGAGGCGCCTTCCGCGTCGACGAGGCGGCGGAGATCGAGGTGCGCGGCCGCCGGCTGCTGCTGGTCGACGACGTCTATACGACGGGCACCACCGTCGCGGCCGTCACGCGGGCGCTGAAGCGCGCCGGCGCCGCCGACGTGGACGTGCTGACCTTCGCGAGGGTGCTGCCGGGGGACTTCCAGCCGGACGAGGCGGAGACTATATGAGGTTCGAGAAACGGGTCCGGCTATGGTCGACGTCACAATCTATACGCGCATGATGTGCGGCTACTGCTCGGCGGCCAAGCGGCTGCTCGAGCGCAAAGGCGTAGCCTATGTCGAGCACGACGCCAGCTTCTCGCCCGAGCTTCGCCAGGAGATGATAGCGAAATCGGGCCGAGCGACGTTCCCGCAGGTATTTATCGGCGACCGGCATGTCGGCGGCTCGGACGAACTCCACGAGCTGGAACGCCAGGGCAAGCTCGACGTGTTTCTGGCCGGCGAAGCGCAATAACATGAAGGAATCATGCCGTTGACCAGGGTTGCCGCGATCCAGATGCGCTCGGGTGTCGATCCGCAGCGCAACGTCGCCGACTTCGAGGCGCTCGTCCGGGAGGCGGCCGGCCAGGGCGCCGTCTACGTCCAGTCGCCGGAGATGACCGGAGCATTGGTGCGCGACCGCGCCTCGCTCAAGGCACTGCTGCGTCCGCAGGACGATGATCCTGTCGCTGGGCGCGCGGCCGCGCTCGCCGCCGAACTGGGCATTCACATTCATGTCGGCTCCACTGCCATCGCTCGGCCGGACGGCAAGGTCGCCAATCGCGGTTTCGTCTTCGCGCCGGGTGGCGCACTGATCGCCACCTACGACAAGATCCACATGTTCGACGTCGATCTGGACAAGGGCGAAAGCTGGCGCGAATCCGCGACCTACGAACCCGGCAAGACCAGCACCGTCGTCGACCTACCCTTTGCGCGGCTCGGCATGGCGGTCTGCTACGACCTGCGTTTTCCGCAGCTTTTCCGTGCCCAGGCAGTGGCGGGAGCACAGGTACTGACCGTGCCGGCCGCATTCACGCGGCAGACCGGTGAAGCGCACTGGCACGTCCTGCAGCGGGCCCGCGCCATCGAAAACGGCGCTTTCGTCATCGCAGCCGCGCAGGGTGGGGTGCATGAGGATGGCCGCGAGACCTATGGCCACTCCCTCATCATCGACCCCTGGGGGCGGATACTGGCGGAGGCCGACCACGCCGATCCCGGCGTGATCGTCGCCGAGATCGACTTGGCCTCCTCGGCTGCCGCCCGCGCCAAGGTGCCCAATCTGAAAAACGCCCGCGATTTCGAGGTGGTGGTCGCCGGCGCGCCGTCCGAGCCCACGAGGAAGGCGTCGTGATCCGCTTCTCCCTCGTTTGCGAGCATGACCACGATTTCGACGGCTGGTTCCGCAACGGGAACGACTTCGACAGCCAGCAGAAGCGCGGACTGATATCCTGCCCCGCCTGCGGCTCGGCAAAGGTTGGCAAGGCATTGATGGCCCCGGCCGTATCGACCGGCCGCAACAAGGAATCGCTGGCGCTGGCCATGAACGACGAGCAGCGCCGCGCGCTGACACAGCTCAAGACGCTGGCCGACAAGGCGCGCGAAAATGCCGACTATGTCGGCGACCGCTTCGCCGACGAGGCGCGCAAGATCCACTTCGGCGAAGCCGAGGCGCGCGGTATCTACGGCGAGGCCACGCCCGACGAGGCGCGCGGCCTGGCCGAGGACGGCGTCGAATTCATGCCGCTGCCTGTCTTCCCCGACGACCACAACTGACGGGACGCAGCGCTCGACTCCGCCCGTCTCATCGTTCCTTAAGGAGTTCGCGCTAAGGGCTGGGAGGTTCAACCTTTCAGCGCGGAGACGGGTGCGTGCGCTTTTCGGCGGCCTCGACGGCGGACAGGTTCTTGCCCGCCCCACTGGCCGAGCGGGCCCGCCCCTGGCTCGACCGGATCGATGCCGTCGTCTTCACCGCCGACGACCGCGGCTCTGCCAGCCGCACCTCTCTCATAGCATTCACGATCCGCATTGCCAGCGCCGTGCTGGCGTTGGCCAGCCAGGTGCTGATGGCGCGCTGGATGGGTGGCTTCGAATACGGCATCTTCGTGCTGGTTTGGACGCTAATGCTGATCATCGGCGACCTCGCCTGCTTCGGTTTCCAGACGTCGATCGTCCGTTATATCCCCGAATATCGCGAAAACGGCCGCACAGGCGAATTGCGCGGCGTGATGGTGGCCAGTCGGCGTGTGGTCGTCGTCGCCTCCACCCTCATGGCGCTGGCGGGTCTGATCGGCATCCGCCTGTTCGCCGATGCCATCGAGGGCTATTACCTGCTGCCGCTCTACCTGGGGCTGGTCTGTCTGCCGATGATCGCACTGTCCGACACGCTGGAGGGTGTGGCGCGCGCCAATTCCTGGGCGATCCTGGCGCTGGCGCCGATCTACATCCTGCGACCCGTGCTGCTGCTTGTCGCCATGGGCGGTGCCATTTTCGCCGGCTTCGAGCCAAGCGCGGAGACCGCAATGGCTGCCGCCATCCTCGCCACCTGGACGACAACGCTGTTCCAGGCCGCGACCGTCATGCCAAGCGCGGCGCGCGACATCGGACCGGTGCCGCCGGTCTTCCGCATGCGCGAATGGATCGTCGTGTCATTGCCGATCTTCCTCGTCGAGGGCTTCTTCTTCATCCTCACCAATGCCGACGTGCTGATGATCGGCTGGTTCCTGACGCCCGCCGACGTCGCCATATATTTCGCCACGGTCAAGACACTGGCGCTGGTCCATTTCGTCTACTTTGCCGTCAAGGCGGGCGTGGCCCAGCGCTATGCGCAGTATGCCCATGGCGCGGCGCGAGACCGGCTGGCAGCCTTCACCCGCGAAACGGTGCAGTGGACCTTCTGGCCATCGCTAGCCATGGCGCTGGTCGTTCTGGCTGTCGGCAAGCCGATGCTGTCACTGTTTGGCGAAGGCTTCGCTGAGGGCTATCCGCTTCTGTTCGTTCTGGTGCTCGGCGTCGTGGCGCGCGCTTCGGTCGGCCCTGCCGAGAGCCTGTTGACGATGAGCGGCAACCAGAACGTCTGCGCCATGATCTACGGAGCGACGCTTGCCGTCAGCATCGGTCTCAACCTTGTGCTGATACCGACGCACGGACTGTGGGGCGCGGCGGTTGCGACGGCCGTGGCCATGGGCGTGGAGGCAGCCCTTCTTACGCTGACTGTCTGGAGGCGGCTCGGCATCCTCATGTTCGTCGCCCTGCCGGCCCGATCTGCGGAAGGAGGAAACTGATGGCGGCATCGCCGATTCTGGAAGAGTTCAGCGGCAGCGCGTCCGGCCGGATGATAGGCGGCCTGGCCGGCTATCAGCCCGGAATGGTACCGCCCGCCCTTACGGCCGAGATGGCCGGGCGCGCGCCGCGCAGCCTCGCGATCTATCCTGCCGCGGCCGGCTTCGAACTTGTCGAGGAACTGGAGCATCTGTGCGCCCGCTCGGTCGAGCCGAACCTGTTCTTCAATCCGCGATTCCTGGCGCCGGCGATGCCGCGATTGGAAGACAAGGACGTTCGCCTCGCCGTGATCCGCGACGGCGACGAATTCCGCAGCCGCCTGCGCCTGCTGGTGCCCTACACGATCGAGCGGCCGGCTAACCCCTTCGGCGTGACCATCATGCGAACTTGGTCGAGCCCGTTTGGGCCGCTCGGCACGCCGCTGCTCGACCGCGACGACCCGGCGGGCGTGCTTTCCGATTTCCTAGACATGCTCGCGCGCCCTCACCTCAAGTTCCCGCCCGTGCTCGTCCTGCCAGAGGTGCGGCTTGACGGCCCCTTCGCCGCACTCGCCACCGCGCTTGCAGACGCCAGGGGCCTGCCGTTGGAAACCGTTGGCGGATTCGAGCGCGCGCACATCGTCAGCGACATGGAGGGCGACGCCTATCTCAAGGCTGCGATGAGCACCCATCGGCACAAGGAGTTGCGACGGCTGCGCCGCAGGCTGGCAGAACAGGCGCCGCTCGAATACCGCGTAGCGCGGCAGCCCTACGAGTTGCGGCTGGGCATCGAATCGTTCCTGGCGCTCGAAGCATCTGGCTGGAAAGGGCGGCGGCGCACCGCGATGGCGGTTGACCGGTTCCGCGCCGCCTTCGTGCGCGAGGCCGCGCAGCGGTTGGGCGAACGCGACCTTTGCCGCGTCCACGAATTGCGGCTGGGCGAACGCGTGGTCGCCAGCCTCGTCGTGTTCGTGGAAGCGGGCGTCGCCTATACGTGGAAGACGGCCTACGATGAGGACCTCGCCGCCTATTCGCCGGGCGCGCTGCTGATGGCCGAGGTGACACGCACCCACCTCGAAGACCCCAACATCGACGTTACCGATTCCTGCGCAGCACCCGACCACCCGGTAGTCAATCACTTGTGGAGCGAACGTCGGCCTCTGGGCACGCTGGTGATCGGCCTTTCGCCGGATTCCGGCCGTCACACCCGCCAGGCCGCCTCGCAATTGCAGCTCTATCGCAAGACCCGCAACATGACCCGCATTCTGCGCGAGCGCGTGAGGAAGGCGTTCCGGCGCGACTGATCGCGGCAAAGCTGGGCGCTATTCGGCCTCCGCACGAGCACGGTCGCGGAAGATGCGGCGGATCACCTTGCCGGTGGTAGTCAGCGGCATGGAATCGACGAACTCGACCTCTCGCGGATATTCGTGCGCCGACAATCGCTCGCGCACCCACAGGCTGATCTCGCCGGCCAGCCCCTCGCGACGCTCCACGCCGCGCTTGAGCACGACATAGGCCTTGACGATCTCGGTTCGGATCGGGTCGGGCTTGCCGACGACCGCCGCAAGCGCCACCGCCGGATGGCCGGTCAGGCAATCCTCGATCTCGCTGGGCCCGATGCGGTATCCGGCAGAGGTGATGACGTCGTCGTCGCGACCGAAGAAATGGACATAGCCGTCCTCGTCCTCGATGCCCTGGTCGCCGGTCGTCATCCACTCGCCGATGAACTTCTTCGCTGTCGCGTCAGGGTTCTGCCAGTATTCGAGGAACATCACAGGGTCGGGCCGCCTGACGGCGATCTGCCCCGGCTCGCCCGTCTTCACACGCCTGCCGTCCCCGTCGATAACCGCAACATCGTGGCCCGGCACCGGCTTTCCGATCGCCCCGCCACGCGAAACGCCGATCGCGGCGCAGGAGGCGAGCACGAGGTTGCATTCGGTCTGGCCGTAGAATTCGTTGATCGTCAGCCCAAGGGCCGACTTCGCCCAATCATAGGTTTCGCGACCGAGCGACTCGCCACCGGAGCCGATGGTGCGCAGTCGCAGGTCGAATCGGCGCGCGAGGTTGCCCGACGTCTTGAGCATGCGCAGCGCCGTTGGTGGGATGAAGGCATTGCGCACCTTCATTCTTTCCATCAACAGAAGCGCCGCCTCCGGATCGAAGCGCTCGAAGCGAGCCGAGACCACCGGCACGCCGAGAAAGAGCCCCGGCAGAAGAATGTTGAGAAGACCACCAGCCCATGCCCAATCCGCTGGCGTCCACAAGAGGTCGCCTGACTGCGGCAGGAACTCGTGCGGCATCTGCACGCCGGGCAGATGGCCGAGCAGCACGCGATGACCGTGCAGAGCGCCCTTGGGAGGCCCGGTGGTGCCGGAGGTGAAGATCATCATCGCCGGATCGTCCGGAGAAGTCGCTTCCGCGACGGGCGCGGCCGGGTGATCCGCCACCAGCGCCTCGAACCCCAGCGCCCCGCCGCCCGCCCCATCGACGGCGATCACGGTTTCCAGCATCGTCAGCCGTGGGCGAATGGGTGCGATCTTGCCGTTGCCGGCTTCGTTGGTGACCACGACCTTCACGCCGGCGGTCTGGAGCCGGTATTCCAGCGCCTCGACGCCGAACAACAGCGCCAGCGGCACGGCGATGGCGCCAAGCTTGTAGATCGCAACGTGAGCGATCGCCGTCTCGAAGCACTGCGGCAAGAGCAGCGCCACGCGGTCGCCACGCGCCACCCCCAGCGCGCGCAGCGCGTTGGCCAGAGCGTTGGAGCGCGCGGCAAGCTCGCCATAGGTCAGCGTCGCAGGCGCCCCGTCGCCGAGATAGTCGATCAGGGCGACGCGATCGGGTTCCGCCTTTGCCCAACCATCGGCCACTGCCGTACCGATGTTGAATTGCTGAGGAATCCGCCAGCGGAAGGCTCGATAGAGCGCATCGTAGCTGTCGCGGCGTTCGAGCATCGGCGGGTCCACTTTCGGCTTTCGGGTCCGGTCCGGCGGAAGGCCTACCAGATCGCACCCTGCCCACGCCAGACCGCAAATGTACCACATCGGTGCGACAGCGCCGCCAGTACCGGCGAACGAACAGGCGGCCCATCTGCCGCAGCACCCCGCCTTGCCCGCGCTGGATACGCTTGCTAAGCAACTCGCGCCGGCCGCGCCCGAGAGAACCTCCCCAATGCGTTACCTTCTGATCCTGCTGTTCGTCGCGTTCGTTCCGCTGCCGTTGCTGGCGCTGGACGGCCTGTTCCAGATCACCGGCAGCGGCTGGTCGATCCACGACACGCGCGGGCCCGGGCAGGTGCTGATGCTGGCGACGATCCTGCTGCTCGTGCTTGGCTTCGTCCACTTCGTCGCGCGCGACAGCCTTGTCGACTTCTTCGCGCACTATCTGCGCAACTGGCGACGCGCGCTGTCAGGCTTTCTAATGATGCTGGCGTTAGGGTGGGGAGTGGTAATCGCCGTCTATCTGCTGGCTTGGCTGCTCGGCTTCGTCCACTTCTCGCCGGAGGCTTGGGATGCCCTGACCTGGCGCATCGCCGAGCGCACCGCTGTCGCGCTCTTGGTGGTGCTGGTCCTGGCGACGACCGAGGAACTGATCTTCCGCTCCTTCATCATGCGCTTCATACGCACCGACACGTCGGCCGCGGTCACCGTCGGCGCAGTCGTCTTCTCGTCGCTGATCTTCGCCGCCGTCCACAACCCGACCGACCTCGCCGCCTGGTTTACCGCCGAGGAATTCCCGCTCTTCGTCGGCCTCTTCCTTCTTGGCGTGCTTCTTTGCACCACCTACATCGTCACCGGCTCGTTCTGGGGCGGGGTGGCCATCCATTCGGCCTTGCTGGGTTCAAAGGTGTTCCTGCGTCGCACCCATCTGCTGGAAGTTGAGCTCGGCTCGTTCTGGCTGGGCGACAGCGACGACATCCGCCGCGCGCCGCTGGTCTGGCTGCTCTTCGCCGGCATGGCGCTGGCGATCTACCTGATGCGCCACCGCATCAATCCGCGCGTTGCGGTGGAGCGGCCGGTGGTGAGCACGGCGGCATTTCCGGCAACGGCGACGGGAAAGGCCGTTACGGGCATCTAGCCACGAAAGGCCCCGACTGACAGCGCGAAGCGTGCGGACCTCACCTGCCGCGCAGCATTGATGCCGCCACGGCCGCACCAGTGCCGACCGCCAGTGCGATTATCCACAATGGCGGCGTCTCACCCGCAACCAGCGGGACGGCAACAAGCACGAGGCAAATCGCAAACATGAACTTCGCGATGCTGAGGTGGTGTCGCTCGCTTGTACGATGATGCTTTTCCATCGCGTAAAAACGAACGGCACCCACAACGGGTTGCATAGCCGATGTGAAGGCGCAGATTCGACCTCTGAAAATCCGCGAGACGACTGCCCATTCAGCCGGCCCCCGCTAGAAGGCGTGAGCGAAGCGATCTGTCGCGCCAAATGCATAAATGGTGCCCCATGCCGGGATCGAACCAGCACTCCTTGCGGAACTCGATTTTGAGTCGAGCGCGTCTACCAATTCCGCCAATGGGGCACGCGCCGGTTTCTGCCACGAGGCGGCTTTGCCTGTCCAGCGGCAATTGGCGGCTGCAGTGGACAGGAACCCGCCGCTGCTGTCATCTGTGCCTGCTGCGGAGCGGCAGGACAGACCGCTAGCGCCACGACAACAGGACCGGTCACTTGACAGCCAATCCCATCCATTTCGTTCACCTGACCGACCTGCACATCTCGCATCCCGAGACGTGCGACCCTCACCTCCTGACCGACACACCAGCCACGCTGCGCCAGGTCGTCGACGCGCTGGGCCGGCTGTCACCGAAACCGGCCTTCGTGGTGGTCAGCGGCGACATAACCAATCATGGCGATGCGGCGAGCTACCGGCTCGCCCGCGAGATCATGAGCAAGATCGACGTGCCGATCGTCTACGCGCTCGGCAACCATGACAACCGCATGGCCTTCCGGGCCGAAATGCTCGGATTGGCCGACGGAGGCGGGGCACCCTACTGTCATGACCAGCTAATAGCGGGTGTACACGTCATTGTGCTCGATTCCAGCGTTCCGGGCCGGATTTCCGGCGCGATCTCGCCCGACCAGTTCGCATTTCTGGAGCAAGCGCTGACGCTCCGCACCGATTTCCCGAAACTGCTGGTGATCCATCATCCGCCGGCTCTGGAGGACGACCCGGAATTCCGATGGGAGAGCATCAACCCGGCCGATACGCGGCGGCTCGCCGATGCGTTGCGCGGCCACCGCGTCGTCGGCATCCTCAGCGGGCATACGCATTTCGACCGCGTCATCCACTGGAATGGCGTGCCGGTCATCGTCGGCACTGGCCTGCACAACGGCGTCGACATCACCTACAGCGACGGCATGCGCATCGTCGACGCCGCCGGCTATGCGCTCTGTACGCTGCGGCCATCCGGGCTGAGCGCCGTGTTCGTGCAGCTCGAACGCAACCGGCGCGAGCTGGCCATTCTCCCGGCTGAGCGCCTGCGCGCCTTCGAATAGCGGGTCCGCGTTCACGGCGTCGTGACGATCCGCCGCCGTTGCGCGTCCCCGCTTTTGACTCTACGACTTCGCCACCCGCAACGAGAGCCTTTCCATGCTTCGCCGCCTCTACGACTGGACGATGTCGCTCGCCCGTACGCGACATGCCGAGCGCGCACTGGCCGGTGTCTCTTTCGTGGAAAGTTCCTTCTTCCCGATCCCGCCAGACGTTCTGCTCATCCCGATGGTGCTGGCCGACAGGATCAAATGGATCCGCTTTGCGTTGGTATGCACCGTCGCATCCGTTCTCGGCGGTCTGCTCGGATATTTCATCGGCGCCGTGCTGTTCGAGGCGGTGGGCAGACCGATCCTCGAATTCTATGGCTACATGTCGAAATTCGCGGAATTCCAGGAAGCGTTCAACGAATGGGGCTTGCTGATCGTCTTCATCTTCGGCGGGCTCACGCCGCTGCCCTACAAGGTCATCACCATCGCGTCAGGCCTGACCGCCCTCTCCCTGCCAGTCTTCATCATCTCGTCGATCGCGGCGCGCGGCACGCGCTTCTTCCTCGTCGCAGGCCTGCTCTACTGGTTCGGCGAGCCTATCCGCAGCTTCATCGAGAAGCATCTCGGCCTTCTTTTCACCCTTTTCCTGGTGCTGCTCATCGGCGGCTTCGTCGCCGCAGCCTACATGTTCTGAGACCGGAATGACCCTCACCGCCCCTACCGGAAAAACGCAGACGATCGGCGCCGGCCTGGCCGCGCTTGGGATGGCCGTGACGGTGGGAACCGCCCTCGGATTCCAGCACATCGGCGGCTACATACCCTGCAAGCTCTGTCTGGAACAGCGCATTCCCTTCTATGTCGGCGTGCCGGTGATGCTGCTTGCGCTGGCGTCGGCCGCGCTGAAGCTGCCTCCGCTCGTCACGCGCGGCCTGCTGCTTGCCGGCGCGCTCCTGATGACGTGGAGCATCTATCTCGGCGGCTTCCATTCGGGTGTGGAATGGGGCTGGTGGCCAGGTCCGACTGACTGCGGCGTGGTCGCGGCGCCAGAGACAGGCGGCAGCCTGCTCGACCAGCTCGACGGCATCGTACCGCCGTCATGCGACCAGGCCGCAGGGCGTTTCCTCGGCCTTTCGTTTGCCGGCTGGAACGTGGTCGCGAGCGCCACTATCGCGGCCATCGGCTATGTTTCGGCGTTCAGGAAGGCGTGACCCGGTCAAGGCCAGCGCCATCGCGACGGGGCGTTATCCCCTACGGCTCCAGCTCGACGTCCCAATAGAGATAGTCCATCCAGCTTTCGTGCAGGTAGTTCGGCGGGAACAGCCGGCCGTTGTTGTGCAGGTCGCTCACCGTCGGCTGGAACGGCGTCTGCTTGGGCCACATCCTGGCCTGCCGGGGCAGCATGCCGCCCTTCCTCAAATTGCAGGGCGAGCAGGCGGCGACCACGTTCTCCCATGTCGTCGCGCCGCCGCAGCGGCGTGGCACGACATGGTCGAATGTCAGGTCCTCGTGCGTGCCGCAGTACTGACACTGGAATCGATCGCGGAGGAAGACGTTGAAGCGGGTGAAAGCCGGATAGCGCGATGGCTTCACGTAGCTCTTCAGGCACACGACGCTGGGCAGCTTCATCGAGAAGGATGGTGAGGAGACCGCGTGCTCGTATTCGGCGACGATATTCACCCGATCGAGGAACACCGCCTTGATCGCATCTTGCCACGACCACAGCGAAAGCGGGTAGTAGCTCAGCGGGCGGTAGTCCGCGTTCAGCACCAGAGCGGGCAGGGACTCCGGCGAGACTGCGATCGTCACTGACTGACCTCCCTGAGCTCATGCTGCGATCGACCCCGATACTGTAATCCCGAGATTGCAGGATTGTGAAGCGGCGTTTTCGCGATTGCTCACCCGGGAGTTTGCTGATTTTCCTGACTTTTCTTTCCGGACGCGACGGGTGCGGCGTCGCGTCCCTTCATGACGCGGTAGTGAGCCCACAGAAGCCGTGCCGCCACGCCGCGCCACGGGGCCCATGATTCGGCCTGGACATAAAGCGCCTTTGCCGATGGCCGCGCGGCCATGCCAAGCGCATCGCCTGCGGCGGCCTGAAGGGCGACATCGTGGGCAGGAAAGATATCTGGATGCCCGGCGCAGAACAGCAGGTAGACCTCCGCCGTCCATGGTCCGATGCCGTGCAGGGCGGTGAGCCGCGCCATCGCCTCGTCGGCGTCGATGGTGGCCATACGCTCTAGATCAAGCCCCTCCTCGACCATCGCGCGCGCGATGCAAACGAGCGTCTTCTGCTTCGGCCGCGACAGGCCCGCGGCACGAAACCTGTCCTCGCCCGCTGCGAGAACACCGGTTGCTTCGAGCGGATCGACAAGTGCCTCGAGCCTGCCCATGATTGCGTCGGCGCTGGCGCGCGACACCTGCTGCGAGACGATGATCGATACCAGGCTGGCAAAGCCGGGCTGGGACAGCCGCAGCGGTACCTCGCCGGCCGTTGCGATGATTGGCGCCAGGCGCGGGTCGAGCGCGGCCAGAGCCGCAAGGCCCTCGGCAATGTCTTCCGGCGTCTTGATCCGTCTCAGGGCACTTCGCTCCCGCGCTTGCCGTTTGTTGCGCAGAACCGTAGCAATCGCGGCATGACCGCCACAAGCAGCCAACCTCTCCTCTCATGACAGTTCCGGCCTTTCGCTTCGCGCCGAGCCCGAACGGAGCGCTGCATCTTGGCCATGCCTATTCGGCCTTGCTCAATGCCGACATGGCGGTAGCAGTAGGCGGCCGGCTCATCCTGCGAATCGAGGACATCGACACGACGCGCTGCACGCCGGAATTCGAGCAGGGCATCTATCGCGATCTTGCATGGCTGGGCGCCGAATGGGAGCAGCCGGTGCGCCGGCAATCGGACCATTTCGCCGACTATGCGCTGGCGCTCGACCGCCTCGTCGATGCCGGTCTCGCCTACCCGTCCTTCCTGTCGCGTGGCGAGGTGCGGGCGATCATCGCCGAGGCCGAGGCGGATGGCATCGAATGGCCAAGCGACCCCGACGGCTCGCCACTATTCCCGCGGGTCGAGCGGCGGCTTTCGCAGCGCGAACGGAGCCGGCGGATCGAGGCCGGAGATCCCTATGCATGGCGCCTCGATGTGGACGCCGCCCTTCGGCATGCGGGCGGCCGCCTGTCGTGGGAGGAAAGTGGCACGGGACCGGCCGGTGAGACGGGCATGATCGTAGCCGATCCGGCGGCCTGGGGTGATGTCGTGATCGCCCGCAAGGAGATACCGACGAGCTATCACCTCTCCGTCGTCGTCGACGATGCACTTCAGGGTGTCACGCATGTTGTTCGCGGGCGCGACCTGTTCCACGCCACAGCGGTACACCGGCTGCTGCAGGAACTGCTGGGATTGCCTCAGCCCGACTACCTGCATCACGATCTGATCCTCGATGAGGACGGGCGCAAGCTATCGAAGAGTCGCGGCGATACCGCGCTCGCCGATCTGCGCGCGGCGGGGCTGACGCCTGCCGACATCCGCCGAATGATAGGACTGATAACAGGCGACTAGCTCTCCAGTCTGCCGATCAATGCCTTGGCCAGAGCCAGCACGGTCAGGCAGAAAAAGGCGCCGCTCATCCCCACTGCGATCGCGCTTCTGAGGTCCGTCAGCCGGTAGCCGAGATGGTTGGCGACGAACACGGACAGGAAGAAGCCAGCCGTAATGATGAAAGCGTTGCCAGTTGGACCGAAGCCGTCTTCGCCCATGATGGCATTGAGCGCCAGCGACAGGATGAAGGACAGGATGCCGACCACGACAACCGCCATCACCAGCCAACTGGCATCGAGGTTCCAGACCATGCAAAGCCCTTTCCGATCAGCCGGACAGGAATGCACCCCCGCAAGCAACCCGCATCACCATCGCGAAGGGTAAGATTCAAATCTTTCACTTTGCTTGACGAAGTGGATGGCTTTAGACCGATCGCAGGTTCCCCGGCCGACCTTGTCCGGCCTCGTCTCCGGCACGAAACTCCCCATGCCCGCACTTTCCAGCATCGTTCCTCCGTTCTTCGTGCTGCTGTGGGCAACGGGCTTCATCGGCGCTCGCTATGCGATGCCCTGGGCCGAGCCGTTCTCGTTCCTGGCCGCGCGCTTTGCCATCGCCTTCGGACTGCTGGCTCTCCTCGTGCTCGCGTTCCGTGCGCCGCGCATGGAAGGCCGGGAAGCAGCGCATGCCGCCTTCGCCGGAGCTCTGATCCACGGCATCTACCTGGGCGGCGTGTTCTGGGCGATCCGCAATGGCATGCCGGCCGGTATCGCTGCGCTGATCATCGGCCTCCAACCACTGATTACCGCCCTCATGGCCGGAACGGCGCTGGGCGAAAAGATCCTCCCAAAGCACTGGGCGGGCCTCGCCATCGGCTTCTTCGGCATAGTCGTCGTCCTTGCACCGAAGATTGGCGATGCCATCGGTGGCGTCACCTGGATCACGTTCTACGCCTGCCTGCTGGGCGCGGTGGCGATCAGCGCCGGCACGGTCTGGCAAAAGCGTTTCGTGGCCCGGGGCGACCTGCTGACCGGCACGATGTGGCAGTATCTGGGCGCCACGGCGGTCACGGCGGTAGGCTCCGCCCTGTTCGAGACGCGGGAATTCACGCTGACCGGCGAACTGGTCTTCGCCATGGCCTGGTTGGTGCTGGTGCTGTCGCTCGGGGCCATCTTCCTGTTGATGGCGATGATCCGCCAGGGCGAGATGGCCAAGGTTTCATCGCTGTTCTATCTGGTGCCGGCGGTAACGGCGATCATCGCCTGGATACTGTTCGACGAGATGCTTACGACTGTGCAGCTTGTCGGCATGGCGATCACGACCCTCGGCGTCGGGATGGCGACGCGGCGCTGAGTCAGGCCGGCCCCACGCGCGCGCGCGCGTCCAGATAGCGCTTGATGGAGGCGTTGAGCTCGCCTCCCAGGATGAAGATCGCCGAGACGATGTAGAGGAACACCAGCGCGATCATGATCGACGCCAATCCGGCATAGGTCGTGACGTAGGACGAGAAATAGCCAAGATAGGTGGCGAAGATCGTCGAGCCCAGCACCCAGAAAACCAGGGTGAACACCAGTCCCGGGACGATGTCGCGAAAGCGGCGGCGTCCCGCCGGCAGCCACATATGCACGGCGACCAGCGCCAGCACGATGACGACGGAAGCGATGGCGAAGCGCCAGATCGTTATCGTACCCAGATAGGGGCGGATCCATGGCAGGTGCCGCTGGGCGATGTCGACGGCGATGGGCGCGACCACCAGCAGAGACGAGACGATCAGGAAGCCGATGGTCGCGACGACGACGAAACCGAGGCTTTGCGCGCGCAGCCAGAAAATCGACCGCGTCTCGACCACGCGATAGGCGCGGTTGAGGCCGACGCGCAGCGCCTCGATACCGTTGGAGGCGAAGAAGGCGGCCGCGATGATGCCGATGGTAAGGACGTCGCCGCGCTGAATGGTCAGCACGCTTGTGACCTCCCGCGCGATCGGCTCGGCGATCTCGTCGGGCCAGGTGTCGAATACAAGATGCACGGCGGTGTCGGCGAAGGCGTGGGCGCCGAGGAAGCTCGCGAGAGACGTCGCGAAGATCAGGAACGGAAACAAAGCAAGGAGCGCCGACAGCGCCAGATGGCTGGCGATCGCCCATCCGTCGTCGTCGTTGAAATGGCCGAGGGCGTCGCCGAGGACGCGTTTGATCGTCGCAATTGTGCGCAGCATCGGTCCCGCCGATTGTCTCGTGGGGTCGAATATGGGAAGTGAAACACCTAGATGGCAAGCGTCGAAGTCGCCATCTGCCTCGCGGTGGCCGGCGGCGAACGCCGGCACCTCCGCATTTCCGAGGAAAGATGACCATGTCCACCGTCTTCAACATCATCGCCGTCCTGTTCATGGTCGCCGTCGTGTTCGTGCTGATCCGCGGACTGATCAACATGATGCGCGGCGGCTCGGGCAACACCTCGAACAAGCTGATGCAGGCGCGTGTGCTGCTGCAGTTCCTGGCGCTCGTCTTCGTGCTGCTGGCGCTGTATTTCACCGGCCGCTGAGGAGAGCCGGCAATGGTCATCCTCAACAAGATCTATACCCGCACCGGCGACGACGGCACCACGGCCATGGGCTCCGGCGAGCGTCGGCCGAAATTCGACCTCAGGATCGCGTCCTACGGCACTGTCGACGAGACGAACGCCTGTATCGGCATGGCGCGGGTGCATACGGCAGCAAGCCATCCGCAGCTCGACGCCATGCTGGCCCGCATCCAGAACGACCTGTTCGATCTTGGCGCCGATCTCGCCACGCCCGACACCGGCGCGGATCTCGGCTATGAGCCACTGCGTATGGTCGCCTCGCAGGTCGCGCGGCTGGAAGCCGACATCGACGCGCTCAACAAGCCCATCAAGCCGCTGCGCTCCTTCGTACTGCCGGGCGGCTCGCCTGCCGCCGCCGCGCTGCATCTGGCGCGCACCGTCGCACGCCGCGCCGAGCGGCTGATGGTCGAACTGTCGATGACGGAGGGCGAGCCGGTCGGAGCCGACGCCATCCGCTACATCAACCGGGTCTCCGACTTCCTGTTCGTCGCCGCCCGCGCCGTCAATGACAATGGCGAATCCGATGTGCTATGGGTGCCCGGCCAGAACAGATAGCGCCGTGAGATGCAGCGGCGCCGCCGCGCCGGCGCCGGGGGACTCGCGACTTGTTCATTCCGCTGCATGACGCCAATGGCCTGAAGCACATCCGGCTTCAATACGTCACCCTTGGCCTGATCATCGCCAACTGCCTGATCTTCGTGATGACCGCCCTAGGCTCGCAGGGTTTCGTCGAGGCCGCCGTGATCGGGCTTGGCTATATTCCCTCGACGGTCTTCAACATCGCGGAGCGCCCCGACGAGTGGGTACTCGTCCCCGACAATGCCACCTATGTCACCTACGCATTCCTGCATGGCGATATCTGGCACCTGGGCGGCAACATGCTGTTCCTGTGGGTCTTCGGCGACAATGTCGAAGACGCGCTGGGTCATGTGAAATACCTGATCTTCTATATCCTTTGCGCGGTGGCCGGCGCCTTCCTGCATGGGCTGCTGGCCCCGGCCTCGCAGGCGCCGCTGATCGGCGCCTCTGGCGCCATTGCAGGCATCGTCGCCGCCTATCTCATCCTGCATCCACGCGTGAAGATATGGGTGCTGGCGCTCGGCCGTTTCCCCGTAAGGCTTCCGGCCTGGGTGCTGTTGGCGTTGTGGATACTGTTCCAGTTCGCGATGATCGCTCTCGACGAGGACGGCAGCATTTCCTGGGCCGCGCATGTCGGCGGCATCATCGCTGGCGCTGGGCTGGTGCTCGTCCTGCGGCGACGCGGCGTGCCGCTGCTCGACAGCGAAGTGGTGACGCCCAGGGCGGTCGTGATCGAACCTGCGGGAAGCCGGCCGGCGACCGCGCCGCAGGGCCCATGGGGCCGGTCGCGCTGATTCAACCGGTTTGAGCCGCGTGACCATATTGACGCTCGCCGGCCGGATGACTACAGCCTGCGGCAACCAGTGCCGCGGTGTGACGAAATGCGGCCGGCATGCTGAGTTTCGCACGGCCAGTGTCGGTTTCCGGCAAGCCCCCCGCTCCCGCGGCTGCTAGCAGGTGCCGAACAATCTCGGAAAGGTTTCAAGCGCATGAAAGTACTTGTCCCAGTCAAGCGGGTTGTCGACTTCAACGTCAAGATCCGGGTGAAATCGGACGGTTCGGGCGTCGAGCTTGCCAATGTGAAGATGTCGATGAACCCGTTTGACGAGATCGCGGTCGAAGAAGCCATCCGGCTCAAGGAAGCGGGCAAGGTCGAAGAGATCATCGCGGTTTCGATCGGGCCAGCACAGGCCGCCGAGACGATCCGCACCGCACTCGCGATGGGCGCCGACCGCGGGATCCTGGTCAAGGTCGACGAGACGGTCGAGCCGCTCACCGTGGCCAAACTTCTGAAGGGCGTGGTGGACGAGGAGAAGCCGGAACTGGTGATTCTCGGCAAGCAGGCGATCGACGACGACGCCAATCAGACCGGCCAGATGCTGGCGGCCCTGCTTGGCTGGTCGCAGGGCACCTTCGCCTCGAAAGTCGAGCTCGGAGACGGCAAGGCCAAGGTGACGCGCGAAGTCGACGGCGGCCTTCAGGTCGTCGAGGTGAAGCTGCCGGCGATCGTGACCACCGATCTGCGCCTCAACCAGCCGCGCTACGCCTCGCTGCCCAACATCATGAAAGCGAAGAAGAAGCCGCTCGATGAGAAGGCGCCCGGCGACTACGGCGTCGACGTTTCTCCGCGCCTCAAGGTCCTGAAGACCGAAGAGCCGGGCGGCCGCAAGGCGGGCGTCAAGGTCAAGGACGTGGCGGAGCTCGTCTCCAGCCTTAAGTCCGCAGGCGTTCTGTAAGGTTCGGATAGGGAGATCAAGACAATGGCCATTCTTCTCGTTGCCGAACACGACAACGCAACACTGTCCGACCAGACCGCCAAGGCGCTTTCGGCCGCCTCGCAGATGGGCGGCGACGTCGACGTGCTGGTCGCCGGCAAGGGCGCCAAGGCTGCGGCCGACGCCGCCGCCAAGCTGAAGGGCGTGCGCAAGGTTCTGCTGGCCGAAGCCGGCGAACTGGCGGAGCGCCTCGCCGAGCCGACCGCCGCGCTCGTCGTTGGCATGGCAGGCAATTACGACGCGATCGTCGCGCCCGCGACCACCATGGGCAAGAACGTCATGCCGCGCGTCGCCGCGCTGCTCGATGTGATGCAGGTTTCCGAGATCATCGAGGTTGTCTCGGGCGACACCTTCAAGCGGCCGATCTATGCCGGCAACGCCATCCAGACCGTCCAGGCGACCGATGCCAAGAAGGTGATCACCGTGCGGACGGCGTCCTTCCAGGCCGCACCCGAGGGCGGCTCCGCGGCCGTGGAGAGCGTCAACGCCGCGTCCGATCCGGGTCTTTCCTCTTTCCTGGAGAACAAGTTGTCGGAGAGCGATCGTCCCGAATTGACTTCCGCGAGGATCATCATCTCCGGCGGCCGCGCACTCGGCTCCTCGGAGAAATTCCAGGAGGTGATCCTGCCTGTCGCGGACAAGCTGGGTGCCGCGGTCGGCGCCTCGCGTGCGGCCGTGGACGCGGGCTACGCGCCCAACGACTGGCAGGTGGGTCAGACGGGCAAGGTCGTTGCGCCGGAGCTCTACATCGCCGTCGGCATCTCCGGAGCGATCCAGCACTTGGCCGGCATGAAGGATTCGAAGGTCATCGTCGCCATCAACAAGGACGAGGAGGCGCCGATCTTCCAAGTCGCCGACTACGGCCTCGTCGGCGACCTCTTCACCATCCTGCCGGAGCTCGAAAAGGCGCTTTGACGCGTTAGATCGGGCCGTATTAATCTTTCAGGGGCGGGGTAGACAGAAGTCGCCCCGCCCTTCTAGTTTGCACTGCAACAAGAACGGCCGAGAACGGCCTGACGACGGGATCAGTGTAATGACGGGTAAGGTCGAAACGGTCGGCATCATCGGCGCCGGCCAGATGGGGGGCGGCATCGCCCATGTGGCGGCGCTTGCCGGCTACAAGGTGAAGCTCTTCGACGTGGCGCCCGAACGCATCGAGGTCGGGCTGGCGACGATCAACGGCAACATGGCCCGTCAGGTCTCGTCGGGCAAGATGACGGAAGAGGAGCGCAAGGCCGCACTCGCCAACATCAGCGGCGCCACGACGATGGAAAGTCTCGCCGATGTCGACCTCGCGATCGAGGCGGCGACCGAGGACGAGACGGTCAAACGCAAGATCTTCGCCCAGCTGTGCCCGGTGCTGAACCCCGAGGCGCTGTTGGCCAGCAATACGTCGTCGATCTCGATCACCCGGCTCGCCGCGCAGACCGACCGGCCGGAGCGTTTCATCGGTATCCACTTCATGAACCCCGTGCCGGTGATGAAGCTGGTCGAGATCGTACGCGGCATAGCGACCGAGGACTCCACCTTCGAGACGGCCAAGGCGTTCGTCGCGTCGCTCGACAAGACGATCACGGTGGCCGAGGATTTCCCGGCCTTCATCGTCAACCGCATTCTGCTGCCGATGATCAACGAGGCGATTTACACGCTCTACGAGGGTGTCGGCTCGGTCGAGGCGATCGACACGGCGATGAAGCTGGGCGCAAACCATCCGATGGGGCCGTTGCAGCTCGCCGACTTCATCGGCCTCGACACTTGCCTGTCGATCATGCAGGTGCTCCACGATGGCCTGGCGGACTCGAAGTACCGCCCCTGCCCGCTGTTGGTGAAGTATGTCGAGGCAGGCTGGCTCGGCCGCAAGACCGGTCGCGGCTTCTATGACTATCGCGGCGAACACCCGGTGCCGACGCGTTGACGAACGCTACAGTCCCAGCAATTTCCTGATCTGCTCCTGCGCGGCGACCAGCCGCGCTAGTTGGCGGCGTTCGGAGGAGACGTCGATCCAGGCGCGCGATTCAGTCGCATGGGTGATCGCGGCCTCCAGTTCCTCGCGGCCAAGGGCCATCCAGGCTTCCGCACCGCGTCCTTCGTCATCTGAAGACAGCGGATTGGCCCCTTGCTCAAGAAGCACACTGACGGTTCCGACGCGACCGGTCGCGGCGGCGTGCATCAGAGCCGTCGCGCCACCGCCCGCCCGCGCGTCCACTGCCACACCCTTCTCAAGCAGGCGACGGATCATCGGATGGCGCCCACGTGCCGCCGCCGCATGCAGCGTCTCCGCGCCATGGGCATCCAGATCGACCCGCTCCACAAGGCGTTCGAACCAGCCCATGCCGGACAGCTCGCTGGTTCCGGCCAGCGCGGATCTCCCCCGATGGTCGCGCGCCCCCACCTGCGCGCCGCGGTCTGCAAGTATCGCAGCGACGGCAGGCTCGCCTTGCCACAGCGCCGCCGCGAAGGCCCGATCGATGTCGGCGGTATGTGCGGCGAGGACCAGCGCAGTTGCTGCGCGATCGCGCACCACGGTCTCGCTTCTGCCCGCGAGAGCCGCCAGCACCGGCGTCATGCCGTCGTCATCGGCTGCATCCAACGCCGCCCCCGCTTCGAGCAGCGCATCCACCACGCCCACGGCCCTGTTTGATGCCGCGATGAATAACGCGGTCCGGCCGCGATAATAGCGCGGTTCCGTCTCTGCGCCGGCCTGAAGAAGCAACCGGGCATTAGCTTCGGCCGACCCGTCTGCGGCCCGGTGCAGCGGCGTGCCGCCGAGTGTCGCGGAACTGACGTTGGGGTTGGCGCCGGCAGCGAGCAGCAAGCCGACAGCCTCTCCATCCTGCCAGGCCGCGCGATGCAGCGCCGTCTCGTTGAACGTGTCGACGCGGTTTGGGTCGGCGCCCGCATCGAGCAGTAGGCGGATGATCCCGGGGTGGCCGCCATATTGCGAGGCGTGCATGAGAGGACTCATGCCCAGTCGGTCGCCGTCTGAATCAGGCGGAGAACCGGCTTGCAGCAGCAGCCGCACGCTGCCGGGCACATCGGCGAAGCTGTGGAGATAGTATGCCCTCGACGCCCATTCGAGCGCGCGCTCGCCATTGTGGTCGCGCAACTCGGTCGCGGCGTCAGCCTCCAGCAGCAGCCGCGTCATCTCGACGTCGCCATTGCCCGCTGCGAACATCAGCGGCGTGTAGCCGGCGTACCAGGCATTGGGAGGGTTGGGGTCCGCGCCCTGCTCCAGCAGCGTCCTGACGCCTTCGAGATTCTTGGTTCGGGCATGGTGCAGGAGGCCTTGAAAATCGGCGAAAGCCGCGCCCGTCATCCCCAGCACAAGCAGAAAGGCGATTGCAGCAAGCCGCATGACGAAAACCCCGAGCCCGAACCTGCGGGGGACTCTCGCCAAGCTTGCGGACGGATTTGTGGCACTCGGCGTTCCGCGCCGGCCATTAGCCATCTGCGACGATTTCGCCTTTGTTTTCAGGCGCCGGAGCCTCACCCGCCCTTTACAAAGCCGTATGGGGATAAGAGTATCGCCGCCAATCCGGACCCGCTCGGGGTTCGGGCCAAAACACATGATCTCAGGGACATTCCAGGGAGGTTTTCGTATGTCATCCAAGATTCACAGGATTTTCGCCGCTTCCGTCGCCGGAGCGGCACTGCTGGCCGCTTCGACGGTCGCGCAGGCGCAGGACGTCAAGATCGGCTTCCTCGGCGGCTTCACCGGCCCGATCGAAAGCCTCGTGCCGCCGATCTTCGAGGGCGCAAAGCTCGCCATCGCGCAGATCAATGAGCAGGGCGGCGTTCTCGACGGTCGCAACATCCAGCTTCTCCAGGCGGATTCGACCTGCATCGACACCACGGCTGCTTCGGCCGCCGCCGACCGCATGGTCAATTCGGAAAACGTCACCGCGCTGATCGGCCCGCTCTGCTCGGGCGAGACGATCGCGGCGGCCAACACGGTCGCCATTCCGGGTGGCGTGATCATCATCTCGCCGTCGGCCACCTCGCCAGCACTGTCGGCCCTCAATGACAACGACCTCGTCTTCCGCACCACGCCGTCGGACGCTTATTCCGGCGAGGCGCTGGCGCGCCTGCTGCACGGCAAGGGCCACGACAACATCGCCATCACCTATGTGAACAACGACTACGGCAAGGGCTTTGCCGACGCGCTGGCCGGCGCCTTCGAGGAGCTCGGCGGCACGGTCGCGGCCAATGAGGCACATGAAGACGGCAAGGCCGACTATCGCGCCGAAATCGGCTCGCTCGCTTCGTCGGGCGCCGACTTCCTGGTCGTGCTCGCCTATGCTGATGGCTCCGGCCAGACCATCCTGCGCCAGGCGCTCGAAGGCGGCGACTTCTCGCAGTTCGCCGGCGGCGACGGCATGATCAGCAACACCATCGTCTCCGCTGTGGGCGAGGGCAAGCTGGACGGCTTCATCGGCACCAAGATCGGCAATCCCGAGACGCCGGGCACCTCCATCTTCGCCGACGCGGCCAAGGCTGCCAACATGGATCCTGCGGGCTCCTTCGTGGCTCAGTCCTACGACGCCGCCTTCCTGCTGGCGCTGGCGATCCAGAAGAACGGCAATGACGGCCGCGAAGGCCTGAACGCCGCGCTGCGCGACGTCGCGTCGGCGCCGGGCGAGGTGATCCTGCCGGGCGAGTGGCAGAAGGCCGTCGAGCTGCTGGCCGCCGGCCAGGACATCAATTATGAGGGCGCCTCCGGCAGCCACGAGTTCGACGAGAACGGTGACGTGCCGGGCGTGGTCATCGAGACCGTGGTTGAGGGCGCCGGCTTCAAGGACATCGGCGTAGTCAAGTAAGCCGCCCCGACTTTGAAATGACGAAAGCCCGGAGGGTCCGCTCTCCGGGCTTTTTCTTGGCGCGTCCTTCGAGGCGTGAAGGCTCCCGGAAAAACAGTCGGCGCCGGGATTTCTCCCAGCGCCTCCCTGTTGCGTGAGTGTCGTCACCCGAGAGTGATCGCGCAAGCGCGGCCCTCGTAGCCGGCTCTCACGAAACGGTCTCGGCGGTTTGCCCTCGCCATGCCCCGAAGGACACGGTTCCGGCCCGGTCCCGGACCTTTGCCGAACCGGCTCGAAAGCCGACTGCGGCATGTCGTCGAGGGACTTTGACCGGTCCTTCACGACAGCATCGGTCCGCCATCAACGTTCCAAAGACCGCCTCCGACGGCCCCGCCTGGACATCGGACGTTTCGGAAATCCCGGACGGCAAGCCGCCCGAACAACCTTCCCGCCCGACACGGGCTCCAGGTAGCTCCCTCTGGGCGATCCCGCTGTCCGGGCGAGAACCATAAGGGCCTGAATTGACTTGGAGGGTATGAAGACCGGCCGGCTATTGCAACCCGCGAAAGCTTGTGAATTGCGTGAATAGCGGTAGCAAAACCGGGAAAATAGCAGACTAGCAGGCAGTATTCATGTCTGCAATGCTGACCTATTCATACTTCATCGGCTTTTCAGGCAGCAGCCCGTTGGGCGCGAAGCGCAGCACCAGCGTGATGGTCAGTCCTATGACGAAGACGCGCATCTGCAACGCTCGCGTCGGCAGGTCGGCAGGCGCCTGCCAGTCGAACAGCCGGTCTCCCCATATCGCGATCTGCTGGAACAGAAACAACGCCGCCGGCTCCGACATCGTCCAGATGACGTAGACCAGCACCACGCCGAAGATGGTGCCCAGATTGTTGCCCGCGCCGCCGAGGATCACCATCACCCAGATAAGGAATGTATGGTTGATCGGCACGAAGGCAGACGGATCGAAGATCGACGTGAAGGTGATGAGCGCAGCGCCGCCGACGCCAATGATGACGTTGCCAAGCACGAACATCTCCAGCCGGCGGCGGTTGATGTCCTTGCCCATTGCCGCGGCCGAGACCTCGTTGTCGCGGATGGCGCGCATCATGCGGCCCCATGGCGAATGCCAAGCGCGCTGGAGAAGTACGAAAATGACGACGATGAGAATGGCCGTCACCGACAGATAGGCCGAGCGCGAGGCGATGAAGCCCAATTCCTGCGGCGTCGGCACCGGCCACGGGATCGGTGAGACGGTAAGGGTGCCGCGCGTCAGCCAGTCGGCGTTCTTGAGGAAAGCCTTGACGATCTCCGATATGCCGAGCGTGGCGATCGCCATGTAGTCGGCCCTGAGGCCGAGGGTGATGCGCCCCATTGCCCAGCCGAGAGCGCCGGCGGCGATGCCGCCCGCCGTCCAGCCCAGCCACACCGGCAGGCCGAGCCCGCCCACCCAGCCGCCATTCCGCTCGATCAGCGTGGTGGCTGGGTCGAGGATGCCCTGGACCCACAGATAGACGACGGCCAGTGCGATCAGCGTCAGCAGCGTGCGCCACTTGGTCGGCAGGCCGAGGCGATGGGTCTGGCTGGCGCCGTAGACCAGCGCGCCGCCGCAGAGGATGGCGAGCCCCGCCCAGCCGAGCATGCCCGGCGCGTCGGTGTCCCAGAAAGCCTGGTTGACCGGGAATGTGACGAACACGCTGACGAAGGCGGCAAGAGCGATGAAGCCCATGATGCCGACGTTGAACAGGCCGGCATAGCCCCACTGGATGGTAAGCCCCAGCCCGATGATGGCGTAGCAGCTCGCCTCCACCATCATGCGCACGCCATAGGCGGTGCCCATCCAGGCGAAGACCAGCGCGACGATGATCGCGAGACCGGCGAAGAGAAAGAGTTCACGGCGAGGCAGAGCCGTCATTTCACCAGCCTCCCCTTGAAGATGCCGGTAGGTCGCCAGATCAGCACGGCGATCAGGATGAAGAACGGCACCACGATCTTGTACTCGGTCGGCACGAAGGCAATGCGGTTCGGAATCTCGATGAAGTCGGGCAGATACGGGCCAAGGGGCCGTAGCAGAACCGACCAATTGAACACCGCAAAGGTCTCGGTGAAGCCGACCAGCATGCCGCCGGCGATCGCGCCGTAGGGCTGGCCGATGCCGCCGACGATCGCGGCGGCGAAAATCGGCAGGATGATGTTGAAGGCCAGATCGGGCTTCAGCGTGACGTCGAGTGCTAGCAGGGTTCCCGCGGCGGCGGCCAGCGCCCCGGCAATCACCCAGGTCGTGCGTACCACGCTGTCGATCGAGATGCCCGAGACGCGGGCGAGGTCGGGATTGTCGGAGACGGCGCGCATCGCCTTGCCCATGCGCGACCGGGTGAGGAACAGGTGCAGCGCGATTGCCGCAACGACCGTGAAACCTATGAGCAGCGCCTGCGGCTGCGTCAGCACGATGTCGCGGCCCATCAGCGGCAGGCGGTAGATGGTCTTGGCGCCGCCGGCCTCAAGCTGGTAGGTGCCGGTGCCGGCAAAAAGGCGGATCAGCCCCTGCATCATCAGCATGACGCCGATTGAGGACATAACGATGACGACTGGCCGAACCTTCGCCCGCCGCATCGGGGCATAGAAGGTGCGATCGAGTCCGATGGCCAGCACTGCCGTTAGTGCCATCGCAATCGGCATCAGCACGAAAGCCGCGGGCAGGCCGATCCAGTCGCCTGCCGCAGGGAACAGTGCCACGCAAACGAACGCGGCGAACGCGCCGGCCGTCATCATGTCGCCATGCGCGAAATGGGCGAAGCGCAATATGCCGAAGATCAGCGTCACGCCGACCGCGCCGAGCGCGTAGATCGAGCCGATGATCAGCCCCGAAAGGAGGCCGCGATTGATGAAGAACACCAGTTCCTGGACCGGCAGCGCGGCAAGAACGCTCGTCGTCTCACCCATCCTATTCTCCCCCGCCCAGAAAGCTCTTTGCCACCTCCGGATCGGCCAGAAGCTCGGCTCCGGTGCCGGTGAAGCGGTTCTGTCCGCCCGCCAGCACGAAGCCCCGATGCGCAAGCACCAAAGCCTGGCGCGCATTCTGCTCCACCATCAGAATCCCTACGCCCGATGCGTTGATCTCCACGATGCGCTCGAAGATTTCGCCCATGTAGCGCGGCGACAGGCCAGCCGTGGGTTCGTCGAGCAGCAACAGCTTTGGCTCGGTCATCAGGGCACGGCCCATGGCAACCATCTGCCGCTGGCCGCCCGACAGTTCACCCGCCGGTTGACGGCGCTTATCCTTCAGGGGCGGGAAGAAGGTGTAGACCTTGTCGATCAAATGGCGAAACGAATCGCGCCGGCTGAAGGCGCCCATTTCGAGGTTTTCCTCGACCGTCATCGTCGGGAAAACGTTGAACTCCTGAGGCACGAAGGACAGGCCGCGTCTCACCAGCGCCTCGGGCGCGAAATTGGTGATCTCCTGGCCCTCGAAGACGATCCTGCCCTCGGAAACGGTGAGCAGGCCGAACAGCGCCTTCAGCGTCGTCGACTTGCCGGCGCCGTTCGGGCCGACGATGACGCCGATCTGGTCCGCGTCGATGGCGATGCTCACGCCGTTGAGGATGTTGGCGCCGCCATAGCCGCCATGGATGCTCTCGATTTCCAGCAGCGCCATGTCAGTGCGCCTCCGCAGCAGCCATGCCGCCGCCGAAATACGCCTCGACGACTTCCGGGTTCTCGCGGATGGCGGCCATCGGACCTTCGACCATCTTGGTGCCGGCAGCCATGACGATGACAGGATCGCAGAGCCTCGCAATCAGGTCCATGTCGTGCTCGATGACGAAGAAGGTCAGCCCCTCCTCGCGGTTGAGCCGCTCCACCACGGCCGCCAGATCGTTCAGCAGCGTTCGGTTGACGCCGGCTGCGATCTCGTCGAGCAGCACGACGCGCGGGTTGGTCATCATGACGCGCCCGAGTTCGAGCAGCTTCTTCTGGCCGCCGGAGAGATTGCCGGCCAGCTCGTTCTTGACGTGGCCGAGGCGCAGCACCGCGATCACGTCCTCGGCGCGCTTGCGGGTGGCGGCCTCCTCGCCCAGCACATGGGAACGCCGAAACCAGGCGTTGAAGACCGTCTCGCCCGACTGGCCGGCCGGAACCATCATCAGGTTTTCAAGCGCGGTCATGGTCGAGAACTCCTGCGCGATCTGGAAAGTGCGCAGCAGGCCGCGCCCGAACAGTTCATGCGCCGGCAGACCGGTCACGTCCTCTCCGTCGAGCAGAATCTTGCCGGAGGTGGGAGGGAAAGCACCCGCCACCATGTTGAACATCGTGGTCTTTCCGGCACCGTTGGGACCGATCAGGCCGGTGATCGACCCCTTCTCCACCTTCAGCGAGCAGCGATCGACGGCAAGCACGTTGCCGAATCGTTTGGTGACTTCCTGAACTTCGATGATCGCCGTCATGGTGCCCCGATGGACGTTCCCTGGCGCCGGCCAGGCTTGTTGCCGGTTCTCGGGCGCCGCTCCCTAGTCGGGTTGAATAACCATGACTAGCCGCCATGACAAGGAAAACAGTCGTAGGCCGGTCGCTCGACGCCGCTTACAACTTTTTACCTTACCGCCGCGATCAGCCTCTTCGCATCATCGCTCGCCCACTCGGCCGGGCCGTTCATATGGGCGATCATGCAGCCATCGCCGTCGATCAGCAGCGTCACCGGCAGGCCCAGCGCCAGCCCGCGCCGCTTGAGGTCGTTGAATAGGCCAAGCGTGTTGTCGCGGTAGTAGCCGAGCGCTTCGACGTTCGTTTCCTCGAGGAAGCGCTTGGGCTTCATGTCGTCGCCGGTATCGACGTTGACCGCCACCACCTCGAAAGTGTCGTCGCCGAGATCCTTCTGGAGCTGGTTGAGCGCCGGCATCTCGTGGCGGCACGGCGCGCACCAGGTCGCCCACAGGTTCATCAACACGGTCTTGCCCGACAGGTCGGCCATGGTCATCGGCTTGCCGTCCGGCGCATTGAAGGCTAGATCGGAAAGCGCCTGCGGCGGGCTTGCACCGAGCATGGCGGCGACCTCGCCTTGCGCTGCATCGCCCGCGGCCTTGGCCAGCGCGACCTTCGCCTGACAGGCGGCCTCCGCGCCGGCAGCCGCCGTCTCCGGCGCGTTATTGCCAGACGGGCTGCCCATCACGTATACGCCCAACGCGCCCGCCGCCATGCCGGCAACGACCGCGAGTGCGATCAGGCGCGAGGCGGGCAGGTGTAAACGTCCGTTTGCCATCAGTCAGTCCATTCCGTTCGGGGGCACCGGTTATCACGATGAGCGACGCCAAGGCCAGCAACCAGATGTGGGGCGGACGTTTTGCCTCGGGTCCCGCCGCGATCATGGAGGCAATCAATGCCTCGATCGGCTTCGACAGAAAGCTCTACGCGCAGGACATCGCCGGCTCCATTGCACATTCGCAGATGCTGGCCCAGCAGGGCATCATTTCGGCCGATGATCAGCAGAAAATCGCTGACGGGCTGAACAAGATCCTGTCAGAGATCGAGGCGGGCTCGTTCACGTTTTCGACAAGGCTCGAAGACATTCACATGAACGTCGAGGCACGGCTGGCCGAACTGATCGGACCGTCTGCGGGCCGGCTGCACACGGCGCGCTCGCGCAACGATCAGGTGGCGCTCGACTTCCGCCTGTGGGTGAAGGAGGAACTGCAACGCACCGACCGGGCGCTCACCGCCCTCATCGAGGCTTTCCTCGACAAGGCGCACGAGCACGCGGCAACCGTGATGCCGGGCTTCACCCATCTCCAGACCGCCCAGCCCGTCACCTTCGGCCATCACTGCATGGCCTATGTGGAGATGTTCGCGCGCGACCTTTCCCGCGTGCGCGACGCCATCGAACGACTGGACGAATCCCCGCTGGGGGCCGCGGCGCTCGCCGGCACCGGTTTCCCGATAGACCGCTTCATGACGGCGAAGGCGCTTGGCTTCCGCGAGCCGACACGCAATTCGATCGACAGCGTTTCGGACCGCGATTTCGCGCTGGAATTCCTGTCGCTCGGCTCGATCTGCGCTACGCATCTTTCACGGCTGGCCGAGGAGATCGTAATCTGGTCGACGCCTCAGTTCGGCTTCGTGCGGCTGTCGGATCAGTTTTCGACCGGCTCCTCGATCATGCCGCAGAAGAAGAACCCTGACGCCGCCGAGCTGGTCCGCGCCAAGACCGGCCGCGTCAACGGTCACCTGATCGGCCTTCTGACGGTGATGAAGGGCCTGCCGCTCGCCTACTCCAAGGACATGCAGGAAGACAAGGAAGCCGTCTTCGACGCTGCCGAGACGATCGACCTGATGATCGCCGCCATGACCGGCATGGTCACCGACATGACCGTCAATGTGACGGCGATGAAGAAGGCCGCCGGCTCGGGCTATTCCACCGCCACAGACCTTGCCGACTGGCTGGTGCGCGAGGCGGGCCTCCCATTCCGCGAGGCGCACCACGTGACCGGCCGGGCAGTGGCGCTGGCCGAGCAGAACAAGGTGCCGCTGGAGAAGCTGGCGCTCGACGATCTTCAGGCCATCGACAGCCGCATCGACGCCAGCGTGTTCGAGATCCTCTCCGTCACAGCCTCGGTCATGAGCAGGTCGTCCTTCGGCGGCACGGCTCCGGCCGAAGTCCGCCGCCAGATCCGCTACTGGCGCAATCGGCTGAAGCGGGATGCGCAGCGCGCCAAACTTCGCTAGAAACGTTCACGACCATTGCAACGGACAGGCAGGATGCGCGCCGGAACGCTGATCAGGACCACCCTCGTCGTCGCCGCACTCGCGGCCGCGCTCACCGCCTGTGGCCGCCGGCCCGGCCAGCTCGACACGCCCTATGAGGCTGCGCGGCAGGCCCGCACCGAGGCTGGCCGCAACAACCAGCCGCTGCCGCCCGAGCCGACTCCACCAGTCGAGGATCGCCGCTTCATCCTCGACGGACTGATCTAGGACGACGCTCCCGTGAACCATTTCGAATATCGCGACGGCGTGCTCCACGCCGAGGGTGTACCGGTGCCGGAAATCGCGGCGGCGGTGGGCACGCCATTCTACTGCTACTCGACCGCCACGCTGACGCGGCACTATCGCGTCTTCGCCCAGGCATTCGCCGAGCTTGACGCGCTCGTGTGTTACGCGATGAAGGCCAATTCCAATCAGGCGGTGATCCGCACGCTGGCAAAGCTGGGCGCAGGTGCGGACGTGGTGTCGGAGGGTGAGCTGCGCCGCGCGCTCGCAGCGGGAATTCCGGCCTACAGAATCATGTTCTCTGGCGTCGGCAAGACCGCGCGGGAGATGGACTTCGCGCTGGCATCGGGGATTCACTGCTTCAACGTCGAGTCGCTGCCGGAGCTCGAACTGCTCTCGGCGCGAGCCGTCGCAGCCGGCAGCACGGCGCCGGTATCGCTACGCATCAACCCGGATGTCGACGCGAAGACGCACAAGAAGATCTCGACGGGCAAGGCGGAAAACAAGTTCGGCATCGCGCGCAAGGACGCGCGCGCCGCCTACGCCCGCGCCGCCGCCCTGCCCGGTCTCAAGGTTACCGGCATCGACATGCATATCGGCAGCCAGATCACCGAACTGCAGCCGTTCGACGACGCGTTCGCGCTGCTGGTCGAGCTGACCGCGACGCTGCGCGCCGACGGACACGATATCGCCCATGTCGATGTCGGCGGCGGTCTGGGCATTCCCTACCGCACCGACAACGCCCCGCCGCCCCTGCCCGACGCCTATGCCGCCATCGTGAATCGCCACATGAAGCCGCTCGGCCTCAAGGTGATCTTCGAGCCCGGCCGGCTGATCGCTGGCAACGCCGGCATCCTGGTGTCGGAGGTCGTCTACGTGAAGGAAGGCGACGCCAAGAACTTCCTCATCGTTGATGCTGCGATGAACGACCTGATCCGCCCGACGCTCTATGATGCGTTCCACGAGATCAGGCCGGTTGTGGAGGCCGCTCCGGACGCCCCGCGCATGACCGTCGACGTGGTCGGGCCGGTCTGCGAGACAGGCGACTATCTCGGCCACGACCGCGACCTTGCACGGCTTGCCGCCGGCGACCTCATCGCCGTTGGCACCGCCGGCGCCTACGGCGCGGTGCAGGCATCGACCTATAACACTAGGCTGCTCGTGCCCGAGGTGCTGGTCGACGGCGACCGCTTCCACGTCGTGCGCCCGCGCCAGAGCTATGACGAACTGATTGGCATGGATTCCATGCCGGAGTGGCTGTAGCGCAGCCCCTATCACGTTTTCTTGCTCCGCCTCGCCTTCGCCGCGTTTGCTGCTATCCTTGGCTTCGGCGCTGCACGATTCCGTGCACCGCTGATGCGGCAATCGTGAAAGGACGGGATGGCGGACACGGACAGCCAACGCAACCGACCCGGGTTCCTGACCCGGCTTAGCCGGACGCGCGCGGCCACCCGGACAACCATCGTCGTCGAACGGGCATGGCCGCTTGTTCTGCCGCTGCTGGTCGTTGCCAGCCTTTTCCTCAGCCTTTCCTGGCTCGGCCTGTTCCGCTGGCTGCCCGACTGGGCGCGTTTCGGCATCGCCGGCCTGCTCGCGGTTGCCGCTCTTGCCTCGTTCCTGCCGCTGCGGCTGTTCAGGCGGCCGACCGGGGCCGAGGTCGACCGGCGCATCGAACGGGCCAACCGTCTCGAACATGCGCCGGTGCTGACGCAGTCGGACCGGCTTTCTGCCACCTCGCAGGACCCCTTCGCGCAGGCACTGTGGCGCGAGCACCAGAAACGCATGGCGGAGCGCCTCGATGGGCTTTCGGGCGATCTGCCGCGAACCGGCGTACCGCAGCGCGACCCCTGGGGGCTGCGCGCGGCTGCGCTGTTGCTGCTCGTCGTGGCCTTTGCCTTCTCGTTCGGCCCGCTTGGCGGCTCGACCGGCGACGTGCTGCGCAGTCACTCCCGCGCGGACGTGGTGCCGGCGCGCATCGACGCATGGGTCACGCCGCCTGCCTATACCGGGCGCGCGCCACTATTCCTGTCGGCGCAGGCCGCCGACGAGGCTCCCGTATTCCGGGTGCCGGCAGGCAGCGCCGTGGCGGTGCGGGTGACGGGCGGCACCGGCGACGAGACGCTCACCTATCTCGACGCGGATACCGGCGAGGCCGGGGAAGTCGCCGCCGGCGAGGCCGCGCCGACAAGCCCTCGCGCCGGCGCTGGTTCGGCAAGGCAGTTCGCCGGCTCGCTGACCGCCGACGGCATGTTGACCCTGCGCTCGGGCGAGACGGAACTGCAGCGCTGGGCGTTCAACGTCATTCCCGATACGCCACCGGTGATCCGCTTTGCCGACGAGCCGAAGCGCGCCGTCAACGGTGCGCTGGAACTGTCTTACGAGATCGAGGACGACTACGGCGCGGCCTCTGCCAAGGCCGTATTCGAGCAGGCGGATGAACCGCGCGAAGGCGCGCGCCCGCTTTATCCAGCGCCCGAGATGCCGCTGGTATTGCCACGCCGCAACGGCCGCGACATCGCCGCGCGCACCTCCCGCGACCTGACCGAGCACCCGTGGGCGGGTTCGCGGGTCAAGCTGACCCTGCAAGCGGTTGACGCGGCCGAGCAGGAAGCGCGCAGCGAGACCAGGACGATCTTGCTTCCGGAACGACCGTTCTCGAACCCGCTTGCCAGGGCGCTGGTTGAGCAGCGTCGTTTGCTGGCGCTCGACGCCAACGCCAAGCGCCGCGTACTCGACCTGATGGATGCGATTACGCTGCGGCCCGAGGATACGTTCGACAACCTGTCGCACTATCTGGGCATCATGTCGGCCCGCTCGCGGCTGACGATCGCCGCCAATGACGATGCGCTGCGCGAGGCGGCCGACTATCTCTGGGAAATCGCCGTCACCATCGAGGACGGCAGCCTGTCCGATGCCGAGCGCCGGCTGAGCCAGGCGCAGGAGGCATTGCGTCAGGCGCTGGAGAACGGCGCGAGCGACGAGGAGGTAGAGCGCCTGATGGCCGAGCTTCGCGAGGCGATGCGCGACTTCCTGCGGGAATTCGCAGAACGCGCCCAGCGCGACCCCAACATGGCCATGGAAATGCCGGGGGACGGCCAGGAGATGCGCCAAAGCGATCTGGAACGCATGCTCGACCAGATCGAGGATCTCGCCCGATCCGGATCGCGGGATCAGGCCATGGACATGCTGCAGCAGCTTCAGGACATGATGAACAATCTTCAGGCCGGTCGCCAGCAGGAGATGAACCAGGGCCAGGGCCAGCAGAGCGAGATGCGCCAGCAGATGGACCGTCTGGGCGAGCTCATGCGCCGCCAGCAGGAGACGATGAACGAGACCCATCGCCTCGACCAGATGCAACGCGGGCAGCGCCAGCGCGGCCAGGATGGCGGCGAGCAGGGACAGGGCCAGATGACGCCTGAGGAGTTCGCCGAGGCGCTGCGCCAGCTTCAGGAGGGGCAGGGTCAGTTGCGCCAGGACCTCGAAGCGCTGACGCGCGCGCTGGAAGGCATGGGAATGGAGCCGGGCGAAGGCTTCGGCGATGCCGGCGAGGCGATGGACCGGGCCGAAGGCGCTCTTGGCGAGGGCCAAGGCGAACGCGCCGTGGGCGAGCAGGGACAGGCGCTGGAGGCATTGCGGCGCGGCGCGCAGGACATGATGCAGCAGATGCAGCAGGCCCAGCAGGGCGACGAAGGCGGCAGCGAGGAAGGCGGCCGCCAGCAGAGCGCCGACCGCGACCCGCTGGGACGCCCGCGCGCCACCACCGGACCGGACTTCGGCAACTCGGTCAGGGTGCCGGACGAGATCGACGTGCAGCGCGCCCGCCAGATCCTGGAGGAAATCCGCCGCCGGCTGGGCAACGCGCTGAGCCCGGAAATCGAGCGCAATTATCTCGAGCGGCTGCTGGAGATGCGGTGAAGCGCTGGCGTTGGCCGCAAACGCCTATCTGTCCCTCATCCCATGGGATTCGCAACCTTATCCCTACGACGCCCACGCTTCGCCGTTGAGGCGGAATTCGCTTACGAAGCGAGGTAGGCGAGCGGGAAAACTATGCCCTTACCGGTCGCAGCACGCTGAGCAGGGCGCCATATGGCACAAGGGCGACGAGCGCCATGGCGACCTTTACGCAGAAATCGCCCAGCGCCAACGATACCCACAGCGGAACCTCGCCGCCGAGCAGGAAAGGCACGGCGAAACCGAGCGAGCCATCCTCATGCCCCAGCCCGGTATCGAGGAAGGCGAAGCGGGCAGCGAAGGCCAGCGAGAAGAAAAGCACCGTGTCGATGATCGAGCCGAGAATCGACGATATCAGCGGCGCCTGCCACCAGACCCGCTGGCGAAGCCTGTCGAACACGAACACGTCGAGGAGCTGCGCGACCAGGAAAGCCGAGCCCGAGGCAATCGCAATGCGCGGCGTTGCCAGCCACACGGAGAGCGCAACGGCGATGGCGAAGCCGGCATAAACCGCCTTGCGCGCGGCTGCGGGGCCGTGGCGCCGATTGGTCAGGTCCGTGACGAGGAAGGCGATCGGATAGGTGAACGCGCCCCAGGTGAGAACGTCCTGAAGACCGAAATGTCCGAAGGGAAACTGGACAAGGAAGTTGGAGGCAGCAACGACCGCCGCCATAGCGGCCACCAAGGGCCAGACCGAGACTGTCCGGGTCATTTTTTTATCCTGGGTGATGGAACCAGTCGGCGGACCCGGCTTGGCCCGGTCCGCCGAAAATCGGAATTCGCGAGGCGGGCTGCTTACGCGGCCTGCTGCTCGGCGATCTTCTTGGTGATCTGCTTCTTGAGCAGGCGGGCGCGCTGCGACAGTTCCGCAACGTCGGCCTTGACCAGGAAGGCATCGAGGCCGCCACGATGCTCGACCGAGCGAAGGGCGTTGGCCGAGATGCGCAGGCGCACGTTCTGGCCGAGCGCTTCCGAAATCAGCGTCACGTCGCACAGGTTGGGAAGGAACCGACGCCGGGTCTTGTTGTTGGCGTGGCTCACATTGTTGCCGGTCATCACGGCCTTGCCGGTCAGTTCACAAGCACGGGACATGTTTCTTGCCTTCGTTAGTTTGCCGGGCCATGCCTTGCTGCCGCACCATGAGCGAACGGCGCGCGGGCAGAAATGGCGGCCTCTGGAAAAGTTGCCGTTCCTTAGTGGCATTTGGCGGCGCGGTCAAGCGCCGGTGCCAAGCCGAGATAAATACCCGTGCTTCCACACTCTCGCCAGAAATCCGGCCGAAAGCGGAGCACAGGGACACCCGGTGGGCAACGACCCACGTACAGGAGACTATCATGCGGATAGCATTGACCGGACTGGCGGCTCTCGCGGCGATCCATGTCGCGCCCGGCCCCGCTGCGGCCGAGGGGCAGTCATTCCGCGCCGAATATTCCGTCAGCCTGCTCGGCATTCCCATCGGATCGGCTCGTTTCGACAGCAGCTTCACCGAAAACTCGTTCAGGATCAACGGAACGCTGCGCAGCAGCGGCCTGGCGCGGCTCGTCGACAAGACCGACGGGAAGACGCAGGTTGCCGGCGCCATCGGCCCGCGCGGAGTGCGGCCATCCACCTTCAACATCGACTATGTCCAGGGCAAGCGGAAGGGTTCCGTCGCGATGCGCTTTTCCGGCGACCGTGTCGCCAGCACGACTGTGACGCCTAAGCCGAAGAAGCGATCCGAAAAATGGGTTCCGCTCTCCGACAGCCATCTTCGCGCAACGCTGGATCCGATCTCGTCGACGCTGATCCGTGCCGGGAATCCGCGCGAGGTCTGCAACCGCACCATCAGCTTCTTCGACGGCGAATTGCGCGGCGACCTCAGGCTGTCGCACCGCAGCACGGGCAGAATCGACGGTTTTGCCGGAGACGCGGTGACCTGCGATGCTCGCTTCGTGCCCGTGGCTGGCTACCAGAAGGGACGCAAGCAGATCGACTACATGCGCGATCGCGGCCGCATCACCATCTCGTTCGTGCAATTGGGCAAAACCGGCTTCTACACCCCCGCCGATGCGTCGTTCTCGACTCCTATCGGGCCGATGCGGGTTACCGCGAACCGGATCGAGGTGCGCTGACTCCCGACGCAGCCCGTCCGGTCGCGCCCGGCAGCGCCAATCGAACGCGTTGGCACTTGCGGCAGCCGAACCATCGGGATACCCCTGCGGCGCTTGCACGGGGACGGGCCGAAAATGCTGCGCGCGACAATGATCGGGTTTTCGGCGGTGATGATGTGGGCGCTTCTGGCCCTGTTCACGGCTGCCTCGGGCAACGTGCCGCCGTTCCAGCTCTCCGCCATGACCTTCGCCATCGGCGCCGGTCTCGGCTTTGCAGTGCGACTGGCCGTCACACCGGCGGCGCACCCGCCGATCCCGCCGGTCGTGTGGCTGATCGGCATTGCAGGCCTTTTTGGCTACCACTTCTTCTACTTCACCGCTCTACGCAACGCCCCTGCCGTCGAGGCGAGCCTGATCGCCTATCTGTGGCCGCTGTTGATCGTCGTCGGATCGGCGCTTCTCCCGGGGGAGCGGCTGGGCTGGCACCATGTCGCTGGCGCCCTGATGGGGTTGGCGGGAGCATTCCTGATTGTCACCAAGGGCGGCAGGCTCACCTTCGATGCGGAATACGCATTCGGTTATGCAATGGCCGGCGGCTGCGCCATCATCTGGTCGGCCTATTCGCTGCTGTCGCGGCGGTTTCCGGCGGTGCCGACCAGCGTCGTCACGTGGTTCTGCGCGGCCACGGCAGTTCTGTCGATTGTCTGCCACCTTCTGCTTGAGACCACTGTGTGGCCGCAAGGCACGACGCAATGGCTGGCAGTCGCCGGCCTCGGCCTGATGCCGGTCGGCGCGGCCTTCTACGCCTGGGATTACGGTGTCAAGCACGGCAACATCCAGGTGCTGGGCGCGGCGAGCTACGCGGCGCCGCTTCTGTCGACGCTCGTGCTCATCGCCGCCGGCGCGGCGGCTGCCACCGCCAATGTGCTGGTTGCCTGCCTGCTGATCACTGCCGGCGCCATCCTGGCAGCGAAGAACATGCTTCTCGCACGGAAGAAGGCACTGGCGACGGAGGTCGCGCCATGATGCCTTTCGACGGCGGCGTCGACTCGATGTCCAACGGTACCTTGTTGTTGTCGGGGCTTGCAGCCTTGCTCTATTTGTTCGCGCTCGGTCGGCTGGCCGGCTGGCGGCGAACGGTAGTCAAGACAGCCGCGGTTGCTTTGCTCGCCTTGCTGGCGGCCATCGAGGGCGGCCCGCTGCTCTTGATTGCGGCACTGGCGCTGAGCGCGCTGGGCGACGCCTTTCTCGCCCATGACGGCGAGAAGCCATTCCTTGGCGGACTGGCAAGCTTCCTGGTCGCGCACATCGCCTATGTGGCGCTGTTCGTCATGGCGGGCGGCGGCATCGAGATCATCGCTGTCCAGCCATGGCGGCTTGTACTTCCGGCCATCGTAATCGCCGGCGCCGGCCTGTTGCTCATGAGGCTGCTGCCGGCGGTTCCCGGCGCACTGCGCGTGCCGGTCGCGGCCTATGTCGCGGCGATACTGGCCATGATGGTGGCCGCGGCGACCGTTCCGGCGCCAATCGTCATGATTGGCGCAGCACTGTTCGTCGCTTCCGACGCCATCCTCGCGATCCAGACGTTCCTGCTCGCCGACGGCTCACGGCATCGCGCCTGGGCTGCCCCGGCCGTGTGGATCCTCTACTACGCGGCCCAGGCGATCCTGGCCCTGGCATTCATCCTGTGAGCGCCTTGCGGCCAGCCGCTTCTTGTATTTGTCACGCGAACGCCGCGCCGACCTTTGCAGCAGAGGGGCATTCGTCAGATCGCCCGCCGCACCGGCGGTTCCCAGCCGGGCGGTGCCAGCTCGAACGACGAGAACTGGAAGCCCGGCGCGACGGTACAGCCGACCAGCGTCCAGTCGCCAAGCGATTCGGCCGCCTGCCAGCAATTGGCGGGGACAACGCCCTGCGGACGCTCGCCATCGGCAAGGTCAGCGCCCAGCCTGACTGTGTCGACAGCCTGAGCTCCCTCCTGCCATAGAGACAACAGCAGCGGCGCGCCGGCATGAAAATGCCATACCTCCGCTGCGTCGCGCACCCGATGCCAGTGCGAGCGGTCGCCGCGCGCGAGCAGGAAGTAGATCGCAGTCGAATGGCCACGCTCCCCTCCGCCACCGTCTCGGAACGTCTCGACGTACCAGCCGCCTTCCGGATGGCGGCTCATGCCGAGCATGGCGACGATATCAGCGGGCATCATTCAGGCTAGATCCTTGCGCTTTCGGATCTCGGCGAAGACGGCGATGTCGTCGGCGCCCTCCATGCCCAGTCGACGGCGGATTTCCGGATCGTGCGCACGCAGGAACGGATTGGTTGCCAACTCGTCGCCGATCGTCGTTGGCAGCGTTGGATGGCCTTCTGAACGAAGTTTTTCGAAGGCCCTGGCACGTTCCTTGAGGCGCTCATTGCCCGGATCGACGGTCAGCGCGAAGCGCGCGTTGGACAGCGTGTATTCGTGGCCGCAATAGACCTTCGTCTCGGGCGGCAGGCTCGCGAGTTTCTGCAGCGAGGCGTGCATCGTGGCCGGCGCCCCCTCGAACAGACGTCCGCAGCCCAGCGCGAACAACGTATCGGCAGTGAACGCCACGCCAGCCATGGGCAGGTGGTAGGAAATGTGCCCGGCGGTGTGGCCCGGTGTCTCGATCACCCGAATTTCCTGCTCGCCGAGCGCGAGGACATCTCCCTCGGAAACGCCCTC
>Ga0307505_10000310_pt1 | contig 57234 bp, 47 predicted proteins | sample 23_S_MG_FD_202183 | JGI IMG/M metagenome (GOLD analysis project Ga0307505, IMG submission 202183) | Soil microbial communities from Populus trichocarpa stands in riparian zone in the Pacific Northwest, United States - 23_S | ecosystem: Environmental > Terrestrial > Soil > Riparian zone > Trees...
CGTCCAGCCGGCTCAGCACGGGAAGCAGCACCGCACATCTCGCGGCTTCGTTGGTCTGCGTCGCGCGAGACATCACCACCGGCACCACCCGCTCCCAGTGCGCCAGGAGCCACGAGCGGAACGGCTCGTAGGGGCCGACCGGCGCCCCGAGGAACCTCGCCGCGGTGAAGACGAGGTTCGCCTGCTTCTTCATGCCGGGCAGCCGCGCGATGAGAGCGAGAACCTCGGGATCGCCCGCCACCCCGTCCGCCCACTCGACGTACGTGTCCGACACGCCGCGCGCCTCGACGTCGGCGAACCTCCGGTACACGTCGGCCGTCTGACGCACCGGGTCCGCGGGAGAGCCCGTCTCGGTCATCGCCCCGCCGCGTACCCCTGCATGCCGCGGGCGTTCGCCGCGGCCCAGAGGACGCCGGTGCCGGCATCCCGACCCACCGCCGACAGGCGGCCGAGCGACCAGTCCCCGGCGCGCGTCACCGCGTGGCCTCGGCGTGCCAGCCCGTCGATCACCTCATCGCCGAGGCGGTCCTCGACGACGGCGCCGGCGGGTGTCCAGGTGCGCGGCCAGAACGACTCGGGCATCGCGGTGGTGTGCAGCGCCGGGGCGTCGATCGCCTCCTGGGGCGCGTACCCGCCGACGATCATGCGCAGCAGGGCCAGCAGCTGCCACTGGTCCTGCTGGTCGCCGCCGGGCGTGCCGATCGCGAACTCCGGCGCGCCGCCGCGCAGAACCAGGGTGGGCGTGAGCGTCGTGCGCGGGCGCTTGCCGGGCGCGAGCGAGGACGGTCCCCACGGCCCCTCCACTCGCCGCTGGCGCGTCGAGCGGAGCCTCCGGCCGCGTGGGCCCAGCCACGGCTCGAGCCATGTCATCTGCAGCCGCGTCCCGAGGCAGAACCCGAGCGCGGGGATCGTGGGGGAGGACTGCAGCCAGCCCCCGGACGGCGTGACGGAGATGATGTTGCCCCAGCGGTCGACCACGTCGAGGTGGCACGTGTCGCCGCGGGTCTCACCGCTGCGCGCCACCGTCGGCTCGCCTGTGCCCGCGGAGCGCGCGGCCTCCGTGCGCAGGGGCGGGCGCAGCGGCATCCGCCCCCCGATCGCACCCGGGCGGAACTCCGCCGACGCGGTGGCGCCGATGAGCGCCCGGCGCTCGGCGAGGTAGTCCTCCGCGAGGAGGGCATCGAGATCGACCTCGGCATCGCCGAACCAGGCGTCGCGGTCGGCGAGGGCGAGCTTCTGCGCCTCGAGGATGGTGTGAGCGCCCGCCTCCTGGGACGGGTCCAGCAGGTCGTCCTCGAGCGGCTCCAACAGCGCAAGGGTCTGCAGGAGCGCGGGGCCCTGGGTCCAGGCGCCCGCCTTCGCGATCGTGCGCCCGCGGAACTCCCGCGTGACGGGCGCCTCGTAGCCCGCCTCGAAGTCGGCGAAGTCCTCCGCCGTGATCACCGCGGCGTGCAGGCCACCGGCGGAGTGACGGTGAGGCGTGGCCAGGAACGCAGCCGACTCGTGCGCGACGATCCCGGTGCGCCACTCGGCGCGCGCGGCGTCGATGCGCGCGGCGCGTCCGACCGGACCGTCGTCCCGCACCGTACATGAGGCATGGACGAGCCCGTCGAGCACGGCGGCGTATGCCGGATTGCGCACGACGGCGCCGGCCGCAGGAGGGGTGCCGTCCGGCATCCAGAGCGCGGCCGAGGTCGGCCAGTCCTGCGTGAAGAGCCCGGCGACGCGGGCGATGGTCGCTGCGGCACCGGCGACCAGGGGGTGGCCGTCCCGCGCGTACCCGATGGCGTACGCGAGCACGTCCTGCAGCTCCCACGTGCCGTGGTCGCGCAGCAGCAGCAGCCAGGCGTCCACCGCTCCCGGCACGGCGGCCGCGAGCCCTCCCGAACCGGGCACGAGATCGAGGCCCTCAGCACGGAAGTGCTCGATCGTCGCGCCCGCCGGCGCGGGTCCCTGACCCATGAGCACCGTCGGCGTGTCGGCATCCGTCGTCTGGAAGATGCCGACCAGATCGCCGCCCGGACCGTTCAGGTGCGGCTCGACCACGTGCAGCACGAAGGCCGCAGCGGTCGCGGCGTCGAACGCGTTGCCGCCGCGTTCGAGCACGGACTGCGCCGTCGCGGTCGCGAGCCAGTGCGTGGAAGCCGACATGCCGAACGTGCCCGACAGGGTCGGGCGCGTCGTGAACGACGGCGGAGGGGTGAAGGTCACAGCGGTCCTGAGTTTGTCGTGGTCCCTGAGTTTGTCGTGGTCCCTGAGCTTGTCGAAGGGTAGAGGGGCTTGTCGAGGGGCTTGTCGTGGTCCCTGAGCTTGTCGAAGGGTCGACGCTTCGACGGGCTCAGTGACCGGCGACGGACCCCAGCCGCGCCACCCACGCCTCGACCTCGTCGGCGGTGCGCGGGATGTCGGCGGAGAGGTTCACCGGGCCGTCCTGGGTCATGAGGATGTCGTCCTCGATGCGCACGCCGATGCCCCGATACTCCTCCGGGACGGTCACGTCGTCGATCTGGAAGTAGAGGCCGGGCTCGATCGTGAAGACCATGCCCGGCTCGAGGAGGCCGTCGTAGTACATCTCGCGCCGCGCCTGCGCGCAGTCATGCACGTCGATGCCGAGGTGGTGGCTGGTCCCGTGCACCATGTAGCGGCGGTGGTGGCCGCCCGCATCGGCGTCGAGGGCCTCCTCTGCGGTGACGGGGAGCAGCCCCCACTCGGCGACGCGCGCCGCGATGACGGTCATGGCGGCATCGTGGACCGAGCGGAAGGTCACCCCCGGCTTCGCGGCGGCGAAGGCGGCGTCGGCGGCTTCGCGGACGGTCTCGTAGATCGTGCGCTGGATGTCGGTGAACCGGCCGCTGACCGGGATCGTGCGCGTGATGTCGGCGGTGTACAGGCTGTCGACCTCGGCGCCGGCGTCGACGAGGATGAGGTCGCCGGGCACCACAGCGCCGTCGTTGCGGGTCCAGTGCAGATAGCAGGCATGGGGTCCGGATGCCGCGATCGTGTCGTACCCGACCGTGTTGCCGTCGCTGCGCGCGCGCTGATGGAACACGCCCTCGACGATCCGTTCACCGCGCGGGTGCTCGAGGATCGCGGGCAGGTTCGCGACGATGTCGTCGAACCCGCGGGCAGTGACCTCGACCGCGAGGCGCATCTGGGCGATCTCGTACTCGTCCTTGACGAGTCGCAGCTCCGAAACGAAGCGGGTCAGATCGGCATCCTCCGCGACGACGACATCGCCGTCGCGAGCCTCGAAGGCGTCGATGCGGGCGGTCGCGAGGCCGAGGTCGGACGCGACGCCCGCCAGGGCGGGGCGGGGGCCGATCCAGAACTCCCCGATCGAGGCGTCCGAGTAGAACTCCGCCGTCGTGCGGTCGGCGCGCTCGCGGAAGTACAGCATCACGTCGTGGCCCCCGCCGTCGCGCGGTTCGAAGACGAGCGTCGCGCCCGGCTCGGAGTCGGAGCCCCAGCCGGTCAGGTGCGAGAACGCCGAGTGGGCGCGGAAGGGATAGTCGGTGTCGTTGCTGCGCTGCTTGAGGTCTCCGGCGGGAACCACGAGGCGCTTGCCGGGGAACGCGGCCGAGACGGCGGCCCGTCTCCTCTCGGCGTACGGCACCTGCTCGCGCAGCGGCGGCAGGCTCTCGGGCCGATCGGCCCATCCGCCGGAGATCGTGTCGAGGAACCCCTGTCCGTACGGCTGACGCCGGTTCGTGCTGGTGGTGACGGGTGCCTCGCCGGTCTCCGTGGTCACGGGCAGCTCGGTGGTCTCGTTCGCGATCGTGTCGCTCTCGCCTGCAGTGCTCATTCCACCAGTCTCGCACGGCGGCCGCGGCGGAGGAGGGATCAGCCGGCGGGCTCCAGCTGCACGATCAGGGGCCGGTGGTCGCTGCCCGACTGGTCGAGCGAGCGCAGCACGATCGAGCCCGTGGCCTTCCACTCCTCGGACGCCATGATGTGGTCGATCGGCGCGCCCAGGAGCGGCGGGAACTCCGACGACCACGTGCCCACCGAGCCGTTGCCGGTCTCGCCCGCGATGTCGTGGCAGCGCCCGAGGGTACCGCCGTCGATGCCCAGCGAGCCCATGTGGTCGAGCGTCGCGTTGAAGTCGCCGGCCATGATCACGTTCGACGTCGCGCACTGGTCCGCAAGCCACTGCAGGTCGTCGCGCCAGTTCTGCATGTAGCTCTGACGCGGCGCGACCGCATGGACGGCGACGACGATGGGCCCGTCTCCGGAAACGGGCATCGCGACAGCGCTGGGCACCGTCGAGGTGTTGCTCGTCCCATCCTGCGACGACCCGATCACCGCATAGTCGCCCAGCTCGGGGGAGATCAGGAGCGTCGTGGATCCGGCATCCCACTGCGTCGACGGGTCCGCGGCGTGGTGCGCCCACATCGGGCGACCCATCTCGCGCATCGCGATCGCGACCTGCTCGCCGGTCTCGATGGTGGTCTCCGGAAGGGCGACGATGTCGGCATCCATCGCGACCGCGATCTTGGCGACCGTCGCGGCGGGTGTGGCCGGGCCCGCGGTGTTCCAGGTCATGACGCGGATGCTGTCGGCGGTCTTCTGCGGCAGAGCCTCGGTGCCGAGCCCGCGACCGACCATGACCGCCCCGTTCGCGACGACGGCGGCACCGGCGATGAGTGCGATCGCGAGAGCGAAGCCGCGCACCGGGCGGGCGATCGCGAGGAGCAGCGAGACGACCAGGAGCGCGGCGAAGGCCATGATGAGGATGCCGCGGAACGAGACGATCTGCGCGATCGGGTAGAGCCGTTCGACGCGGAAGAAAGCCGGCCAGGTGAGGACCGCTGCCCCGATCGCGCACAGCACGGTGACGAGGATCCCGAGGAGGCGCAGCACGTCCGCGACTCTATGTCAGCAGTCTGGGAGGGCTCTGCGCGCTACGCTCGAACGGTGCAGGAGACGCGTCGCTTCGAAGGCCCGAGCGACCTGCATCTGCACTCGGTGTACTCCGACGGGACCGAGTCTCCCGCGCAGGTGATGGCGGCCGTGCACCGCCATGGACTGCGCACTGCGGCCCTCACCGATCACGACACCACGGCGGGTTGGGCGGAGGCGGCCGAGGCGGCCGGCTCGCTCGGCATCACGTTCCTCCCCGGGATGGAGCTGTCCGCCCGGCACGAATGGCGCAGCGTCCATGTCCTGGCCTATCTCTTCGATCCGGACGACCCGGACCTGCGCGCGATGACCGACCGCATCCGCTCGTCGCGGCTGGATCGCGCGCGCATCATGGCGGACCGCATCGCCCGCGACTACGACCTGGTGTGGGACGACATCGTCGCGCAGACCTCGGATGGCGCGACCGTCGGCCGCCCCCACATCGCGGATGCGCTGGTCGCACGAGGGCTCGTGCGCGACCGCGCGGAGGCGTTCTCGAGCATCCTGAACCCGCGCGGCGAATACTATGTCGCCCTGTATGCACCTGCTCCCGTGACCGCGGTCGAGCTGATCGTCGGAGCCGGCGGCGTGCCGATCATCGCCCATCCGGCGGGTCGCGCGGGGCTGCTGCCGGCGACGCTCCTGGAGCGGATGCTCGATGCCGGGCTCGCCGGGTTCGAGCTCGGGCACCGGGAGAACCTCACGGCCGGCATCCGGACGCTGCGCCGCATCAGCGGCGAACGCGACCTCATCGTGACGGGTTCGAGCGACTACCACGGACTGGGCAAGCCCAACCAGCCGGGGGAGAACACCACCGCGGACGACATGGTGGCGCGCATCGTCGAGCGCGCGAGCGGCGTCGCCCCGGTCTACCCCTGATGCCGACGCGAGAGGCCCCGTCGCCGACGGAGCCTCTCGCGCTCAGCGGATCAACCCAGGGCCTTGGCCTTGATCGCGTCGAACTCGGCCTGCGTGATCGCGCCGGCGTCGAGCAGCGACTTAGCCTTCGCGATCTCGTCGACCGGGCTGCTGGCGGAGACGACCTGCTTGATGTGCGCGTCCTGCGCCTGGCGCAGCTCCCGGGCCTGGGCGGCGCCGCGCTCGGCCATGCCCTTGCCGCGCGCGATCAGGTACACCAGCGCCGTGAGGAACGGCACGAAGAGCAGGAAGATGATCCAGACGGCCTTCCACCAGCCGCTGAGCTTCTCGTCGCGGAACAGGTCGCCGATGATCGCGAAGAGCGCGAACAGGTAGGCGACGAAGACGAAGACCCAGAGGAACCACCAGATGATGTCTCCGATGGATCCCCAGAACCCCTGGTATTCGAACGCGGTGACGACGGCTTGGTTCAGACGCATGACAGCCTTTCTGAGCGAGGGTGCGACAAGATCGTCGCGACGCTCAGACTAGCCTCCCCCGCCCAGACGGATGAGGCTTCCACGCCGAGATGACGTCTCGGGTCAGGCTCTCATCGAGCGGATGCCGCGGCTCTGGCCGCGGCTCATGGGCCTGCGACGGGAGCGCCGCCGCGCGATCCGCCCCGGCGGCGGCGACGGCGGCGCGGGGCGGCGTTGCCGTCGTGGTGCTCCTTGCCGCCGCCGTCGTGCGTGCCGGCGCCCTCGGCGCTGCGATCTTCGGCCGGTGCGGGAGATCCGGAGGCGGGCACGGGCGATTCTGCGCCGTCGATGAACGTGGAGCCGACCGGCGTGGCGGCGCCGCGCCGCCGACGCCGGCGGGTGCCGCCTTCACCGCCGCGGGCATCGGCGACGTCCGCCGCGTGCTCGGGCTGCTGTCCGCGCACGGACTGCGTCTTCACGGCCTGCGTCTTCGGTGCGGTCGCGATGCGACCCTTCGTGCCGGCGGGGATGTCGAGGTCTTCGAACAGGTGCGGGCTCGACGAGTAGGTCTCGGTGGGCTCGGGCTGGCCGAACTCGAGGGCGCGGTTGATGAGCGCCCACTTGTGCAGGTCGTCCCAGTCGACGAAGGTGACGGCGATGCCGGTCTTGCCGGCGCGGCCGGTGCGGCCGGCGCGGTGCAGGTAGGTCTTCTCGTCGTCGGGGATCGTGTGGTTGATCACGTGGGTGACGTCGTCGACGTCGATGCCGCGCGCGGCGACGTCGGTGGCGATGAGCACGTCTTTCTTGCCCGCCTTGAAGGCTGCCATCGAGCGCTCACGCGACTCCTGGCTCATGTCGCCGTGCACGGAGGCGGTGTTGAACCCGCGATCGCCGAGCTCGTCGGACAGGCGCTGGGCGGCGCGCTTGGTCCGCGTGAAGATCACGGTCTTGCCGCGGCCCTCGGCCTGCAGGATGCGCGCGATGACCTCGTCCTTATCGAGCGAGTGGGCGCGGTAGACGAGGTGGCGGATGTTCGCCTGGGTGAGTCCCTCGTCGGGGTCGGTGGCGCGGATGTGGATCGGGTTCGACATGAACCGGCGCGCGAGCGCCACGATCGGACCGGGCATCGTGGCCGAGAACAGCTGGGTGTGGCGGATCGCCGGCACCTTCTGGAAGATCTTCTCGATGTCGGGGAGGAACCCGAGGTCGAGCATCTTGTCGGCCTCGTCGAGTACGACCTCGGCCGCGTGCGAGAGGTCGAGCAGGCGCTGGTTGTTCAGGTCGATGAGGCGGCCGGGCGTGCCGACGACGATCTGCGCCCCGGCCTTCAGCTGCTCGATCTGGCCCTCATAGGCCTTGCCGCCGTAGATGGCCACGACGCTCGTCGAGCGACCCGAGGTCAGCATGTCGATGTCCTCGTAGACCTGCACGCACAGCTCGCGGGTCGGCACGACGATGAGCGCCTTGACCCCGTGCGCGGGATCGGGTCCCAGGCGCTGCACGACCGGGATGCCGAACCCGAAAGTCTTGCCGGTGCCGGTCTTGGCCTGGCCGATGATGTCCTGGCCGGGGAGGCCGAGGGGGATGGTCTGCTCCTGGATAGGGAATGCGTCGACGATGCCTTTGGCGGCAAGTGTGTCGACGATGTCCTGGTCCACGCCGAGTTCGGCGAAGGTCGTCACGATGAAAGCCTGTCTGGCGGTGAAGTCCCGCCCGGGGAAGGTGATGTATCCACGCCTTCTCACTCAGCCACAGGCGCGGGGGCCCCGATCCGTCGCCGGGGACCTGTCCAGGATACCGGGCGCGGGGGACGGATGCCGCGGGCCCGCCACCCGGGCGTCGACGACCTGCACGTGCCGGACCGTGCCGAACGCGTGGCAGGCATAGTCTGTACCGCGTGGTGACGTGGTTCTGGCAGCGCCCTCGAAAGGGTCAGCGTTCGCTCGCGCTCCGCGCGCGCGGCGACCTCGGCGACGCGACCAGAGTCGACTTCGAAGAGCTCGCCCCCGAGATCGACACGTTCCTCGGGCAGGCCGCCTACCTCCAGCTCGGATACTTCGAGACGCTCAGCGAGCTCATCGCCTCCACGCCCGAGCTCGTGCAGAAGGAGTCGCTCTCCCGCGCGGCGGGAGCCGCACTCACCAAGCACGAGGAACTGGTCGCGCTCATCCGCGAGCGCGGCGATGATCCGACCGCCCTGATGCTGCCCTTCCGCGAGCCACTCGACGCGTTCCGACGTGCGACGCATGGCGTGCGGCCGCAGGAGACCATGCTCTCGGTGCACATCACCGCCGGGATGCTCGACGACTTCTACCTCGCGCTGTCGGCGAGCTACGGCGAGACGGGACGCCGGGTCGCACTCATTCTGCAGGCCGACGACGACCGTGGCGCGATCGTCGACATCATCGGCGCGACGATTGCGAGCGACCCGGAGTGGAAGTCGCTCCTGGCGATGTGGGGGAGGCGCCTGGTCGGCGACACTCTGCTCATCGCCCGCGCCGCGCTGCGTCCCGCGACGCTGCGCGTCGCCGACGAAGAGAAGGTGGAGCCGGTCTTCACCGAGCTGATGGCCGCCCACTCGCGCCGCATGGACGCCATGGGGCTCGCGGCCTGAACTATTGCGACAGGATCCGGGTTCTCAACGACATCGAGAAACACGAACGGCAGCATTGACTCCCACCGGAGCACGCCGAGCGGTTCTGGAGATGACGTCCTAGATCTTGAGCGCGGCGCGGGTCCGCGCGTCGTGGGCGTCGCGCACGCGCGAGGTCACCATGATTGCCGGGTAGGTGACCGCCGCCGGCACGACGAACGCGGCCAGCCACGGCCACGGCGTGTCGATGCCGATGCCCGCCCAGGTCAGAATCAGCCAGGCCAGTCCCGCGGAGACGGCGCCGATCATCGGCGCGAGCGCGACGCCGCGGGTCGTGCGACGACCGAGGTGGAAGTGCACGCCGGTGCCGATCGCGGCGCCGACGATGAACGCGATGAGGATCTGCATCGACGGATCAGGCGACGAAGCCGACGCGGCGCGACTCTTCGGTGCCGAGCTCGATGTACGCCAGGCCCACGGTCGGGACGATGTAGGAGTTGCCCTTGGTGTCGGTGAAGGCGACGTGGGTGGCGCCCGTGTCGAGCGCGCTCGCGATGGACTTCTTCACGGCCGCGGCGGGCTCGTTCGTCTCGAAGCTGAGCTCGCGGCCGGTGTTCGCGATGCCGATGCGGATCTCCACGTGACTGCCTTTCTCGCCGGTGCGCCCCGGTGATCCGGGCACGCACCCGCCACTCTACGACACCGGCAGGAGGGCTCCGCCCGCGGGGGCGCACGCTGTCGGCGAACGCGTGTCTGCCGCGCGCGCTACGGTCGTTCGCATGGTGGCCAGCGGATCGTCGACGATGGGCGGCCCCGTCCGGCGCGGCGCGCTCGACCAACGGCAGTGCGCTGTCGTCGAGCTGCCCGCGAGTGCCAGCGGTGTGGTCGCGGGCGCGCCGGGGACGGGGAAGACGGCAGCTCTCATCGCCCGCGTGCAGCGCCTCCTCGCGGACGGAGCGCTGACCCCCGACGAGATTCTCGTGCTCACCCCGACCCGTCAGACGGCGACCTCGCTGCGCGATCGCCTCGGCGCGGGCCTGGAGCTGGCCACCCCGGGGCCGCTGGCCCGCTCGACAGCGTCGTTCGCTTTCCAGCTGGTGCGCGCGGCTGCCGTCGCGGCGAACGAGCCGCTGCCCCAGCTGCTCACGGCCGGCGACCAGGATCGCATCATCGCGGAGCTCCTGGCCGGAGACGAGGAGGATGCGGCGGCGGGCAGCCCGCGCTGGCCCGACGGCCTCGGTGACGCCGTGCGGCGATCGCGGACGTTCCGCGCCGAGCTGCGTGCCCTGTCGGCGCAGTGCGCTGAGCTCGCGATCCGCCCGACCGATCTCGCGAGCCTCGGCCGCGATCTCGAGCGGCCGGCGTGGGTTGCGTCCGCCGGGTTCTTCGAGGACTACCGGTATGCGCTCACCCGCATGCGTCCGGCGCATCGCGATCCGGCCGAGCTCGTGCGCGAAGCGGCCGTGCTCCTCGGGGGCGCCGCCGACGAGGTGATCGGGCCGGCCGCAGCCCTGCGGGCGATTCTCGTCGACGACGCACAGGAGCTCACGCACGGCGGGATCGCCCTGCTCGAGGCCGCGCGGCGGCGGGGGATGGCGGTGCTCGCGTTCGGCGACCCCGACATCGGGTCGGGGGCGTTCCGCGGCGCGGGTCCCGAGCTCTTCGACGGTCTCGTGGGCATCCTCGGCGACCTGCACATCCTCGATGTGCCGCATCGCGCGTCGGCCCCGCTCACGCGGCTCACCCGAATGGTCACCGCCGCGATCGGCGCAGGCGGGCGGGTGGAGCACCGTCGCGCGCCTGGACCGGAGACCGAGGACGACGGCTCGGTCGCGACCCTGGTCGCGGCATCGCCGTTCGAGGAGGTCGATCGGATCGCGCGGACGCTGCGCGAATGGCACGTCATGGACGGGGTGCCCTGGGAGGAGCTCGCCGTCATCGCCCATGACACGCGCCAGGTGGCGCAGTTCGAGATCGAGCTCGCGGCGCGGGAGGTGCCGACCCGCGCGGCGAGCGTGCCGCGTCCGCTCGGACGCGAGGCGGTGGTGCGCGACCTCGTCGGGCTGGTGCGGCTCGGCCTGCGCACGCCGGGGGAGCGTGACGCAGACGCTCTGGCCGACGCGCTCCGGACGCCCTACGGCGGCCTCGACGCCGTGGGGCTGCGCCGCGTCCGCGCGCGGCTGCGGATGGCCGAGCTCGCGGAAGGAGGCACCCGCGCGGCGGCGGAGCTCCTCGTCGAGGCGATGGGCGCCCCGGCGCAGCTGATGCTGATCGATGCGCCGGAGGCACGGCGGGCCGAGGCCCTCGCGGTGACGCTGGCGACGCTCCACGACGAGGGAGCGCGCGGCGCGACGATCCATGAGCTGCTGTGGATCGTGTGGGAGCGGTCCGGTCTCGAACGCGCGTGGTCCCGTGCGGCGCGCGGCAGCGGACCCGCGGCCGAGGAGGCGACGCGAGCACTCGACGCGCTGGTCGCGCTGTTCGGCGCGGCCAAGCGCGCCGTCGAGCGCGACCCCGACGAGGGCCCGGCCAGATTCATCCGCGAGATCCTCGACAGCGAGGTTCCCGAGGATCTGCTGACGGCGCCCGAGCGCGCCGGGGCGGTGGCGCTGCTCACTCCCGCCGCTGCGCTCGGGACGGAGTTCGAAGCCGTCGTCGTCGCCGGGGTTCAGGAGGGCGTCTGGCCCAACACCCGGCTGCGCGGCGGACTCCTGGACGGCTGGCGGCTCGCCGACGCGGTGGGCGCGTGGCGCGAGGGACGCGACGCCCTCGCGCCGGCCGTCCTGGATCGCCGGCGGACCGTGCTCCACGAGGAGCTGCGCCTGTTCGTGCGCGCCGTGTCGCGCGCCCGCTCCAGGATCGTGGTCACCGCGACGTCGGACGACGACCTGGGGCCGAGCGTCCTGTTCGCCTCCCTCCCCGATCCCGCTCCGGACGGGAGCGGGGAGGCCGAGCATCCGCTCACCCTCCGAGGACTGGTGGCGCAGCATCGGCGGACCCTCACCACCGCCCCCGACGCGGCAGACCGCGCGTACGCCGCCGGACAGCTCGCGCTGCTCGCTGACGCCGGAATCCCGGGGGCACGCCCCGACCAGTGGTACGGCATCACGGCGTCGTCGTCGGCCGGACCGCTGCACGACCTCGACCGCGGGCCGGTGCGGGTCTCGCCGTCGCGCCTGGAGGGCTTCGAGAAGTGCGGGCTGGACTGGGCGGTGCGCACCCTCGGCGGTGACACGCGGTCGTTCTCGTCGGGACTCGGCACGATTCTCCACGCCGCCATGGAGGAGGCTCCCGGGGGCGAGTTGGAGGCGCTGCAGGCCGTCGTCGACGCGCGATGGGGCGAGCTGGAGTTCGAGGCGCCGTGGCTGGAACGGCAGGAGCTCGCGTGGGCGGGGACGCTGGTCGGCCGACTGCATGCGTATCTCACGCGCTTCCGCGACGAGGGGGGCGCCGCCGTCGGCGCCGAATCGCGCTTCCGGCTCGCCGTCGAGCTCCCTGCCGATGCCGACACCGAGCCCCGCGTGTGGCCGGTCGTCGAGGGTGAGGAGCTTCCGGCCGTTCCCGCAGCGGTGCTGAGCGGGTCGATCGACCGCGTCGAGGTGTACCCGCCGGGGCGTGGCGAAGCGGTGCCCGAATCGGGGCAGGAGCGCGCACGGGTGGTCGTCGTGGACCTCAAGACCGGACGGTCGGAGTCCCGCGTCTCGGACGACAAGGTGCGTGAGGACGCGCAGCTCGCGGCTTATCAGCTCGCGGTCTCGGCGGGGCTGGTCGACGGGGCGACGGATGCCGTCAATGCCGGTGCACGCCTTCTGGTCCTCTCTCGCACGCTCAAGAACACGCGATACCGGATCGCGCACCAGGTGGCGATGGATGCCGACGAGCGGCGGACCTTCCTGCTGCGCATCGCCGCCGACGCACGCGGCATGGCCGCGGCATCCTTCACCGCGCGCGTGGACGCCCACTGCACCGACGACCGGTTCGCGGTCTGCCGGCTGCACACCGTCAAGGCGGTGAGCGCCTCGTGAGCTCGGCCGGCGAGGTCGCCTGGGCAGGCGACCTGGGGCTCTCGGCGCCCGTCATCGCGGCCGCGCTCGGCCTGCCCGCGCCGACCGCGGACCAGTGGGCGGTGATCGAGGCGCCTCGGCTTCCCGCGCTCGTCATCGCCGGCGCCGGGAGCGGCAAGACCGAGACGATGGCGGGACGGGTGGTGTGGCTCGTCGCGAACGGGCATGTGCGTCGCGACGAGGTGCTCGGGCTGACCTTCACGCGCAAGGCCGCCGGCGAGCTCGCCGAGCGCATCGAGGCGCGCCTGGCGCGCATGGACGAGTACGCCCGTCGCGGTCTTCTCCCGCACCTGCCCGGCCTGGCAGATGCGGGTGCGCTCGCGCAGGTGTGGGCGCAGGTCTCCGCGGTGCCCGAGCGCCGGCGCCGCGCCGTGCTCGGTGAGGCACTGGACCGCCTGGCGGCGCAGCGGGGGGTGGGCGCGTCGGCCGACGCCGTATCGGCAGGGCTGGCCGAGGACGCGCTGCTGCGCCCCCGCGTGTCGACGTACAACGCGTTCGCAGACGGGATCGTGCGCGAGCACGCGGCACGCATCGGCCGGGACGCCGAGGCGGCGCTGCTCAGCCAGTCCGGTTCGTGGCTCACCGCGCGGCGGGTCGTCGTGCAGTCCCTCGACGAACGGCTCGCCGTGCGAGAGGACCGCTTCGGCACCGTCGTCGACGCGGTGCAGCGTCTGGCGGGCGAGATGCTCGACAACCGCGCCGATCCGGCCGCGGTCGCCGCGTACGGCGAGAAGATCGCCGCCGCCGTCGCCCCGCTGGTCAACCCGAACCTCGCCTCGCCGCAGGACGTCGAGAAGCTCCACGTCGCGATGGGGGGCCTTCCGGTGCTCGCCGGCCTCGTCCAGGACTACGCGCGGGCGAAGGAGGCGCAGAACGCGCTCGACTTCGCCGATCAGGTGTCGGGCGCACTCGAGATCGTCGAGCGTGCGCCCGAGGTGGTCGCGGAGCTGCGCGACCAGTACCGTGTCGTCCTCCTCGACGAGTACCAGGACACCTCGGTGCTCCAGACCGAGCTGCTCGCGGCGATCTTCCACGACACCGCGGTCATGGCCGTCGGCGATCCCCACCAGTCGATCTACGGGTGGCGGGGCGCGAGCGCCGACAATCTGGCCGCGTTCCCCCACGCGTTCGCGCGCACGTCGGGGTGCGGTCGCCATGCCCTCATGGTGAGTTGGCGCAACGACCGCTCGATCCTGGATGCCGCGAACCGACTGATCGCCGAGGCGCCGCTCACGGGAGTCGACGTCCCAGCGCTGGCGCCCCGCCCCGGCGCCGGGACGGGCCGGGTGGCAAGGCGGTTCGAGACGACCATCGAGGAGGAGGCGGATGCCGTCGCCGAATGGTTCGACCAGGCGCGGTCCCGGCATGCGGCCGAGCAGGCCGACACCTCCACCGTCCCGCACGCCGGGGCGATCCTGTTCCGCGCCAAGCGGCACATGTCGGTCTTCGCCGACGCACTGGCCGCGCGCGGCATCCCGCATCGCATCCTGGGGCTCGGAGGGCTCCTCTCGACTCCGGAGGTGGTCGATGTCGTGGCGGCGCTGCGGGTGCTGAGCGATCCGACGCAGGGCTCGTCGCTGATCCGCCTGCTCGTCGGTCCGAGGTTCGCCGTCGGCGTGGCCGACATGGCCGCCCTTCACGAGCTCGCCACCACGCTCGCGCAGCGGGACGAGTCGTTCACGCGGCTGCCCGATCACGTTGTGCAGCGGCTGCGCGGCTCGGTCGGTCCCGACGAGCAGGTCTCCATCGTCGACGCGGTGGACGTGGTCCGCGCCCTGCCTGCCGGCTACGGGCTGCTCTCGCGCTTCACCGAGGAAGGGGTGCGCCGGCTCAAGGAGGCGGGCGGCGTCTTCGAGCGGCTGCGCGCCGCCGTCGGACAGCCGATCCCCGAGCTCATCCGTGCGATCGAGCTGGAGCTGGGCCTGGACATCGAGCTCGCCGCCAATGAGAGCCGCGGTCCGGCGCGGCTCGCCTCCACCCAGCTGCGGTCGTTCGTGGATGAGATCCGCACGTTCCTCGCCGCCGACGAGCGTGGCTCGGTCGGGAGCCTGCTGGCGTGGCTCGATCACGCCGAAGAGACCGACGAGCTCATGCCGCGCCCCGAGCCTCCGGAGCCGGGCGTGGTGCAGCTGCTCACGATCCACGGGGCGAAGGGCCTGGAGTGGGATGCCGTCGCGGTCGTGCGCCTGGTACAGGACGAGCTGCCCAAACGGCCGCGGTCGACGCTCGGGTGGCTCGGGTTCGGAGTGCTGCCGTACCGGTTCCGCGGCGATCGAGACGCGCTTCCGGTGCTCGCGTGGGATGCCGACGGGCAGACGGATCGCAGCGGGCTCGCGAAGGCGATCGGGGCGTTCAAGGCCGAGAACAAGGCGTATCAGGAGCGTGAGGAGCGGCGGCTCGCGTACGTCGCGGTGACGCGGGCGCGCAGCGATCTGCTCGTCTCCGGGTCGCAGTGGGGCGGCCAGAAGGAGCCGCGCCGGCCGAGCCGGTACCTCGAGGAGATCTCCGAGGCGGTGGGGCTGCCGGCGCTTGAGCTCGACGACACCGGTGAGAACCCGTACGCGGACCGGCTCGGCGCGACGCTGCAGTGGCCGCTCGACCCGCTCGGCGGACGCGCGGCGCGGGTGCGGTCGGCGGCGGACGCCGTCGCGGCCGTGCTCGCCGTGCCGGCGCGCGCCGCGCCGTCGGCTCCCCTTGAACGCCTGCTGCTCGAGCGGGAGGCGCGCAGCCGTGGAGTCGTCCACGACGCGCCGGCGCGCGTGGCGGCATCCCGCTTCAAGGACTTCGTCGACGACTTCGGCCGGACGGTCGAGGCGATCGTCCGGCCGCTTCCCGAGCGCCCGTACGACCAGACCCGCCGCGGAACGCTGTTCCACGCGTGGGTGGAGCAGCGCTCGGGCCTGGCCGGACGCGGCGCGTCGCTGGACGACGGGCTGTGGGAGATCGACGACGAGGAAGAAGCCACCCCGACCGAGGCCGCCCTCGCCGACGCGGCCGAGCTCGACCGGCTGATCGCGACGTTCCTGGACTCGGAGTGGGCGGCGCTCCAGCCGATCGAAGTCGAGAGCGAGATCGACGTCACCCTCGCCGGCGCCGACGGACTCGGCACCGTCGTCTGCAAGCTGGACGCGGTCTACCGGCGCGGCGAGCGCATCGAGATCGTGGACTGGAAGACAGGGCGGCCGCCGAGGTCGGCGGCAGAGCGCGACGAGCGGATGCTGCAGCTCGCGCTGTACCGCGTCGCGTACCACAAGCGCCACGGCGTCCCGCTGGACCGGATCGACGTGGCGCTCTACTACGTCTCCGACGACCTCGTGATCCGGTCGGACCGCGTCTCCTCGGAGTCGGAGCTCGTCCAGCGCTGGAACGCCGCACGCGAGGCGCGCTCCGCCTCGCGCACCTCGTCCAGCGGGTCCTGATCGGCGGGGAGCGCGGGCAGCTCGACCGGCGCGGTGGAGACGTCGTCGGCGTCCCACGTCGGAGCGGCACTCGACTCGTCGTTTGCCGCAGCGGGGTCCGGCGCGTCCGCGGACTCGTATGCGTCCGCATCGTGTGCGCCCGCTTCGCCGTCGACGTGTTCGACGTGCGCCGCCCCGAACTGCAGCGTCCCGTCGTCCGCTTCGGTCGTCACCCACAGGGACAGCTCCTGCGGATCGTAGGCGTCGGTCTGCATGGAGGTGTCGACAGTCGCGGGGGCCGCGTCGGGAGTGCGCTCCAGGAGCGCGATCGCGTCGTCGACGTCGAGAGCGGCATCCGTCACGATGTCGTCGCCGGCGACACCCGCCGCGAGCGCGTCCAGCAGCCCTACGGCGTCGTCGACGACCTCGGCGCGTCCCGTCTCGTGCCCGTGCACGAGCCACTTGGCGAATTCGAGCTCGGCGTACAGTCGCGCCCGCTCACGGGTTCTTCCGTCGGGGGCGCGGCCGCTGTGGACCACGTACGCCGCGTACACGTCATCGGCCGCCGCGGGGGCGGAGGCCAGCCACTGCAGATCGGTCGCGGGATCGCCGACGCAGAGCCCATGCCACTCCAGCAGACCTGTCACCTGCGGCACGCCGTCGACATCGTCGAAGAGGAACGACGCCGCGCCCGCCCCGCCGAGGACGACGGCGGACTCGAATCGCCACAGCTCGTCGGCGGCGACGGCACGTCGCCACCGCTCCAGGAGCGCCTGGGGCGCGCGCCGCGTCGCCTCGGCACGGTCGATGAGGCGCGCGGTGTCGGTGCGCACCTGCTGGGGAGTGCGCACCGGGAGTCCCTCGGTCCGCACGATCGACAGCGGCAGCGAGTGGAGGGCGGCCAGCGATGCGCCGAGAGAGGTCGCCGCGCCGCGACCGGGCGGGAGGTGCGCCGCGTCCACTCGATAGCCGGGGAGGAAGTCGACGACCACGGCGCGCGAGTCGCCGATGCCGGCCTCGCCGAGGAGCTCCGGCGCGCGGAAGGGCAGGAGTCCGCGGACGCCGGGGGTGAGCGCGCGCAGCGCCCGCACCTCGGCGGCGAGCTCGGGCGCGGCGGCGGCATCGGCGGGAACACGCACGACCACGCGCCTGCCGTCATCGAGTTCGGCCACCGCCGAGTCGTAGCGGCCGGTGGCGCCCTCGGTCAGCGCGCCGACCCCGACGACGCCGACCCGGGGCAGAGCCGACGTCACGGACGCGGCTAGAGTGAGGGGTGAGCGTGCCATGTGCCCAGGGTAGGTCGGGTACTCCCGTCCGCCCCCGCGCCACGCCCTGGCCGGTCGAGCAACGTCCGGGACGATCGAAGAGCGGAGAGATCCTCGGATGACGGCGCCCGACAGCACCCGGCTTCCTCCGCTGGCCGGATCCGGGGTCGATCGAGCAGCAGCCGAACGGGCCATGCCGGGTCTCCTCGACCTCGCGCGAGCGGATGCCGCGACCCGAGTCCTCGTCATCGCGGGTGACTCCGCACCCCTCGCCACCGCGGAGGCGCTGCACTGGACCGCCGTGCGCGAGGTGCCCGACGGCGCGGAGTGGGCCTTCCTGGGCCGCGACCCGGACGGCGCCCCGCTCTTGACCGCGGTGCTCCCGGCATCCGACGCCGACCTGTTCGCCGCGCCGGCGGGATGGGCGGGACTGCGCGCGGTCGGCGGTGCCCTCGCCCCCGGCGATGCGAGCGCGTTCGTCGAGGCGCTGAGCCTCGGCCGGTGGCTGCTCGACTCGTCGCACTGCCCCGCCTGCGGCGCCCTCACGATGCTGATCGACGCGGGATGGTCGCGGCGCTGCCCGGCCTGCGGGCGCCAGCACTTCCCGCGCACCGACCCCGCGGTGATCGTCGCCGTCACGAGCGCGCAAGACCCCGACGCGGTGCTGCTGGGCTCGAACGCACTGTGGGGCGGCGACCGCTTCTCGTGCTTCGCCGGGTTCGTCGAGGCGGGCGAGTCGCTGGAGGCGGCCGTGCACCGGGAGGTGCGCGAGGAGGCGGGAGTCGACGTCGCCGACGTCCGCTACCGCGGCTCGCAGGCCTGGCCCTACCCGCGCTCGCTCATGGTCGGCTTCCTCGCGACCGCGACCGATGACGCCGCAGCCGAGGCGGACGGCGAGGAGATCGTCGCGGTGCGCTGGTTCACGCGGACCGAGATCGGCGCGGGCCTCGCGGGCGAGAGCGACCTGCTGCTGCCGGGACCGGCTTCGATCGCTCACCGTCTCATCAGCGACTGGCACGCCGCCCCGCCTCATCGAACAGGTGCGGTGTGAGCGCGCACGTGCTCGCCGGACTCGACGAGCAGCAGCTCGAGGCGGCGACCGCGCTGCGCGGGCCCGTCGTCGTGCTGGCGGGAGCCGGCACCGGGAAGACGCGGGTGATCACGCGCCGCATCGCGCACGGCGTCGACACCGGAGCCTACTCGCCGGGCCGCGTCATGGCAGTGACCTTCACCGCGAAGGCCGCGGGGGAGATGCGGGGGAGGCTCCGCGCGCTCGGCGTCGACGGCGTCGCGGCCCGCACGTTCCATGCCGCCGCGCTGGCACAGCTGAACTACTTCTGGCCGACCCTCGCCGGCGACACTATGCCGGGGATCGTCGACAACAAGGTGCGCCTGCTCTCACACGCGGCCGACGGCCTCGGCATCGATCCCGATGTCGCGACCCTGCGCGACATCGCCAGCGGCATCGAATGGCGCAAGGTGACGATGCGCAGCGTCGAGGAGTACGTCGCAGCGCGACCGCACGGCGTGGGACGGCTCGGCGTGGAGCGCGTCGCTGACCTCCACCGCGCGTACGAGAAGCTCAAGGACGAGCGACGCCAGATCGATTTCGAGGACGTACTGCTGGCCTGCGCCGGGATGCTGGAGGCGGAGCCCCGCGTGACGCGCGCCGTCCGCGAGCAGTACCGTCACTTCACGGTCGACGAGTACCAGGACGTCTCGCCGCTGCAGCACCGGCTTCTCGAGCTCTGGCTCGGCGACCGGAAGGACATCTGCGTCGTCGGCGATGCGAGCCAGACCGTCTACTCGTTCGCGGGCGCAGACGCCCGCTTCCTGCTGGAGTTCGAACGCCGCCACGAGGACGCGCGCGTGGTGCGGCTGCAGACCAACCACAGGTCGGATGCCGGAATCCTCGCCGTCGCCAACGAGCTGATGCGGGACCGGCCGGGCGCGCTGCAGCTCATCGCGCCGGCGAACCGCCCGCGGGGCGCTGACCTGCCGACCGTGACGGAGTTCGCCGACGACGCGGCCGAGGCGCGCGCAGTGGCGGACCGGATCGCGCAGCAGATCGCGGCGGGCATCGACCCGCGGCGCATTGCGGTGCTCTATCGTGCTCATGCCCAGTCGGCAGAGCTCCTGGCGGCGCTCGCGGACGCCGGCATCGCCTCGACGGTGCTCGGCGGGCGCCGCTTCTTCGACCTCCCCGAAGTGCGGCAGGCCGTCATGGAGCTTCGCGCCGCCACGGTCGCCCCGATCGAGACCGGGTTCGTCGACACGGTGCGCGACGTGCTGCGCTCGCGCGGGCTCACCGATGAGCCGCCCGCCGCCGGCGGCGCCCTGCGCGACGCGTGGGAAGCGAGAGCCGCGATCCTGCGACTGGCGCAGGAAGCGTCTGCGGGAACGACGCTGCGGTCCTTCACCGACGACCTCACCGCCCGTGCGAAGGCACACGACGAACCGGCGCTGCGCACCGTGACCCTCGCCACCCTGCATGCCGCGAAGGGGCTGGAGTGGGAGCACATTCATGTGATCGGTCTGGCGGAGGGTCTCCTGCCCATCTCGTACGCGACCACGTTCGAGCAGGTCGACGAGGAGCGCAGGCTCGCGTACGTCGGGATCACGCGCGCTGGGCGGTCGCTGTCGCTCTCGTGGGCGCGGGGCGTGCGGGATCGTCAGCCGTCGCGCTTCCTTCGAGAGATCGGCAGCGGCAGTCTGCGTGCGGTCGGTGTCGCCGCGAGGTCCGGTGCAGCGAGCCGGCGCGCAGCGTCATCGAGCGGGTCGCAGGGCCCCGTGCGTCGCTGAACGACGTCGCGTCGCTGAACCGCTGTGCGTCGCCGAACAGCCGCGCGGCAACGATGCCCGCCTCGATCGCGATGACCGGATCGACCGCGGGCAGCGGTCGCCCGATGAGCTGGGCGGCGATCATCGGCCAGGTCGGATCCGCGTCGCGCCGGTCGGCTGCCACGCACGCCAGGCACGCGGTCCGCCCGGGCTGCACGAACGGGCCGATCTGCGCGCCCGTTCCGGTGAAGACGACCGGGAGATGCGGCACGTCCGAGGCCATGAGCGCTGCGGAGCGGTGCGGCTCGACGAGGTGCTGCGCGATCACCACCGTCTTCACCGCGCGCGCCGGCACTCTGGGATCCTCGTACGCCACCGCCGGCTCGAACCCGGAAGCGGTCAGCGCCGCGGAGACTGCATCGACGAGCACTTCCGGGATCTCGGCGGTCACCCGGAGCTCGAGCGGCCCGGACGCGGACTCGGCGTCGAGGCAGAGCGCACGACGGATGCCGCGGAGGAACGCGGCGGCCTCGGCGCCGGTCGCGCCCAACGACGTCGCGACCGGCTCGAGACCGCTGTCGGGGATGCCGTCGGCCAGTTCGTGGAGGAGGCGCTCCTGCCACGCGGTGGGGTCGTGAACGGCTGCCACGGCATCCGCTCCGAACTGCAGTGTCCGAGAGGTCCGCCACAGCGGAGGGTGAGCGGGATCGAGTCGCGGCATCCACCGATTGTGTCGGCCACTCGGGCCGGAGGGGGATTGTCCACAGGCCGGGCCCGGTCCCGCGTCAGGAAGTGCGGTCTGGGGAGGAGGAGACGTCCCCGGCCTCCCGAAGGCGAGCGAGCTGCTCCGATGCTCGCTCTCGTACATCCCAGCGCACACTGGTCTGATTCGTTGATAGATATCACACTGGGGATCGCATTGGATGGCGAGAGGCGTAGCAATGTCGGAGGGTGTTGGCATCATTGTTGTATGACGGATCAGCACTCACGGCCTGCTTGGGCTGACGAGCTCGATGAGGAGTTCGCGGCCTGGCGTGCGGTGGAGCGGGAGACCAGCGCGGTCGAGTGGGAGGCGTCGTTCCGGGAGGAGTGGGAACCGGAGTGTCCGCCGGACTGGGAAGCCGACGCGGTCTCGGGTGCGGAGGGTGCGTCGCCGGCGATCGAACGGTTCCTCGCAGCTCAGCACACGGCGGGCGAGTTGCTGGTGGAGTGGGAGCACGCGGCGGGACAGCTGGCGCGGTGGCAGTCGGTGCAGCTGCGGGTCCTCGCCGACGCGTACGATCTGACCGTGGCGGGGGACGCGGTGTCGAAGTCCGGGTTGCCGTTGCGGAGCATGGCGGCGGAACTGGCGTGCGCGGTGGGGATGTCGGACCGCACCATCGAGGCGCACCTGAGCGACGCGGCGATCCTCCGCGACCGGTTCGGTGCGACCCTGACCGCGCTGGGGGAGGGCCGGTTCTCCCGCGCCCACGCGCAGGTCATCGCCGACGAAGGACACCGCCTCGAAGACGACCAGGTGCGTGCCCGGTATGAGGTGCTGGTGCTGGATCTGGCGGCGGGGTTGACGACGGGGCGGTTGCGGGCGGCGGCGAAGGCGATCGCGGAGACCCTGCACCCGGTCCCCCTCGCCGAACGGCACCGGGACGCCCGGACGAAACGACACGTGTCGTTCCGGGACCTCGACGATGGCATGTCGGAGCTGTGGACGCTGCAGCCCTCGGTGCTGGTCCACGCCATCCACGACTACCTCACCGGGCTCGCCCACACCGTCAAAGACGCCCGGACCGACGAGACGACGGACACCGAGACGGATGCCGCGGACTCCGGTGCGGACAATGAGGTTCCGGATGCCGGGACGGATGCCGCGGACTCCGGGACCGACGACGATTCACAAGACACCGGCATCGGCGAAACGCTGGATCTCGGGACGGACGCCACCGGTGGCCGTGTCGACGCGGACGCGAACACAGCCGCAGGCACAGACTCCGCCGAGTCGGTCCCGCCGGTGCTGGTGGATGAGCGGACCATGGACCAGCTGCGGGCGGATATCCTCGCCGACCTGATCCTCACCGGGCTGCCCACCACCGCCGCCATCGACGCCCGGGGCGGGGAAGCGATCGACGCGATCCGTCCCATCGTGCAGATCACCGTGCCGGCTGAGATCCTCACCGGCGAGAGCGATGACACGCCCGGCACCCCGGCGACGCTGGCCGGGAAGTGCCCGGTCGACCCGGACTCCGCACGACGCCTGGCCGGCACCGCGACCATGTGGGCCAGGCTGTTCACCGACCCGTGCACCGGGGAGGTCCTCGCCGTGGACCGCCGGTTCCCCACCGAACCGCAACGCCGCCTGCTGCGCGCCCGGGACGAACACTGCCGATTCCCCGGATGCCGGCAACCCGTGTGGCGGTGCGACATCGACCACACCATCGACCACCAACACGGCGGGCAAACCGCGCCCTGCAATCTCAGTCACGTCTGTCGACGACACCACGTCCTCAAACACCAGACGAAATGGACCGTCGAGCAGCACCCCGGCGGGGTGCTCGTGTGGACCAGCCCCCTCGGACGCGTCTACACCGACCGACCCCCACCCACCCTCCGATTCGTCCCCTCGAACCGCGACCCCGCACCACCCGAACCACCCGATTCGCGTGCCGAACCGGTCCCACCCTGGTAGCCGGACCTGGAGCCCTCCGGTTCGCCTGTTACCTGATGCAGTCCGGTTCACGCGCACACTCGGCGGCGCAGCAAGGTTCGACGGCGACCTCCGAGGCGCTCGGTCGATCGTGGACGGGCGCCATCAGACAGGGCAGGGAGTCCGGTGCTGCCCGGGCAGCGATCGTGCACCCGCGTCGTTTGGTTCGCTCGTTGAGCTGGTGCTGCCCGGTTAGCGCGTTGACTCGCGGTCGCCCGCTGCGCTCGATGCCCCCGCAACCCCTGCGGCTCCCGGCGAGAGCACCGCACGCGTGCGCGGTCCGAGTCCCAGCGCAGAGGCGGCCGCGAGCTGATCCGCGGTGTCGACGTCGCGTCGCAGGGTGGACGCAACACCCACCGGCAGCGGCACGCAGCCGAGTGCGATGTGGCGAGCGAACGATCCGTCGCCGAACGCCGACTCCCACGTCACGCCCGCACGTGCGGTGACGAGCGTGGATCCGGTGCCCTCGGCATCGGGGACGACGGCACGATCGACGGATGCCGCCTCCCGCAGCGCGTCGGCGAGATCGCCCGGCCGGAGAGCCGGCACGTCGCCGAGGAGCGCCGCGCGCGGCATCCGTTCACCGGCTGTCTCTATGCCGCGTGCGATCGCGGCGTCGAGGCGGCTGCGCGCCGGCGTGACGGCACCGCGCGCGACGAGGGCATCCAGCCCGCCGGGGTCGACCTCGGGCACGAAGCGCAGGCCCGGGATGTCGGTGGCGTGCAGCACGAGACCACCGTCGTCGGTCACGACGAACACCCGCTCGACGAGCCCGCACGACGCTGCGGCGGCGATCGTGTCGAGGGCGATCGCGCGGGCGAGCGCGGCGCGGTCGGTGCCGGGCACGTCGAGCCGCGACTTGCCGAACGCCGCGGCCTTCACGGGGACGATCACGGCCCAGCGGAGCGCACCCTCCCCGGGCACCGCCGCTACCGCTTCGGGCGTCCGATCGCCCTCGGTCACGCCTCGAACCGTGCGCGCAGACGCGGGAGGATCTCGGCGCCGTACATCCGCAGGAACTCCGCCTGGTCGTGGCCGGGGTCGTGGAAGACGAGGTGGCGGAAACCGAGGTCGACGTAGCGCGCGATGGATTCCACGTGCTCGTCGGGATCGGTCGACACGATGAACCGTGACGCCGCCCGCTCGATCGGCAGCTCGGCCGCGCGGCGCTGCATCTCGATCGGGTCGTGCACGCCCATCTTCTCCTCGGCCGACAGTGCGAGCGGCGCCCAGAAGCGCGTCTTCTCCAGCGCGGTGTCGTGGTCGGGGTGGTACGAGACCTTGACCTCGATGAGGGTGTCGATCGCGTCCTGCGCCCGACCGGCCTTCGACAGGCCCTCCTGCAGCGCGGGCAGCAGCGTGTCGGTGTACAACGCCGGATCCTTGCCCGATGTCGTGATGAAGCCGTCGGCGATGCGTCCCGCCAGGCGGGTCGCGGCAGGACCCGCGGCGCCGATGTAGATCGGCACCGGCTCGGCGGGCCGGTCGTAGATCGTCGCGTCCTTGACCGAGTAGTAGGTGCCGTCGAAGGTGACGCGCTCGCCCTCCCACAGCTCGCGCATGAGGCTGATCGACTCCTTCATACGCTGGAACCGCTCCGGCGGGTCGGGCCATTCGAGCCCGAGCGTGACTTCGTTGAGGGCTTCACCGGTGCCGACGCCGAGGATCACCCGCCCCGGGTACATCACGCCGAGGGTCGCGAACGCCTGTGCGATCACCGCGGGGTGGTAGCGGAACGTCGGCGTCAGCACGGAGGTGCCGATCAGCACGCGGGAAGTCTTCGCGCCGAGCGCTCCGAGCCAGGGGAGCGCCGCCGGCGCGTGACCACCGTCGTGCATCCACGGCTGGAAGTGGTCCGAGATGAAGACCGAGTCGAAGCCCATCTCCTCCGCGAGCACGCCGAACTCGACCAGCTCGTTCGGTCCGAACTGCTCGGACGATGCCTTGTAGCCGAAGCGCAGCTTCGGTCGCTGTGGTTCGACAAGCTCACCAACCGGTCGACGCGTGGTCATGGGATTCCCTTCTCGAGCAGTGAGTCGACGAGCTCACCCGTCCGTACGGTTCGACAGGCTCAGCAACCGGTCGACGGGTCGACTGCGGTGGCTCGACAGGCTCACCGATCGGCCACAGGAACTCCGATCCGTCGGCACGCGCGAGCCGCGCGCGGAACGCGTCGACCGTTCCGGGCCACAGCAGCGTGAGCCGGCCCGAGCGTTCGTCGACGTACCAGTTGCGGCATCCGCCTGTCATCCATCGAGTGGATGCCGCAGCCCGCGCGATCTCGTCCGTGTAGGCCTGCTCGGCGCCCGGATCCACGCGCAGCACCCTCCCGTCGCGTGCGTCGAGGACGCGGGCGACGTAGGTCGCCTGCTCCTCGATCATGAGCACGGACGAGGAGTGGCCGAGCGACGCGTTCGGGCCGTTGAGCACGAAGAGGTTCGGGAATCCCGCGACGACGGTCGACGCGAACGCCGTCATTCCGCCTGACCAGTGCGCGGCGAGCGTCTGGCCCTGCTCGCCGACGACGAGATCGGCATACGGCTGACGCGTCGAGGCGAACCCGGTCGCGAGCACGAGCGCGTCGACCTCGTGGCGAGATCCGTCGGAGGCGACGAGGGTCGAATCGTCCACCGCGGCGAGCGAGGCGGTGACGAGCGAGACGGCGTCGGACGCGACGGCGGGGTAGAACTCGTCGGACAGCAGCACCCGCTTGCATCCGAACGCGTAGTCGGGGGTGAGCGCGACCCGCAGCGCCGGGTCGGCCACCTGACGTTCGAGGTGGGCACGAGCGACGGCCTCGGCCTCAGCCGCGGCGGCGGAGTCGCCCGAGCGCGACGCGAACCGCGCCTCGCCTTCGGCGTAGAGGTCGGCGCGCAGCGCCTCGAGCGACTCGGGGTCGGCGACGAATCGGGCGCGGTCGTCGTCGGAGTAGGCGTCGCCGCCCCGCGGCACGATCCACGCCGGCGTGCGCTGGAACAGCGTGACGTGCGCGGCTGTGCGCGCGAGCTCTGGAACGATCTGGACCGCGCTCGCCCCGGTGCCGACCACGCCCACGCGCGCGCCGGCGAGATCGGCGGAGTGATCCCATCGTGCCGAGTGGAACAGTGGCCCGGGGAACGTCTCCAGCCCGGTCACCCGTGGGATCGTCGGCTCGGTGAGCCTCCCGCACGCGAGCACCAGCACGTCTGCGACGACGATGTCACCTCGGGCCCGGCTCGCTGTGCTCGAAGAGCCCGTTCCGATGCGCCACACCTCGTGCTCGGCATCCCAGTCCGCCCACTGCATCGCGCAGCGCAGCCGCAGCCGGTCGCGCAGACCCTCGGCGTCGACGACGCCCTCGAGGTACGCCCGGATCTCGTCGCCCCGCGCATACGTGCCCGACCACGACGGGTTGGGGTGCGCCGCGAAGCCGTAGAGGTGCGCGGGCACGTCGCACGCCACGCCGGGATAGGTGTTGTCGCGCCACGTGCCGCCGACGGATGCCGCGCGCTCGAGCAGCACGAAGTCCTCACGTCCCGCGCGACGCAGCGCCGCCGCCGCGCCGATCCCGGCGAACCCGGCTCCGACGACGGCGACCTCGACGCGCGTCATCGGGGCGCCTTCCGGTCGGCGGCCGGCTCGCGGTAGTCGGTTGTCCGCTGCCGGAACGGCCGGAACAGGCGGCCGGCGATCGCCGCGGCATCCGTCACCGGAAGTTCGAGACCGTGCTCGATGCCCGCCTCGGGCTTGACCCGGCCGTCGAGGAGGGTGCCACCGAGGTCGTCGCCGCCCGCCTGCAGCAGCGCCGCGGCCTGGGTGCGGCCGAGGCGCGTCCACGGGATCTGGATGTGCGGGATGCTGCCGCTCAGCGCCAGCCGTGAGACGGCGACCATCGCGCGATGCTCGTCGAGCGGTGCGCGGCCGGCGACGAGGGGGACCCCGCCTGCCGGGCCGGGCAGCGGGATGGGCACGAATTCGGTGAAGCCGCCGGTCCCTGAGCCCGTCGAAGGGTCGTCCTGGATTGCGCGGAGCCGGCGCAGGTGCGCGATGCGCTCGGCGGCCGTCTCGACGTGGCCGTAGAACAGCACCGAGGTCGAGCGGAACCCGGAGCGATGGGCGGCGGTGATGGCTTCGACCCAGCGGTCTATCTCAAGGTCGTCCGGTGCCACGAGCGCCCGCACACGTTCGCTCAGCACCTTCACGCCCGTGCCGGGGACGGTGTCGACGCCCGCCTCCCGCAAGGCGGCGAGTGCGCCGGAGAGCCCGAGGCCGCTGCGATCGGCGAGATCCCGCACGTCCTGCGGACGGTACGCGTGCAGGTGCATGCGGGGTGTCGCCCGCTTCACCGCCCGCGCGATGTCGAGGTAGGCGACCGGATCGACGTCGGGAGCGAGCATGCCCTGCACGCACAGCTCGGTGGCGCCGAGCTCCCAGGCGTCGGCCGCGATCGCCTCGACGTCGTCGAGCGTGAAGACATCGGGGAATCCGCTCGAGGTGAGGTTGCGGTTCACGACCAGGCTCACCGCCTCGCCCACGGTGTATCGCCGTACGTCATCGGCGGTCGCGGTGAGCGCGTCGAGGTCGTCGCCGGTCGCCTCGAGGAGGGCGACCCATTCGGCATCGTCAAGCGAGAGGGGATCGGATGCCGCGGCCTCCGCGAGCCGGCGGATGACGGCCCCTCCGGTCCCCGAGCGCCCCGCACCGGTCCCCGAGTTTGTCGAGGGGTCGTCACCAGTGCGACGCTTCGACAGGCTCAGCGACCGGGTGGGGTCGTCGGCGGGAGGGCGACGCTTCGACGGGCTCAGCGACCGGGCGGACCGCGCGAGCCCTGTCTCCGGGTCGGCGAGGGCCGCGACCGCCCCGTGCAGCGCCGGATCGATCCACGTCTCGGCATCCCGCACGAACTCGGGATGCGCCGTCAGCCGTTCGCGCAGCTCGAACCCGAGTTCCGCGGTGCGCGCGGTCAGATCGTCCAGGTGCGGCCACGGCCGCTCGGGGTTGACGTGATCGGCGGTCAGCGGCGAGACGCCGCCCCAGTCGTCGATCCCGGCGCGCACGAGCAGGTCGAACTCGTCGGGGTCGGAGAGGTTCGGCGGCACCTGGATCCTCATGTGCGCACCCATCACGAGCCGCGCGACCGCGACGGCGGCGACGTACTCGCGCAGACCGGCGTCTGGCGCCCCCTGCATCGCGGTGCGGGGCTTCGCGCGGAAGTTCTGGACGATCACCTCCTGCACGTGCCTGTGCCGCTCGTGCGCCTCGCGGATCGCGACGAGGGACTCGGCCCGGTCGCGCAGGGTCTCGCCGATGCCGACCAGGATGCCGGTGGTGAACGGGATCCGCTCGCGCCCGGCGTCCTCGATCACGGCGAGCCGCAACGCGGGATCCTTGTCGGGTGAGCCGTAGTGCACCTGTCCCGGCTGCTCGAACAACACCCGGGAGGTGGTCTCGAGCATCATCCCCATCGAGGGGGCGGTGGGGCGCAGCATCCGCAGCTCTTCGCCCGACATGACCCCCGGGTTGAGGTGCGCGAGCAGCCCGGTCTCGGCGGTGATCAGGCGCGCGATGTGCGCGACGTAGTCGAGCGTCGAGGCGAAGCCGTGGTCGTCGAGCCAGGCTCGCGCCTCGGGCCAGCGGTCCTCTGGGCGGTCGCCGAGGGTGAGCAGCACTTCCTTGCAGTCCGCCGCCTGCCCCTGCCGCACCACCGCGAGCACCTGCTCGGGCGACATGTACGCGGGCTTGTGCTTCTTCAGCAGCTGCCCCGGAGTGTCGACGAAGACGCAGTAGTGGCAGCGGTCGCGGCAGAGGGTCGTGAGCGGCACGAAGACCTTGCGCGAGTAGGTGAGCACGCCGGGGCGACCGGATGCCGCGAGTCCCGCGTCGCGGAGCTCGCCGGCGAGGTCGAGCAGGCGTTCCAGCGCGTCTCCGTCGGCAGCGAGCAGGGCTTCCGCGTCCACCGCGTCGAGCCGATCTCCCGCCCGGGCGCGGGCGAGCGCGCGATCGGTCTCGGGAGGGGAGACCACGGAGGATGCCACGGAGGTCACCGGACCAGTCTTGCACCGCACGCGTGGTCGAGGGTCCCGAGTATCCCGCTGGCTGTCGACCCTGCTCGCCTGTCGCTTTCTGCGGGCTCGCTCAGCGTGTTGCGACAGGGGAAGGTCTGAGAGATCCGCAGGCTCGATCGTTGCGGTCCTGTGAGCAAACGGCCGCATGCGCGGGCGCGAGCGCTGGCAGACTAGACGCATGGTGACGCTCCTGCTCGACTCGGCTCAGCTCGAGGTCGTGCTGTCGGGCGCCGAGCGGGCGATGGCATTCCGCAAGGGGAATGTCGTGATCGAGCGCTCTGCGATCGCCAAGGTCCAGCTCACCGACGATGCCTGGACGTGGCTGCGCGGCATCCCGAGCCCCGGTACGCACCTGCGCGGCATCGTCGCGATGGGCACCTGGAAGACCGCGGCCGCGGACGACTTCGCCATCATCCGTCGTCACCGCCCGAGCGTGGTGATCGACCTCGACGGCCATCCCGAGTTCCAGCGGGTGATCCTCACCACCCGGCACGGACTGGCGCTGGTGCAGGCGCTGCGGCTCGACGTCGCCGGCGAGGCGGCCGATGTCGTCGACATCGCGACCGGCTCCCTGAAGCTGCCGAAGACGCGTCCGCGCGCGACGGCCACCCCCGCCGTCAGCTGACGTCGCGTCGCCAGCTGACGAGGTGCCCGAGCGCGGCGAGGACGACCGCGTAGCCGAGCAGGACGAGCCCGCCGGCCCACCACTCGAGGGTGCTGCCGCCGCCCGGCATCCCCATGCTGTACACGCTGGCGCCGACCAGCGCGTCGCCGGCGGCTCCCGGCAGGAAGCGGGTCACGTCGGAGAGCCCGTCGATGAAGGATGCCGCGGCGCGGCCGACCGGCTCGAGGAACTGCGTGAACACGAGCACGCCCACGATGGCTCCGACCTGGTTGCGCACCAGGGCGCCGACGCCGATGCCGATGAGCACCCACAGGACCGAGGCGATCATCATCCGACCGAGGAGCGCCCAGGTGTCGGGCTCGCTGAGCTGGGTGTCCAGCCCGAAGCCGGCGAGGAAGGCCGCTCCCGGCACGACCGAGGCCGCGATGCCGATCGCGCCGTACAGCACGCCGAGCAGCACGCCGACGAGGAGCTTCGCCCACAGCACGACCCCGCGCTTCGGGGTCGCGAGGAACGTCGGGGTGAGGGTCAGATGGCGGAACTCGGTCGTGACCATGAGCGTGCCGATGAGCAGGGGGAAGACGTAGCCGACGGCGGTGTACGTGCTGTACAGGATCGGCGCGAGACTCTCCGCCGGCAGACCCGGAGCGCTGTCGCCGAACAGGCCGGACGTGGCGCCGCCGAACGCGAAGCCGATCACGGCGGACGTGAAGGAGACATAGACGGCGAGCACGATCGCGAGCACCCACCACATCGACGTCGTGAACTGCTTGGTGGTCTCGGAGCGGGTGGCGGTGGCGAGGCTCATCGCTGCTCACCTCCCTCGTCGTCTCCGTGCGCATGGTCGGGTTCCGCATCCTCCGGAGGGGGCGGGTCGCCCGGCTCCTCCGAGTCGGTGAAGGCCGCGAAGAACGCGTCGGCCTCGACGTCGGAGTCGGTCTTCACGTAGTCCTCCCAGGAGCGATCCTCCTCGGATGCCTCGGTTTCGGTTTTGGTCTCCGGCGCCGGCTCGTCCTCGGCTTCCGGCCCCGTCTCGGCTGCCGGCTCGGCGTCGGCCTCGGGTTCTGGCTCTGGCTCGGGTTCGGGTTCCGGTTCCGGTTCGGGTTCGGGTTCGGGCGACCCTTCGACGGGCTCAGGGACCGGTTCGGGCTCCGGCTCGGGCTCGGGCTCGGGCTCGGGCTCGGGCTCGGGCTCGGGCTCGGGCGACCCTTCGACAGGCTCAGGGACCAGTTCGGGTTCGGGTTCGGGTTCGGGCGACCCTTCGACAGGCTCAGGGATCAGTTCGGGTTCCGGGTCGTCGGCTGCCGGCACGATGTCGATTACGCCGGTGCTCGCGACGGCGAACGTCGCCGCGGCGCCGGGAGCGGCATCCGTCGCCGTGGCAACGACGACCTCGTCCTCCGCAGGCTGCTCGGCGGGCTCGGCCACCGGCTCCTCGGCGGGCTCCGCCTCCGGCTCCTTGACGGCGACAGGCTCCGCGGCGACCTCCTCGACCGGCACGAGAGGCGCGGCGTAGCCCGCGCTGGCGTGCACGCGCGTGCCGTTGACGAGCTCGAGGAACACCTCCTCGAGCGCCGGACCGCGGCGCTGCAGCGCAGAGAGGGCCACGCCGGCGGATGCCGCGATCTCGCCGATCCGGGCGGGATCGATGCCGCGGAGAGTCAGCCCCGAGCGCAGCACCTCGAACTCGACTCCCGCCGCGTCGAGCGCCGACATGAGTGCGGCGCGATCCGGCGCGTCCGCCACCGTCGCGTACTCAGAGGGGTCGGTGAGCTCGTCGAGCCCGCCCTGGAAGACGAGGCGTCCCTGTGCGATCACGAGGAGTGCATCGACGGTCTGCTGCACCTCGGCGAGGACGTGGGACGAGACGAGCACCGTCCGCCCTTCGCGGGCCAGCTGGCGCAGGAATCCGCGCATCCACTTGATGCCTTCGGGGTCGAGGCCGTTCGAGGGCTCGTCGAGCACGAGCACGCCCGGATCGCCCAGCAGGGCGTAGGCGAGGCCGAGACGCTGGCGCATGCCGAGCGAGTAGCCGCCGACCTTGCGGCCCGCGGCATCCGCGAGACCGACGAGGCCGAGCACCTCGTCGACGCGGGAGCGCGCGATCCCCGCCGCATGCGCGTAGACCGCGAGGTGGTTCGCCGCGGTGCGGCCGGGGTGGAAGCTCGAGGCCTCGAGCACCGCACCGACCGTCTGCAGGGGGTGGTCGAGCTTGCGGTACGGTACACCGCCGATCGTCGCGGTGCCGCCCGTGGCGCGCACCAGACCCAGCAGGATTCGCAGCGTCGTCGTCTTGCCTGCGCCGTTCGGCCCCAGGAACCCCGTCACGGCTCCCGGCTCGACGCGTGCGGTGAGGCCTGCGACCGCGGTGATCGCGCCGAACCGCTTCGTCACCCCGGAGAATTCCAGCGACTGTCCTTCGGGCATGCCGAACCTCTCGTCGTCGTGAGCTTTCCCATTATCCTTGCGGAAAACTTCCGCTCTGCGCAGGATTGGACGCCGGTCGATACCGCGGAGTCGCGTGCGCGGTAACGTTGCGCACGTGATCGACGCCCCCGAGCCCGATGTCCTCGTCCGCTCCTCCGGCGGTCTCGGGCACCTCACCCTGAACCGTCCGCGCGCCATCAATGCGCTCGATCTCGACATGATCCGGATGCTGCACACGGCACTGGACGCCTGGGAGGACGACTCCGAAGTCGACATCGTGCTGCTGGACGGCGCGGGCGATCGCGGGCTGTGCGCCGGCGGCGACGTGCGTGGTCTCGCCGCGCAGATCGGCGCCGGGCGCGCCGACGACACCGGCATCTTCTTCCGTGCCGAGTACGGGCTCAACGCTCGCATCGCCGAGTACCCGAAGCCGTTCGTCGCGTTCGCGGACGGCATCACGATGGGCGGCGGGATCGGGCTCGCCGGCCACGCCGCGATCCGCATCGTCACCGAGCGGTCGAAGCTCGCCATGCCGGAGACGCGGATCGGATTCACCCCCGACGTCGGCGGGTCGTGGCTGCTCGGACGGGCACCGGGGCGCCTGGGCGAGTACCTCGGTCTCACCGGCAGGGCGATGGATGCCGCCGACGCGATCTACGCCGGCTTCGCCGACCACTTCGTTCCCAGCGCGAATCTCGACGCGCTGCGCGACGCGTTCGAGACACGCGCCGACCCCGCCGGCCCGGCCGAGCTCGTCCTCCTGTTCGACGAGACCCCCAGGCCCCCACGGCTGGAGAGCGCACGCGAGTGGATCGACGACGCCTTCGCCGCCGACACCGTCGCCGACATCGTCGCGCGCCTGCGCGCCCGCACCGAACCGGAGGCGACGGCCACGGCCGACCTCCTCGCCGAGCTCTCGCCCACCGGTCTCGCAGTGACGCTGGAGGCGGTGCGGCACGCCCGGGACCTCCCCGACCTGAGGGCGGCGCTGGCGCAGGAGTACGGCCTCGTGATGTGGTTCGCGACGACGCAGCCCGACCTTCCCGAGGGCATCCGCGCGCAGCTCGTCGACAAGGACCGCTCGCCGCGGTGGACTCCCGCGACGATCGAGGAACTGGCGCCGGATGCCGCGGCATCCGCCCTCGCATTCGACCCGGACACTCCGCTGTGGGGATGAGGGGGCCATGGGGGTGAAGCGCTCCTACTCGATCGGCATCGCGATCGACTGGTTCTTCTTCGTCTTCGCCGGCGTCGCCGCCGTCTGGCTCGCCTACTTGAGCCTGACCGAGACCTTCAAGGTCGGATGGTGGGGCATCCCCTTCGGGATCCTGTTCTGGATCCTGCTCGCCTACCTCGTCCTGCCGCGGCTGCACCGCATCCTCACCACGATCTACGTGCCGGACTACTTCATCGGGCGCACGCGCACCAGCGACGGGCTGCTCGGCGACCCGGTCAACCTCGCTTTCCTCGGCGAGCGCGAGCAGATCGAACTGGCGTTGCGAACCGCGGGCTGGACCAGGGCCGACCCGGTGACCCTCGCCTCGTCGTGGCGCATCGTGACCTCGACGCTCCGACGTCGGAGCTATCACGAAGCCCCGGTGAGCCCGCTCTTCCTGTTCGGGCGGCAACAGGACTTCGCATACCAGCAGGAGGTCGACGGCAACCCGGCCCAGCGGCACCACGTGCGATTCTGGCGCTGCCCCGACGACTGGCTGCTGCCGGGCGGGCGACGCGTGGACTGGCTGGCGGCCGGCACCTTCGACAGGAGCGTCGGCCTGTCGCTGTTCACCCTCCAGGTGACGCACCGCATCGACGCCGAGACCGACATCGAGCGGGACCACATCGTCGGGTCGATCCAGGATGCCGAGCCTCGCGCCGTCGTGGACGTCATCGCCGACTTCGCGACCGGCTATCACGCGCGAAACGGCGGCGGAGACAGCATCCGCACCGACGGCGACCTCCCGATCGTCGATGTGCGGGCCGTCGAGGAGGTGCGCGCGTGACGGCCGAGCGGCGGGAGATCGCACCGGGGTCGCGTGCCCGCCGCGTGCCCCGCACGCCGCACAAGCGACCCGCGTTCGAGCCTGCCGCCCGCCTGCTGAAGCCCATCGGCTACGACCCCGGCATGAAGCGGCCGCTGTCGACGGTGGCCGGCGTCGGGCTGGTCCTGCTGCGCGTCGTGGCCGGGATTGTCGTGCTCGCGGCGATCGCGACAGGGTGGGAGGCGATCCTCGCCGATCCCGACTCGATTCTGGAGGGCTTCGAGCCGACCCGCGAGGGCCGTCAGCTCGCGCTGTGGTTCGTGCTCGCCGCGGGCGCCACGGTGCTGCTGATCGAGACGCTCCTCGCGGTCTTCATCTACCGCGGCCACAACTGGCCGCGCGTGATCGTCATGCTCATCGCGGTCGTCTCGATCAGCACGTCGTTCACCGCGTGGTGGGTGCAGGACCAGGAGATCAAGCTGGAGGGCACGTTCTGGGCACTGAGCCTCGACATCCTCGTGCTGCTCGCGCTGTCGAGCCGCAGCGCGGCCGCCTACGCCCGCCGCAACGAGCGGCGCGTGGCATAGCCTGTTAAGCCGCCGCTCAACTGGTCCCTGAGCTTGTCGAAGGGTCGCTGGTCACGTGGGCGACGCTTCGACAAGCTCAGCGACCTGACCTCGGGTGGCATCCGGAATCTGGGGAGGGTGCGTGTTCGACAGTCCGCTCTCGGCGTCCGCCTACGAGGTGCTCGGGACCGATCCGACGGTCGACGACGAGACGCTGCGCAGGGCCTACCGGCTGCGGTTGAGGCAGACTCATCCCGACACCGGCGGTGACGCGGCGGTGTTCATCCAGGTGCAGCGCGCGTGGGAGCTCGTGGGCACCGCCGACGCCCGGGCCGCGTACGACCGAGGGCACGGGTTCGGTGCGCAGCAGGCACCTGTCTGGTCGGGCTGGCGCGCGCCCGCGGCGCGCACCGACACCCGTCCACGCGCCCGATCGTACGGACAGCCCGGCGGCTGGCGACGCGAGCGCTACCTCACGCTCATCCGCGAGTGGGCCGGGCGCGGCGTCACCCTCGAGGACCCCTACGACCCGGCGCTGGTGCGCTCTGCCCCGCATCAGCTGCGGCGCCTCCTCGCCGACGCGCTCGCGGAGGAGGCGACCGCGCGCGTCGTCGCCGACCTCGGCATGGGATACACGGTGTGGCACGATGTCGCGGCGGCGGCGGGGAGGGACGCCGATCCCGGCGCCAAGATCGATCACATCGTGCTGGGCCCGAGCGGGCTGTACGCCATCCTGTCGGAGGACTTCGGCGGTCCGGTGCGGCTGCGTCGCGGCGAGTTCGTCGGCGACGGCGTCGTCGGTGCCCCGATCGCGGGCCTCGTCGCGCGGACGCGGGTGGTCGCCCGCGCGGCACGGGTGCGCTTCGGCGGCGCGATCGTCGTCCTCCCCGACGACGATCTGCTAGACCCGATCGACGAGCTCGGCAAGGTGCGCGGCACGCCGGTCGCCGTGGTGTCGCGCAGTGCGCTGTCGACGGTGCTGCGCAGGGGCATCACCGGCGTCCGGCCGGTCGGCGGCAGCGAGGTGTTCGACGTGCGGACGCGTCTGCAGCAGACGGTGCGGTTCGCCTGAGGCGCGTGCCCGCGGGGGCGGGCCGCTGTGAATGTGTCACGGATGGTCGCCTCGCGCGGGCGGATGCGGCCATGTCTGCCACTTTCTCGGGGCGGCCCGCCGGCATCGCCGTGTGGCTGCGGGGTCTCGCGGAGTCGGTCGGGGCGGTGCTCAGTCGGTCAGGCCTAACAGCTCCAGCGGGTGCGTGAGGCGCCACCACGCGCTCGGCTCCTCGATGTCGGCGGCCAGGCGCAGGTCGACCGTCGTCGCATTCAGCGGTCCCTGCACCGACAGCGAACCGACCACGTCCCGCGCACTGCGGCTGTCGCCGAGCGAGTACGAGGTCGTGACGGTTCCCGCGCCGCCGTTCCAGAGGATCACCGAGGCGTCGCCCGCGGTGCGGATCTCGACCGGCTCGCCCCACTTCGTCTGAACGAGCCCGGCGGTCGTGCCTGACGTCACCGAGGGTCGCGGCTGCAGCTCGGACTCGAGCTGGGCGTAGAGGGCGCGCGACGCGGCGTTGCGCGATTCGTCGTCGGGCTGGCCGAGCACCGACGCGTACAGGCGCACGGTGGTCTCGCCGATCGGCACGTCCTTCGCCGACAGCAGGTTCCAGGCATCGAGCGTGCCGGTCTTGATGCCCAGCACGCCCGGGTCGGCGAGGAGGCCGTTCGTGTTCCTGACGAGCCCGGCGCCGGGGAGCTCGACCGACTGCTTCGCGACAATCTCTGCGATCACCGGATTGGCCAGCGCCTTCTGGGCGAGCGCGATGAGGGCGGCCGGGCCGGCGGTGTTGCCCGAGTCCATGCCCGTGGGCTCGACGATCGTGATCCCCGGCACGCCGTGGGTGCGCAGCCAGCTGTTCGCGGCATTGGCGAACACGGCATCCGAGGGCCAGAGGTTGCCCGCGAGACGGTCGGCGTAGTTGTTGGCCGAGCCGATGAGCATGCCCTCGAGCAGCTGGTACTGGGTGAGCGTTCCGCCGACCGGCACGTCGAGGGCGGACTCGCCCCGTGAGCGGTACGCCCAGTACGAGAGGTTGTCGCCGTAGGTGAAGCGGAACTCCGGACCCTGCTCGCCCACCGCGAGCGGCATCTCGTCGAGGACGACGAGCGCCGTCACGACCTTCGTGATGCTGGCGATGGTGGATGCGTCGGCGGAGGATGCCGGCACCCCCTCCATGCCGGCCACGGAGATCGCCGCGCTGCCCACGGCCGGCCAGGCGGGGGTGGTCGCCGGGACCGCGATCGGCTGCACCTGGACGGCCGACACCGTCGGGGCGACCGCGTGCAGCGGCCACATCAGCGTCGTGGCGACGTACGCGCCGGCGACCGCGGCGATGAGGAGCGTAGGGACGATGACGCTGGAGCGCAGCGGCGAGCGACGCGGCGGCTTGGCGAGGAGGTCCGGCTCGACCGGCACGTACGGGCTGGCGGCGACGGCGAGGTCGGCGGCAGGCGCGGCGGCGACCGCGACGGCTGCTTCGTCCACCCACGTGAACGCCAGTCTGCGTCCGTCGTTCCCGGCCGGGGCGGCGGCGGTGGCGCGCGCGGTGGGCTCGTCGTCGTGCAGGGCCGAGAACAGGTCATCCGGCGCCGGCTCCAGTGCCTCGACGGGCTGCTCGGACGGCGCATCGACGGGCGCCTCCGTGGCCGGCTCGGAGCTCGATCCCCGTGACCCGGCTGCACCCCGCGCGGGATGCTCGTCGGCTTTTCCGTCGAGCACGAGGACGGTATCGGCCGACTCGGCGCGAGGCTCGGCATCCGTCGCCTCGGACGCAGGTGCGCGCCGCGCGCGGCGCGGACGTGCGTGGGCGTCGTCCGAAGTCACCCGCTAACGGTACAACGTCGCCGCCGCGCTATACTCATCGCCACAACCACGGGAGTCCGGTGAGCCGGGCTGAGAGGAAGCGATCCACGCTTCGACCGTCGAACCTGATCCGGATCATGCCGGCGCAGGGAGGAGAGATCATGCACGTTCCCACGTCTCAATCCACGTCCGATTCCACGTCGGAATCCACGTCCACCGGCGCGCCCGCGAACCCCTTCCGGTGGCGGGTCGTAGACATCGTCGTGGCCAGCGTCATCGGCGTCGCGTCCGGGCTCGTGTTCCTCGCCTGGAACATCGCCTACCGCGGCCCGAGCAGCCTGCTCGAGCCGCTGCTTCCCGGTCTGCAGGGGCTGCTCGACGGGCCCTGGCTGTTCGCCGGGGTGCTCGGCGCGCTCATCATCCGAAAGCCCGGCGCCGCCATCTACACCGAGCTGCTCGCCGCCGCCGTGTCGGCCCTCACCCTCGTCGGCAACACGTGGGGGGCGTTCCTCACGCTCGAGGCGGGGCTCATCCAGGGGCTCGGCGCCGAGCTGATCTTCCTGGCGTTCTTCTACCGGCGCTGGTCGCTGCCCGTCGCGATCCTCGCCGGCGCGGGCGCAGCGCTGGCGGGAGGCATCAACAACCTCCTGCTCTGGTACGCAGGCGCCGACATCACGTTCGTCGTCGTGTACCTGATCAGCGCGATGATCTCCGGTGCCGTGATCGCCGGGGCGCTCACCTGGCTGCTCGCGCGCGGCATCGCCGCGACCGGCGCGCTCGACCGCTTCGCGTCGGGTCGCGAAGCGCGCACCCGCGTCTAGCCGGTGGACGGAGCTGCGCCGCGCCCCGCCGCCGTCGAGGCGCGCGGCTGGGGCTGGCGCCACGCCAGCCGCGCCGCGTGGGCGCTGCGTTCGGTGTCGTTCCGGATCGACCCGGGGGAGCGCGTGCTGCTGCTCGGGGCATCAGGGTCGGGCAAGTCGACGCTGCTGCACGGGCTCGCCGGCGTGCTCGGCGGCGACGAGGAGGGCGAGTCCGAGGGCGCGCTCCTGCTCGACGGCGCTCCGGCGTCCGGCGCGCGCGGCCGCGCCGGACTCGTGCTGCAGGACCCCGACTCGCAGGTCATCCTCGCGCGGGTCGGCGACGACGCGGCGTTCGGCTGCGAGAACCTCGGCGTCCCGCGCGACGAGATCTGGCAGCGGGTCGCGCAGGCGCTCGACGCCGTCGGGCTCGACGTGCCGCTGGACCGCCCCACCAAGGCGCTCTCGGGCGGGCAGAAGCAGCGCCTGGCGCTCGCCGGGATGCTCGCGATGCGGCCGGGCCTCGTGCTGCTCGACGAGCCGACCGCGAACCTCGATCCGGTCGGTGTGGCCGAGGTGCGCGACGCGGTGGGCGCCGCCCTGGAGACGACGGGCGCCACTCTCGTGGTGGTCGAGCATCGCCTGAACGTGTGGCTGCCCCTGGTGTCGCGGGTCATCGTCCTCGGCGAGGGCGGGGTCGTCGCCGACGGCACTCCTGAGGCGGTGCTCGGTCGCGAGGGACCGCGGCTCGCGGCGGCAGGCGTGTGGGTCCCGGGGATCCCCCCGTCCTTCCCGCCGCCCCCCGCGGCCGTGCCCGGCGCACCGCTGCTGACGGCGCGTGCCCTCTCCGTCGCGCGCGTCGCGCAGCATCCCGTCGCATCCGCCATCGACCTCGACGTGCGTGCCGGCGCCGCGCTGGCGATCACCGGACCCAACGGCTCCGGCAAGTCGACTCTCGGGCTCACCCTCGCGGGTCTGCTGCCGCCGGCATCCGGCTCGCTCGTCGCCGCGACGGAGCTCGCGGGGGATGCCGGACCCGCGCCTATCCGGTGGGCCTCGCGTCAGCTGCTGACCCGCATCGGCACGGTGTTCCAGGACCCCGAGCATCAGCTGCTCGCCAAGACCGTCCGCGGTGAGCTCGAGGTCGGCCCGCACGCGCTCGGGCTCGACCCGGCGGAGACCACTGCGCGGGTGGACGAGCTTCTCGCGCGCCTGCGCCTCGAGAAGCTCGCACGGGCGAACCCCTACACGCTGTCGGGGGGAGAAAAGCGGAGGCTGACCGTCGCGGCATCCCTCGCCACGAGGCCCCGCGTGCTGGTGCTCGACGAGCCCACCTTCGGCCAGGACGCCCGCACCTGGGCCGAGCTCGTCGCGCTCCTCGCGCGCCTGCGCGACGAGGGGTCGGCGATCGTGGCCATCACGCACGACCTCGACGTGGTGGAGGCGCTGCGCGCCGACGAGTACGAGCTGGGGCTGCCCGCATGACCCTCCTCGACACCCACGCGCGCACCGGCGCGATGTCGCGGATCAACCCCGTGGCGAAGCTCGGCGCGGCGGCGCTCATCACGATCCCGCTCGTGCTGACGCTCGACGTGGTCTCGGCGACCGTCGCCCTCGCGCTCGAACTGCTGCTGATGCCGTTTGCCGGTCTCGGCTGGCGCGAGTTCTGGGCGCGGACGTGGCTGGTGTGGGCGCTCGCGCCGCTCACCGGGCTCACGATCGCGCTCTACGGGCGCACGTCGGGGGAGGTGTACGTCGAGTGGTTCGTCGTGCGGATCAGCGAGGGCTCGCTCGAGCTCGCGCTGGCCACGACGATCCGCGTGGTGGCGATCGCCCTGCCGTCGGTGGTCCTGTTCGCGAGCGTCGACCCGACCGATCTGGCCGACGGACTGGGCCAGATCCTGCGCCTCCCCGCCCGGTTCGTGCTCGGCGCGCTCGCGGGCCTGCGGATGGTCGGCCTCTTCCTCGACGACTGGCGCGCCCTCGAACTGGCGCGCCGCGCCCGGGGCGTGGCCGATCGCGGGCGGGTGCGGCGGTTCCTCGGGATGGCGTTCGCGCTGCTGGTCCTGTCGATCCGCCGGGGCGCGAAACTCGCGACCGCGATGGAGGCGCGCGGCTTCGGCGCGCCCGGCGCCCGCACCTGGGCGCGCGAATCCCGCTTCGGCGGGCGGGAGTGGGCGCTCATGGCCGTCGGCCTCGCGATCGCGCTCGTGGCCGTCGCGGCCGCGGTGGCCGCGGGCACGTGGAACTTCATCCTCGGGCCGGACTGACCCCGATCGCGGCTCAGCCGCCGGCGACCAGCTGCTCGTACGCGGGCTGCATCGCCGGGAAGTACTCGTCCCACGCGACGCCGTCGACATCGCGCCCCTCGCGCGCGGCGGCGAGGCGATCGAGGTAGTACTCCCAACCCGGACCGATCGAGCCGACATCCTCGCCGGGGTTCAGCCGCTGGCCGAACGTCAGCGTCGTCGTGCCCGCCTCCTCCGCGAGCTCGAACCACAGGTGCCACGCGCCGGCGCCCTGCGACGTGTCGCCGGCGAATCGCCGCGGCGGGTCGCACTCGAGGATCGTGTACTCCTCGGGTTCCGCCTCCTCGCCCTCCGCGGTCATGAAGAACGTCACATGACCGGATGCCGGGTCTCCCTCCCACCGTCCGATCCAGCCTTCGAGCCGGTCGGACTCGGTCAGCCAGCGCCACACGTCGCGGGCTGGGGCATCGAACCGGCGGCGCAGCACGAGGTTCGGCGCATCGTCGATCTTCTCGATCGTTCCGGTGATGGTCGTCATGTCGCGTTCCACAGGTCCCGGTAGTAGGCGAGGCGCTCGTGGTCGGGCTCGACCCCGTACGCCTCGATGAGAGCGTCCTCCCACCCGGGTCCATAGTTCCACTCCGTCGACATCGACGCCACGGCGATGTCGCCCCAGCGGTCGCCGGTGCCGAGGGCGCCGAGGTCGACGTGCGCGACCCACCGGCCGTCGTCGCCGATGAGGGTGTTCGGGCAGCACGCATCGGCATGGCACACGACGAGCCGGTCGATCGGCGGCGGCTCGCGCAGGGCATCGGGCAGACGGATGCCGCGGTCCGCCGCCCGCGCGAGACGGGACGGCACGCCCCAGTCGAACGGGCAGTCGGCGACCGGGAGCGCATCGTGCAGCGCACGCAGTCCCTCGCCGACGGCGCGCACCGCGACCACCGGCTCGGCGATCCAGCGCGGATGCACGGCAGACAGCCCGGGCAGCGCCCGCGTCACGAGCCACTCGTGGGTCGCGTCCTCCCCGGCCTCCAACACGTGTGGCACGCGGATGAAGCGTTCCGCCCACGCGAGGCGGGCGGCCTCGGCATCCATCGATGTCTCGGCGTTGCGCGGGCCGTGCTTGATGAACCGGCCGTCGTCCGTGCGGAAGGTGAGCCCGCCCACGCCGTTCACCCAGACTGGCTCCAGCGTCGCGCCGCCCGCGAGGCTACGCACGACCTCGGGAACGGCGACCGGCGCGACGGGGATGGACACGCCTCCCATCCTGCCCCGGCTCTGTGCGCGGGCGTACCGTTCTCAGGAGGGCAGCCGGGCTGCCGCCGGCGCGCCCGCGGAATCCCGGGGCTGGTGACGCCTGTCGCCGCGGGTGGTCCTGAGAACGGTACGGCGTGCGCGCGGCTCGGGGTGTGGCGGCGAGATGACCCCGCGTGATTCCAGGTCCCTGCCACCGGGCGCGGGTGCGGCTAGCCTGACTTATGACACACCGGATGCCGTGACGGTCGCCGCTCGTGAGACTTAGTGCCGCGTATGGTGGGATGCAATGCCGCCTCGCCCAGGCCTCATCGTCCCAGGGCGCGGCCCGTTCGAAGGAGAGCGCATGAACCTCGACGACACCGCAGCCCTCGTCACGGGCGGAGCCAGCGGACTCGGACTCGCCACCGCCCGCCGACTCGCGGAGGCCGGCGCGGCGGTCACGATCGTCGACCTCCCGTCCTCGGCGGGTGCGGACGTCGCCGCAGAATTCGGCGGGACCTTCGCTCCGGCCGACGTCACCGACCCGGAACAGGTCGCCGCAGCGGTTGCGACGGCATCGGCCGCCGCCCCCCTCCGCGTCGTCGTCAACTGCGCCGGGATCGCACCGCCGGCGAAGGTGCTCGACCGCGACGGCACCCCGACCCCTCTCGCGGGGTTCGAGAAGATCATCCGGGTCAACCTCATCGGCACGTTCAACGTCATCGCCCAGGCCTCGGCGGCGATCGCCAAGACCGAGCCGACCGAGGACGGCGATCGCGGCGTCATCGTCAACACCGCGAGCGTCGCCGCCTTCGACGGCCAGATCGGCCAGCCCGCCTACGCGGCGAGCAAGGGCGGGGTGCACGCGATGACGCTGCCGATCGCGCGCGAGCTCGCCCGCTACGGCATCCGCGTCCTGACGATCGCCCCCGGGATCATGGAGACCCCCATGCTGATGGGGCTCCCGCAGGCGGCGCAGGACTCGCTCGGCGAGCAGGTGCCGTACCCGCAGCGCCTCGGCAGGCCCGACGAGTACGCCCGCCTCGTCATGGCGATCGTCGACAACGGGTATCTGAACGGCGAGACCATCCGCCTCGACGGCTCCATCCGCATGGCACCGAAGTGAACCGATCGACGCCGGCCACCCCGAATCAAGGAGCACCCGTGAGCGACCCCATCCTCTTCTCCGTCGACGACGGTCTCGCCCGCATCACCCTGAACCGACCCGATCGCCTCAACGCCTTCAACGCCGACCTCGCCCACGCATGGGCGCGCGCCACGGTCGAGGCGACGACGCGTGACGACGTGGGAGCGATCGTGCTGGATGCCGCCGGCCGGGCGTTCTGCGCAGGGGGAGACGTCCTCGACATGGCGCAGACGATGGCAGCCGGCGCCGAGATCCACGCCCTCGCCGATGTCATCAACCAGGGCATCCGCGCTCTGACGCAGTCGTCCGTGCCCGTCGTCGCGGCCGCTCACGGCACGACGGCCGGCGGCGGCCTCGGCATTCTCATGTGCTCCGACTACGCGGTCGTCGGTGAGGACTCGAAGATCGGCAGCCTCTACGCGAACATCGGACTCACGCCCGACCTGTCGGTGTCAGCGCAGCTGGCCCGCGCCGTCGGCGAGCGCCGGGCTCTGCAGCTCGTGCTGCAGGATCGCCTGCTCTCGGCGCGCGAGGCTCTCGAATGGGGCCTGGTGGCAGAGGTCGTCGCGCCGGATGCCGTCAAGGGCCGCGCGGATGAGATCGCGCGCTTCTGGCTCGCGGGTGCGTACGGGGCATACGGCCAGGCGAAGCGTCTCGTGCGCTCGCAGCCCGCGCGCTCCTTCGATGAGCAGCTCGACGAGGAGGCGCGCTCGATCGGCGCCGCCTTCGACACCCCGCAGGCTCGGTTGCGGGTCGCGGGGTTCGCCGCGGCCTCCGCGAAGTCCCGACCCTGACCCGACCAGACCCGAGGAGACACTGAGATGAGCGACAAGCCCCTCGCCGGCAAGACGATCCTGATGTCGGGCGGCAGCCGCGGCATCGGCCTCGCGATCGCGCTGCGCGCCGCCCGAGACGGCGCGAACATCGCGCTGCTCGCCAAGACCGACACCCCGCACCCCAAGCTCGAGGGCACGGTGCACTCGGCGGCGGAGCAGATCCGGGATGCCGGTGGCCAGGCGCTGCCCATCGTCGGCGACGTCCGCAACGACGACGACGTGACCGAGGCGGTGCTGAAGACCCAGGGCGAGTTCGGCGGCATCGACATCGTCGTCAACAACGCGAGCGTCATCGACCTGTCGCGCTCGCTCGACCTCCCGGCCAAGAAGTACGACCTCATGCAGGACGTCAACGTCCGTGGGACATTCATGCTCTCGCGCGCGGCCGTGCCGATCCTGAAGGATGCCGAGAACCCTCACATCCTCTCGCTCTCACCTCCGCTGAACCTCGACCCGAAGTGGCTCGGTGCCCACACCGGCTACACGCTGGCGAAGTACGGGATGACGATGGCCACGCTCGGCTTCGCGGCGGAGTTCGCGAAGGCCGGCATCGCCGCCAACACGCTGTGGCCGGCCACGACGATCGCGACCGCGGCCGTGCAGTTCGCGCTCGGCGGCGACACGATGATGAAGGTCAGCCGCACTCCCGAGATCTACGCGGACGCGGCGTACGAGGTGTTCACCCGGCCGGCGCGCGCGTACACCGGCCAGACGCTCATCGTCGAGGACGTGCTGAGGGATGCCGGGATCACCGACTTCTCCGGCTACGCCGCGGTGCCCGGCACGCCGGATGCCGAGCTCTTCCCGGACATCTTCCTGTAGGCCCGAAGCCCTCGCGGCGCACCCCGCGTCGTCGTAGGATTTCGCGCATGGCGGTGCAGAGCCTCTTTCCGATCCTCCTCACGCGCGATCTGCCACGGCTGGTGGGCTTCTACGAGACGGCCCTCGACGCGACGGTCGACTACCGCTTCGCCGGCGGAGACGAGGACGACTACGTGTCGCTGCGGGTGGGCGCGGCGTCCCTCGGAATCGGCCGCGACCCGGGGGCTCCGGATGCCGCGGCCGGCGACCGCATCGCGCTCTGGCTCTATGTCGACGACGTCGACGAGGTGTTCGCGCGCTGGACGGAGGCGGGCGGCGACGCCGTGCAGGCTCCGGCGGACATGCCGTGGGGCGAGCGGGTGGCGCAGGTGCGCGATCCCGACGGCAACCTCGTGAACCTCGGCGCCGAGCCCGCCGCCGCGTAGCCGGTCACCCGCCGCCACCCGTGCGGGGCTCGACCCGGACGATCTCACCGTCGACCTCGTGGATCTCGATCGTGGTGCTGCCGATCGCGCCGGGATCGAAGGTGCCGAGCACGATCTCGACCTCACCGCCGTCCAGCCACCAGAAGGCGATGCGCTGCGAGTCCGTCATCTGCGCGGGGCGCCTCTGCGGGTCGATGTCCGCGGCGGCGACCGAGACCTGCAGCGCCCCGAAGCGTCGCAGCACCACCCCCGCGCAGTGCGCGCGGACATCGTCCTCGCGGCGGATCAGGAGGCAGTAGTCGTCCTCGTCCGCACCGGTTCCGCCGGCGATCCAGAGGTCCCACCCGTAGTAGACGCCCAGCGGAGCCGCCCACTCCAGGCGCTGCGAGGTGGGGAAGACCGGCGCGTCGCCGTCGAGGGGGAGGTCGATGAAGTTGCCGAACGAGCCGTCGAGCGTGATGCGCAGCAGCTCCTCGGCATCCGGGTCGACGCCGGTGAGGATGCCGATGCCGGTGAGCCCGGGCTGTTCGATGGTCGGCGCCGCGCTGACCTGCGTCCCGCTCGTCGGCGAGACGGTCGGCGAGGGTGCCGTCGACGGGTCGACCGAGGTCCAGACGGCGGACCCGACGACCACGGCGACGACGACGGCCGCAGCCCCGAACACCGCCGATCGGACCAGAGACGGTCGTCCTGAAGCGGGGGCGCGGCTCGCAGCCGTAGAAGGCTCGGAGATGGTGGCGGTCCCGGCCGGCGTGGACTCTGCGGCCAGAGACGCGGTCTCGGCGGGCAGCGGCTCCGGCTCCGCCGGCTCCGGCCGGTCGGCACTCCCGGGTGGCCGCTCCTCGAGCTCCTGGAGCCGCGCGAGCGCCACCGGATCGTCGTGGATGTCCGCCTCCGGACCGTATGCGCGGCGGCGCAGAGCCTCGAGCTCGGCGCGGGTCGCGGCATCCATCGACGTCACTTCGTCAGAGACTTGCGCAGGAAGACCTGCTCGATGCCGTCATCACCGGGCACGCGCTGGCTCTCGACGTACCCCTCGCGCTCGTAGAGCCGCAGATTTGCCTCGCTGAGCGACCCGGTGAACAGCTCGGCATCCGTCGCCCCGGCCGCCGTGCCGCGCGCCTCGACGGCGGACAGCAGTATCGTGCCGATGCCCGCGCCCTGCTGGTCGGGGGCGATCGCGAGTCGCCCGACGAGGAGCAGGGCGCCGTCGGGCCGGGCGATGTCGAGCCGGGCGCGCGCGGCCCCGACCAGCCGCGTGCCCCGCAGCGCGACGCAGCCGAGGTTCTCGCGCAGCTCGGCCTCGAGCTCGTCGAGCGTCTGGGTGAGCGGGGGCAGCTGCGGGGTGCCGTAGATGAGGGCCTCCTGCACGAACGCCGCCCGCTGCAGCGTGAGCACCTCGCCCGCGTCGCGCGGCTCGATCGGCCGCACGACGATCTCGTCACCCATCCCTTCACGGTACCGGGGCCAGGCTTCACGCAGGTGCGTCCCCTACCCTGAAACCCATGACTTCCTCCCCGGACGCCCCACGCGTGCGCCAGGTGCGCCCGAAGACCGAGGGGTGGTCGCAGAAGAAGGATGCCGAGGGTCGCCCGCTCCTCCAGTTCGCGAGCCCCAAGCGCGGCAAGCCTCCCGTGCACCTCGCCGATCTCACCCCCGCTCAGCGCGTCGAGAAGGTGACCGAGCTGGGGCTCCCCGGGTTCCGCGCGAAGCAGCTCGAGAAGCACTACTTCCAGCACTGGACCCACGATCCCGCCGAGATGACCGACCTGCCCGCCGCGGGTCGCGAGGACCTCGTCCACGGGATGCTGCCACCGCTGCTCACGGAGGTGCGCCGCCTCGAGACCGATCGCGGCGACACGATCAAGTTCCTCTGGAAGCTGCACGACGGCGCCCTGGTCGAATCGGTGCTCATGCGCTACCCCGGGCGCATCACGCTGTGCGTGTCGTCGCAGGCCGGGTGCGGCATGAACTGCCCGTTCTGCGCGACCGGGCAGGCGGGGCTCACCCGCAACATGTCGGCCGGCGAGATCGTCGAGCAGGTCGTGCGCGCCAACCGCCTCATCGCCGACGGGGGACTGGGCGGCAAGAAGCGCGACGACCACTCGGCCGATCGCGTGTCGAACATCGTCTTCATGGGGATGGGCGAGCCCCTCGCCAACTACGCCCGCGTGATGCAGGCCGTCCGCGTCATGACCGACAAGGAGCACGGCCTCGGCATGAGCGCTCGCGGCGTGACGATCTCGACGGTCGGGCTCGTCCCGGCGATCACCAAGCTCGCGAACGAGGACATCCCGGTGACCTTCGCGCTCTCGCTCCACGCGCCGGACGACAAGCTTCGCGACGAGCTGATCCCGGTGAACTCGCGCTGGAAGGTCGACGAGGCGCTGGATGCCGCCCGCGCCTACTTCGACAAGACCGGCCGGCGCGTGTCGATCGAGTACGCGCTCATCAAGGACATGAACGACCACGCCTGGCGCGCCGACCTGCTCGCTACGAAGCTCAACGACCGCGGTCGCGGCTGGGTGCACGTGAACCCCATCCCCCTGAACCCCACCCCGGGTTCGATCTGGACCGCATCGGACGTCGACGTGCAGAACGAGTTCGTCCGGCGCCTGAACGTCGCCGGCGTCCCGACCACCCTCCGCGACACCCGCGGCAAGGAGATCGACGGCGCGTGCGGCCAGCTCGTCGCGACCGAGGACGATCAGGCCGTCGCCGCCGTCACACCTCTCGAGGTCTGACCGACCCCGTCCTCGCGCGTCCGGCCGCGGATGTGTCACAGATTGCCGCTACGAGGTGTCTGAAGCGACCATCCGTGACACCTTCTCCGGCGGTGCCGCAGACGATGTGTCGGAGATGGTCGCATCGAAGACCGGGAAGCGACCATCCGTGACACCTTCTCCGGCGGTGCGCGGCGTCGGGAGACCGGGAACGTCGCGCAGCGGCATCCCTTGTTCGTCTCGCAGGACGCTTTCGCGATCCCGGGCGTGTCGGCGGCGCGTCGTCCGGCGTGTCGCGGGACCGTCCTGCGAGCCGAACCGGGTCGGCGTCGCGGGGCTCGTCGACGGCCCGCGGTGCCACCGTCCGCCGCTAGCGTTGAGGGATGGTCAACTATCGGTACCTCGGCAACAGCGGACTCAAGATCTCGGAGATCACCTACGGCAACTGGGTGACCCACGGCTCGCAGGTGGACGACTCCGCCGCGATCGCCACGGTGCACGCGGCACTGGATGCCGGGATCACCACGTTCGACACCGCCGACACCTACGCGAACACCGTCGCCGAAGAGGTCCTCGGCAAGGCGCTGTCGGGGCAGCGCCGCGAGTCGCTCGAGATCTTCACCAAGGTCTTCTGGCCGACCGGGCCCAAGGGGCCGAACGACAGCGGTCTGAGCCGCAAGCACATCCTCGAGTCGATCAACGGCTCGCTGAAGCGCCTGGGCACCGACTATGTCGACCTCTACCAGGCGCACCGCTACGACTACGAGACGCCCATCGACGAGACGTTCCAGGCTTTCGCCGACATCGTCCGTCAGGGCAAGGTGCTGTACATCGGCGTCTCGGAGTGGACCGCCGAGCAGCTGCGCGAGGGTCATGCGCTGGCGAAGAGCCACGGCATCCAGCTCATCTCGAACCAACCCCAGTACTCGATGCTGTGGCGCGTCATCGAGGGCAAGGTCGTTCCCGCCTCGGAGGAGCTCGGCATCTCGCAGATCGTGTGGTCGCCGATGGCGCAGGGTGTGCTCAGCGGGAAGTACCTGCCCGGTCAGGCGCTGCCGGAAGGCTCGCGGGCGACGGATGAGAAGAGCGGAGCGAACTTCATCAAGGGCTTCCTGCGCGACGAGGTGCTCGAGGCCGTGCAGCGGCTGAAGCCGATCGCGGAGCAGGCCGGGCTGAGCATGCCCCAGCTCGCGATCGCGTGGGTGCTGCAGAACCCCAACGTCGCGGCGGCGCTGGTGGGGGCGTCGCGCCCGGAGCAGCTCGCCGACACGGTCAAGGCCTCGGGCGTGACGCTCGACGCCGACACGATGGCGGCCATCGACGCAGCCCTCGGCGACGCCGTCAACGCCGACCCGGAGGGAACCTACACGGTGTCTCCGAAGTCGCGGCCGGCCTGACCTTCCGTCAGCCCCGGTCGCTGAGCTTGTCGAAGGGTCGAGAACGGACGAATCCATGGTCGCCACCAGCGCCGGCATCCTCCTCTACCGGCTCGAACCCGAGCCCGAGGTGCTCATCGCCCACATGGGCGGCCCCTACTGGGCGTCGAAGGATGCCGGTGCGTGGTCGATCCCGAAGGGGGAGTTCGACGAGGGTGACGAGCCTGCGCTGGATGCTGCGCGCCGCGAGTTCCGGGAGGAGCTCGGCGTCGGTGCGCCCGACGGCCCGTTCGCCGAGCTCGGCACGTTCGCGTACGCGTCGGGCAAGCGCGTGACGGTGTTCGTCGCCGACGGCGCCGGGTTCTCGCTCGAAGGTCTCGCGTTCGGGGAGTTCGAGCTGGAGTGGCCGCCGCGGTCGGGGCGCACGGCATCCTTCCCCGAGGTGGATCGCGTCGAGTGGACAGGGCTGGATGCCGCACGCGACCGGCTCGTCAAGGGTCAGCGCCCGGCGCTGGACGCCCTCGAGGAGCGGCTTGCGCGGGCCTAGTGATCGGGCTCGGATTCGATCCCGGCGCCGCCCGGAAGCAGCGTGATCCGCACCGGCTGACCGGGTTCCACGGCCGCTTCCCCTCCCACTGCGGGGCCTCCCGTCACGGCAGGCACGACCAGCGAGAGCCCGTGCGCCGCGACGTACTCGGGCGCGCCGCACGTGATCGTGGGGGGATCACCGCGGCCGATGACGAGGCAGAAGGCGTCGTCGATGGTCGGCCCCGCCCAGACGGACCACCCGTGGGCCTCGCCGTATCCCTCCAGCTCGTCGCGGATGACGCGTCCGGCGACGTTGTCGGGCTCGGCGCCCACCAGGACGGCACGGCGGAGCAGGTCGAGGGCTTGCGCCTCCGGAGCGGGGGAGGATGCGGCAGGCGCGCCTTCGCCCGGCTCGAGCCCGCCGACCGCGTCCATCGACCCGTCGCCGATGGGGAGCCCCGACAGCAGCGCCGCGCCCACAGCGAGCCCGAGCACGCCGAACGAGACGACCACGACCGCCCGTCTGCGTCCTCCGGGCGCGGGGGGCGCCTCGGCGGGAACGGGTACCGGCGTCGTTTCGGCCGGCATGGCCTGCGCGGCGGCGGGGATGTCGGCATCCGGCTCCACCACGGGGGATCGCTCCTGCAGGGCGCGCCCCTCGAGCTCCGTGAGCCGCGCGAGGGCCGCAGGATCGGAGTGGATGTCGGCGTCCGGCGCATATGCGCGCCGGCGCAGCGCCGCCAGCTCGGCGCGCTCGGCGTCGGTGCCCGTGCCGCGACCGTCGTCCACGGATTCAGGCTACTCCCGCGGTTCGCATCGCGTTCCCGGGTGGTCCCGATCCCCTTGTCGTGCGTCTCGATCGGTATGACACTGGCCGGAGCGGCTTCGACGAGAGGACACGACATGGCCCACGGCGACATCACGCACATCGACATCCCGGTCAGCGACATGGCGAGAGCGAAGGAGTTCTATTCGACGCTCTTCGGCTGGCAGATCGACGAGATCCCCGGCTTCGAGGGCTACCCGATGTGGCGGGCGCCCAACAAGATCAGCGGAGGCGGACTCGCGCCCCGCGGCGATGGGTTCACCCAGCCCCGGTCGTACGTCGAGGTCGACTCCATCGACGCCACGATCGCCGCGGCGACCGCCGCCGGCGCCGAGGTCGCGATGCCCAAGGCGCCGATCACGGAGACCAGTGCATGGGCGGTCATCCTCGACCCCGACGGCAACACGATCGGCCTCTTCGAAGGCGTCGTGGGCGGGGACTGACGCCGCGCGGACAACCGTGCCCGCCGCATCGGTTAAGGTTCGGGAGTGGATGACGAACAGGCTCCTGCCTCGACGGTGGCGCAAGGCGGCGGCCCGACCGCTCCTGCACCGGGGACACCAGCAGTCCTGGGTTTCGAGGGTCACCCCCGCGCCCGGATGAGCCGGGGCGCGAAGGCGGCGTGGATCCTCGGCGCCGCGGCACTGGCGGTGGCGGTGGCGGCCGGTGCGTTCGTCCAGGTCTCGGTGAACGAGTCCTTCGACGCGGCGGTCGCAGAGATGGACGCGGCGACCGAGGTGGCACAGGCCGCGGGGGAGTCACTGCAGGGAGTGATCGACGACGGCGCCGCGGCCCTCGCGGCGTCGGAGGCGATCGTCGCCGTCGCGCGCGACGATCTCGTCGACGGCGACGCGCGGGCGATGCTCGCAGACGCCGCAGCGACGTCTTCGAACGCGGTGGATGAGGCGGATGCGCTGCTGAGCGAGCCCGTCCGGCTGCCGACGACAGAAAAGCCGCTCTGGCCGTGGGAGATCCTGAGCGGCACGGAGCGGCTGGAGGCCGGCGCAGCGCGGCTCGAGGCGCTCGCCGTCGACCTGCAGGCGGCGCAGGATGCGATCGAGGATGCCGACGAGGCGCTGGTCGAGTCGGCGGTCGCGCTCTACGTGACGGTGCCGCCGCGCGCCGTGGCTCTCGAGGCGGCGAACATCTCCGCCCGCCACTACGCCGTCCTCGATCTCCGCGACGCCGCCGATGCGGTCGCGGGGCAGACCCGCGTGGGCTCAGGGGCAGTCAGCGCGTTGCGGACCTACGCCGAGAAGGCGACGCAGCTCGCGGCCTCCGCGGCGGCCGAGCTCACCGAGAAGGCGGGTCCGCTGTACGACACGCGACTGGAGATCGAGGCGTTCGCTCGATCGATCGCGGGCGGCGTGGTGCTCGACTTCGACTGGGCGCCCTTGGTGAACGGGCTCGGCGGCGATGCGGGGATGAGCGGCACGGCCAGGTGGAATGCCGACCGCGGCGGGTTCTCGACCATCACGCTGTCCGACTCGGTTGCCGAGCAGTGGCCCTCGCCCGACGCGCAGGCGCTGGTCGCCCACGAGGTCGGCCATGCGATCACCGCGAAATGCCATGAGATGTTCGACTCCGACGACGCGGACGCCAACGAAGCCTGGGCGACCGCCTGGGCGATCAGCATGGGCCATACCGCTACCGGCAACGGCGTGCAGGCCTACGGCTACCCGCCGCAGCACCTCATCGACACGGCAATGGCATGTCGCTGACGGACTCGCTTCGATCCTCACGCACGGCCCGAACACAGAGCTCGGCATATTCGCATGAGGGCACCTCGCCCGGCGGGCATCGCGCGCGACTACGCTGGCGTCCATGCCCGACGCCGACGCCCGCCTGCCGGCCGAGGCACGCGCCCGCGCGCTGATCGATCGGCAGCTCGAGGCGGCCGGCTGGGTCGTGCAGGATCGCAGCGGCCTCAACCTGTTCGCCGGCCCGGGCGTCGCCGTGCGCGAGTTCATCATGGCGGCGGGCCACGGCCGCGCTGACTACGTGCTCTACGTCGACAAGAAGGTCGTCGGAGTGATCGAGGCGAAGCCCGTCGGCACGCCCCTGTCGGGGGTCGAGTGGCAGTCGGCGATGTACGCCACCGGCCTCCCCGACGCCCACGCCAAGCGCGCGGTCACGGTGGACGGGCGGCTCCCGTTCGTGTTCGAGGCATCCGGCACCGAGACGCACTTCACCGACGGCCACGATCCCGAGCCGCGCGCACGGCGGTTCACGGGCATCGCTGCGTTCCCGCGGCCCGAGACGCTGGGGCGCACGCTGCGCGACGCGGACGAGAGAGCGGATGCCGCGACCTGGCGCGGCCGCGTGCGGCACCTTCCCGCGCTCGACGAGACCGCGCTGCGCCCCGCGCAGATCGACGCGATCCGGGGCGTCGAACGCTCGCTGGCGGAGCAGCGGTTCTCGCGCTCTCTGATCCAGATGGCGACGGGAGCGGGCAAGACCTACGCCGCCGTCACGCAGGCGTACCGGCTGCTGACGCACGGCGGCTTCCGCCGCATCCTGTTCCTCGTCGACCGCAACAACCTGGCCGACCAGACCCTCGCCGAGTTCCAGAACTACCGCACGCCCGGCGACGGGCGCCGGTTCACCGAGCTCTACCCGGTGAACAAGCTCACGTCGGCGGGGATGCTCGCAAGCTCGAGCGTCGTGATCTCGACGATCCAGCGCGTGCACCGCGTGCTGCTGGGGCGCGAGGTGGCCGACGTCGATGACCCGGGCATCGACGACTTCGTGCCCGACGCACCGGTGACCGTGCAGTACAGCGCCGACCTGCCTCCCGAGGCATTCGACCTCGTGATCGTCGACGAGGCGCACCGCTCGATCTACGGCGTGTGGCGCGGGGTGCTCGAGTACTTCGATGCGCACATCGTGGGGCTCACCGCGACGCCGGGCAAGCAGACGTTCGGGTTCTTCCAGCAGAACCTCGTGTCGGAGTACACCTACCCCGAATCGGTCGCCGACGGGGTGAACGTCGACTTCGACATCTACCGCATCCGCACCCGGGTGACCGACGAGGGCTCGACGATCGAGGCGGGCACGGTGGTGCCGAAGGTCGACCGGCGCACGCGAGCGCAGCGGCTCGAAGCTCTCGACGAAGACCTCGAGTACACCGCGCCGCAGCTCGACCGCGCGGTCACCTCGCTCTCGCAGATCCGGCTCGTGCTCGAGACCTACCGCGACCGCATGCCCGAGATCTTCCCCGGCCGCACGACGGTGCCCAAGACGCTGATCTTCTGCAAGGACGACGCACACGCCGAGCAGGTCGTCACGACGGTGCGGGAGGTGTTCGGCAAGGGCAACGACTTCGCCGCCAAGATCACCTACAACGCGCGGGACCCGAAGGGGCACCTGCAGGCCTTCCGCACGTCGGCCACCCTCCGCATCGCGGTCACCGTCGACATGATCGCGACCGGCACCGACGTCAAGCCGCTGGAGTGCGTCTTCTTCCTGCGCGACGTGCGCAGCGCCCAGTACTTCGAGCAGATGAAGGGGCGCGGGGCGCGCACGATCGCGTCGGCGGACTTTCGAGCGGTGACTCCGGATGCCGCGGAGAAGACCCGCTTCGTCATCGTCGACGCCGTCGGGGTGACCGAGCACGACTTCGTCGAGCCGCCGCTCAACCGCGAGCGCGGGGCGTCGCTGAAGCAGCTGCTCGCGAAGGCGGCTGACCTGTCGATCACCGAGGACGAGACGGCGACGCTCGCCTCGCGCCTGGCGGCACTCGAGCTGCAGCTGACCCCCGACGAGCGGGCTGAGCTCGACGGCGTCGCCGGGATGCCGTTGCGCGAGGTCGTGCGCGGGCTCGTCGACGCGGTCGACGCCGACCGGCAGGCGGCTCTGGTCGTTGAGCGAGCCGAAGGCGAGACGAAACGCGCCGAGGACATCCGCGCCGCCGTGATCGCCGACCTCATCGAGACCGCCATCGAGCCGATCGCGGCCAACCCCGACCTGCGCGCCCGCATCCTTGAGCTGCGCCAGACCCACGACCGCGTCATCGATGAGGTCACGGTCGATGAGCTGCTCGACGCGCACGGCGTGGTCGACACGGGCCGCGCCCACTCGATCGTGGAGTCGTGGCGCGCCTACCTCGAAGAGCATCGCAGCGAGATCAGCGCGATCCAGCTGATGGCCGAGGCGAAGCTGCGCACGGTGCCGTTCGCGTCGATCAAAGAGCTCGCCGACCGCATCCAGCGCCCGCCCTACAACTGGACGGTGGACCTCATCTGGCACGCGTACGAGGCCGTGCAGGTCGAGGGCGTGCGCCACAACGACAAAGCTCGGCTCACCGACCTCGTGTCGCTGCTGCGCTACGAGCTGGGCCAGGACGCCGAGCTCGTCCCCTTCGGCGACCGGGTGCAGGAGCGCTATGCGGCCTGGCTGCTGCGCCAGGACCAGGCCGGGGCATCGTTCAGCGCCGACCAGCGCTGGTGGCTTGACCGCATGGCCGACGTGATCGCCTCGTCGGCGGGTGTCTCGGGCGACGACCTCGACGGCGCGCCGTTCTCGGAGCGCGGGGGAGTGGACGGCGCCCTCCGCGACCTCGGGCCCCAGGTGGGGGCGATCATCGAGGAGCTGAACGTGGAGCTGACCGCGTGAGTGGGTGGCAGCGCGTTGCGTTTCGAGATCTAGGAACCTGGTTCGGTGGAGGCACGCCGTCCAAGTCGCGTTCCGAGTTCTGGGTCAACGGCACCATTCCCTGGCTCTCGCCGAAGGACATGGGCACGGATGTCCTGCATTCCACTCTGGACCACATCACCGAAGCGGCTGTGGCAGGGTCGGCAGTCCGAGTCGTGCCCGGGCCGTCAGTGGCGGTCGTCGTTCGCTCAGGCATCCTGGAGCGAACGGTTCCCATTGCCCTGGTGCCATTTGAGACGACGCTCAATCAGGACATGAAGGCGGTCGTCGCGCGTGACGGAGTGGATCCGCGCTGGATTGCCTGGGGTTTACGGGCGCTTGAGCGTGACCTGCTGGCAGGTGCCCGAAAGGCCGGCACCACAGTCGCATCGCTCGAGATGCCTCGGTTTCTGGATTTCACGTTGCCGGTGCCGCCCCTCGCCGAGCAGCGCCGAATCGTCGACATCCTCGAGGATCACCTCTCCCGCCTCGACGCCGCCGACCGCTCCATTGACTCGGCGGAACGACGGCTGGACGTGCTCCGCGCATCCGCCAGGAGACAGGCATTGATGGAGGGATCCGGACCCTCAATGAGGATTGACGAGGTGGCCGTTGTAGGCACAGGGTCAACGCCCCGGCGGTCTCGTGCCGACTACTTCACGGGGCCCACTCCATGGGTCACGAGTGGTGATCTCCGCGCGGGACTGATAACCGAAGTACCTCAGCGGGTCAGCGATCAGGCGATCGCCGACGCGCGTCTACGGAAGTGGCCGCCAGGTACTCTGCTGCTTGCGATGTACGGCGAGGGCAAGACCCGTGGCACTGTGGCTGAACTCGGGGTGGAAGCCACAATCAACCAGGCGTGCGCGGCGATTGTGCCCAACTCCAACGACGAGGTCATCCGTCGCTGGATGCGGCTCGCGCTGGAGGACCAGTACGACTCGATGCGACGCCAGTCGAGTGGAGGAGTCCAGCCAAACTTGAACCTATCGATCGTGAAGTCGCTGGAGATGGCGTGGCCAGACCGTTCCGCGATGGTAACGGCGTTGGAACGCTACTCCGAGATCACGCGAGGCACAGTCCGAGTAGCTCCACAACTCGCCGCAGCGCAACGCCGCTCCGCATCTCTCCGCCGGGCCCTGCTCGCGGCGGCATTCTCGGGAAGGCTCACGGGCGCGGCATCCGATCTCGATCGCGTCGAAGAGCTTGCGGCGACCCGATGACCCGCGCCGATCGCTAATCCGTGGTCGGGTTCGGCGGGGTGGTCGCGTCAGAATTTGTCGTTGTTGATTTAGTGAGCATGACCGATGACAAAATGCTAGTTTGTCATTGTTTATTTAGTGAGGGGCACCGATGACAAATTCCGATGGATCGCGGCCGGGGCGAGGACGACCCAGCCGCGATGTCGTCTATCAGCGCTTCGCGACGGCGATCGACGAGCTCGCGAACTACGGGGGCTTGCCGAAGCCCTACGAGGCGAAGAAGCTCTGGGACGAACTCTGGCACCTCGAAGCACACCACTCGACAGCCATCGAAGGGAACACCCTCATCCTCCGAGAGGTCGAGCAGCTGCTCGACCAGGGCCGCGCCGTCGGATCGAAAGAGCTCAAGGACTATATGGAGGTTCTCGGGTACGCCGAGGCCGCACGGTGGGTGTACCAGCAGGCGGTCGAACCAGACTCGTGGGAGCACGACGGGCTGGTCACGCTCACTGAAGTGCGCCGCATCCACACTTTCGCCATGGCGAAAGTGTGGGAGGTCACGCCGCACCCAGACGCATATGACTCCGAAGGGCCTGGGAACTGGCGTCAGCACGAGATTCAGGAGTTCGCCGGCGGGATGAAGCCGCCGACGTTCCCGCTCATCCCCTCGGAGATCGCGGCATGGGTCGATCGAGCCAATCTTCTGCGCCCGCAGATCGCCGACGGAAGCGTCCCCGTCGCGGCCGTTCCTGAGGAACTCGCGAAACTGCACCGCGAGTTCGAGTGCATCCATCCGTTCATCGACGGGAACGGGCGTACCGGGCGTCTGCTGCTCAATCTGCTGCTCATCCGGTTGGGATGGCCGCCGGCGATCATTCTCAAGGAGCAGCGAC
>Ga0307505_10000311_pt1 | contig 56750 bp, 62 predicted proteins | sample 23_S_MG_FD_202183 | JGI IMG/M metagenome (GOLD analysis project Ga0307505, IMG submission 202183) | Soil microbial communities from Populus trichocarpa stands in riparian zone in the Pacific Northwest, United States - 23_S | ecosystem: Environmental > Terrestrial > Soil > Riparian zone > Trees...
CGGACTGCCGGCACCAGCCGTTTCCTCCGGACGAATACGCCCAGGAAAGCCCGGTGCAGCCTTTCATTTATGACGGTCTGCCCTGCCGGGTGATTTTCGGCAGCGGGACGCTTGCCGGTATTGGCGGCGAAATCGACCGGTTGGGCGCAAAGCGCGCGCTTGTCCTTTCAACGCCGGAACAAGCGAAGGCGGCGAGCGATCTGGCTCATTCAATCGGGTTGCGCGCTGCAGGCGTGTTCACCCGCGCCACCATGCATACGCCCGTCGAAGTGACGGAAGCGGCGATGCTGGAAGTCCGCGCGGCGGGCGCGGATTGCACGGTGGCGCTGGGCGGCGGCTCGACCATCGGACTCGGCAAGGCGATCGCACTGCGCACCGATTTGCCGCAGATCGCGGTGCCAACGACCTACGCCGGGTCGGAAATGACGCCGATCATCGGCGAGACGGCGGGCGGCAAGAAAACCACACAGCGCACGCTCAAGGTTTTGCCGGAGACCGTCATCTACGACGTGGACCTCACGCTCTCGCTGCCGGCAAAGCTTTCCGTCACTTCCGGGATGAACTCGATCGCGCATGCGGTCGAAGCGCTCTACGCGGAGAACCGCAATCCCATCATCTCGATGATGGCGGAGGAATGCATCCGCGCCTTCGGCCGCGCACTGCCGAAGATCATGCTGCGCGCGGACGACCGCGAGGCGCGTTCGGATGCGCTTTTTGGGGCGTGGCTTGGCGGCGCTTGCTTAGGCGCGGTCGGCATGGCGCTGCACCACAAGCTCTGCCATGTGCTCGGCGGGTCGTTCGACCTGCCGCATGCCGAAACGCACACGATCGTGCTGCCGCATGCGCTCGCTTACAACGCGCCGGCGGCGCCCGATGCGGCCGAACGGATTGCGCGAGCGCTCGGGGTCAAGGATGCAGCGCTCGGGCTGCACGCGCTTGCCAAGGAACTTGGTGCGCCACTTGCCCTGCGCGAACTCGGCATGCCGGAAGACGGCATCGAGCGGGCAGCCGACATCGCCCTACAGAATCCCTACTGGAATCCGCGCCCCTTGGAACGCGAGGCGATCCGCAATCTCATTGCCCGCGCCTGGAAGGGTGAAGCACCGGCCGCGAACTGACCGCCGCGTGGGACGGTGGGCGAAGAGGTGGGCGGCTGGAATGCCCATATCCTCCATATTGTTGCCGCGCATTAGCGGGCAAATCGAAAAAAGTGCTTTTACGAAATCGTGCATTCGTGTCCGAATTGGAACAGGCATAGTCCCGTTCGGGAAACGCACATCGGCGCGCGCCAACGCCGCCGAAACAACGAGACGTCCGGCGAGACGCCGGCATCAGGGAGGGATCTGCAATGCGTAATCGTTTGATTGGCTTGTCGGTCGCGGGCGTGCTGCTCGCCATGACCGGCACCGCCGCGGCCGAGACCGTGAAGGTCGGCGTGCTCGGTGTCTTCTCCGGCGGCTTCGCGCGCTGGGGCGCCCAGTTCCAGCAGGCGATCACCGTTTACCAGAAGCACAACGGCGACTCGGTCAAAGGCAACAAGATCGAGGTCATCTATCGCGACGTCGGCGGACCGGACCCGGCGAAATCGCGCCAGATGGCGGAAGAATTGATCCTCCGCGAAAAGGTTCAGTTTCTCGCCGGCTTCGCGTTCACGCCGAACGCACTGGCGGTCGCCGACCTGATCACCGAAGCGAAAACGCCGACCGTGATCTTCAACGCGGCCACGTCGGTCATTCCGCGGCGCTCGCCGATGTTCGTGCGCGTGAGCTTCACGCTCGCGCAGGACACGCTGCCGCTGGCGGAGTGGGCGGCACGCAACAAGATTAAGAAGGTCGTCTCGGTGGTTTCGGATTACGCGCCGGGTCACGACGGCGAGGCGACGTTTATCCGGGTGTTCAAGGAGAAGGGCGGCGAGATCCTCGACGCAGTCCGCATTCCGCTCTCGACGACCGACTTCGCGCCGTTCTTCGAGCGCATTTTGCAGCAGAAGCCCGACGCGATCTTCCTGTTCGGCCCGGGCGGCCCGTCGTCGGTCGGCATGGTCAATATGTGGGCGCAGCGGCTGAAGCCCGCGGGTATCCAGTTGCTCACCACGAACGAGACGCAGGAAATCGACCTGCCGAAGATCGGTCCCGCCGCGCTCGATTCGATCGGCTCGTCGCATTACACGGAGACGATCGACACGCCGCTCAACAAGAAGATGCGCGGCGATCTCGAAGCGATGTTCGGCAAGGACACCATTCCGGATACCGCGAGCGTCTCCGCCTATGACGGCATGCACCTGATCTACCAGGTGGTCGAGAAACTCGGCCCGCGGCCGAATCCCGACGAGGCCATAAAGCTCATGAGCAACATGAAGTTCGACAGTCCGCGCGGGCCGGTGCAGATCGACCCGGCGACGCGCGACATCATTCAGAACGTCTATCTGCGCAGGGTGGTCGACAACAACGGCCGGCTGCAGAACCGGAACTTCGAGACGGCCCCGATGGTGAAGGATCCCTGGAAGGAATGGAATCCGGAGAAGAAGTAAGCTCTCCGCCTCACTGGCCGGTAGCCGTTCATGCAAACTGCGGTCGTCGTCCTTCTGGACGGGCTGGCCTACGGGATGGTGCTGTTCATCATCTCCGTAGGCCTGACCGTCACCATGGGGCTCATGCGCGTGGTCAATCTCGCGCATGGCAGCTTCGCCATGGTCGGCGGATACGTCGCGGCGGTGTTGGTCGGTGCGGGCATGCCGTTCTTCGCGGCGCTCGTGGCCGGGACGGTGGCGGCCGGCCTGCTCGGCGGGCTCTCTGAAATCACCATCTTCCGGCCGCTCTACCGCAAGGGCGAGCTCGCCCAGGTGCTGATGACCTTCGGCATGGTGTTCGTCACCATCGCCGCACTCACGTTTTTCTTCGGCACTGACATCAAGCGCCTGCCGGTGCCGGACTATCTCGGCGGACTCGTCGATATCGGCTTCCGCACCTATCCCACCTATCGCCTGTTCCTGATCGCGGTCGGCGCAGTGCTCGCGGTCGGGCTCTGGTACCTGATCGAAGGCTCGCTCTACGGCGCGCGGCTGCGCGCGGCGGTCGACAACCCGAAGATGGCGCGCGCGGTCGGCATCGACGTCAACCGGCTCTTCACGGTCACCTTCATCGGCGGCTGCGCGCTCGCGGGCTTCGGCGGGATCATCGGCGCCGACATGCTGCCGCTCGAGCCGTTCTATGCGCTGCGCTACCTCGTGCCGTTCCTCGTGATCGTCGCGGTCGGCGGCCACGGCAGCTTCAAGGGCTCGTTCGTGGCCGCGATCACGCTCGGGCTGATCGACACGGCGGGGAAATTCCTCGTGCCGTCGATAGCGCCCTATCTCTTTTTCGGCCTTGTGTTTGTCCTCCTGCTGCTCAGGCCGCACGGCCTCTGGCCTGCCAAGAGCGCCGGATGAACACGCTGCAAAAGCCCACGCTTGGCGATGATCGCGTCAGCCCGCTCTGGCACGCGTTGCCGTGGCTGCTCGCGCTTGCCTTCTATTTCGTGGGCGCGGGCTATCACAGCCTCGGGACGAACATCCTCGTCTATATCCTGCTCACGCTCTCGCTCGATCTCGCGCTTGGTTATGCGGGCATCATCACGCTCGGCCACGCGGCGTTCTTCGGCTTCGGTGCCTACACGGCGGCGCTCTTCGCGATGCATGTCTATAACGAGCCGGTCACGGGCCTGATCGTTGCGACGGTGCTGACGGGAATCTTCGCGGCGCTCACCGGCATGCTGATCCTGCACACGCAGGGCGTCACGCTCCTGATGCTCACGCTTGCGATCTCGATCCTGATCGCCGAGTGGGCCAATCGCGCGCACGATATCACCGGCGGCGAGGACGGATTGCGGGTTACGATGGGCTATGTGCTCGGCCTGTTCCGCTTCGATCTCTGGGGCCGGGTCGCCTATCTCTATGCGCTCGCGGTGCTGTTCGTGTGGTTCCTCGCGGCGTGGAGCATCGTGCATTCGCCGTTTGGGCGCTCGCTCGACGGTATCCGGCAGAGCCCGCCGCGCATGCGCGCGATCGGGACGCCCGTGTGGTGGCGACTGGTCGCGATCTATGCCATCTCCGGCGCAATGGCTGGGACCGCCGGCGCGCTGTCGGCGCAGACCACGCGCTTCGTGGGCCTCAACACGCTGCATGTGCTGATCTCGGGCATTGCGGTCGTCATGCTCGTGCTCGGCGGCACCAAGCGGCTTTACGGCGCGTTCATCGGCGCGACCATTTACGTCCTGGTGCAGGACATCGCCGCAAAAGTGAACCCGTTCTACTGGATGTTCGTGATCGGCGGGCTGCTCATGGCGACCGTCATGTTCCTCGAAGGCGGCCTGATGGAAGTGCTCGATATCATCCGGCGCCGTTTCCGCCGCCTGTTCGCGCGAGTGCGGTTATGAACGCATCAGCGAACGCGCTTGAGATCCGCGGCCTCTCGAAGAATTTCGGCGCGCTCGCGGTCGCGCAGTCGATCGATCTCGATCTGAAACCCGGCGCGCGCATGGGCCTGATCGGCCCGAACGGGGCGGGCAAGACGACGCTCATCAACCTGCTCACCGGGATGCTGGCGCCCGACGCAGGCGCGATCTCGCTCAACGGCGAGGCCATCGCGCGTATGAAGCCGGAGGACCGCGTGCGGCGCGGTCTGGTGCGCACGCATCAGATCAACACGCTCCTCACCGAAATGAATGTGCTCGACAATGTTGCCGTCGCCATCGCCGAGCGCGACGGCATCGCCTGGCGCATGTTCCGCTACGGCGGGCAATGGCGCGCCTGTCTCGCGGAGGCGGATGAACGGCTGCGCGAAATCGGCATCGACGCAGTGGCCGACCGGCGCGTTTCGGAATTGCCCTACGGCCAGCAGCGATTGCTCGAAATCGCCATCGCGCTCGCGCTCAGGCCACGCGTGCTGCTGCTCGACGAGCCGGCGGCGGGCGTGCCGGCGGCGGAGTCGCACGTCATCCACGACGTGCTGGAGCGGCTGCCGAAGGACATCGCCATCCTCATCATCGAGCACGACATGGACGTGGTGTTCCGCTTCGCGCGCGAGATCACCGTGCTCGTGCAGGGCAGGATCCTGACGCGCGGGGTTCCCTCCGAAATCGCGGCCAATCCGGAAGTGCGTGCGGTCTATCTCGGGCGGAGCGTGAAATGAGCCTCGCCCTCGGTGTCGGCGACCTGCGCGCGGGTTACGGCCCGACGGTGGTGCTCGACGGCATCTCGCTCGACGTGGCCGCGGGCGGGACGCTCGCGGTGCTTGGGCGGAACGGCGTCGGCAAGACGACGCTCTTGGCGACGCTCATGGGCCTGACCACGCTACACGCGGGCACGGTCCGGCTCGGGGGCGAGGAAATCCAGGGCAAGCCCACACATGTCCGCAACGCACTCGGCCTCGGCTATGTGCCGCAGGAGCGCGAAATCTTTCCGTCGCTGACGGCGGAGGAAAATCTCGCCGTGTCGGCGCGCAAGGACGGCTGGACGATCGAGGCCGTGTTCGATCTCTTTCCGTCGCTCAAGGCGCGGCGCGGCAACACCGGCAACCGGCTGTCGGGCGGGGAGCAGCAGATGCTCGCGATCGGGCGCGCGTTGGTCGGCGCGCCGAAAGTGCTCCTGCTCGACGAGCCGCTCGAAGGGCTCGCACCCGTGGTCGTGGAGACGCTGATCGAGGCGCTGGAGCGCATCCAGCGCGAGTCGAAGGTGACGATGCTGCTCGTCGAGCAGAAGGCGGAGCTGGCGCTGTCGCTGACGCAGAACGCGGTGATTCTCGACCGCGGCAAGATCGTCTGGGCCGGCGCGAGCGCCGCGCTCAAGGCGGACGAGGCCACACAGGCGCAGCATTTGGGCGTCGCCGGGAAGCGCTGACAACGCCTCATGGTGAGGCGTCCTTAAGCGCCCAGCACCCGCACCGGCTTGCCTGCGAGCCACGCCTCGATGTTCTCGACCGACTGACCGTAGAAGAAGCGATAGGCTTCCTCGGTGACGTAACCGACATGCGGCGTCGCCACCACATTCTCGAGGCGCCGGAACGCGTGATCCACGGGCAGCGGTTCGCGGTCGAAGACGTCGAGACCCGCGCCCGCGATGCGCTTTTCGGTGAGTGCTGCGATCAATGCCGTTTCATCGACAATCGGGCCGCGCGAGGTGTTGATGAGCAGTGCATCGCGCTTCATCAGGCCGAGTTCGTGTGCGCCGATGAGATTGCGCGTGCGATCGCTCAGCACGAGATGAATGGTGACGATGTCGGATGTTTGCAGGAGCGCGTCGAGCGAGCCCGCATGCTCGACACCGGCTTCCGCGCAGCGCTCGGGCGTGAGGTTCTGGCTCCAGGCGGACATCTTCATGCCGAAGGCGAGACCCGCTTTCGCCACACGCGAGCCGAGCTTGCCGAGGCCGAGTATGCCGAGGCGGCGGCCGAAGACTTCCCGGCCGACCGTGCGCTGCCAGCCGCCTTGCCGGAAGTTCTGCGACTCGCCGGGGATGTGGCGCATCAGCGCAAAGATCAGGCCCCAGGAGAGTTCGGCGGTGGCGACCGCCGAGCTTTCCGTGCCGCAGACCGGGATATTGCGCTCCGCAGCAGCCTTTAGGTCGATCGCGGCATTGCGCAGGCCGGTGGTGAGGAGGAGCTTGAGATCAGGGAGTTTTTCGAGGAGCGCGCGATCAAAAGGGGTGCGCTCGCGCATGGCGATCACGATATCGGCGCCCTTGAGCGCGGCGGCCACTGCTTCGCGTTCGGGGATGTACTCGGTGATCGATTGCAGTTCGACCCGGCCTTTCAGCCGGTCCCAGTCGCCGAATTTCCGCGCGACGTTCTGGTAATCGTCGAGCGCCACGCAGCGCAGCATTGCACGTCCCCCGGTTTTACAGGACCGGACCATAGCGTCAGATGAGGGTGGGCCAAAGTGGGTAGCGGGTCCGTCGCGCGCGGACTATATGCGCGTGGGCAGGCTATCGTCGGCTTTGCTACACTCAGGCGTCAGGATCGGAAGATCGAATGCTGCGTTCCATCGGCGACTTCATCAGTGAGATCACGGGCGGCGCGCGCGATCCGGCGCGTTTCGAGGACACCGACTATCGTCTGGCTGCGGCCGCACTCCTGGTGCATGTGGCGACGACCGATGCCAATTTTGACGAGCAGGAGCGCGCGAAACTGAGAGACGTGCTCGCGGAACGTTTCGAGCTTGGAGCGGAAGACGCGGATGCCTTGATCGAGTCGGCGGCCGCGGCAGACCGGGAGGCGGTCGATCTCTATCAGTTCACGAGTCTCCTGAACCGCTCCTGCGACGACGAGGGCCGCCGCAAGGTCGTGGAGATGATGTTCCAGGTCGCGTATGCCGACGGGCAGCTCAGTGAGTTCGAGGACAATATCGTGTGGCGCGCGTCGGAACTGATGCACGTTCCTTCGCGCGATCGCGTCACCATCCGGCGGCAGGTGCGCACGCAAAACGTGCAGGATGAAAATTGAAGAAGAATATCCTTGTCATTCTTCATCAGGAGCACTCGACGCCCGGGCGTATTGCGCATCGGCTGATCGAGCGCGGCTTCCGGCTTGATGCGCGGCGGCCGCGGTTCGGCGATCCGTTGCCGGCGACCCTGGAAGAGCATGACGGCGCCATCATCTTTGGCGGGCCGCAGAGTGCCAACGACTCCGACGACTATGTGAAGCGTGAGATCGACTGGACCGAGGTGCCACTGCGCGAGGAGAAGCCGTTTCTCGGCATCTGTCTCGGCGCGCAGATGCTCGCCAAAAAACTCGGCGCGCGCGTCGACTTCCATCCTGAACGTCTGGTGGAGGTCGGCTACTATCCGCTTCGCCCGACGCCGGAAGGGGCTGCGCTGATGGAGTGGCCGGACCAGATCTATCAGTGGCACCGCGAGGGCTTCGACCTGCCGGCGGGCGCCGTGCGGCTTGCCGAGAGCGACGTATTCGCGAATCAGGCGATCCAGGTCGGGCCGGCCGCCTTCGGCGTGCAGTTTCATCCCGAACTCACGACCAAGATGGTCTATCGCTGGACGACGCTCGGCCACGAGCGTCTGGCGTTGCCGAATGCGCGGCCGCGCGCCGAGCATTTCGAGGGGCGCGCGCTGCACGACGGCAAGACTCGCCAGTGGCTCGACCGCTTCCTCGATCTGTGGACCGGACTGACGGAGCGCCGGGACCAAAACGGGAAGACCGCCTTGTCGCAAAATGCGAAAGCCGTCGCAGATTGAGACGCGTGCGGTGCTACGCTGATCCCCGCAACCCCAACATCTAGATTCTGTGTTTCCGGGCACCGCTAGATGCGGTGGCGAACGCCATTTTCAGGCTTGGCCGGCAGCTTGCTGACTACAAGCCAAGCCGGCATCGGGTTTTGCGTAGCCGGCGGAGTCATCGGCGGGAGACGGCTGGAAACGACCCCTCCGGCTGCCTCCCGTTTGTATTTTTGGCGATCCGGATTTGCGGTGGACTGGTGGAGCCGAGGGGAGTTGAACCCCTGACCTCCGCATTGCGAACGCGGCGCTCTCCCAACTGAGCTACGGCCCCGGTCCAGAGGCAGGCATGTAGGCCGCGCCCGAAAGGGGTGTCAAGGACGGGAGCCGCGCCGGACAGGCGACCCTTTCCCCGCGCGCCGTGCGCGGCTATTCATCGGGGAACTGGCCGCGGGAGCGACGCATGAATCCTTTTCTCTGGCTCATCAGCACGCTGATCACCCTCTACATCTGGATCCTGATCGCGAATGCCGTGCTGTCATGGCTGGTCGCCTTCAATGTCGTGAACCCACACAACAATGTGGTGCGCACGATCGGTGAAACGCTCTACCGGCTGACCGAGCCCGTGCTCCGTCCGATCCGCCAGGTACTGCCAAGCCTCGGTGGCCTCGACATCTCACCGGTCATCCTGATCATCCTCCTGCTGTTCGCGCAGCGTCTCCTGTTCTGGCTCTTCGGCTGAGTGACGGCGGCGCGGCCCTGGAAAGCTCTTGCCGGCGCGCTTTCGGTCAGCGTGCGCGCAACGCCGAAGGGTGGGCGCGATGCCATCGATGGCATTACCGAACGTGCAGATGGGCAATGCGTATTGAAAGTGCGCGTGCGCGCCGCGCCCACGGAGGGCGAAGCGAACGACGCGCTGGCGCGGCTGCTCGCGAAAACAGTGGGCGTCCCACCGCGCTCTGTCACGCTGCTACAGGGTGCCGCAGCGAGAAATAAAACCTTTCGTATCGAAGGCGATCCGGCCAGATTGACCGCCGCGCTGGAACGCGCGCTAGGCGAGCAGGGACGACGGCAATGACGGCGAAGATTCTCGACGGCAAGGCGGTGGCGGCGGAAGTGCGGGCGCAGGCCGCGCAGGAGGCGGCACGCATCGCGGAGAAGCTCGGCCGCAAGCCGGGGCTCGCGGTCGTGCTCGTCGGCGCCGATCCGGCGAGCGAAGTGTATGTGCGCAACAAGGGCCGTTCCACCATTGAAGCGGGCATGGAGTCGTTCGAGCACAAGCTGCCGGAGGCGGCCTCGGAAGCCGAGGTGCTCGCGCTCGTGCAGAAGCTGAATGCCGACGACAAAGTCGACGGGATCCTCGTGCAGTTGCCGCTGCCGAAGCAGATCAATTCCGACCGCGTACTCAACACCATCGACCCGGCGAAGGACGTCGATGGTTTTCATCCGATGAATGCGGGCAAGCTCGCGACCGGCCTGCCTGCGCTCGCACCCTGCACGCCGGTCGGCTGCGTCATCATCGCGAAGAAGGCGCATGGCTCGCTCGCCGGGCTCGAAGCGGTCGTGCTTGGCCGCTCCAACATCGTCGGCAAGCCGCTCGCGCAACTCCTGTTGCAGGAGAACGCGACGGTCACGATCGCTCATTCGCGCACGAAAGACATCGCCGCGGTGGCACGCCGCGCGGATCTTCTCTGCGTCGCCATCGGCAAGCCGGAATTTGTGAAGGGCGAATGGATCAAGCCGGGCGCGACCGTGATCGACGTCGGCATCAATCGAATCCAGAAGCCGGACGGCAAGACCAAGCTCGTTGGCGATGTTGCTTATGAAGAAGTATCGAAGGTGGCGGGCGCGATCACGCCGGTGCCGGGCGGCATCGGACCGATGACGATCGCGTGCCTGCTCGTGAATACGCTGCGCGCCGCGTGTGCGCGGGCCGGACTCGAAGCACCGAAGATTTAAGTTCGCGCCTCAGCGCGTCCAGGCGAAGGCGACCTTGTCCAGCACCTTGGTGCCGAAGCGTTCGGTCGAGCGGGCGACCGCGCGGCCGCCGAGGGCGCGATAGAAGTTCACCGCCGGCTCGTTATCCGACAGCGCCCAGACCACGAGACCGTTCTGGCCGGAGTCATGCAGGTCGCGCTTGGCCGTCGTGAAAAGCTTCCGGCCGAAGCCGAGGCCCTGATATTCGGGGCGGAGATAGAGCTCATAGATTTCGCCGCCGTAATGCAGGCTCTTGGCGCGGTTGCGGCCGAAATTGGCGTAGCCGGCGATCTCGTCGCCGAAGGTGAGCAGCGCGATGCGCGAGCCGCGGCGGATCGCGGCGTCCCACCAGGAGGGACCGCGGCGCTGCACCAGCTTCTCGAGTTCAGGCCCCGGAATCAGGCCCATATAGGCCGTCCGCCACGCTTCATCGTGCGTGTCGGCGAGGCTGACAGCGTCATCGGGCTTGGCCCGGCGGATGTCGATCAGGACCGTGCTCATGGGTCCAATCGAAGCAAACGCACCCCGCCGCTTCAAGCGTTTCGTTAACGGCTGGTTAATCTCCCGGGGAGGTGCGGCCTTTCGGTCACACCTGTCTGCGCGGCAATTTTGACGTGCAACGCGCGCAGTTGTCAGACGCTCTCGGCCTCGCGCGCGCGTTCGTCGCGCTTGCGGTCGTTCGGGTCGAGCAGTTTCTTGCGCAGACGGACCGATTTCGGAGTCACTTCGACGAGTTCGTCGTCCTCGATGTAGGCGAGCGCCTTTTCGAGAGTCATTCTGATCGGCGGCGTGAGGCGTACCGCTTCGTCCTTCGAAGTCGTGCGGATGTTGGTGAGCTTCTTGCCCTTCAGCACGTTCACTTCGAGATCGTTGCCGCGCGTGTGCTCGCCTACGATCATGCCGCGATACACTTTCCAGCCGGGCTCGATGATCATCGGTCCGCGCGCTTCGAGATTCCACAGCGCGTAAGCGACGGCGTCGCCCTGGTCGGTCGAGATGAGGACGCCGTTGCGGCGGCCGGGAATGTCGCCCTTGAAGGGCGCGTAGGCGTGGAACAGGCGGTTCATCACCGCGGTGCCGCGCGTGTCGGTCAGCAGCTCGCTCTGATAGCCGAGCAAGCCGCGCGTCGGTACATGGAAGACGAGGCGCTGGCGTCCGCCGCCGGACGGACGCATCTCCATCATGTCGCCGCGGCGCTCGGAGAGCTTCTGCACGACAACACCGGAATGCTCTTCATCAACGTCGATGACGACTTCCTCGATCGGTTCAAGCAGGTCGCCGGTCTTCTCATCCCGCGACAGCACGACCTTGGGACGCGACACCGAGAGCTCGAAGCCTTCGCGGCGCATGGTCTCGATCAGGATGCCGAGCTGCAGCTCGCCGCGGCCCGCGACTTCGAAGGCATCCTTCTCGTCGCTTTCCTTGATGTGGAGCGCGATATTGCCCTCCGCCTCGCGGAAGAGACGGTCGCGGATCATGCGGCTCGTGACCTTGTCGCCCTCGGTGCCGGCGAGGGGCGAGTCGTTCACACGGAAGGTCATGGCAAGCGTCGGCGGATCGATCGGCTGCGCGGCAATGGCGGAATCCGCTTCGGGCGCGGCGATGGTGTCGGAGACGTTCGCCTTTTCGAGTCCGGCGATGGCGACGATGTCGCCGGCATGTGCTTCGTCGATGCTCGTGCGCTCAAGTCCGCGGAAGGCGAGAATTTTCGTGACGCGGCCCTGCTCGATCAGCTCGCCCTCGCGCGAGAGCGCTTTCACGTTCTGGTTCGACTTGACCGTGCCCGATGTGATGCGGCCGGTGAGGATGCGGCCGAGATAGGGGTCGGCTTCGAGGATCGTGGCGAGCAAACGGAACGGGCCTTCCTCGACCTGCGGCGCCTGCACATGACGCACGACGAGATCGAACAGGGGCTGCATGCCCTGATCGTGCGAACCCTCAAGCGAGTCAGCCATCCAGCCCTGCTTGGCCGAACCGTAGAGAATCGGGAAATCGAGCTGCTCGTCGGTCGCGTCGAGTGCGGCGAAGAGGTCGAACACTTCGTTCACGACCTGGACGGGGCGCGCGTCGGCGCGGTCCACCTTGTTGATGACCACGATCGGCTTGATGCCGCGCTTCAGCGCCTTCTGCACGACGAACTTGGTCTGCGGCAGCGGGCCTTCGGCGGCGTCCACGAGGACCAGTGCACCGTCGACCATGTTTAGGATGCGCTCGACCTCGCCGCCGAAATCGGCGTGGCCCGGCGTGTCCACGATGTTGATGCGGATGTCCTTCCACAGCACCGAGGTCGCCTTGGCGAGAATGGTGATGCCGCGCTCGCGCTCAAGGTCGTTGGAGTCCATCGCACGCTCGGTCACGCGCTCGTTGTCGCGGAAGGTGCCGGACTGCTGGAGCAGGCGATCGACGAGCGTGGTCTTGCCGTGGTCGACGTGCGCGATGATGGCGATATTGCGAAGCTGCATGGTCAAATTGTTCCGGCCAAAAGTGTGATCGTTCGGAGGAAAGCAGAGAGCTTTCGTCGAAACGATCACACTTAGCTTTATTAGGGGAGAGCAGGATTCACGCTTGATATGGATCGCTTTGCGATCCGTATCAAGCGATCCTGCTCTCGCGGACCCGGCGTGAGCGTTAGAAGTTGCGGATTCGGGCGAGGGTCTAGCCGCTTTGCGGCCTTTCCTCAAGCGCGCCAGGGGCTCGGCGAACCGGCGTTCCGTTGCGGGCGCGCGGCCTGAACCATCATCATTTCACCGAGATTCTCGGCGGTCAGCAGGCCGACAAGCCGCTCCTGCGCATCGATGACGCCCACCACGGGTTTGCCGAGTTCGGTTAACGCTTTCACCGCAACGTCGAGATTGGCGCGCGCCGGAACGGTGGGCACGTCCTTTTCCATGATGTCGAGCACGGGGGCCTGTGGTCCGAGGTCTTTCAGCGCCTTGATCATGACGTCGCGGGTCACGACGCCGCGCAGGCGTCCCGCTCCGTCGACCACGGGAAACTCTTTCTGCGTGGTGCGGATCAGGCAATCGATGGCATCATTCACGGTCGAGCCGGTACCGAGCGACTCGAATTTGGTGATCATGGCGTCGGAGACGAGGCTGCCGCGCGCAACCGCACGAAGCTGGGCGTAGCTCGCCTCGCCAGACGCGGCGAGAAAGACGAAGACCGCGATCAGCACCAGCATGAAGTTGCCGGAGAAGATGCCGAGAATGCCGAAGCCGATGGCGAAGGCCTGACCGATGGCCGCCGCCCATTGCGTCGCGCCGGCGTGGCTCATGCGCATGGCGAGGAGCGCGCGCAGCACGCGGCCGCCGTCCATCGGGAAAGCGGGGATGAGATTGAAGAGAACGAGGAACACATTCGCGCCGGCGAGCTTCGCGGCCATGGAAATCGCGGGGTCCTGGATGTTGGTCAGGTCGTCCGGATCGAGGCGAGCGCCGAGGACGACGATCAGGATCGCGGCGATGACGACGTTCACGAGCGGGCCGGCGATGGCGACAACCAGTTCTTCGCTCGGCTTGTCGGGCATGCGCTCAAGACTCGCGATGCCGCCGAACGGCCAGAGCGTCACGTCCCTGGTCTGCACGCCGTAGCGGCGCGCCGCGAACACATGGCCGAATTCGTGCAGCAGCACGCAGAGGAACAGGAGCGCGATGAAGAGCACGCCTTCCCACGCCGCTTCGGTGCCGCCGCGCTGATAGTAGGCGAACCAGATCCAGCCGAGCAGGAGCAGGAAGGTGATGTGGATGCGCACGTCGGTGCCGCCGACGCGTGCAATCGTGATCGACCAAGGCATGGGATGCTCCTGAGCGGGGTGCCCGGAGTCCTAGCTAAGCACGGCCAAGGGAAAACGCCAGAAGCGGCGGTTATTTTCCGTCGATCTTGCGTTTGCGCATGGCCCAGGTGCGGAGCCTGAGCGCGTTGAGCTTGATGAAGCCCTGCGCGTCGCGGTGGTCGTAGGCGACCGCCCCTTCCTCGAAGGTGACGAGCTCGGGATCGTAGAGAGAGAACGGGCTCTCGCGGCCGACGACCGAGACGTTGCCCTTGTAGAGCTTGAGGCGAACGCGGCCGATGACGAACTCCTGGCTCTTGTCGATGAGCGTCTGCAACAGCTCGCGCTCGGGAGTGAACCAGAAGCCGTAATAGATCAGCTCGGCATAGCGAGGCATGAGCGAGTCTTTGAGATGCGCCGCCTCGCGATCGAGCGTGATCGACTCAATGCCACGATGCGCCGCGAGCAGGATCGTGCCGCCGGGCGTCTCATAAACGCCGCGCGACTTCATGCCGACGAAACGGTTCTCGACCAGATCGAGCCGGCCGATGCCGTTCGCGCGGCCCAGCTCGTTGAGCTTCGTCAGCAATGACGCGGGCGACAGCTTCTTGCCGTCGACGGCGACCGGATCGCCTTTCTCGAAGTCGACCGTGATCTCCGTTGCCTTGTCGGGCGCGGTCTCGGGCGAGATCGTGCGCTGATAAACATATTCCGGCGGCTCGGCGGCGGGGTCTTCCAGCACTTTTCCTTCCGACGAAGAGTGCAGAAGGTTCGCATCGACCGAGAATGGCGCTTCGCCGCGCTTGTCCTTGGCGATCGGAATCTGGTGCTGCTCCGCGAATTGGAGAAGCCTTGTGCGCGACGACAAATCCCATTCGCGCCATGGCGCGATCACGCGGATGTTCGGATCGAGCGCATAGTACGTAAGCTCGAAGCGCACCTGATCGTTGCCCTTTCCGGTGGCGCCATGGGCGACGGCGTCGGCGCCGGTCTTTTTCGCGATCTCGATCTGCTTCTTGGCGATGAGCGGGCGCGCGATCGACGTGCCGAGCAGGTATTGGCCTTCATAAAGCGTGTTCGCCCGGAACATCGGGAAGACGTAGTCGCGGACGAATTCCTCGCGCAGGTCCTCGATGAAGATGTTCGCGGACTTGATGCCGAGCAGCTCCGCCTTCTTGCGCGCCGGCTCGACCTCTTCGCCCTGGCCGAGATCGGCGGTGAAGGTCACGATCTCGCAGCCATAGGTGGTTTGCAGCCACTTCAGGATCACCGAAGTGTCGAGCCCGCCGGAATAGGCGAGCACCACCTTCTTTACGTCTTTCTGCATCGGAATACCCCGCGAAACGGGGCACTTATAGGCGGACACCGGCTAGGCGCAAGTGACGCACGAGTCGGCCCGTGGCAAGCTCGGGCCATGCCGAAGATCGACTTCTGGTACGACTTTGCGTCCACCTATTCCTATCTCGCGGCCATGCGGGCGGAGCCATTGGCGGCGGTGGCGGGTGTCACGCTCATGTGGCGGCCGTTCCTGCTCGGGCCGATCTTCAAGGCGCACGGCATGGATACGTCGCCTTTCAACATCTATCCGGTGAAGGGCCGCTACTCGGAGCGCGATCTGGAGCGGCTTGCGAAGCGGCAGGGGCTGCCGAAATTCCATCTGCCGGTGCCGTTCCCCGCGAACTCGCTGCTTGCGTCGCGCGCGGCGCTCGCGCTGTCCGATGAAGCGCGGCCCACGTTTTCACGCGCGGTCTATCTCGCAGAATTTTCAGAAGGACGGGATATTTCCGACCGTGGCACGATCGGCGATCTGCTTTCGAAACTCGGCCACGACGCGGAGGCTGTGCTCACAAAGACGGGCGACGCCTCGATCAAGGACAGGCTTCGCGCGGAAACCGAAGAAGCGGGCAGGCAGGGGATTTTTGGCGCGCCGAATTTCGTCACGGAGGACGGCGAGCATTTCTGGGGCAACGACCGTTTCGAGCAGGCGCTCGACTGGGCGAACGGCCACCGCGGCGGTTAGCGTGTTTCAGGGATTGGTCGCGACGCGGCTCGGAGATTTCTTCGGCGAGGCGGGCTTCTTCGCAGTCTTCACCGACTTGTTGCTCTTTCCCTTGGCCAGGCGCTCGCATTCCGTATAGACGCCGGATGCGACCTCCGCGCGTTCACGCGCGAGCGGCTCGCGGAAGAAATGGTGACGCCCCGCGACCAACACCGGAACGAATTCACGCCGGAAGCGGCAGGCATTTTTGTCCGAAGTGAGAACCGGGTTCATGTAGTAGCGGATAAAGCGCGCATGCACGTCGCTGCGGCCCTCCAGTTCATCGACTGCGATCGACTGCGAGTATTGCCACGCCGGACCGAAGCGTGGCGTGCGGCGCGCGAGCGGCAGGCAGGCAAAGGAAAACTGGCAGACGCCACGGCGATTGTAGAAAACGACATCGCACAGGCTCGATCCGCCCCAGACGCGGCGGTTCGACTGTGTGCGCAGATGGACGACGCGCGCGATGTGGCGCTGGCCTTCTTCCGACTCGCCGGTTGAGCCGCCTTCAAAATAGATGGCGAGCGTCAGGCAATAGAGCGCGTCGTTGTTGATCTGGATTTCAGCCGACTTCTTTGCGAGCAATTCGCCTTCATGGTTGGCCGGATCGAACGGCGAGAATCCGGCGGACGCCTGCGCAACGGCGAACAACGCCGCGCCGGCCAGTCCGATTGCAAGTATTCTTGCCCCGCGAAAACGCCCCATGCCCCCGCTCCGTCGAATCAAAATCTAGCGGCGTGGACGCGACGGGGCAAACATGGAACCCGGATTGGGTTCCATCCATATCCTGGCAGTCAAATTAATCCTAACGCGCGGGCTCCGGGCGCTCGCGCCATAAACCCGCGCTGCGGCCCGCGATCAGCCAATAGACCAACCCTGCCGCGATGCCGGCGGCGGCGAGCAGTTCGATGTTGGTGCCGAGCGGCATGTTGAAGTCGATGCGCGGGAGCGGTTCGATGAAGCCGAGCGTGTAACCACAGAACAGCCCGATGAGGCCGCCCGCGACGGCATAGAGCACGATCGAACGCAGGCCGAAGGTCTCGGTGACCAGGATCGCGACCACGGCGGGAATGAATGCGTAGGCCGCGACAAAGGCGCTGACCGTGAAAACGAAAATGGTCAGCAGCGGAAATGTGTCGGGATCGGGCAGCGCGGGCGCCGCGCCGAACACCATCACCGCAGCGGCAGCGAGGCTCGCAATCCAGAAAGCAAAGAGCGTGACGAAGAAGCGGCCGATGAGCTGCATGATCAGTCCGTCATCGCCATCGCGCGCAGCGCTAATCTTTCGCGCGCGGATAATTTCTGCGTTTCGGACTTCAACTGGCCGCAGGCGGCGAGGATGTCGCGTCCGCGCGGCTTGCGCACGGGACTTGCGTAGCCCGCCTTGAACACGATCTCGGAAAACTTCTCGATCGTCTCCCAATCCGAGCACTCATACCTGGTGCCGGGCCACGGGTTGAACGGAATGAGGTTGATCTTCGCCGGAATGCCCTTGAGCAGTTTCACGAGTGCGCGGGCGTCGGCGGGCGTGTCGTTCACGTCCTTCAGCATCACATATTCGAAGGTGATCCGCCGTGCATTCGACGCGCCCGGGAACGTGCGGCAGGCGTCGAGCAATTCCTTGATCGGATACTTCTTGTTGATCGGCACAAGCTCGTCGCGCAGGTCGTCGCGCGTCGCGTGCAGCGAGATGGCGAGCAGCGTGCCGACTTCGTCGCCGAGCCGCGCGATCTCCGGCACGATGCCCGAGGTCGACACGGTGATGCGGCGTTTGCCGATGGAGAGGCCTTCGCCGTCGACAATCGTCTCGATGGCGTTCTTCACACCGTCGAAATTGTAGAGCGGCTCGCCCATGCCCATGAAGACGATGTTCGACACATAACGGTCACCAGAGGGGACAATCGCGCCTTCCGGCGGCGTCATGCCCGGCCATTCGCAGAGCCGGTCGCGGGCAATCATCACCTGCGTCACGATCTCGGCCGCCGTGAGATTGCGCACGAGGCGCTGCGTGCCGGTGTGACAGAACGAGCAGTTCAGCGTGCAGCCGACCTGGCTCGATACACAAAGCGTGCCGCGGTCGCTCTCGGGGATATAGACGCACTCGATCTCATGCGGACGCTCGCCGGGATTGTCGGCGGGCAAGCGGATCAGCCATTTGCGCGTGCCGTCGGCCGAGACCTGCTCGACGACGACCTCGGGGCGTTCGAGCGTGAAACGCTCGGCGAGCTTCGCGCGCAGATGCTTCGAGACGCTGCTCATCTCGGCGAAGTCGCGCACGCCGCGGAAATAGATCCAGTGCCAGAGCTGGGCGACGCGCATCTTGTGCTCGCGCTCCGGCACGCCGATTTCGGCGAGCGCGACCGCAAGTTCGGCGCGACCGAGGCCGGCGAGCGAGCGGCGCGTGTCCGCGACGGCGGAAGGGGCGATTTGCAATGGCGCGTTCATGGGCGTTCCGGGTCCGGCTATAGATCGTGCCGGAGCGCGGGAAGGTCAACTGTGCGGAAAAACGAACGGAACCGCGGTTAACGGCACTCCTGCGTCACCCGGTCGAGGGCCTGGGTGATGCCGGAGAGGGAGTAGCGGTCGGTGGTGACGTTGCCGCGCGAAGACGTGCTGCGCATTTCGAGGTCGCTGCCCTTGCGCATGGCATCGATCAGGCGCGCCTCCTCGGCGACATTCCTGATCCACGCGCCGGCCTGACGGGCATAGAGCGCGAAGGTGTCGTTACCGACCCGCACCGAGGGGTCGGCATCCTCTTTCAGCGGGAAGCCCAGAAGCGCGCTGAACTCATTGCGCACATTGTCGCCCGGCCGCGTGCTGATGAAAATGTAGCCGGGATCGCGGTTGAGGCCTCCCGGCAGGCGTTCGCGCGGCTGGCTGAGCGCAAAGCAGACCTTGCCCGACTGTCCGCCGCCGACATAGACGCCCCAGTCGCCGAACTGGCCGACGAGGGAAGGGCTGCCGCCCTGTGCCTGTACCGGAACCGCGGCGGCCGTCATGACGAGCAAGAGCGCGCCGGCGATCGCCGCCAGTTTTGAGGAGTCGGTCATGGTCGTTGCCTCCCACGAACGGCGGACGAATCCGCGCGGAAATTGCAGGACAATCCTTAGCCGCCGCTTGCCCCCGATTTCAACCCACCATCGGCAACGTCCCCGGCCGTGGACGTTCCGCAAAAAATGACGCAAACAGCCTGCCGCTGCAATCCGCTCGAGAGGACGCGACGATGAAGGCCGTGCTGTGCGTACGTCATGGGCCGCCTGAAGCGCTGGAACTGGCGGAATTGCCCGACCCGGTGCCGGGTCCGGGCGAAGTCGTCGTCGATGTGAAGGCGGCGGGCCTCAATTTTTTCGATCTCCTCATCATCTCCAATCGCTACCAGGTGAAGCCCGCGCTGCCTTTCTCGCCGGCGTCGGAATTTGCGGGCGTGGTCTCGGCGGTGGGCGATGGCGCGCAACGCTTCAAGATCGGCGACCGCGTGTGCGGCGCGATCGGCTATGGCGCGGCGCGCGAGAAGCTCGCCGTCGCCGAGCGGCAGCTCAGCCTCATCCCGGATAAGCTCGATTTCGACAAGGCGGCCGGCCTGCTCGTCACCTACGGCACGTCGCTGCATGCACTCGAGGATCGCGCGAAGCTGCAACGCGGCGAGACGCTCGCGGTGCTGGGGGCTGCCGGCGGCGTCGGGCTCGCGGCGGTGGAGCTCGGCAAAGCGATGGGCGCGCGCGTGATCGCCTGTGCGTCGTCGCAGGAGAAGCTCGAATTCGCGCGCAAGCATGGGGCCGACGAAGTCATCGACTACTCGCGCGAGGACTTGAAAGAGCGGCTGCGCCAACTTACGGCCGACAAGGGCGCGGACGTCGTATTCGATCCGGTCGGCGGCCCGCTTGCGGAAGCGGCGGTGCGCGCCACCGCATGGGAAGGGCGCTATCTTGTGGTCGGCTTTGCGGCCGGCGAGATTCCGAAGATCGCGCTGAACCACGTGCTGCTGCGCGGCTGTTCGATCGTCGGCGTGATCTGGGGCGCGATGGTCCAGCGCGACCCCGCACGCGGCAACGCCATCACACAGCAACTGCTGCAATGGGCGAGCGAGGGCAAAATCTCCGCCCATATCGACCGGGCGTTCCCGCTCAGTCAGGCTCGCGAGGCGCTGGAGGCGATCGCGCGGCGCGAAGTGAAGGGAAAGTTCGTCCTGCGGCCTTGATCAGGCCGCGTCGGCGGCGTCCAGCTCGCCCAGCGCGCGTCTCGCCGCCTGCCGGTGTTCGGGACGCACATAGGTGGAGACGAGTTTGAGCGTGGCGGCCAGAACCGCGGCGTCGTCGGTAAAGCCCAGCACCGGCATGAAATCCGGCAGCGCGTCGACCGGCAGGATGAAATAGGCCAGCGCCGCGAGGATCGAGCCCCGCACATGGACGGGGGTCGCCCGGTCAAGCGCGCAGTAGTAGATCGCGACCGCGTCCTCGGCGAAGGGCACATGGACCGCGACGCCGCGCAGCTTGCGCCAGAAATCGCGCGAAAGGCGGCGGATATCCTCGGCCTGCTGGCTGACGCTCATGGTTCACTCCCGGCGTAATAAAGACCGGCAACAGATGGCGATCCTGTGGCGCCGCTGCAAGGCGTTCAGCCGCCGGCGTAACGGTCCATTGCCTCGGCGAGCTTGATGTCGAGTTCCGTCACCCCGCCCGAATCGTGGGTCGAGAGCGTCACCTCGACGGTCTTATAGACGTTCGACCACTCCGGGTGATGATCGAGCTTCTCGGCCATGAGCGCCACGCGGCTCATGAAGCCGAAGGCCTCGTTGAAATTCTTGAAGACGAATTTCTTCGCGATGGCGTCGCGGCCCTGCACTTCGCTCCAGCCGGAGAGTTTTTCGAGCGCGGCCTTGCGCGCATCACCGGTCAGTTTCTCACGCATGACGCAGCATCCTCTCGCCGAGCAGCGGATAGGCCGCTTCGACAACATAGGGCCCGCCGCCCGTTGACGACTTCGAGGAGAACAGCACGAAACGCGAGACCGGGAAGGCCGGCGAACGAAACAGCGCGCGGCTGGATAAATAGTCGGCAACCTGATGCGCGCTGGTGTCGCGCAGGCGCGCGAGCGTGACATGCGGCGAGAATTTTCGTTGCTCGGGCGGCAGGCCGATGCGCTGCAACAGCCGCTCGTGCTCGGCCTGCAATTCGATGAGCGCGGGATTGGGGCTTGCGCCCGCGAAGACCGCGCGCGGCTTCCTGCCGCCGAACTGATCGAGACGGTCGAGCACGAGGTCGAAGGACGTGCGCCGCACGCCGCCGAGGATCTGCAGCACGTCGCGCGCGGTCGCGCCATCGACGTCGCCGATGAAGCGCAGCGTCATGTGGTAGTTTTCGGGGTCGATCCAGCGCGCACCGGGCACGCCGCCGCGCAAGGTCGACAGGCCCTGGGCAATGACCTGTGGAATCTCGATGCCGGTGAACAGTCTCGGCATAACTCAATTCTTCCGATTCGCACGCGCCTCTGCAATCAGTTTTTCGACGTAGGGGAGAATTCCCTGCACAATTACGTCGACACCCTCGGCGGTCGGGTGGATGCCATCCCGTTGATTGAGCCGGGACTGGGCCGCAACTCCCTCCAGGAAGAACGGGTAGAATAGCACGCTGTGGTTCTTGGCGAGTTCTGGATAAATGCCGTCGAAGGCGGCGATGTAGTCGGGACCCATGTTGCGCGGGGCCTGCATCCCGGCGAGCAGCACCGGAATATTGCGCGCTTTGAGACGGCGGATCGTTTCGTCGAGCGCCTTGCGGGTGGCTGAGGGTTCGGTGCCGCGCAGCGCGTCATTCGCGCCAAGCTCCACAATGACCGCGTCGGTTTTGTCAGGCACGGACCAGTCGAGGCGCGCGAGGCCGCCGCTCGCCGTGTCGCCCGACACGCCGGCATTGATCACTTCCACGTCATGGCCTTTGGCCTTGAGCGCAGCCCGCAGCTTGACCGGAAAGGCATCCTTTTCGGGAAGGCCGAGACCGGCCGTCAGGCTGTCGCCGAACGCGACAATGCGCAGCGGCTCCGCCGCTATTGCCGTTGGCAAGGCGGAAGCCCACATGGCAAGCACGGACACGACAATTACCCGTCGCGACAGTGCCGCAATTCTGGCAGAGCCGGTCATAACGCTACATCTAATTGCGGACCCGTCGAATGACCACTCCTCCCGCCGCGAGCCGCCTCAATCAGCCCGCCATTCGCATCCGCGACGCCGATCTTTCGCTCGGCTCGGGCGCTGCGCGCGTCCATATTCTCAAGCAGGTGTCGCTGCAGATCGAGCGCGGCGAGGCGGTCGGGCTCGTTGGGCCGTCGGGCTCCGGCAAGTCTACGCTGCTCATGGTGATGGCGGGCCTTGAACGCGCGAATGCGGGCGAGGTCGTGGTCGCAGGCGAGGACCTGACCCGGCTCGGCGAGGACGCGCTGGCGCGCTTTCGTGGGCGCGCGGTCGGCATCGTCTTTCAATCGTTTCATCTCATTCCGACCATGACCGCACTTGAGAACGTCGCAATCCCGCTTGAGCTGGCAGGACGTGAGAATGCGCTCGATCTCGCGCGGGCGGAGCTGGCGAGCGTCGGGCTCGGCGACCGGCTCAACCATTATCCGGCGCAGCTTTCCGGCGGCGAGCAGCAGCGCGTGGCGCTCGCCCGCGCGCTTGCGCCCCGTCCGTCGATCCTGCTGGCGGACGAACCGACCGGCAATCTCGACGAGGCGACGGGCACGGAGATCATGGATCTCCTGTTCGCCAAGCGCGAAGAGCGGCGTTCGACGCTCGTCATCGTCACGCATGATCCCGCACTGGCGCGCCGTTGCGACCGCGTGGTCCGCATGAACTCGGGCCGCGCAGAGGAGCCGGCCGGGCGCGAGGCGGCGCAGGCATGAGCGCGTTCGTTCCGGCACGGTTCACCTTTTCGCAGCGGCTGTTGACGATTTTGCGACTCGCTGTGCGCGATCTGCGCGGCGGCGTGCGCGGCTTCGGCGTATTCCTTTCCTGTCTTGCCATTGGTGTCGCGGCCATCGCGGGCGTCGGCTCGCTGTCGCGGGCGCTCTCCGACGGTCTCGCCCGTGAGGGCGCGGTGATTCTCGGCGGCGACGTCGCGTTTTCGCTGGCGCTGCGCGAAGCGACCGACGAGCAAAAGACATTCTTTACGAGCCACGGCACGGCCTCGGAAATCTCGACCATGCGTGCGATGGCGCGCACGCCCGAGGGTGACGCGACGCTCGTTGACCTGAAAGCCGTCGACCGCGCCTATCCGCTCACCGGCACGGTGACACTGTCGCCGGCGATGCCGCTGAGCGAAGCACTTGCAAAGAGTGGCGAGACATTCGGCGGCGTGGCGGATGAGGCGCTCTTTGTGCGCCTCGGGCTGAAGTCCGGTTCGATCCTGCGCGTCGGCGACGTGCAAATCCGTATCACCGGCCAGATCGTGTCGGAGCCCGACAAGCTCTCCGTCGGCATGGGCCTCGCGCCGCGCCTGCTTGTTTCCGACGAAGCCGTCAACGCCTCGGGCCTCGTGCAGCCCGGCAGCGTCATGCGCTCGACCTACCGTGTACGCCTGACCGACCGCAGCGAGGCGTCGCTCGCGGCGCTCACGGCGGAAGCGAAAGCGAAATTTCCGGAAGCGGGATGGGAAATGCGCACACGCGCGGGCGCGGCGCCGCGGCTCGAGGATAACGTACGGCGCTTCGCGGAGTTTCTTACACTCGTCGGCCTGACGGCGCTTCTTGTCGGTGGCGTCGGCGTCGCCAATGCCGTGAAGCATTATCTCGATCGCAAGCGCGAGTCGCTCGCGACGCTCAAGGCGCTCGGCGCCAGCGGCGGTACGGTGTTTGCGATCTATCTCGCCGAGATCGGCATCATCGCGATTGCCGGCATTGCGATCGGTCTGCTGGTCGGCGTGTCGATGCCGTTCGCGGCGGCGTGGGGCTTCGCGCAGGTGATTCCGGTCCCGCTGCAGCCCGCGGTTTATCCCACAGCGCTTTTGCTCGCGCTCGCCTATGGGCTGCTGGTGGTGCTGGTCTTTTCGCTCTGGCCGCTCGGACGCGCGCATGACGTGCCGGTGTCGGCGCTCTTCCGCGACGAGGTGGAGCCGGATCGGCGGTTGCCGCGCAAGCGCTATATCGTGCTTGCTGTCCTTGCAGCGGCGGCGCTGGTTGCGCTCACCATCGGCAGCGCCGAGGTGCGGCGGGTCGCGATCATCTATGTAGTGGCGGCGGTTGCCGTCTTCGTCGTCCTGCGCGCGCTGGCGGCCGGACTGATGGCGCTGACGAAGCGCCTGCCGCGCCCGCGTTCGATCCCGTTGCGCCTCGCGGTATCGAACATTCACCGGCCCGGCGCGCTGACGCCGACCGTGGTGCTGTCGCTCGGGCTCGGGCTCTCGCTCCTCGTCACGCTGGCGTTGATCGAAGGCAACATGCAGCGGCAGCTCACCGGCGCCCTGCCGGAGCGGGCGCCGAGCTTCTTTTTCATCGACATTCCCTCGTCCGACGTCGAGCGCTTCAACACCTTCGTGCGCGACCGGGCGCCGAACGCCGATCTGGCCGAAGTGCCGCTCCTGCGCGGTCGCATTGTGCGCGTGAAGGACGTGCCCGCTGAAGACGTGAAGCCCGATCCGGAAGCGGCCTGGGTATTGCGCGGCGACCGCGGCGTCACATTCGCTGCGCGGGTGCCGGAGGGATCGACGGTGACGGCAGGGCAGTGGTGGCCGGACAATTACGACGGGCCGCCGCTCGTATCGTTCGATCAGCGATTGGCAACGGGCCTCGGTCTTGCGATCGGCGACAAGATTGCCGTGAACGTGCTCGGCCGCAACATCGAGGCGACGATCTCCAACTTGCGTACGGTGGAGTGGGAAAGCCTCGGCATCAATTTCGTGCTGGTGTTCTCGCCCAACACATTCCGCGGCGCGCCGCATACGGTGCTCGCGACGCTGACATTTCCCGCGCAGGCCAGCACCGAGACGGAGGTCGCGCTCCTGCGGCAGACGGCGGAAACCTTCCCGGCGATCACGACGGTGCGGGTCAAGGAGGCGCTCGACGCGGTCAACGCGCTTGTCTCGGATCTTGCCATCGCGGTGCGCGGCGCGGCGCTCGTGACGCTGGTCGCGAGCGTGCTGGTGCTCGCCGGCGCCTTGGCTGCGAGCCACCACAACCGCGTCTATGACGCCGTGATCCTGAAGACGCTTGGCGCGACGCGCGGGCGGCTCGTGCTTGCCTACGGGCTGGAATACGCAATCCTCGGATTTACCACCGCGATCGTGGCGACGGCGGCGGGCTCGGTGGCGGCCGCCTATGTGGTGGCCAACGTCATGCGCTTTCGATTCGAATTCGAGCCGTGGGCGGCGTTGCTGGCGGCCGGGGTGGCGCTGCTACTGACCGTGACATTCGGGCTGATCGGCACATGGCGCGCCTTGGGGGAGAAACCCGCAAGGATATTGCGCAATCTCTAGTCCAGGCGACGCAAACGTTATCCCCTTTAAGGATCACAAAGGCTTGCGGTCTGGACACTTGCCGCCATAATTCGTGATCACCATATTGTCTGCGAACCGCGCGCCTGACCCCAGGCTGGCGCGGATGTCAGGGAAGAGAAAGGTCCAACAATGTCCGACTACAACCCCAATCCGGCAGCCCGTTACGGCACGACCGCCGCTCGCGACCGGGTCGCGGTGGACCAAGGCCTGCGGGCATACATGCTCGGGGTCTATAACTACATGACCTTCGGCCTCGCCATCACCGGCGCGGTCGCGCTCGGTACCTATTTGCTCGCCACACAGTCGCCCGCCTTCGCGCAGGTGATCTACGGGAGCCCGCTCCGCTGGGTGATCATCTTCGCGCCGCTCGCGCTTGTGTTCTTCCTCAGCTTCCGCATCGAGACGCTCAGCGTCGGCGCGGCGCAGGGCCTGTTCTGGGCCTATGCGGCGCTCGTCGGCCTGTCGCTGTCGACAATCTTCCTGGTGTTCACCGGCGAAAGCATTACGCGCGTGCTGTTCATCACGGCGGCATCGTTCGGCGCACTGAGCCTCTACGGCTACACGACGAAGCGCGATCTCTCGCCGATCGGCACGTTCCTGTTCATGGGCCTGATCGGCATCATCATCGCGTCGCTGGTCAATATCTGGCTGGCGTCGTCGATGCTGCAGTGGATCGTGTCGGTGATCGGCGTCGGCGTGTTCGCGGGCCTCACCGCCTATGACACGCAGCAGATCAAGGAAATGTATTACGCCGGCGACGATGCGACGACGGCGGGCCGCAAGTCGGTGATGGGCGCGCTGCGCCTGTACCTCGACTTCATCAACATGTTCATGATGCTGCTGCATCTCTTCGGCAATCGCGAATAACAGCCGTCGAGACGAAACAACGAAAGGCCCCGGCGCAAGCCGGGGCCTTTTGCGTTGGGGTTCACGCTCGTCAGTTCACGATTCGAAGGGCGGGGTCGATCACGCGCAGCACGCGCTCGAGATCATGCCCGCGTTTGAGCACGCGGCCCGACGCGGCGACGACCGCGTAGGCGCCCTGGCGGCGCGTGAGCGCCGGGTCCTTCACGATGCGATAAAGGGGCATTTCCGCGGCGCGCCGGAATACGGCGAACACCGCGCGGTCCTTCAGAAACTGGATCGCATAGTCGCGCCATTCGCCGGCGGCGACCTTGCGTCCGTAGAGATGCAGGATTCGGTCGAGCTCACGCCGCTCGAAGGTGACCCGGCTTGGCGCTTGAGGGCGGCCGCTGCGTCCCGAGCCGCCCGGAAACGCTATCGGATCGAGATCGCTCATGGCGCCTCCCTGTGGATAAGTATTCGTGACGCAATGATCGCGCCGCTTCCGGTTCCCCGCAACCCCTGAAGATTCAAGGGCCCACTGTTGCGGGCACGACACGCGAAAAATAAAAATCTTATTCTCGCCCGATTTCAGCCAAGGCCGCGCCCAAGGCGGCAGGCAATTTGCGTGCTCGTAGCCTCCGGGTCGGCCCGCGTGAAGCGCCGGTTTATCCCAGCCCCCCAGCCCCCCGGGCTTTCGTGGGCCGACCCTTTTCTCCACCAAGCGTCTGCATGACCGGGCCGGTATCAACCGGCCCAATTTTTTTCTGCGAGCGTTGGGAAATATCAGCGCAGCGGAAGCAGGGCCGCGCCGCGGATCGCACCGGGCGCTTCGACCGAACCGTTCTGCACGATGACGACGACCGTATCGGCGCCGCCCTGCGCAAGCTCGGCGATCTCATGCGATTTCTTCACCGAGACGCCGTTCCAGTCGGCGATCCGCGTCCAGCCGCGGACGACGTTGTGATAGGTGACGCTCTTGCCGCGGTTCTCGCCGCGCTCGATCGTCACCGGTGCCTTGCTCAAGACCGAGATGAGCCAGATCGAAGCCTTCGGTCCGTTGCCGGCGCCGATCTCGATCTCGACATTCCCGGCGTTGCGCTTGAGCAGGATCGGAATCGTCAGCAGATCCTGCCGCTCGGCTTCGCCGGCGGCGCGTTCAACCGCCGCCCGCTTGTTGCCGATCGCTTCGGTGACGCCGTTCAGCACCATCTGCGGCGTGTAGATGTTACGATCGCCGCGATGGTTGGCGTAACCCTTCTGGCGCATGGAGTGCGCGTGCAGCGCGAGCGTGTCGCGCCAGCCGAGATAATCCCAGTAATCGACCGAGAGGCTCAACGCGATGTAACGCGGGTCGGCGGCGAGTTCGCCGAGCAGCTTGTCGGCCTTCGGGCAGGACGAACAGCCCTGGCTCGTGAACAGCTCGACTACCGTTTTGCCCGAACGCGCGTCGGTTGCGGCAGCCGTCACCGGCCCGGCCACGACGGCCAGTGCGGCGAACAGCGACAGCAGGCGCGCGGCGATACTCATGCGCTACTCCGGGGATACCGCGCACGAATAGGCCGGGCCCGCGGCGAAGGCCAAGTCAATTCGCGGTGAGACTCCGCGCGCTGTGCGCGGCCCCCGATGCGCTGCAGCGCGGTCAGGCCGCAAGGTGGCGCAGCACATAGGGCAGGATGCCGCCGTTCTTGAAGTATTCGAGCTCGTCGAGCGTCTCGATGCGGCAGGTGAGCGGCACCTTCTTCACGGTTCCGTCAGCGAATGTGATCTCCGCCGTGAGCGACTGACGGGGCTTGAGCGCGCCCGACAGACCGCGAATGGTCACGACTTCGTTGCCCTTCAGGCCGAGCGTTTGCCACGAGGTGCCGTTCTCGAAGGTGAGCGGCACGATGCCCATGCCCACGAGGTTCGAGCGATGGATGCGCTCGAAGCTCTGCGCGACCACGGCGCGGATGCCGAGCAGCTTCGTGCCTTTCGCGGCCCAGTCGCGCGAGGAGCCGGTGCCATATTCCTTGCCCGCGAAAACCACGAGCGGCACCTTCTCCGCCTTGTAGCGCATGGCCGCGTCATAGATCGGCAGCTTCTCGCCGGACGGGTAATGCACCGTCACGCCGCCTTCGACGCCCGGCACCATCTGGTTCTTGATGCGGATATTGGCGAACGTGCCGCGCATCATCACTTCATGGTTGCCGCGGCGCGTACCGTACTGGTTGAAGTCGAGAACCTTGACGCCGTGATCGACCAGATACTTGCCGGCCGGCGACGCCGCCTTGATCGATCCCGCGGGCGAGATGTGGTCGGTGGTGATGGAGTCGAGGAAGAGGCCGAGCACGCGCGCGTTCACGATGTCGGTGATCGGCTCGGGCTGCTTGCCCATGCGCACGAAATACGGTGGGTTCTGCACATAGGTCGATTTCGGATCCCAGGCGTAGGTCTCGCCCTTCGGCACGCGGATTTTCTGCCAGTTCTTGTCGCCCTTGAAGACGTTGCCGTATTTCTTCTGGAAGATTTTCTTGGAGATCGACTTCCTGATGAAGCGCGCGATCTCTTTCGACGACGGCCAGATGTCCTTGAGGAATACCTTGCGTCCGCTCGCGCTCTTGCCGATCGGGTCCGTCGCAAGATCGATCTGCATGGAGCCCGCGATCGCGTAGGCGACGACGAGCGGCGGCGAAGCGAGATAGTTCGCACGCACGTCGGGGTTCACACGGCCTTCGAAGTTGCGGTTGCCGGACAGGACCGCGGCGGCAACGACATCGTTATCCTGCACAGACTTCGAGATCGGCTCCGGCAGCGGGCCGGAATTACCGATGCAGGTGGTGCAGCCATAGCCCACGAGATTAAAGCCCATGGCGTCCAGATCCTTCTGGAGGCCGGACTTCTTCAGATACTCGCCGACGACCTGCGAGCCAGGCGCGAGCGAGGTCTTCACCCAGGGCTTCACCTTCAGGCCCTTCTTGCGCGCGTTGCGCGCGAGCAGCCCCGCGCCGATCATCACGCTCGGATTCGACGTGTTGGTGCAGGAGGTGATGGCCGCGATCACCACGTCGCCGTGACCGATGTCGAATTTCTTGCCTTTCACCTTGAAGCGCTTGTCGGCCTCCGCGCTCTTGCGGAATTCCTTGTCGAGCGCGTCGAGGAAACCCGCTTTCACGCCCGTGAGCGCGACGCGGTCCTGCGGACGCTTGGGGCCGGCGAGCGAAGGTTCGACGCTCCTGAGATCGAGTTCGAGCGTATCGGTGAAGACCGGATCGGGCGTGGCGGCGGTGCGGAAGAGACCCTGCGCCTTCGCGTATTGCTCCACGAGCTTCACTTGCTCCGGCGCGCGGCCGGTGTCGGCGAGATAGCGTAGCGTCTCCTCGTCCACGGGGAAGAAGCCGCAGGTCGCGCCGTATTCCGGCGCCATGTTGCCGATGGTGGCGCGGTCCTCGAGCGACAGCGCGCCGACGCCCTGGCCGAAGAACTCCACGAACTTGCCGACGACGCCGTGCTTGCGCAGCATCTCGGTGACGGTGAGCACGAGGTCGGTGGCGGTGACGCCTTCCCGCAGCTTGCCCGTCATGCGGAAGCCGACGACTTCGGGAATGAGCATGGAGATCGGCTGGCCGAGCATCGCGGCCTCGGCCTCGATGCCGCCAACGCCCCAGCCGAGCACGGAGAGGCCGTTGACCATCGTGGTGTGACTGTCGGTGCCGACGAGCGTATCGGGATAAACCGTTTCGACTTCGCCGGCCTTGGTCTTTTCCTTGCGGCGCCAGACGGTCTGCGAAAGATATTCCAGATTGACCTGGTGGCAGATGCCGGTGCCGGGCGGCACGACGCGGAAATTGTCGAAGGCGGCCTGACCCCACTTCAAGAAGCGATAGCGCTCGCCGTTGCGCCTATATTCCATGTCGACGTTGCGCTTGAAGGCGCCGCCATTGCCGAAGAAGTCCACGATCACCGAATGGTCGATGACGAGATCGACGGGCACGAGCGGATTGATCTTGTTCGGATCGCCGCCGAGGGTCTTCATCGCGTCGCGCATGGCGGCGAGATCGACGACCGCGGGGACGCCCGTGAAGTCCTGCATCAGCACGCGCGCGGGACGGAACGCGATCTCGCGCTCGCTCCGGCGCTTGTTCAGCCAGTCGACCGTCGCCTTGATGTCGGCCTTGCTGACCGTGCGCCCATCCTCGTGACGGATCAGGTTTTCCAGCAGCACCTTGAGCGAGAAGGGGAGCTTTGAAGCGTCCTTCAGGCCCGCCGCCTCGGCGGCCTTGAGGCTGTAGTACTGATAGGACTTCGACCCGATTTTCAGGGCCTTACGGGACTTGAAGCTGTCGATGGACGTCACGGATGAGTTTCCCAGGGGTTGGGCAAGGAAGCGGTGGGGCCGGCGACTCAGCCGGCGCGGCGAGGGAACAGCCGCTTTATAGAGGGAATCCAAACGGTGGTCACGGCGGCTGCTCCACGGCGGTAGCGGCTAATGGCCCTGCCCGGCGCGGCAAAGCCCTGATAGGTTTTCGTTTTTCGTCCTTGCCGCCGCGCGTGGCGGCCGCGTCGGGAGCCTGAATGCGACTGATTGCCGAGAGACTGGGCCTTGAGCGGGGCGGGCGGCGCCTCTTCCGGGACCTCGGCTTCGCGCTCACGGGCGGCGAGGCGCTGGCGGTGACCGGCTCCAACGGGTCGGGAAAGACCTCGCTGCTGCGGCTGATCGCGGGCCTGCTTCGGCCGTCAGAGGGCCGGATCGAGCTGGAAGGCGGGCCGGCCGAGCGGGCTCTGGGAGCGGCGGCCCATTTCGTCGGCCACCTCGACGGGGTGAAGGCGGCGCTGACGGCCCGCGAGAACCTCGAATTCATGCGGGCGCTGCTCGGCGGGCAGCCCGGCGGGAGTACGGCGCTCACGACGCTCGGCATTGAGCACCTTGCCGATTTGCCGGCCGGTATGTTTTCCGCTGGCCAGAAGCGGCGGCTGGCGCTCGCGCGTCTCCTGATCGCTCCGCGACCCTTATGGCTGCTCGACGAGCCGCTCACCTCGCTCGATGCCGACGGCCAGGCGGTGTTCGCCTCGCTCGCACGCGCGCATCTGCAGCGCGGCGGGCTGATTGTTGCCGCGACGCATGCGCCGCTCGGCATCGACGGTGCGCGCGAACTGAAGCTCGGAGGCGGCGCATGATGGAAGCGCTGTGCGCCATATTCCTGCGCGACCTGAAGATCGCGTTCCGCGCCGGCGGCGGCGCGGGCGTCGGTGTCGTGTTCTTCCTCGCGCTCGTGACCGTCGTGCCGTTTGCGGTCGGTCCCGACATGCCGCTGCTCGGGCGCATCGGACCGGCGATGCTCTGGATCGGCGCGCTGCTCGCGACGCTGCTCGGTCTCGACCGGATTTTTTCCGCCGACCGCGAGGACGGCAGCCTCGACGTGATGATGTTGTCGGCCGCGCCTTTAGAGTTGATCGCGGCGGCGAAGGGCGCGGCGCACTGGGTCGCGACCGGCTTGCCGCTTACGGTTGCCGCACCGCTGTTCGGATTGCTGCTCGGCATTGAACCTGCCGCGCTCGGCACCGTGACGCTCACGCTCCTGATCGGCACGCCCGCGATCACATTTCTGGGATTGATCGGCGCCGCACTCGCCGTCGCCTTGCCGCGCGGCGGATTGCTGGTCGCCGTGCTCATCCTGCCGCTCACGATCCCGGTGCTGATCTTTGGCGTGGCGGCGAGCGCGGGCGTGGGTCCGGTGCCGTTCGAGACATCGTTGAAATTCGTGGCGGCGCTCACCTTGTTCGCGCTGGTGCTGGGGCCGGTCGCGAGCGCCGTGGCGCTGCGCCACATTCGCCAGTGATTGCCGGACCGAAAGTGCAGGACTAGAAGGCGCCATGCCGCTGATCGATCTCGCCAATCCGCACCGCTTCCTCGCGCTCGCGCGCTGGCTGGTGCCGGTCTTTGCGCTGCTCGCGGCGGCGCTGCTGATCGCGGGCTTCGCGCTCGGCTTCCGCGCGCCGCCCGACTATCAGCAGGGCGAGACGGTGCGCATCATGTATCTGCACGTGCCGGCGGCGTGGCTCGCGCTCGGCATCTATGTGATGCTCGCGATTGCGGCGCTCGGCACGCTGGTGTGGCGGCACCCGCTCGCCGATGTCGCGGCGAAAGCAGCGGCGCCCATCGGCGCAGTGTTCTGCCTGATCTGTCTCGTCACCGGCGCGCTGTGGGGACGGCCGATGTGGGGCGCCTACTGGGTGTGGGACGCACGCCTCACCTCGATGCTCGTGCTCTTCCTGCTCTATCTCGGCATTCTCGCGCTGTGGCGCGCCATCGAAGACCCCGGCACGGCGGGCCGCGCGGCGGCGGTGCTCGCGCTCGTCGGCGTCGTGAACGTGCCGATCGTGAGATTCTCGGTCGACTGGTGGAACACGCTGCATCAGCCGGCGGCGGTTTTTCGGCTCGACGGGCCGTCGATCCATCCCTCGATCCTCTGGCCGCTCCTGATCTGCGCGCTCGGGTTCCTTTCGCTCTTCATCGCGCTGCATGTCGCGGCCATGCGCAATGAAATCCTGCGCCGCCGTGTGCGCACGCTGCGGCTGCTCGCGGCTGCGGAGGCGCGCTGATGAATCTCGGGCCGCACGCGACGTTCATCCTCGCCGCCTACGGCGCGGCGGCGATGGCGCTGCTCGTGCTCGTGCTCTGGGTATGGATCGACTACCGCGTGCAGCGCCGCGCGCTCGAAACGCTGGAAGCGCAGGGCGTCACGCGCCGCTCGGCGCGCGGAGCGGAGGCCGCGCGTTGAAACGGCGGTGGCTCGTATGGCTGCCCTTCGCCGTATTTGCCGCGCTCGCGGTGCTCTTTTTGTTGCGTATCGGCGGCGACCCCGCGCGGTTGCCGTCGGCGCTGATCGGCAAGCCCGCGCCGACGCTCCCGCTGCCGCCGCTCGAAGGGCTGGTTGAGGGCGGCAAGCCGGTGCCGGGGATCGATCCGGCGCTCTTCAAGGACCGCGTGACGGTGGTGAATGTCTGGGCGTCGTGGTGCGTGCCGTGCCGCGACGAGCATCCGTTTCTCGTCAAGCTCGCGGAAGACCAACGGCTCACGCTCATCGGCATCAATTACAAGGACGCGCCGGAGAACGCGCGGCGCTTTCTCGGCCGTTTCGGCAATCCGTTCGCGGCGATCGGCGTCGACGGGGGCGGGCGCGCGGCGATCGAGTGGGGCGTCTATGGTGTGCCGGAAACCTTCATCGTCGGGCGCGACCGGACGATCCGCTACAAGCACATCGGCCCGATCGATGCCGCCGGCTTCGCGAAAATGCGCGCGGAGCTCGAGAAGGCGCTCGCCGGCTAGTCTTTCTTCTCGATCGAGTGACGCATCATCAACGGCGTCTGCGCGATTGCGAACAGCACCGTAAGTGGCAGGAAGCCGAAGGTCTTGAATGCCACCCACTGGTCGGTGGTGAAGTTGCGCCAGACCACTTCGTTCACGACCGCCATCACGACGAAGAACAGGCCCCAGCGCAGCGTGAGCTTCTTCCAGCCTTCGGCGTCCAACTGAAAGACACTGTCGAGCACGACCGCGATCAGCGATTTGCCGATGATGAGGCCGCCGAGCAGCAGCACGGCGAAGATCGCATAGATGATCGTCGGCTTGACCTTGATGAAGGTGTCGTTCTGCAACCAGATCGTCAGCCCTCCGAACACCATGACGACGATGGCCGAGACGAGCGGCATGACCGCGATGCGCTTTACGAGCGCGTAGGTGACGATCAGCGAGACGATGGTCGCCACCATGAAGGCGCCGGTGGCGGCATAGATGCCCCAGCGCATGTTGACGAAAAAGAACAGCAGCAGCGGCCCGAGATCGAGCGCAAGCTTGAGCAGCGGATTGAGTTCTGCGGGCTTCGATTCGGCTGTGGTCATGGCAGGCTCATGCGCTCCGAGGCAGGCGGGATCAAGTCACGTCGCCGAGACCCACGAGCGCGCGCGCGAACTCGTCGGGCTCGAAGGGCGAAAGATCGTCGACGCCTTCGCCCACGCCGATGAAGTGAACGGGGAGCGCAAATTTCGCGGCGAGTGCCACGAGGATGCCGCCCTTCGCGGTTCCATCGAGCTTCGTCATGACGATCCCGGTTATGCCCGCGACTCTCGTAAACGCTTCCGCCTGAGAGAGCGCGTTCTGGCCGACGGTGGCGTCGAGGACCAAGAGGCAGGCATGCGGCGCGCCCGGGTCGAGCTTGCGGATCACGCGCAGGATTTTCTCCAGCTCGTCCATGAGCGCTGTCTTGTTCTGCAAACGGCCGGCGGTGTCGATCAGGAGAATGTCGGCGTTTTCGGCGCGCGCTTTCTCGATGGCCTCGAAGGCGACGCCCGCGGGGTCGGTGCCCTGTTCGCGCGCGACCACAGGCGAGCCGGTGCGCTCGCCCCATTTCTGCAACTGGTCGATGGCGGCGGCGCGGAAGGTGTCGGCGGCGGCGAGCACGACCTTCCTGCCTTCGCGCGTAAAGCGCGCGGCCAGCTTGCCGATGGTGGTGGTCTTGCCGGAGCCGTTCACGCCGACAACGAGCAGCACGAAGGGCTTTTTCGTGGCGTCGATGTCGAGCGGCTTCGCAACGGGCGCGAGCACCTTCCCCACCTCAGAAGCGAGGAGCGTTTTGATCTCATCGGCGGACAGCTCGGCATCGTGGCGCGTGCGGCGGAGCGCTTCGACGATGTTCGCCGATGTCTCAAGGCCGAGATCGGATTCGATGAGCAGGTCTTCGAGCGACTCGAGCGTGGCGGCGTCGAGTTTCCTGCGGCCGATATTGGCGATGCCCTCGCCGAGTTTCGACGCCGAGCGCGTGAGCCCGCTCTTGAGGCGCTGCCAGAAGCCGCTCATGCCGCCAGCAACCGGCGGCCGTCATGGCCGGAAATCGTCACGTCGAGCATGGCGCCGCGGGCGATCGGGCGCCGGAGCGCCACGCGGGTGAAATACTCGCTGTGGCCCTCGCTGCCGTCGCCTTCGGCGATCACGCGACGGCGGCGGCCGATCTCGTTCGCGAAATGCCGCCGCAGCAGGGCGTCGCCTTTCTCGCGGAGGCGCGCGGCGCGCTCCTTTATGAGGCTCCGTGCAAGTTGCGGCATCCGCGCCGCGGGCGTGCCGTTGCGCGGCGAGAAGGGGAAAACGTGCAGGAAGGTGAGGCCGCAGTCCTCGGCGAGCGCGAGCGAATTGCGGAAATGCGTCTCGCTCTCGGTCGGGAAGCCGGCGATCAGGTCGGCGCCGAAGACCATGTCGGGCCGCAGGCGGCGCGCCTCGTTGCAGAAGCGGATCGCGTCCGCGCGCGAATGGCGGCGCTTCATGCGCTTCAGGATCAGGTCGTCGCCATGCTGGAGCGACAGGTGCAGGTGCGGCATCAGCCGCTCTTCCTCGGCGATGGCGCGCAGAAGGTCGGCGTCGATTTCGACCGGATCGAGCGAGGAGATGCGCAGGCGCGGCAGTTCGGGCGCATGGCGCAGGATCGCACGCACGAGCGTGCCGAGTTTCGGCTTCCCCGGCAGGTCGAGGCCCCAGGCGGTGAGATCGACGCCCGTGAGCACGATCTCGCGATAGCCGTTCTCCACGAGGCGGCGCGCCTGTGCGACGACCTCGCCCATGGCGACGGAGCGCGACGGCCCGCGGCCATAGGGAATGATGCAGAAGGTGCAGCGGTGATCGCAGCCGTTCTGCACCTGCACGAAGGCGCGCACATGACCGTCGAAGCCGTCCACGAGATGGAGCGCGGTTTCGCGCACGGAGTCGAGGTCGTCGATCTTCACTTTTTCTTCGGCGCTGACGCCGAAATCGAGCGCGCGTTTCGTGTCCACCCAGGTCTCGGCGTGCAGCTTGGCGTGATTGCCGAGCACCTGATCGACCTCACCCATATCTGAGAAAGTTTCGGGCTCGGTCTGCGCGGCGCAGCCGGTGACAAGGATGCGCGCTTCGGGTCGCTCGCGTTTCAGGCGGCGGATGGTCTGCTGCGCCTTGCGCACGGCTTCCGCCGTGACGGCGCAACTGTTGATGACGACCGTGTCGCTCAGTCCCGCCGCTTCGGCGTGACGGCGTACGACTTCCGATTCGGAAACATTCAGGCGGCAGCCGAAGGTAAGGACTTCAACGCTCACGGCGCACCTTAGGCCGGTGCGCCGAGCATGGCGGCATCGAGCTTGCCGGAGAATTCCATCTCCACCGGGCCGGTCATCAGGATGTGGTCGTCGCGCTCGCGCCATTCGATGAATAGATCGCCACCCGGCAACGTCATGCGCAGCTTTCTGTCCGCGAGCTTCAAACGGACGGCAGCGACGGCGGCGGCGCAGGCGGCGGAGCCGCAGGCGCGCGTCAGGCCCGCGCCGCGCTCCCAGGTGCGCACGATGAGATGATCGCGCGCCGCCACCTTGCAGAGCGAGATGTTGGCGCGCTCGGGAAAGACCGGATGGTTTTCGAGCAGCGGCCCGAGGCGGGCGAGGTCATAGGTGTTCACGTCATCGACCCAGAAGATCGCGTGCGGGTTGCCGACATTAACCGCTGACGGCGAGTGCAGGATCGGCGCGTCGATGGGGCCGATCTGCAATTCGATGTGGCGCGTGTCGCGGAATTCCTCGGCGAGCGGAATTTCCTGCCAGCCGAAGCGCGGCGCGCCCATGTCGACGGTGACCGTGTTCGGCGCGTCCTCGATCTTGCAAGACGAGAGCCCGGCCTTGGTTTCGAAATTCACCACGTCCTTGCCGGTCTCGGCCGCGACGATCTGCGCGATGCAGCGCATGCCGTTGCCGCAGGCGCCCGATTCCGAGCCGTCGTTATTGTAGATACGGACATAGGCGTCGGTGCCCGGCGTCTTCGCAGGATAGAGCGCCATGATCTGGTCGTAGGGCAGCGCGTCGGGCCGTGCGAGCGCGCGCGCTTCCTCGGGCGTCACGGCCACGGGGTCCCGGCGCAGGTCGAGCACCAGAATCTCGTTGCCGAGACCGTTCATCTTGACGAAAGGGCGATTGGTCAGCGCGCTCATGGCCGGACTTATATGGCGAAGGGGCGGGGCTTTGCGAGTCGCCCGCCAGCCTGCCGCTTAGCTTGCCGGAAGAGCAGGTAACGGGCCGTTACACTTCCCAGACCTGGCCCGGTTTGAGCCGGCCGAAGCGGGAGGCGGGGATGTTGGCCGCTTTCAGCGCCTCGTCGAGCGCCTGCGGCGGCGCGTCGATGGCCTCGTCCGCCATATGGAAGGTGCCGAAGTGGTGCGCGAGCGCGAACTCGGCGCCGCAATCCTGAAACGCCTGCACGGCCTCTTCGGGGTTCATGTGGTTCTCGTTCATGAACCAGCGCGGCTCGTAGGCGCCGATCGGCAGCAGCGCGAGCTTGAACGGACCGAATTGCTCGCGCGCAGAGCGGAAATAGAAACCGTTGCCGTAGCCCGAGTCGCCGACATGATAGATGCGGCCCGCCGGCGTCTCGATCACGAAGGAGGCCCAGAGCGCCTTGTTGCGGTCGGTCATGCCGCGCGCCGTCCAGTGGCGCATGGGCGCGAGCGTCACCTTGACGCTCGGCGACAGCACGATCTCGCTGCCCCAGTCATGCGTCTCGACCGCAATCGAAGAGTCGGCGTCGAGCATGGCGGAGTCGTTGCCGAGCGGCGTAATCACGCGCGGCTTGTGCGGGGTGGCGAGGGCCGCGAGCGTCGCCGTGTCGAGATGGTCGTAATGGCCGTGCGAGACCAGCACGGTGTCGATCGGCGGCAGCGCGTCGAAGGCGATACCGGGATCGTTGACGCGCTTCGGGCCGATGAACACGAATGGCGAGGCGCGCTCGGACCAGACCGGGTCGAGCAGGATGTTATGGCCGCCCGCTTGAATGAGAAACGAGGCATGGCCGACCATGCTCACGCGCAGGTTCTTTCCATCGACGCGGCGCGGCGGCTTGTCGGCGAACGGGCTCGGCGCCCAGGCCGGCCACTCGGCGCGCTGGCGCGTCAGCTCCCAGCGCCAGTAGTCGAACGGCCCGCGCGCCGATTTGTGGTTCGGGTCGAAGAAGCGCAGCCCGTTGAAATGGTCGGACACCGCGCCCTCATAGAACGGCGCGCGCTCCGCGCGCACATAGGCGCCACCGCCGAGCACGAGGCCGGCAGCGGGCATGACGGTCAGCAGGCGGCGGCGCGTGAGCTTCATGGCGGCGCTTATTTAGGTGATCCGCAGATATGTTCCACCTGCTTTGTGACCCTATGAGGACACGAAAACGCGAGGAAAGGGCCATTTACCAAGCCGTTCTTGACTCATCGGGCAACCGGGCCTAGTTCCTTCGCCATCAATCGACCGGCGAGATTTCCTCGCGGCCGACCGGGCCCGGTTCCGCAGAACCCTTGATGAGCCCGGAGGTCACCGCCCGACAGCGCGTTGCGCCCTCGGGCGCGTTTGGCGTTGAGAACGCCTCATCCTGAGGAGCCCGGCGCAGCCGGGCGTCTCGAAGGATGAGGCGAAACGAGGAAGGTGAACGACCTCGTCCTTCGAGACGCCGCGCTCCGCGCGGCTCCTCAGGACGAGGTCGAAAGAGGCGCGATGTTCGATAACCTGACGAACCGGCTTGGCGAGATCCTCGATCGCCTGACGAAGCGCGGCGCGCTTTCGGAAGGCGACGTGGCCGAAGCGCTGCGCGAAGTGCGCCGGGCGCTGCTCGAAGCCGACGTTGCGCTCGAAGTGGTGCGCGGCTTCGTGGATCGCGTGCGCGAGCGCGCCGTTGGCATCGAAGTCATCCGTTCCGTCACGCCGGGCCAGATGGTCGTCAAGATCGTGCATGACGAACTCATCGCCGTGCTGGGTTCGGACGCGAAGCCCATCGACCTTGCCGCCGCGATCCCGGTGCCGATCCTGATGGTCGGCCTGCAGGGCTCGGGCAAGACGACGACGACCGCGAAGATCGCGAAGCGCCTCACCGAGCGCATGAAGCAGAAAGTGCTGATGGCCTCGCTCGACACGCGCCGTCCGGCGGCGATGGAGCAGTTGGCTGTGCTCGGCCAGCAGATCGGCGTCGAGACCTTGCCGATTGTTGCGGGGCAGAGCGCGGTCGAGATCGCTGGCCGCGCGATGCAGGCCGCGCGCCTCGGTGGTTTCGACGTGGTCATGCTCGATAGCGCGGGCCGCGTCACGGTCGATGAAGAGTTGATGGCGGAAGCGGCGGAAGTCGCGCGGGTCGCCAAGCCACATGAAGTGCTGCTCGTCGCCGACGCGCTCACGGGTCAGGACGCGGTCGCAACGGCGCGCGCCTTCGACGCAAAGCTCCCGCTCACCGGCATCGTGCTGACGCGCGTCGATGGCGACGGACGCGGCGGTGCCGCGCTCTCTATGCGCGCGGTCACCGGCAAGCCGATCAAGCTGATCGGCGTCGGCGAAAAACTCGACGCGCTTGAAGACTTCGATCCCGCGCGGATCGCGGGCCGCATTCTCGGCATGGGCGACATCGTCTCGCTCGTCGAGAAGGCGGCGGAGACGATCGACGCCGAGAAGGCGCGCGCCACCGCGGAGAAGATGCGCAAGGGCGCGTTCGATTTGTCGGACCTGCGCGAGCAGCTCACGCAGATGGAAAAGATGGGCGGGCTTGGCGGGCTCATGGGCATGATGCCGGGCGTCGCCAAGATGAAGAACCAGATGGCGGCGGCCAATCTCGATGAGAGCCTCCTGAAGCGTCAGAAGGCGATCATCGACTCGATGACTCCCGACGAGCGCCGAAAGCCTGATGTGCTGAAGGCCTCGCGCAAGAAGCGCATCGCGGCGGGCTCGGGCACCAAGGTCGAAGAGATCAACCGGCTCCTGAAAATGCACCGGCAAATGGCCGATGTGATGAAGGCCATGGGCTCGGGCAAGCGCGGCATGATGGGCGGCCTTGGTCAGATGCTCGGCATGGGCGGCGGCGCGCCGAGCCCGGAAATGCTGAAGCAGATTGCCGACAAGATGCCGGGCGGCCTGCCTGGAGGCGGGCTCCCGCCAAATATTCCCGGCCTTCCCGGCGGATTGCCGGGACTGGGCGGAAAGCTTCCCGGCCTTGGCGGATTGCCGGGGCTCGGCACACCGAAGAAGAAATGAAGTTCAACCGATCCAACGATCCACGAAAGGAAGACTAAATGCCAATCACCATCCGACTGTCCCGCACGGGTACCAAGAAGCGCCCGCAATATCGCGTCGTCGTCGCCGACTCGCGCTATCCGCGCGACGGCCGCTTCATCGAGAAACTCGGCACCTACAATCCGATGCTGCCGAAGGACTCCAAGGAGCGTGTGCAGATCGACCTCGAGCGCGTGAAGCACTGGCTGTCGAAGGGCGCGCAGCCGTCCGACCGTGTGCTGCGCTTCCTCGATGCAGCCGGCATCCGCAAGCGCGACGCGCGCAGCAATCCCGAGCGCGCCGTCCCGCGCAAGGAGCGCAAGGCGCAGGCCGAAGCGGCCGCCGCTGCACCGAAGCCCGCTCCCAAGGCGGCCGCTCCCGCACCCGCTGCCGAGCCTGCCGCGAGCTAACCGCGCGTGAGCTTGAGGCGGATCCGCGTCGCGAAGATCGGAGCCGCGCACGGGTTGCGCGGGGAGGTCCGGTTGTTCGTCGATGCGGACGATCCGCTGGCTGTGAAAAAGCTCGGGCCGTTCGAGGACGCGGCGGGCAAGCGGCAGTTCCGGATCGCCGCTTTGCGCGAGGCGAAGGATCATCTGCTCGTGCGCTTCGAGGGTGTGAGTGACCGCAACGAGGCGGAGCGTCTGACCAATCTCGAACTCTTCGTGCCGCGCGAGCGATTGCCCGACACCGAAGACGCGAGCACGTTCTATCAGGCCGATCTGGTCGGCCTGCGCGCGGAGTCCGCGCAGGGCGAGTTGCTGGGTGAAGTGATCGGCGTGCCGAATTACGGCGCGGGCGATCTGCTGGAAGTGAAGCCCGCCAGCGGAGCGACCTTCCTTGTGCCGTTCGCCGATCCGTTCGTGCCGGAAGTCGATCTCGCTTCGGGGAAGGTCGTGATCGAGTTGCCGGACGACTTCCTCGACACGGTGAAGCGTGACTCATGAGCTGGCGCGCGACCGTCCTCACACTCTTTCCCGAACTCTTTCCGGGGCCGCTCGGGGCGAGTCTGGCGGGCAAGGCGCTCGCCGCCGGCACTTGGTCCTGCGAGGCCGTGGACATCCGCGACTTCGGCGAGGGCAAGCATCGCTCGGTCGACGACACGCCGGCGGGCGGGGGCCCTGGCATGGTGATGCGGGCGGATGTACTGGCGCGCGCCATCGATTCGGTTTCGCAACGAGACGATTCGCGTCCGAAACTTCTTTTATCCCCGCGCGGAAAACCGCTCGATCAGGCGCGCGTCCGCGCGCTGGCGGCGGGACCGGGCGTTATTCTGCTCGCCGCCCGCTTCGAGGGCGTGGACGAGCGGGTGATCGAGGCGCGCGGGCTCGAGGAGGTCTCGATCGGCGACTATGTGCTGTCGGGGGGCGAGATCGCGGCCTATGCCCTGATCGATGCCTGCGTGCGGCTCCTGCCCGGGGTCATGGGCAGTCAGGCCTCGGGGGCGGAAGAGAGTTTCGAGGCGGGGCTTCTTGAGTATCCGCAATTCACCCGCCCGCAGGACTTCGAGGGCCGGGGCATCCCGGAAATCCTCGTCTCCGGGGACCACGCGAAGGTTAAGGCCTGGCGGCGGACCGAGGCCGAACGTCTCACCCGGGAGCGGCGGCCCGATCTGTGGGCCCGGCGCAAAGGGGGGCCGCTCGAAAACGAATGACAGCCGCCCCGATTTGCCCTATAGGCACCGCCGATCCCATACGGATAGAGAGCCAAGACGCCCGGCCGGGGCGCGAGAGGTTGCCATGAACATCATCCAGACCATCGAGCGCGAGGAACTTGCCCGCGTCACCGAAGGCAAGCAGATCCCCGACTTCGCGCCGGGCGATACGCTCAAGGTCAACGTGAAGGTCGTCGAAGGCGAGCGCACGCGCGTGCAGGCCTATGAAGGCGTCTGCATTGCCCGTTCGGGCGCGGGCCTGCATGAGAGCTTCACGGTGCGCAAGATTTCCTACGGCGAAGGCGTCGAGCGCGTGTTCCCGCTCTACTCGCCGATGCTCGACTCGATCGAAGTCGTGCGCCGCGGCAAGGTGCGCCGCGCCAAGCTCTATTACCTGCGCGGCCTGCGCGGGAAGAAGGCGCGCATCACCGAGCGGCAGGACGCGATCGGCGGCGAGGCCGAGGCGGAAGCCAAGAACTGAGTTCTTCGCTCAGCGAAGTTTCAAAGGCCGGCGCGAGCCGGCCTTTCTGATTTTCAGGTGCTCGGTTTTTCGCTTCGCCGGCGATGGCGCAGGAAGAAATACCAGCAAAGCCACAGCGATCCCGGCAGCGCGATGAACACGAGGATCGGGGGCAGCGGGTTGTCGAGCGAACTGGCCGAACCCGCGTAGCTCGCAATCGCTGCGAACGGCACGGTGCCGATGGAAAAGCCAGCGAGGAAGCGCGCGAAGCGCATGCGGGTCGCGCCGGCGAGGCAGCAGCTCACCTCGGGCAGGATTGGCACGGCGCGGCAGACAAGCAGCACGAACAGGCCGTGCTCAGCGAAGACCGCGCGAATCTCGGCGAGCTTCGTCTCGTCGCGATAGACGCGGGAGAGCAGCGTGGTGCCATAGCGGCGGCTCAGCGCGTAGCCCGTGATGCCCGCGCTCAACATGCCAGTTATGGCTGCGGCGGCACCCAGCGGCGCGCCGAGAAAGTAGCCGGCAAGGATCGAAATGGTGAGCGTCGGTACCGCGACGAACAAGTCCGTGAACAACAACGCGATCACGAGGCCGGCGACATAGGCCGGCGCGATGTCGTGCGCGCTCGCGAGCCATGATCGGATTTCTTCGAGCGTGAGCGTTCCGCTCAGCCGCAGGATCACAAAGGTGGAAGCGAAGATCGCCGCGAGCGCGAAACCGATCCTGAGAAGCTCACGCATGGCGTCCCTCAGCCGCCTTTGAGGATGGCTCGGGGGATCGCCGGAGAAATCCGCGCCAGACGCGGAATCCAGCGCGCTTTGCCGACAAAAATCTCCGCACGCCCGTGCGCTACTCCCTCGACGATCTCCGCCGCCGCCTGCGCGGCGGAGATTTTTCCCTCGCCGCGGCCCGCGGTCATCGGGGTGTCGACGACGGGCAGGAACGCCTCGATTACGGCCGTGCCCGTGCCTGCGAGCTGGTAGCGCAGGCTCTGCGAGAGCGAATGGAGCGCGGCCTTGGTCGCGCAATACACGGCGGAACTTGTCTTTGGATAGAAGGCGAGGCCCGACGAGATGTTGACGATCGCCGTCCGACGTTCACTTTGCTGAAATAGGCCGAGCGCGAGATAGCTGAGCCATGCCGGCGCGAGGAAATTGACGGCGGTCTCGTGCGCGATTCCGTCGAAGTCGAAATCGTCGTCGAGGAAGCGCGGCGTGAGCTGGATTGCCGCGTTGTTGATGAGAACGGAAAGGCCGGGGTGGTCCGCGGCGACACCCTCCCAGGCGCGTTCGACCGATGGCCGGTCGGCGAGCTCGCAGGCGTAAATCGAGATGCCGGGCAGCTCGTCCTGCAGCCGAGCCAGCTTCTCCGCCGAGCGCGCGAAGACGGCCAGTTGGTGGCCCCGGCCGTGCAATTGGCGGGCGAGCTCAAGGCCAACGCCGCTCGTGCCGCCGGTTATGAGGATGGACTGCGGATCGGATAGCATCGTTGCACCTCGTTCTTCGAGGTGCGTACCGTCGCGCTGTTGCGGCGCCACCGCATTAACCCGGGTTTATCGAAAGGGATTTGCCGTGCCCGCCGACCGTCTCGATTTCAGTGCGCTCGAAGCGTTGCTCCTCAGGCACGAGCGTCTGCGGTCCCATGTGCGGGAGCGAACGCTGCGCGCGGGCGAGCATGTCATCCGGCAGGGCGAGGCGTGCTCAGACATCTTCGTGCTGCGCGCGGGGCTCGTGAAAATTTACTACGTCACCCGCGAAGGCAAGGAGTGGGTGAAGAGTTTCATCATGGACCGCGGCGTGTTCGGCTCACGCAGCGCGCAGATGGCAGGCGAGGGAAGCGCGTTCGCAGTCGTCTGCGTTGAAGACACGAGCCTCGCCGCAATTCCCTATTCCGTCTTCCTCGAAGCCTCGCTTCAGGACGCTCGCCTGATGGAGACGGTGTTCCGCTTCAACGAATGGCTCGGTCTGAAGAAGGAGCGGCGCGAATACGATCTCCTGTGCCGCTCCGCCGAGGAACGCTACCGCACGTTTGTCGTGCGGGAGGCGGAACTGGCCGGGCGGCTCACGCAAGTCGATATCGCCCGTTATCTCGGCATCACGCCGATTGCGCTCAGCCGTATCAAGCGCCGTATCGCCGAACGCGGGGCCGCTGGACGACCGATGACGGCGGCGGAGACGTAACGCGCCGATTGCGGTGCCCACCTGCCGGGTCTATATAATCCGTATGGTTTTGCATCGGCAGCCGGTTGAATTTGTGACCCGCGCGGACGCATCCCGTCCGCTGCGCCGCGTCGTGCTCGCCGATCACGCGCGGCTGCCTTGGCGCTTCTTCGGGCGGCTGACGGCGGCGATCCAGGCCGGCCTTTGAGCACGCGACTCCGCGCGAGACGCGCGAACGAACGCTTGCATCAATCTGCCAACTTCCGAGCACAACCATGAAACCGCGCACGCTCTACGACAAAATCTGGGACGACCATCTCGTTGACGAACAGCCCGACGGGACGTGCCTCCTCTATATCGACCGCCATCTCGTGCATGAGGTGACGAGCCCGCAGGCCTTCGAAGGCCTGCGCATGGCGAAGCGTCGCGTGCATGCGCCGGAGAAGACGCTCGCCGTCGTCGACCACAATGTGCCAACGTCCGACCGCTCGCTGCCCAATCCCGATCCGGAATCCGCCACGCAGATCGAGGCGCTCGCCGAGAACGCGCGCGCGTTCGGCATCGAGTACTACAACGAACACGACAAGCGTCAGGGCATCGTGCATGTGATCGGCCCGGAGCAGGGCTTCACGCTGCCCGGCACCACGATCGTATGCGGCGACAGCCACACCTCGACGCACGGCGCCTTCGGCGCGCTCGCACATGGCATTGGCACTTCGGAGGTCGAGCATGTGCTCGCCACGCAGACGCTGATCCAGTCGAAGGCCAAGAACATGCGCGTCACCGTCGACGGCAAGCTGCCCGAAGGCGTCGGCGCGAAGGACATCATCCTCGCCATTATCGGCGAGATCGGCACCGCGGGCGGCACCGGCCACGTGATCGAGTATGCGGGCGAAGCGATGCGTGCGCTCTCGATGGAAGGCCGCATGACCGTCTGCAACATGTCGATCGAGGGCGGCGCGCGTGCCGGCATGGTCGCGCCGGACGAGAAGACCTACGCGTATCTCAAGGGTCGTCCGAAATCGCCGAAGGGTGCGGCCTGGGACGAGGCCATGCGCTACTGGGAAACGCTGCATTCCGATGATGGCGCGAATTTCGACGCCGAGGTGAAGCTCGACGGCGCGAAGCTGCCGCCGATCGTGAGCTGGGGCACGAGCCCCGAGCAGGTGACGTCCATCACCGGCCGCGTGCCGGTGCCGTCGGAGATCGCGCTCGAGAACAAGCGCGTCGCCGCCGAACGCTCGCTGGAATATATGGGCCTCAAGGGCGGCGAGAAGATCACGGATATCACGCTCGACCGCGTCTTCATCGGATCCTGCACCAACGGCCGCATCGAGGACCTGCGCCAGGTCGCGAAGATCGTTGCGGGCCGCAAGGTGCATGAGCGCGTGAATGCGATGATCGTGCCGGGCTCGGGTCTTGTGAAGGAACAGGCGGAAGCAGAAGGTCTCGACAAGATCTTCAAGGCCGCGGGCTTCGACTGGCGCGAGCCGGGCTGCTCCATGTGCCTCGCGATGAACCCGGACAAGCTCGCGCCGGGCGAGCGCTGCGCCTCCACCTCGAACCGCAATTTCGAGGGACGGCAGGGCTACAAGGGCCGCACGCATCTCGTGTCGCCGTCGATGGCGGCGGCGGCGGCGATCGCCGGGCACTTCGTCGACATCCGCGAGTGGCCGACACACTGAATTCGCCAAACGGAAATGAAAGCGGGCGCGCTCTGATCAAGCGCGCCCGTTACCGTTTGGACTCGAGTGTTGGCGATGACCCTATCTTACCAGCAACGATAGACGTGGCGATAGAGCCTCGGGCTCCAGACATAACCGCAACGCCGCGGCGCGAAGGCGTACGGGGCGAAATGGAAACCCCGATTCCAGTGGCCGTGGCGATGGTGGTGATGCCGGTGGCCGTGATGGCGGTGACGGTGTTGCACCTGGACAACATCTGAAACGTTTTGTGCGTTCAGATTGATCGAGGCCGCGGCACCGGCCATCGACGCACTGGCGGACGCCGGGATGAGCGCCGCTGCGCCGAAAATCGCCGCACCCGCGGCAAGCGATAAGAGAAGCCGTTTGATCATTGCTTGTCCTCCTCGTTTCGATAACGCGGGTTCTCGCCCCGTGTTCCTGCACGGGCATGTTCGGCGGCCGGGACTGAACGCGGCCTGATGGCCGCATTCATCGACCATTCACTTCTGTGGCGGCGGAGGGGCGAAACTGCTTTCGCAGCATGGCGGCGCGCACTAGCATTCGGGTCGTGATCGAAGCGGGCAGGGATCGTGGCGAAGATTCTCGGGGGGAACTTCATCGTTCCGATACCGCGAGCGCTTCCGATGGCGTCGAAATTTGGGCACGGCGTGTCGGCCGAGTCCTCGGCTGGTCCGCTGCGGCGCTCATGTTGATTTATCTGTTGCGGACCTACGCTTCATGACCGACTGGACTTCCACCAAGGCGCCGTCGCTCGACGAATTCGAGATTATTGCGGCGGCGGCTTATGGCGATCTGCCCGAACGCTTTCGCAAGCTGTGCGAGGGCGTGGTTCTGCACGTCGTTGATTTTCCCGAACGCGACGTGCTCGACGAGATGGAGCTTGAAGGCCCGTTCGACATTCTCGGCCTGTTCACCGGCGTCGGCATGGCAATCGACGAAGCCGTGCCCGAGACCGGACGGCTGCCGAATTCGGTCTTCCTCTACCGCCGGCCGATCCTCGACTACTGGGCCGAACATGACGAGGCGCTCGGCGCCATCATCACCCACGTCCTGGTGCATGAAATAGGCCACCATTTCGGCCTGTCCGACGCGGACATGGAGGCGATCGAGGCCGCCGCCGAGGAGGCGCGCGGTTAGAGTCGCCTCCGGCCCCGTCGCCGGTCGCTGCGCTCGCACGCGGGCGCGTGATACTTTCCCGCCGCGCGCCTGATTCCCCAAACGCGGCGCGCATCAGGGGGAACACCATGTCGCTGACCATTCTTGCCTGGCTCGCGGTTGGTGCGTACGCGCTGCATATGCTGGAGGAGCACATCCTCGGCTGGTTCGCCTGGGCGCGAAAGACAATGAACCTCAACATGGAGTGGGACACCTACATCACGGTGGAGGTCGTCCTGCTCGTGCTCGGTGCGGTGGCGGCGATGCTGGCCTCGGCCGTGCCGGTGCTGGCGCTTGGCTTCGCGGCCATGCTCGTCATCAACGTCACCTTCTTCCATCTGCTGCCGATGTCGATGTCGGGCGGGCGCTTTTCGCCGGGCGCGATCTCGGGCGTGCTGCTGTTCTATCCGATCGGCTGGCTCGCCCTCACCGGCGGCAGCGCGAACACCAACACCATCATCTGGGCGGTGATGATCGGCGCCGCGGCGATCCTGTGGCCGATGCTGCTTCTGCGCCTCAAGCGCGAGCCCTATTTCCGCGTAGCCGGCACCGAGCCGGCCGCGCGCAAACCGGCCAAGCGGCGCAAATAAGCCGGCCGCATCACTCACCGGCTTGAAAGGCCCCGTCCCGCGAGCAATCGCGGGGCCGGGCGCCGGTTTGACTCATCGCCGTCCCCCGCTAGAAGAGTGCCCGACCGAGTAAAGCCCCGAGTTTTCGCATGGAAAAATTCACCACCCTGACCGGCGTCGCCGCGCCCCTGAAACTGATCAATGTCGATACCGACATGATCATCCCGAAGCAGTATCTGAAGACGATCAAGCGCACCGGGCTCGGCACTGGGCTCTTTTCAGAGATGCGCTACAAGGACGACGGCAGCGAGAACCCGGACTTCGTCCTGAACAAACCCGCTTACAAGAACGCGAAAGTTCTGGTCGCGGGCGACAATTTCGGCTGCGGCTCTTCGCGCGAGCACGCGCCGTGGGCGCTCCTCGACTTCGGTATCCGTTGCGTGATCTCGACCTCGTTCGCGGACATTTTCTATAACAACTGCTTCAAGAACGGCATCCTGCCGATCAAGGTTTCACCTGAGGACCTTGAGAAGCTCTTTGACGACGCCGAGCGCGGCGCGAACGCGACGCTCACGATCGATCTCGCGGCGCAGGAAATCCGCGGCCCGGACGGCGGCACGATCCAATTCGACATCGACCCGCACCGCAAGCATTGCCTGCTGAACGGGCTCGACGACATCGGTCTCACCAAGGAAAAAGACGACAAGATCGTCGCTTTCGAAAAGAAGGCCGCCGGCGCGCGGCCGTGGCTGTAAATCACATGGCAAGTTTCAATCTGCTGCTGCTGCCGGGCGACGGCATCGGCCCCGAAGTCATGGCGCAGGCGAAGACCATCATCGCGTGGCTGGAAAAGAACGGCGTCGCGAAATTCAACATCGAGGAAGACCTCGTCGGCGGCGCGGCCTACGAGTCGCACGGCAAATCGATCTCCGAGGGCGCGATGGACAAGGCGCTCGCGGCGGACGCCGTGCTGTTCGGCGCGGTCGGCGGGCCGAAGTGGGACAAGGTGGCGTACGACGTGCGGCCCGAAGCAGGGCTCTTGCGGCTGCGGAAGGACCTCGCGCTGTTCGCGAACCTGCGTCCCGCGATCTGCTATCCGGCGCTCGCCGACGCTTCGAGCCTGAAGCGCGAGCTGGTCGATGGGCTCGACATCATGATCATCCGCGAGCTCACCGGCGGCGTTTATTTCGGCGAGCCCAAGACCATCACCGATCTCGGCAACGGGCAGAAGCGCGCCGTCGACACGCAGGTGTACGACACCTACGAGATCGAGCGCATCGCGCGCGTGGCCTTCGACCTCGCCAGGAAGCGGCGCAATAAGGTCACGTCGATGGAAAAGCGCAACGTGATGAAATCGGGCGTGCTGTGGAACGAAGTCGTGACGCAGGTGCATCAGCGCGAGTTCAGCGACGTGCAGCTCGAGCATGTGCTGGCTGACGCCGGCGGCATGCAGCTCGTGCGCAATCCGAAGCAGTTCGATGTGATCGTCACCGACAACCTGTTCGGCGACATGCTGTCGGACGTGGCGGCGATGCTGACCGGCTCTCTCGGCATGTTGCCGTCGGCCTCGCTCGGCGAAGTGGATCCGAAGACCAAGAAGCGCCGCGCGCTTTATGAGCCCGTGCATGGCTCCGCGCCCGACATTGCCGGCAAGGGTCTTGCGAATCCCATCGCCATGATCGGCTCGCTTGGCATGGCGCTGCGCTACAGCTTCGGGCTCATCCAGGCCGCCGACATGATCGAGCAGGCGATCGCCAATGTCCTGGCGAAAGGCCTGCGCACGGCCGACATCGGCGGCGGCGCGAAGGCCGCGGGCACCGCGGAGATGGGCGAGGCGATCGTCGCGGAGCTTGATGCAATCGCGGCGAAGGCTTGAGCAGGTTGATCGCTCTGAGTCCTGGCGATTTTAGATTTGCCCGCGTGGCCGCTCGCTTCGCTCGCCACCTGAAACGAAAAATGGCCGGGTCAAACCCGGCCATTTCTGTATTCGGTTGCCTCGATCAGAAGCCCGGCGCTTCGAATATCCGGAGCAACGGACCGCGCGAGCTTTCCCACGAGCCGGTGCCGGCTGCGAAGGGCCCGAAGGTCGGGTACTGCGACTCGAGCGGGAAGGCGTAGCGGTGATAATGCATCGATCCCGGCTGCACCTTGGTGCCGGGGTTGAGATAGCTCTTCGGCTGGACGGTAATGCGCGTGCGGGAGCGATCCTGCTGCGCGTCGGCAGGGACGCTCGCGAGGAGCAAGGCGCTCGACGCGGTCGCGGCAATCAGGGCGAGAAACTGGCGGCGCATGACGTCCTCGTTTCTGGAAATGCCCGCGAAGTCTAATCGCAAATGCCCGGCGCGGAAAGCGTCGGGTGCGACCGAATCGGACACTCCATTGCCAATAACAGCTTGCGTCCGTTAGCGTTCCATTACCGCGCAACCCCCGGAAAATGGTCCAGCCGTGTCTCTCCAGCCACACGCCGTGCCGCGATTGCTTCAGTTGCCTGTGATGCTTCTGAAGTTGACCCGCGCGACGTTTGTCCTCCTCATATTGGCCACGCCCGTTCGTGCCGCTGACCCGGAGGCGGGCGAAAAGGTATTCAGGCGCTGCCTCGCCTGTCACATGGTCGGCCAAGACGCGAAGCCGCGCGTGGGGCCGGTGCTGAACGGCCTCATCGGCCGCAAGGCCGGTACGTATGAAGGTTTCAAATATACAAATGCGAACAAGAATTCAGGCCTCGTCTGGGACGAGGCGACGCTCGCGGACTATCTGCGCAATCCGCGTGCGAAGATTCCCGGCACGAGCATGGCCTTTCCGGGCATCAAGAAGGACGAGGAGATCGCGGACCTGATCGCGTATCTCAAGCAGTTTGGTCCGGACGGCAAGCCGAGGTCGTGAGCGTTAGCGCGCCGACAGCCGCCCGCGCAGGTCCGGGCCGCGCTTGGCATGAATCCAGTTGGTGTTGAGACGCGGCGTGGCGCTGACGAACGAGCTCTTCCCGCCGCAATAATTGCGCATGAGCTCGATGCGCGCGAAAAACTCCGCGAGGCGTTCGTCGCCGCCCGCGCTCATCAACGCGGTGCGATTGATCACGCAGGCGAACTCGCCGAGATCGACCATCTCAGGGCCCTCATTGCACCACCAGGCGACAAGGCCGAAGCGCGGGTCGTTCCAGCCTCCGGCGACGGCGATGCAGTTGCGCCATCCGTGGCTTCCTTCGACGCGCATGTTCACGATCGGAAGCGCACCGAATTTCGTATTGAGCTTGCCGCTACTGTCCTGAATTTCAGCATTGATGTTCGACTCGGCGGCGAGCGCGGCCGCGGCTTCGAGCGAGTCGGGCTCGGCCATGCCCTCGAGGCCGGGCCGGTAGAGCGACATGCGCACATAAGCGCCGGGCGCTTCGGGGCCGCCGAAGGTCAGCATGTCCTTGCGGCCGCCGCCGCTGCGGTGACGGCGGACACTGTATTGCAGTTCGAGCCCGGCGAGCTCCGGCGCTTCGAGCGCAAAGGAGCCGTGCGGGCGCGCGATCTCGATCCATTCGGGGCGCTTGTCGGGTGTCGGCGAAACCGAGGAAATCGCGGGCGTCGGCGCGAGCAGCTCCTTGACCAGAATGCCCGACATGACGACGACGGCGAGATAGGCGAGCTGGGTCGAGCCCGACATGTCGCGGCGCGCGGGGACATGGTCGCGGCACGAGGCCATGCGGTCGCGCAACGCGAATGCGTGTCGCTGCGCCTCGAAGAAAGTCGCGCGCGCGAGATGAAAGAGATCAAGGATATTGATGGCCGGCACGCCTGCCCCCTCCATCCCATTATTGGAGCATGATCTTTTCCGAAAACCGGTTCCCCGCTTTTCGGGATCATGCTCCGGGATGGCGTTGCGATTTCGGCCTTTCTCGCGTAGAAGCCGCTGAAATCCAGTTTCCAATCAGGCAGTTGCCGGGCGAAATCCCGGCGGAGAGTCAACGATGAGTTACAAGGTGGCGGTGGTCGGCGCGACCGGCAATGTCGGGCGCGAGATGTTCGAAATCCTCGCCGAGCGCGGCTTTCCCGCGAGCGAGGTGGTGGCGCTCGCGTCGCGCCGTTCGATCGGCACCGAGGTCTCGTATGGTAACCGAACGCTGAAGGTGAAGGTGCTTGAGCATTTCGATTTCGCCGACACGGATATCTGCCTGATGTCGGCGGGCTCGTCGGTATCGAAGGAATGGTCGCCGAAGATCGCGGCCCAGGGCGCGGTCGTGATCGATAACTCGTCGTGCTGGCGCTATGACGCCGACGTGCCGCTGATTGTGCCGGAAGTGAACGCGGACGCGGTCGACGGTTTCAAGAAGAAGAATATCATCGCCAACCCGAACTGTTCGACGGCGCAGATGGTCGTGGCGCTGAAGCCGCTGCACGACGTGGCGACGATCAAGCGCGTGGTGGTCGCGACGTATCAGTCCGTTTCCGGTGCGGGCAAGGACGCGATGGACGAGCTGTTCGCACAGACACGCGCGATCTTCTCCGCCGAGGCGCCGGAGACCCAGAAGTTCACCAAGCGCATCGCCTTCAACGTCATTCCGCACATCGACGTCTTCATGGACGACGGTTTCACCAAGGAAGAGTGGAAGCTGTCGGCGGAGACCAAGAAGATCCTCGATCCGAAGATCGAGGTGGTCGCGACCTGCGTGCGCGTGCCGGTGTTCATCGGTCATTCGGAAGCGGTGCATCTCGAATTCGAAAAGCCGATCTCGGCCGATCAGGCGCGCGAAATCCTGCGCGAGGCGCCGGGCGTGCTCGTCGTCGACAAGCGCGAGAACGGCGGCTACATCACGCCGTATGAGGCGGTCGGCGAGGACGCGACCTATGTGTCACGCATCCGCGAGGACAAGACGGTGCCGAACGGCCTCGCGCTCTGGTGCGTCTCCGACAATCTGCGCAAGGGTGCGGCACTCAACGCCGTGCAGATCGCCGAGACCCTGATCAACCGCAAGCTGCTGACGCCGAAGCAGAAGGCGGCGTAACCACCGCCGCGCGGGTCAGCGCTTCTTTCCGTCCCGCACGCGCTCGTCCTTGCTGCCGACCTGCTGTTCGGTGGCAGCGCTCAGGCGTTGAAACACGCCGAGCCCGATGATCATGGCGATGGCCGTCAGGAGCAGGGCAGCGGGATAAATGAGCAGGGTGACGTTGTCGTGGCTGACGCGAAACACCGTCACCAGCGCTTCCAGAAAGACGGCGATCGAGATCGTGGAAATGAATTTCGTGAGGCTGCGGCGTGCCTCGCCCGGTGAGCGCATCTCGCGTTCACGCACCACTTCTTCTTCGACGAGATATTTTGCGACCTCGAAGACGGCGATGGCAATGACGATATAGCCGACGCCGCGCAGGAGTGTGGCGCCGAAGTCCTGCCAGTAAAACAACGCATAAATCGTCTGGCCGACGCCGTAGGCCGACATGATGAGCGCGAACAGCCCCAGCACGACCGCGATAATGGAAAACACGAGCCGCGAGCCGGCTTCGAATGTGCGTATGGGATCCATGGAGGCCTCGCGGGAACCGTTCGACGGGCACGCGGTGACGACAACCGCGGCGGCCCGAAAAAGTTCCCGGAGGACTCAGCGCACGCTTTGACCGTCGAGCGTGCGGAATTGCCCGGTTTCCTTGTCGAGCACGGACAACTGGCCGGTCGCGACGCCGAAATAAGCGCCATGCAGCTTCAGCTTCCCGCGCTCGACCAGGATGCTCACGCAGGGAAAGGTCAGGAGATTCTTGATCGTGTGCTTGATCGCCGCCTGTTCAAGCCGGCGCAGGAAGCTGTCGTCGGATTCGCCCGTGCGGGGCGGTCCGGCTTCGCGCGCGGCGGGCTCGATCAGCGCCATCCAGTTGCCGATGAAGTCGCCGGGCGACAGCGGCTGGCCCTGCTCGGCATAGGCCTTGATGCCGCCGCAGCGGGCATGGCCCAGCACCACGATGTTCTTCACGCGCAGCGCCTGCACCGCGAATTCGAGCGCGGCCGAGACCGCGCGCTGTGCGCCATCGGGCGTGTAGGGCGGCACGAGATTGGCGACGTTGCGGGTCACGAACAATTCGCCCGGCGAGGCGTCGAAGATGACTTCCGGCGACACGCGGCTGTCGCAGCAGCCGATGATCATGGTCTCGGGCTTCTGCCCTTCCTCGGCCAGTTCGCGGAAGCGGCTCTGCTCCGTCGGCAAGCGCCCCGCGCGAAAGGCCGTGTAGCCGTCGATCAGCCGCTGCGGAAATTCCATGATCGCTACTCCTTGCGGGTGCGATGGAGCGCAAAGAGCCCGCCGCGGTCAAGCCGTGCCGGGCGCTACGCTTGGCAAGATTGCCGCGGGACGGCTAGGGTTGCGGCCCTCGGATGGAGGCCGGATGAGCAGCAGCGCGGGCAATTTCTTCGAGGATTTTCACGTCGGACAGGTCATCCGCCATGCGACCCCGCGCACGGTCACGTCGGGCGACATGGCGCTTTACGGCGCGCTCTACGGTTCGCGTTTTGCGGTCCAGTCTTCGGAAGCCTTCGCCCGTGCGATCGGCTACCGCCATGCGCCGGCCGACGATCTTCTGATTTTCAACATCGTATTCGGCAAGACGGTGCCAGACATCTCGCTGAACGCGGTCGCCAATCTCGGTTATGCGGCGGGCAGACTTCTTGCGCCGGTCTATGCGGGCGATACGCTGCATGCCGTCTCGGAAGTGATCGGCCTGCGTGAAAACTCGGACGGCAAGGCGGGCGTGGTCTATGTGCGCTCCACCGGCCTCAAGCAGGATGCGACCGAGGTCGTCGACTATGTGCGCTGGGTGATGGTGAAGAAGCGCGACGAGGCGAGTGCCGCGCCCGAAGCCCATGTGCCGAAGCTGCCGTCGTCGCTGCACGCCGATGCGCTCGGCGATGCCGTGCCGGTGATCGACGGGCGCAACTATGATGGCGTGCTGGCAGGCAGTGCGCAGCGCTTCGGTGACTACGAAGTCGGCGCCAGGATCGACCACGTTGACGGCGTCACGGTCGAAGAAGCCGAGCATCAGCTCGCGACGCGGCTGTACCAGAATCCCGCGCGCATTCACTTCAACCAGCACGCCGAGGCAAACAGCCGGTACGGACGCCGCCTGATTTATGGCGGGCACGTTATTTCAATCGCGCGTGCGCTGAGCTTCAACGGTCTCGCCAACGCGTTTCATTTCGCGGCGATCAATTCGGGCCGGCATGTCGCGCCGCTGTTTGGCGGCGACACGGTCTATGCCTGGAGTCATCTTCTCGACAAGCAGGCGATCTCCGGCCGCGACGATGTCGGTGCGTTACGGCTGCGCACGATCGCGACCAAGAATCGCCCGTGCGGGGATTTTCCGTGGAAGAATGGCGAGGACTACGACCCCGCTGTGATTCTCGATCTCGATTACTGGGCGGTCATTCCGCACTAGTTGGCGTCGCCGCCTTCGTATTGCCGGAAGAATTTCCAGATTTCCTCGGCTGCATCGAGGGCGTGACTGCGCTCGCTCAGAAGCCATGCGACGGCAGTGTCGCCGCGTCCCGGCTCGGCGGACGGCGGCAGGTGTCCGCCGCCCGGGATCGTGTAAAGCAGCACCTGCGCGCTGTTGCGGCAGACGGACCAGCGGCGCACGGCGACCGGCTGGGAGCGGTCGAGACTCGGACGGCTTGAGTCGGCGGACGCCATGCAGCCCGCGAGATCGGCGAACATCTGCGCCGTGTCGTTTGCCGACAGGATTCCCTGGCCTCCCATCGGCACGCCGAACCATGGAATGATCGTGTCGAACGTGCCGTGAATGAGGATCGCGGGCATGACGCCGCGCGGCCGGCACGTCCTGCGATACTGTTCGGGCGCGGTCGCGGCCATCATAGCAATCGCCGCGAAGAGTTCGGAATGCTCGCAGGCGAGCCGCGCCGTCATGAAGCCGCCCATGGAAAGACCGGCCAGATAAATCCGGTTCGGATCGGCGATGCCTTCGCGGATGAGCTGGCGCACGAGGGTGACGATGAAAGGCACGTCGTCGCCCGGCCGCACCACGTAGCCAAGCCGCATGATCGGCGGCCGCGCGTCGTCCCAGACGCGATTGATGCCTTCGGGATAGACGACGGCGAAGCGGTCGCGCCGCGCCACCCGGTTCATGCCGAAGTCGCTCTCGAACTCGGCGGCCGACTGCACCGCGCCATGCAGGCCGACAACCAGCGGCACCGGCGCGGATTTCAGGTTCGGCGGGAGATACAGCCGATAGGTCCGCTGCTCGCCGTTGATGACGATGCGCCGCACTTCCGTATTGGCCTGCGCGGAGCCCGGCAACGAGGTCAGCACCAGCATGGCGAGCGAAAGCGCGAAAAGCTGTAGGCGCCGAACTGCCATTCCGCTGCTGCCGGGGCCGATCAATCGCATCGACTGAAAATCCATGTTCGGCAATTCGCGTGACCGAGCTTCGGGACGATTTTTTGTCGCCGATTCGAGGCGCATTCTACGCGAGCGGGCAACGCCGCAACCGCCGTGGCATACCAGAGCGTCGGCGTACTGTGCAGCCGCTGCAAGTGAGCGGTTAACTCGACGCAGCTACGCTCTGAGCGCGCGTCCAAGTCGCAGCCCGCTACTCTAGAATCATTGCGATACAGCGGTGTTTCCGCTACTCAAAGGGCCCGCCTAGGATCGTCATGATCGAGCACAAGACACGAGTTGAGCGGCCTTTGTCGCCGCATTTGCAGATCT
>Ga0307505_10000312_pt1 | contig 56738 bp, 51 predicted proteins | sample 23_S_MG_FD_202183 | JGI IMG/M metagenome (GOLD analysis project Ga0307505, IMG submission 202183) | Soil microbial communities from Populus trichocarpa stands in riparian zone in the Pacific Northwest, United States - 23_S | ecosystem: Environmental > Terrestrial > Soil > Riparian zone > Trees...
CTCCAGTTGCGGCCGGAACTGGCCGAGCCCGTAGTAGATCAGGAATGTCTGGGCGAGCAGCGGCGTGCCGCGGAAGAAGTAGACATAGGCATAGGCGGGCCAGGCAAGCCATCGGTTCTTCGACATGCGCGCATAGGCGACCGGCGCAGAAAGAAGCGCGCCGAGAATGATCGACACTCCGACGAGCTTAACGGTCACCCACAAGCCCGAAACGTAGTTCGGCGCGTAGCGGGCAAAAATGTCAGGATCCCAGGCCCTGACGAGGAATATGAAGAGGCCGAGGCCCAATGCCAGCCAAAGCACCATCAGCGCGGTGCCGATCACCCGGTCGCGGGTCCATGTGCGCGCCGGCGGGGGCGGGCGCTCGATGGCCTTGATGGTACGCTGCGCTACATCTGTCATCGGGCCGGTTCCGTTCGCCCGGCCCATCGCTCAATGTAGCTGAAGGCAAAGGACGAGAGGATCGCCAGAACGAGATAGAGCAAGCAGGCGACTCCGAAGAACAGAAACGCTTCCTTTGTGACGCGGGCGGCGATGCCCGCCTGCCGGATTATGTCGGACAGGCCAATCACCGAGACCAGGGCGGTGTCCTTGACCAGTATCAGCCAGAGGTTCGACAGGCCGGGCAGGGCGATGCGGATCAGTTGCGGCAGGATGATCAGCCGCATGGTCTGCCAGTTGGACAAGCCTATGGCGTGGCCGCCCTCGTACTGGCCGCGCGGGATGGCGCGGAAGGCCGACAGGAACACCTCGCTGGCATAGGACGAGAAGACGACGCCGAGCGCCACCATGCCGGCCACGAACGCGTTGATCTCGATGCTGGTGCCGGGGCTGAGGAACTGGACCACGCGCTGTACGCCGAGCTGGACGCCGTAAAAGACAAGGAACAGCGTCAGGAGCTCTGGGAGGCCACGAAAGATGGTGGTGTAGATGTTGGCGGCAAGCCGGAGCGATCGCTCCTGCGACTGCTTGGCCAGCGCGATCAGGAAGCCGACCGCGAGCCCCAGCGGCAGGGTGGCAAGAGCCAGCGACACGGTGATGAACACGCCGGAGGCGATCTCGTCGCCCCAACCTTCGGAGCCGAAGCTCAACAGGTTCAGGTATTTGTCCATGCGCGGGCGTGTGGCCTGTCGGGATGGTGCGGAAAGTGGCGAGGGCGGACGAGCCGCCCCCGCACGGTCTCAAATGGCGTTGGCGTTAGCCGCCGTAGGCGTCGAACGAGAAGTACTTGTCGTTGATTTCCTTGTACTTTCCGTTGGCGCGAATCGCGTCGATGGCCGCATTGAAGCGCTCGCGCAGTTCGTCCTCGCCCTTGCGGATGGCGATGCCGGCGCCGAGGCCGTGGATCTCGTCGACCGGGGTGATCGTGCCGACAACCGCGCAGCATGCGCCTTCGTCGGTCGCCAGCCATTCCTCGATCACGGTGATGTCGTCGTTGGCGGCGTCGATACGTCCGTTGATCAGGTCGAGCTTGTACTCGTCAGCTGTCGGATAGAGACGGACGTCGCTGTCGGTGTAGGTCGCTTCCGAGTAGTTGGAATGGGTAGTCGAACCCTGCACGCCGATCGACTTGCCGGCGAGGTTCTCCTTGGCGACGCCGGCAATGTCGGTGTCCTTCGGCGCGACGATCGCCGGTGGAGTGTTGTAGTATTTGTTGGTGAAGTCGACCTGCTTCATCCGTTCCTCGGTGATCGACATCGAGGCGATGATGGCGTCGAAGCGGTTTGCCTGCAGCGCGGGAATGATGCCGTCCCAGTCCTGTGTGACGAACTCGCACTCGACCTGCATTTCTTCGCAAAGCGCGTTGGCGATGTCGATGTCGAAACCGACGAGCTGGCCGTCCGCCGTGAGATTGTTGAAGGGCGGGTAAGCACCTTCGGTGCCGATCCTCAGCTTTTCCTGAGCCTGCGCGGCGCCGACGGCCATCAGCAGGGCAGCGGCGGATACCGCCAATGAAACGCGTTTCGCAATACGCATATTGTTCCTCTCTGTTCTTGAATGCGCCAGGCCATGCGACCCGACGACAGGCGGGCCGCCCGTAGTGGCGGCGCCTTGGCGGTAATATTCCCATTGTTTTTCCGCAGATTGCAATCGTCAAAAGCGATCGCGCAGCGTCAGGCGAGGCCGGCCGACCGCTCGATGAAGTCCGCCAGGTCGGATACCGCGTCGATGTCGAACACCGGAACGTCGGCACCTTCGAGCACGTGATCGGTGGCGATCGCGATGACATTGGCCTCGGCTGGCAGCGGCGAACGGTCGCGCGCGGCAAGGCGGCGGGTCTCGATCTTGGGGTGGGGGCCGGTCTTGTAGCCTTCGACAAGCACCACGTCGCAGGGCGACAGGCGGACAAGAAGTTCGTCCAGCGGTGGCTCCTGATCACCGCGATTCTCGTGCATCAAGGCCCAGCGGTTCGCCGTCACCAGCATGACTTCGGTTGCGCCGGCCATGCGGTGGCGATGACTGTCGGTGCCTGGATGGTCGACATCGGCATCATGATGCGCCCGCTTGACGGTCGAGACGCGCCAGCCGCGCCGTGTCAGTTCGGTCACCAGGTGCTCGGTGAGCGTGGTCTTGCCCGAGTTCTTCCAGCCGGCAATGCCGATGACGCGCTGGGTCATGATTCAGCCTCGCAATATGCGCTCGGCCTCGGCGAGGTCGTCGGGCGTGTTGACGTTGAAGAAGGGATCATGCCCGCCGGCCGCGTTGAAGTCGACGACGGCGTTCGGGAGAGTGTCGACGAAATCGGCGACCTTGAGGGAACCACCCTCTTCCATATGCGCAGCTAGCCGGGGCAGAGTTTCGAGGGGCCACAGCCCGAAAGTCGGATGGCGACGACCATGCGTTGCGGCAAGCACGATCATGTCCGCTCGCGTCTGCGCCGAGCGGAGACGGGCGACGAGGTCGACGGGGAAGAACGGCGTGTCGACGGCGATCGTGGCGAGTGAGTCTGGCGGTAGGTCGAGCGTGGCCGCCCAGCGCAATCCGGCGAGGATGCCCGCGAGCGGCCCCAGGAAGTCCTCGTCGTCATCGGGGATGACGGGCAAGCCAAATCCGGCAAGGCGGCCCGCATCCCCATTTGCATTGACGGCGATGGGTGCCACCTGCGGCGCGAGCCGGTTTGCTACATGGAGCAGGAGAGGGCGGCCGCCAAGTTCAGTCAGCGCCTTGTCGTGCCCGCCCATGCGGCTGGCGCGCCCGCCCGCGAGGATGATGCCGGCCACGTTTTCCATCGCGGTCGCCTTACCCTTTGCCGACCTGTCGGGCGACGGCAATCACATATAGCGAGGCGACCACGGCGAGGACGGACGACACGAACATCACCCATAGCAACGGAGCGGCGCCGCTGGTCGGGCTCAGAACCGCGCCTGCGACAACGGACAGTGCCGCGCCGCCGCCGATCTGCAATGCGCCGCCGAGGCCCGAAGCGCTACCTGCAAGATGCGGGCGCACGCTGACGAGCCCGGCATTGGCATTGGGCAGCGTCATGCCGTTGCCGATGCCAACGAAGCCAACCGGCCCGAACAGCGCAAGTGCGCTTTGATGGCCGACGAGCAGGAGCAGGAGAGGGGCGGCCATGCCCACCGTCGCCACCAAATTGCCGGCGAGCATCATCCTGTTGATACCGACGATCTGCGAAAAGCGGCCGGACAGATAATTGCCGAGCATGTAGCCGATCGAGACCAGAGCGAAGTAGAGACCGTATTGCGAAGGGCTCAGGCCGAAAATCTCGGTGGCGACGAAGGGCCCGCCTCCGAGGAAGGCGAAGAAGGTGCCGGAGGTGAAAGCAGCCGTCAGCGCATACCCCCAAAAGCGGCGCGAACTCAGTAGCTCGGGATAGGATCGCAGCTGCGCACCCATGCTTGACGAGCGGTGCAGGTTGGTTTCGCCGAGGTCGAGATAGATGACGATGAAGGCGATCGTCCCGAAGCCGAGCGTAACCAGGAAGGTCGACTGCCAGCCATACGCTTCATCGAGCAGGCCGCCGATGAAAGGCCCGATCATCGGCACCAGCGACATACCCATGGTAATGTAGCCGATCTTGCTGGCGGCCGCGTCCGTGCCGACCGTATCGCGCACAATGGCGCGCGCCAGGACCATGCCTGCGGCGGCAAAGGCCTGCATGATGCGGGCGGCGAGAAGCAGTTCGATCGTGGGAGCGTAGATGGCGGCGACCGAGCCGGCGATGAAGATCGCGAAGCACGACAGCAGAACCGGCCGGCGGCCGTAACGATCCGACGCCGGGCCGATCACCAGTTGCAATATTGCCGTCGCTACGAGGTAAAGCGACACTGCGAGCTGGACGACGGCGTAGTCGGCATTAAAATGCCGCGAGATCGCCGGCAGCGAAGGCAGGAAGATATTCATGGCCAGTGCGCCCGTGGCGGTCGCCAGCACGAGCGTGACGATGTGGGGCGGGGAGGTCCGGTCTGGCCGAGCGAGCATGGCGTTTCCTTGCAAATGCTGGCGTTCGAAGCAACCGCCGATCACGGAGAGGTGTTAAAGCCCGTCCGGTGCCATGGCCGGGCCGGTGCTTTCGGCTGCCGGTTTGCGGCGGCCGAGGATGCGTTCGCGATAAAGCGCGTAAAGCCCCGAGCCGACCACGATCGTCGAGCCGACGATCATTGCGGCGTCGGGAACGTCGCCGAAGGTGAGATAGCCGAGCAGGATCGCCCACAACAACGCCGTGTAGCGGAACGGCGCCACGAAGGACACGTCGCCGACGCGCATGGCCATGATGATGAACTGGTAGCCGATGAGCAGCACCACGGCAGCGACGGCCATGAGGCCGATCTGCCCCGCGGTCATCGGCGCCCAGCCTCCCATAGGCATCACGAGCACCGCGCCAGCGACCGTAACGATGCCCGCTGTGACGGTCGACACCAGCAGCGAGGGCACCTCGGCAGGCATGTTCTTGGTGGCGAGGTCGCGCACCGCGCAAAAGGCGACGCAGAGCATGGCGAGGATCGAATAGACGTTGAACCCTTCGGAACCCGGACGCACGATGATGAGGACGCCGAGGAAACCGAAGCCGATGGCGATCCAGCGCCGCCAGCCGACGCTTTCGCCAAGGAACAGCGCCGCGCCCATGGTGACGGCCAGCGGCAGCGCCTGCAACACCGCCGAGACATTGGCGAGCGGCATGTGCGCCAGGGCAATCAGGAACGAAACGGTGGCGACGAGCTCGCACAGCGACCGCAGCGCCACCATCGGGTGGAGCGCCTGCCCCGGCATCCTCAAGGCGCCCTGCTTCCAGGCCAGTGCCGCGATCAATGTCGTCGCGAAAACCCCGCGCACGAGCATCAGCTGCCCCTGGTTCATGGTCTCGACCAGCAGCTTGGAGATGGCATCGCCGATCGTGAAACCGGCCATGGATACGGCCATGAACAGCGCGCCGCGCAGGTTGGGAGACAGTGCCAAGGGCGTTTCCGGATGATTCTTGTTATTTGACCGGTAAGCCTTATGCGACCATGTGAGCCCCGCACAACTGTCAGTTCAGGCCAACGATGAGGCCATGTATGGTAGCAGGCGCCGCGCTACGGCGCAGCAAGCGTGCTGACGATAGGCTCGATCAGCGGATCGTAGTCGGCCTTCAGGGCTTCTGTGGGCTCGTTGCGCGTTTCAAACAATTCCGCGGGAAGGCGTGCGGAAAAGTTCAGCCGCCCGTGACGCTCATATGGCGGGAAACCGAGGGGCGATTTGTTCGGCGGTCGATGACGAAGTCGTGCCCCTTGGGCTTGCGGCCGATCGCCTCGTCGATCGCCCTGGAGACGAGTTCGTTGCCTTCAGAGGCGCGCAGCGGAGCCCGAAGGTCGGCCGCGTCCTCCTGGCCGAGGCACATATAGAGCGTCCCGGTGCAGGTTAGGCGCACACGATTGCAGCTTTCACAAAAATTGTGAGTCATCGGCGTGATGAAGCCGAGACGGCCGCCAGTCTCAGATACCTCGACATAGCGGGCCGGGCCGCCGGTCTTGTAAGGAATGTCGCGCAGTGTGAATTGACGCTCAAGATCGGCGCGAAGCTTCGATAGAGGCAGGTACTGGTCGGTCCTGTCGGCCTCGATCTCGCCCATCGGCATGGTCTCGATCACCGTCAGGTCCATGCCTCGACCATGCGCCCAGCGCAGCATCTCGGGCAGTTCAGCGTCGTTGAAGCCCTTGAGCGCTACGGCGTTGAGCTTGATCTTCAACCCGGCCGCCTGGGCTGCGTCAATCCCGGCCATGACCTTTGACAGATCGCCCCAGCGCGTGACGGCGCGGAATTTTGCCGGGTCCAGCGTGTCCAGCGAGACGTTGATGCGCTTGACGCCGCAGTCGGCGAGTTCCTGCGCGAAGCGGGATAGTTGCGAGCCGTTGGTGGTCAGCGTCAGTTCTTCGAGGTCGCCCGAATCGAGATGTCGCGACACGGCGCGGATCAGGTGCATTACATTCTTGCGCACCAGCGGCTCGCCGCCGGTAAGCCTGAGCTTGCGGACACCCTTCTCGACGAAGACGGTGCACAGCCGGTCCAGTTCCTCGAGGCTGAGCAGGTCCCGTTTCGGCAGGAAGGTCATGTCCTCCGCCATGCAATAGGTGCAGCGGAAGTCGCAGCGATCTGTGACCGAAACCCGCAGGTAGCTTATCTGGCGCCCGAACGGGTCGACCATTCCGTTACCGATCTGGGTCATGCGTCTACGCTTTCCTTGGCGCTCCGTTGCGCCCCCGGTTCTTCGAGATACGCGATCCGTAGCTCTTGGCGTCAATGTCGGGCAGTCCGTCAACGAATTCAAGAGCCCACTGCCGCTCCGCCATATGGCCAGCAGCGCGGAGCACAGCTACAATCTTGAGGATCGAACGTTTCGAGGAATCCTATGACCACCCCGACCGAGCTGCGCGTGTCGAAGGACAGGCGGCTGCTGACCGTTACATTTCCGGGGCATTCGCCTTTCGGATTCACCGCCGAGCTGTTGCGTGTGCTGTCGCCGTCGGCCGAGGTGCAGGGCCATTCGCCCGAGCAACGTGTGACCGTGCCCGGCAAGCGCGACGTCGCCATCGCGCGGATCGAGCCCGTCGGCAACTACGCCGTCCGCATCGTCTTCGACGACGGTCACGACACAGGCATCTTTACGTGGGCCTATTTCCATACCCTCGGCCACGAGCAGGACGAGCGCTGGCAGGCCTATCTTGATGAACTCGCGCAGAAGGGCCTGCGCCGGGACCGGTAGGGCGAAGGTGCGGTAGCCGGTCAGTCCTCCCTACCCAGCATTTCCTCGATACGCCGCATCTGCTCGCCCATGGCGTCACATTGCGCCGGCGTCGACTGCGCCATCACCTTGTCGATGATCGACGAATAGACTTCGAGCGCCTGCATCAGCCGCGCCTCGCCGTCGCCGGTCAGGAACAGGCGGATGATGCGGCGGTCCTTCGTGTCGCCCTCGCGGCGGATCAGCCCCTGCTTTTCGAGCTGCGGCAGCAGCATGGTAATATTTGAGCGGCCGACCAGCAGCCTTCGGGCAACGTCATGCTGCGACATACCGGGATGCCGGTAAATGTTCATCAAGACGTCGAGCTGGGCGAGTTTGAGGTCGAGCGGTGAAAGGGCGCGCGTCAACTCGCGCACGACAGCCTTTTCCGCGCGCACCAGCGCAATCCAGTTGCGGAAGCGCGGATTGTCCCAGGGCAGGGCTTGTTTATTGTTCATGCTTGAACTATTCTGTTCACGTTTGAACATTCTCGATGGAGACGGCAGCCATGGCCACCGTTGGGTTTCTTCTCTTCCGTAGCGCATTCACGCTGGCTGAACAAATCGCGCCGACGCTCACCGGCCGCGCGGCTTTCGAGTTGTTTTGCCGCACGCGAAATCCGACGCGTTTGTCGACCCGTGAGGAGGCGGCGGTTCGGGCCGCTGCGCCCTTCATGGCTGAGGCACGCCGTAAGCACCTCACCTCCAGGCACGGGTGTTTCGTCGCCTATGATTTTCCGGGCGAAGCGGGGCAGGGAGCGCCGACCGTGCTCGTCGTGCACGGTTGGGGTTCGCGTGCCGCGCACATGCGGGCGCATATCGGTGCGCTGCGGGATGTCGGTTATCGCGTGATCGCGCTCGACCTGCCGGGCCACGGCGCCTCGCCGGGCCGGCGGCTGAATCTGGCGATCGCGGTCGAGGCCGTCAGGACGGCGGCCGACTGGTTCGGACCGTTCGCCGGTATCGTCGGCCATTCGTTCGGCGGCGCGATAGCGCTCAACGCGGTTGCTGGATCGATCCGGGACGTAGCGCCTGTCGAGGCGCGGCGGCTCGTGATGATTTCCTCGCTAAGCTCGATGCCGGCGCTGTTCGACGATTTCGGCCGCTTTCTCGGACTTGGAACACGCACGCAGACGGCGCTTGCCGAACGCGTTCACGCCGTCGCCGGCCATCCGCTGGAGAACTATGTCGGCGCGCAGCAATTGCGGGAATTGAAGGTGCCAACGCTCGCCGTCCATGCGCCGGACGACAAGGAAGTCGCGTTTGAGAACGCACGCCAGTTCGAGGCCGCCGGTGGCCACGTATTGCTGCTACGTGCGCCGGGGCTTGGCCATCGGCGGATACTGGCCGACGGGCGTGTCGCATCCACCGTCGCGCATTTCATGCTTTCCGGCGAGGTGGAGACCACTGCCTAATTGTCCTTGAGGATCGGCAGCCCCGCTTCGCGCCACGCCGCGAAACCGCCCTCGATGTGCTGTACCGATGCGAGCCCCATGTCCTGCGCCGTTTTGGTGGCAAGTGCGGAGCGCAGACCGCCGGCGCAGAAGAACACGAAAGCCTTGCCGCTGGCGAAGATCGGCTTGTGGTAGGGGCTTTCGGGGTCGATCCAGAACTCCAGCATCCCGCGCGGCGCGTGGAATGCGCCGGAAATGCGGCCTTCGCGCTCCAGTTCGCGCGGGTCGCGAATGTCGACCAGAACGACGTCGTCCGACTGTGCGAGGCGATGCGCCTCCTGCGGCGACACCGCCTCAATCTGGGCATTGGCCTCGGCGAGCAGCGCCTTGTAGCCCTTTTTCATTGCCATGGCGGCTAACCCAGGTTCAGTTCCTTGAAGAAGTCGTTGCCCTTGTCGTCGATGACGATGAAGGCAGGGAAATCCTCGACCTCGATCTTCCATATCGCCTCCATGCCAAGCTCGGCATATTCGACGATCTCGACCTTCTTGATGCATTCCTGCGCAAGCCGCGCGGCCGGCCCGCCGATCGAGCCGAGATAGAAGCCGCCATGGCGGCCGCACGCCTCGCGCACCTGCCGCGAGCGGTTGCCCTTGGCGAGCATCACCATCGAGCCGCCGAAGGATTGGAACTGGTCGACATAGGAGTCCATGCGGCCGGCGGTGGTGGGACCGAACGAGCCAGAGGCATAGCCTGCCGGGGTCTTGGCCGGGCCGGCATAGTAGATCGGATGGTTCTTGAAATAGTCCGGCATGGCTTGGCCTTGCTCCAGCCGCTCCCGGATCTTGGCGTGGGCGAGGTCGCGCGCGACGATGATGGTGCCAGAAAGCGAAAGGCGAGTCTTTACCGGGTGCTGCGACAGCTCCTTGAGAACCTGATTCATCGGCTGGTTGAGATCGACGCGCACCACATGCGAAGTCAGCTTCTCCTCGTCGATGTCGGGCATATACCTGGCCGGATTGGTCTCCAGTTCCTCGATGAAGACGCCGTCCCTGGTGATCTTGCCTTTGGCCTGGCGGTCGGCGGAGCAGGAGACGCCGAGCCCGATAGGCAGCGACGCGCCGTGACGGGGCAGGCGTATGACGCGCACGTCGTGACAGAAATATTTGCCGCCGAACTGCGCGCCGACGCCCATCTGCTGCGTCAGCCTGTGGATTTCGGCCTCCATCGCGAGGTCCCGGAAGGCGTGGCCGTCATCGCCGCCTTCGGTCGGCAGCGAATCGAGATAGCGGGTGGAAGCGAGCTTCACCGTCTTCAGGTTCATCTCGGCCGAGGTGCCGCCGATGACGATGGCGAGGTGATAGGGTGGGCAGGCGGCAGTGCCCAGCGTCAGGATCTTCTCCTTGAGGAACTCGATCATCCGGTCGCGGGTCAACAGCGACGGCGTGCCCTGGTAGAGGAAGGTCTTGTTGGCCGAGCCGCCGCCCTTGGCGACGAACAGGAATTTGTAGGCGTCCTCGCCTTCCTCGTAGATGTCGATCTGCGCCGGCAGGTTGTTCTTGGTGTTCTTCTCCTCGAACATCGAGATCGGCGCGAGTTGCGAATAACGCAGGTTCTTGCGTTCGTAGGCGTCGAGAACGCCCTGGCCGAGTGCTGCGTCGTCGCCACCTTCTGTCCAGACGCGGCGGCCCTTCTTGCCCATGATGATCGCCGTGCCGGTGTCCTGGCACATCGGAAGCACGCCGCCGGCCGCGATATTGGCATTCTTCAGGAGGTCGTAGGCGACGAAGCGGTCGTTGTCGGTCGCTTCGGGGTCTTCGAGGATGGAAGCGAGTTGCTTCAGGTGGCCAGGTCGCAACAGGTGATTGATGTCGGCAAAGGCCGCTTCGGAAAGCAGGCGCAGCGCTTCCGGCTCGACCGTCAGGATTTCCTGCCCGCGAAAACTGTCGACGGAAACGAAGTCCGAGGTCAGCTTTCGGTAGGGCGTATCGTCGATTCCAAGGGGAAAGAGGCTCGCGGTCGCCTGTTCGGCCATGGCTTTGCTTCCTGAAAAGTTCGGTGGCTTGCGTAGTCGCCTCTTTAGCGGGACGCACGGCGAAATCCAATCGTCGTCGGGCTTTGATCGTCGGACCCGCCCTGATACACATTCCGGGTTCTCTGGGGAGGGACCGCCATGCCGCTCGACGCGGTGACGCTCAACTTCAATCCAGCCGGGCTGGCGCTGCTCAACGCTGTGCTGGCGGTGGTGATGTTCGGCGTGGCGCTCGACCTGAAGGTGGAGGATTTTTCCCGTCTGCTCGATACGCCGCGCGCCTTCCTGCTCGGGTTCTTGTCGCAGTTCCTATTCCTGCCGGCGGCAACGTTCCTGCTGGTTCTGACGCTCCGGCCGGAGCCGAGCATCGCGCTGGGGATGATTCTGGTCGCTGCCTGCCCCGGCGGCAACATCTCCAACTTTCTCACGCATCGCGCGTATGGCAACACGGCCCTGTCGGTTAGCCTTACCGCCGTCTCGACCGTGGCGGCGATCGTGATGACGCCGTTCAGCCTCGCCTTCTGGGGCGGCCTTTATCCCCCCGCGGCGTCACTCATCCGCGAAACGAGCGTGAGCGCCCTCGACATGGCCTTCACCGTCGGCGTGCTGCTGGTGGTGCCGCTGGCGCTCGGCATGGTGCTCAATGCCCGCCTGCCGCGGCTTGCGGAAAAGATGCGCGGGCCGATGCGGATATTGGCACTTGTCGTCTTCGCAGGTTTCATCGCAGGCGCGCTGGCCGCCAACTGGGCGCATTTCGTCGCCTATGTCGGCGCGGTGTTCTTGCTGGTGCTGCTGCACAACGGAATTGCGCTTGCCGGCGGCTACGCCATAGCCGCTGCCGGCTGCCTTTCCGAACCCGACCGGCGCTGCGTCGCCATCGAAACCGGCATCCAGAATTCCGGGCTCGGGCTGGTGCTGGTGTTCAATTTTTTCGGCGGGTTGGGAGGCATGGCCATCGTGGCGGCCTGGTGGGGCGTGTGGCACATCGTTTCGGGTTTTGCGCTGGCCGAATTTTTCCGCCGCCGTGGCAGGCTTTTCGCCACTGCCTAAGGCAGGGCGCCCACCTGTTGCCGCAAAGCCGCAGCCTGCATGGGATCGCAAAGGTGTGAAGTCGCTTTGCGCTTAACGGGTTGTGGTCGACTCTCTATATTGCCGGGCCATTGGGACCGCGCAGTAACGAGGGCTATCATGAGATTGAAGAGAAGCAGGACGCTGGCGGTTTCAGGAACGGCGGTTTTGGCCTTGCTCGCCGCAGGCGTCCCCGGGGCCTCCGCCCAGACGCTCTTCGATCTGCTGTTCAACAATGAACGCCGCGTTCAGCGTCAGGCTCCAATCATGGTCGAGCCGACGCCGGTGCAGCCCGTTACGCCGCCGCGCGTGACCGGTCCCAGCTATTACACATACAAGACCGACCCGCTGGTTCGGGTGGATTTCGCCGCCATTCAGCCGGTGCGCCAGGATGATGGCGCGGCGCTGGTTTCGCCTGGCATCGATGAGCGCTCGGTGGCGTCCACGACGGTTGGCGCCGGCGAGACGGCAACCCTCGTCGCGGAACTGGCCGATGAGGAGGAGACGGCGAGCGACGCTGTCACGGAGGCCGCCATCGAAGAGGACGGGGAGACCTCGGCGTCAACTTCCGAACCGCCTGAGGTTGAGTCCGCGGTTCGCGCTGTCGAGGCGGTGGCCGAGGAGGAAACTTTCGCCGATCCCGAGCCGGTCGTTGCCTCGGCCCAGCCGTTGACCGACGATCAGATCGCCGCCCTACAGGAGTTCACGCTGCTGGCCGAGAAGGAGACGGCCGAGGCGCTCGTAGCGCACTATTCGGTTGCGCCGGAGATGATGTGGCTGACCGATGGACGCCCGAACGACAAGGCACGCGGCGCGCTGCGTGTGCTGGGGGAGGCGCGGAGCCACGGGCTCGACTCGCGCGACTATGCGGTGTCGGTGCCGTCGGGCAGCGACGACGCGACGCTGGCGCGCTTCGAGATGGAGCTGTCGGCGCGGTTGCTGCGCTATGCACGCGACGCACGCTCGGGTCGCATCGATCCGAATCGTATCTCGGGCTACCACGACTTCAAGCCCAAGGAGCTCGATCTTGTGGCGCTGCTGAATTCGGTGCGCGAGAGCAACGACGTCGCCGCGCTGATGGAAGCGCAGCATCCGCAGAACGCGCATTATCGTGCTCTGCGCGTCGAACTGGAAATGCTGCGTACCAGCGCCGAGAACGAGATCGTGGTGGCGCCGAATACCCTGATCCGCCCCGGCGAACGTAACGGGGAATTTCCCAAGCTGCTGACATTGATCAAGCAGCGCGCCGACACGGATTTCCTGTCCACCCACGGTGAGGTACTGGATCGTCACGCGGGAAGCGAGGCCTATGTCCAGGAGCTGGTGCCGGTCATCAAGGCGGCCCAGCTTGCCGCCGGCGTTGGCGACGATGGCGTCATTGGTCCGCGCACCGTTCAGGCGCTGGCCGGCGAATCGCGCGCCGGCCGCATCGAGAAGGTGGAGGTCGCACTGGAGCAGCTCCGCTGGCTGCCATCCGACCTGACCGACCGCCACGTCTTCATCAACACGCCCGCCTTCGAGGCCAACTATGTCGAGAACGGCGAGGAGAAGCTGTCGATGCGAACCGTCGTGGGAACCGTCGGCACGCAGACATACTTCTTCCAGGACGAGATCAGCTATGTCGAGTTTCACCCCTACTGGGGCGTTCCACGCTCGATCCTGGTCAACAAGTACCTGCCGAAGCTCTATTCCGATCCCGGCTACCTCGACCGCTCGGGCTTCGAGGTGACGGATCGAAGGGGCCAGCGCATACCCTCGGCTTCGATCAATTGGGGCCAGTACGGCGCCAATATTCCCTATGACGTGCGGCAGCGGCCCGGCAGCAGCAATGCGCTGGGCGAGATGAAGATCATGTTCCCCAATTCGCATGCCATCTACATGCACGACACGCCGGACAGGCATCTGTTCAGCCGCGAGAACCGGGCGCTGTCCAACGGCTGCATCAGGCTCGCCGACCCGCGCGCCATGGCCGCCGCGGTGCTGGGCTGGAGCCGGGAGCAGGTCGATGCACGCGTGGCTGGCCAGCACGGGCGGGAGGATCTTTCGGTGAAGGTTCCGGTCTACGTCGCTTACTTCACCGCCTGGCCCGACAAGACGGGCGAGGTGCACTATTTCACCGACGTCTACAGCCGCGACGAGAAGACCAGGGCGGCGCTGAACAGGGTCGAAGCGGTGCGCGCGACCGGCGCCTGAGGATAGCGCCACGCGCGGCTTGACTTGGGCAAGGGGCGCCCATTATATCGCGGCACTTTCGTCGACCGGTCGAGCAATTGCCGGAAACGATCGGGCGCGTAGCTCAGCGGGAGAGCACACCCTTCACACGGGTGGGGTCACAGGTTCAATCCCTGTCGCGCCCACCATCCGGCCAAACCGGATGGTTCGCAAAAATCCACTTGCAGACCATATCTATGCCGCCGCCTGCCGCAGCAGGCCATCGACCATTTCGGTCGTCAGCTCGTCGAAATGCGATATGACGACGGATGGCTCGAACATCGAGACGTGCTGGTCGGTGTAGCCGAAATCGACCGCGACCACCGGGATGCCGGCGGCTTTGGCGGTGTCGATGTCGGTTCGTGAATCCCCGATCATGACGGCGCGCTCCGGGCTTCCGCTGACACGGGCGATGGTCTCCAGCAAATGGCGCGGGTCGGGCTTGCGGAAGGCGAAAGTGTCCTGGCCGCATATCGTCGCGAAGCGCTCGCTGAGCCCCAGCGCCGTTATCAGGGTGACGGAAAGACGCTCATATTTGTTGGTGCATATGGCGGCAGTGAAGCCCGCCCGCGCAAAACGGTCGACCGCCTCGACAGCGCCCTGGAACGGGCGCGATTCGCCGGGCATGTTTGCGGTATAATGATCGAGGAAAACGCCGAGTAGTTCATCGAGCTGGCCTGAGGCAAGGTCTCGGCGCTGGGCCGCGAAGGCGCGCTCGATCATGACGCGCCCGCCCATCCCGACGAAACGTCGAAGCTCGGCCGGTTCGGCGCGCTTGAGCCCGGCCAGGTCCAGGCAATGGTTGAGGCTCGCCAGCAGGTCCGGCGCTGTGTCGACCAGCGTTCCGTCGAGATCGAACACAATCGTTGGGCGCGTCATGCTGGCTTCCTTTCAGGTATCCTCGACCGCAGGGCGATAGCGCGGCCGCGACGCGCGGGCAAGCCGGAGCAGCGGTTCCATAGGGCTCCGGGCTTGCCCTTGCCGCCAAAGCTGATAGGAGACCGCGAAATCGCTGTTGGTAAGGCCATGAATGCAAGGCAACTGAAGATTGAGGCCGCTCGCGAGGCGCTGAGCCAAGTCGAGGACGGCATGCGGCTTGGCATAGGCACGGGTTCCACCGCAGAAGAGTTCGTCCGGCTGCTTGCGGTCCGAGTGGCGGAGGGTTTGTCGGTGGTCGGCGTGCCGACCTCCGAACGCACGGCCAGCCTGTGCGCCGAGCTCGGCGTGCCGTTGACGACGCTCGAAGAGACGCCCGAACTTGACCTCACCATCGACGGCGCCGACGAGATAGACCCGCAACTGTCGCTCATCAAGGGGGGCGGGGGGGCACTGTTGCGCGAAAAGATCGTGGCGGCGGCCTCGGCGCGCATGATCGTGATCGCCGATACCTCCAAGCTGGTCGAGGCGCTGGGGCGCTTCCCGCTGCCGATCGAAGTCAACCGCTTCGGCTTGAAGGCCACCGAAATCGCAATCGCCCGGGCTGGCCGTCAGCTCGGCCTGGAGGGACGTCTCGACTTGCGCATGGGCGGTGATCGACCTTTCCTCACCGATGGCGGCCATCTCATCATCGACGCATCATTTGGCCGCATTCCCGATCCAAGAGCGCTCGGTGATGCACTTCACGCCATTCCGGGTGTCGTGGAGCACGGCTTGTTTCTGGGATTGGCGGACGCAGCGATCGTCGCGGACGCCGGGGGTGCGCGGGTCGTACGCGCCGAAGCACAATAGGAGCTTTCATGACCATGACGCTGGTCCACCATTATCGCGTGATCGCCGGGGCGGCATGCGCGCTCGCGCTCGCCACCGTCTGGCAGCCCGCCGCCGCTCAGGACGTTTCGGACACCCATCTGGCCGCGGCGCGCGCTGCGATCACCTCGCTGAGCGCGACTGCCCCATATGACGACATACTGCCGGCGGCTGCCCATGCGCTGAAGAACGAACTGATCCAAAAGAACCCCGACTTGCAGGCTGCCATCATCGAGGTGGTCGACCAGAAGGCGCTTGCGCTGGCCGCCCGCCGCGGCGATCTCGAACGCGAGGCCGCCCTAGCCTATGCCAAGGTCTTCACCGAGGCGGAGCTGAACGAGATGGCCGCCTTCTACGCATCGGCCACCGGACAGAAGGTGCTAGAAACGGGCCCGATCGTGGCGCGCGAGGTCGATCAGGCGGCACAGATATGGCAGCGCGGCATTGCGCGCGACCTTGCCGCCGAAGTGGGGCAGGAACTGGAAGCGCGCTACCAGGCCATGCAGCCGCAAACCGATGGCGAGGAGACGCCGGCGGAGGAATAGTCCCTGGCGCCGCATTTGGTTCAAGCCCGGCCTCGTGCCGGGCTTTTCTTTTGGGCGGCGAAACCATAGGTGAACGGCATCCGGAGACACGCGGGAGCTGACCATGGCCGACTACGACTACGACCTCTTCGTCATTGGCGGCGGCTCAGGCGGCGTGCGTGCCGGGCGGGTGGCGGCTTCGCTCGGCAAGCGCGTGGCGATTGCGGAGGAGCATCGTTTCGGCGGTACCTGCGTCATCCGCGGTTGCGTGCCGAAGAAGCTGCTCGTCTATGCTTCGCAGTTTCCCGAGCATTTCGAGGATTCGGCCGGCTACGGCTGGACACTGGGCGAGGCGCAATTCGACTGGAAGACGCTGATCGCGAACAAGGATCGCGAGATCGCGCGGCTGGAAGGCCTTTACCGGGCGGGGCTGGAAAGGGCTGGCGCCGAGATCGTCGAGAGCCGCGCCGTGCTGGAAGGTCCGCACACGGTGCGCATCGTGGCCGAGGACAGAACGGTGACGGCGCGCCATATCCTGATCGCCGCCGGCGGACGCCCGAGCCCGCACCCGGCGCTGCCGGGTGTCGAACACGCCATGACCTCGAACGAGGCTTTTCACCTTGAAACTCTGCCGCGATCAATCGCGATCGCAGGCGGCGGCTATATCGCGGTCGAGTTCGCCAACATCTTCCACGGGCTCGGGGTCGAAACGACCCTGATTTATCGCGGCAAGGAAATCCTCGGCCGCTTCGACATGGACATGCGCCGGGGGGTGCATTCGGCTATGGAAGCCAAGGGCATTCGTATCCTGACGCATACCATCGCGCATGGAGTCGAGAAACGGGCCGACGGCAGCCTAGACCTCCAGCTATCGACTAAGGAGACGTTGAACGTCCAGCAACTCATGCTCGCGATCGGACGCGCACCCAACACGGAGGGGCTGGGGCTGGAGGCGGCGGGCGTTGAAACCGGGCCAACGGGCGAGATCATCGTCGACGCGTTCTCGCGAACCAATGTCGAGAGCGTCTTCGCCCTCGGCGATGTCACCAATCGCGTGCAATTGACTCCGGTGGCGATCCACGAGGCGATGTGCTTCATCGACACGGTCTATCGCGACAAGCCGACTTCTCCCGATCATGACGCGATCGCCACGGCCGTCTTCTCGCAGCCGGAGATCGGCACGGTCGGTCTGTCAGAGGACGAGGCGGCCCGGCGCTTTGCCGAACTCGAGATCTACCGCGCCGAATTCAGGCCGATGCGTCATACGCTGTCCGGCCGGCAGGACAAGATGATCATGAAGCTGGTTGTCGACGCGGCGACACGCTGCGTATTGGGCGCGCATGTGCTGGGGGTCGACGCGGGCGAAATGGCCCAGCTTCTGGGCATCGCGGTCAAGGCTCGGCTGACGAAGGACGATTTCGATCGCACCATGGCCGTGCATCCGACCGCGGCCGAGGAACTGGTCACCATGTATCAACCGACTTACCGGGTGAAGGACGGCGCACGCGTCTGAGCTAGCGTCTTTCCCCCATCGTGAATTCCTGGCCCGTTAGCAGCCAGCGCGCGAGCGGCGGCCACAACGTCGCGGCAAAGCGCGAACGAAAATAGCCGAGATGGCCGACTGGCTGATGCCCGGCGTCCGCGGGCGATATCCAGCGCTGCTCGACCTTCGCATTGATGTGTCGGGCCAGAAAATGCGCCATTGCGCGGGGCGTCGCCCAGGGGTCGTCGGTCAGTCCGAGGGCAAGGATCGGTAACCGCACGTCGGCGAAGCGCGCATTTTCCGGCAGGGCTTGATCGTCGAAGAAGTAATTTTCCATCCGGCACCAGCGCGCCCAGTCGCGAAAGCACGAACCAGGTATCGGCTCGCCGAGGCCGAGCCAGCGCGGCATGTCGCGATAGAGAAGCGAGACCGGCACGCCAATCAGGTTCATGCGCGCCCAAGCCCAGCGGTCGTCGAGCAGGCCGAGATAGCCCGACATGGTGGCGACCATGGCATAGCGCGCAAAACGGTCGGCTACGCCCGACAGGCCGAGGGCATGGCCGCCATGCGACTGGCCGAGCCCGACCATTTCATTACCCGGGGCGACGGCCTCGATCGCGCGGGCGGCCGCCGGAAAGTCTTTCAGTGCCCAGTCCTTGTAGTCGATGCGCCGCGCCCAGCCTTGCGGGCGAGGGGATTGGCCGGTGCCCCTGTAATCGTAGGTCAGCACCGCGCGCGCACCCATGGCCATGAGGTTATCGGCGAAGCCGGCGTAGAGCCCTTGTGGCACGGCGGTCGCGGAGGAGATCAAGACCAGCGGCCCGCCGCCGTCGCCCTCGAAAAGCGTTCCGCCGAGCAGGAACCCGTCGTCGGCGACGAAGCGTACCGTTTTTCCGGGGACGGAGCGGTTGTCGTCCTGCTTTGGCCGGCGCTTCGCGTCTATATTCGCTGCTGGCATCGATCCCTCCCGGCCGAACGGGAAGCTCGACTGCGAACAGGCTACCATTGACGTTAACGTCAAAGTCAAGAAGCATTGTTCCGGTTTGAACATTTCGGCAAGGCTCGGGCGCTGCTCCAGTCGAGATGACGGTTCTGTCCCGTTCCGACAATTCTGCCGAATTGCGGAAGCCCGGCTTAAGCAATCGTTGCTAGCCTCGTGCCATGAACGAAGCGCCGGAGCCCTATTTCGAACTGGTGGAATCGTTGACCGCCCGATTCCGCGGACTGGATGCGCACGGGCGGCCGGATCAGGACGCGCCGTTCACACAGGATGTCGCGACCGTGCCGCTCGATGCGGAGCGCGCATGCCTGCGACGGGTCAAATCCTCCCATCAAGGCATATCGCGGCGCCGACGTCTCAGGGACCTGGTCGCGATCGCGGTCGATCAGGCCTATCTCGACGAGATATGCGTCATCGACGGTCTTGAGCGACTGGAACTGTCGTACCCGGTCACCGCGCATGATCTTTCGGGACTGCGCGCACTGACCGGCCTGCGCCACCTCGCGATCGACAGCCCGCGCAACGTGACCGATTTCCGGCCGCTTCTCGACATTCCGTCCCTGCGCACACTGCTGATCGGAAACGCCAGGCACATGAAGGACATCGCGTGGCTGGCCGATGCCCATCACCTTGAAGTGATCGGCATCGAAGGAAGCACCTGGACCCAGCAGAAGGTGCCTAGCCTTTCGCCGCTGCGCGGCCTCGAGGGCATGAAGGCGTTCTTCGCCACATCAGTCCGGATCGGCGACAATGACCTGTCGCCTCTGGCCGCATGCCCGCAGCTTGAGTTTCTGGAATGCGCCCGCTGCGTGCCGCGCTCCGAGTTCGAGCGGCTGCAGCGCCTGCGCCCCGATCTGATCTGCTACTGGTTCCGCTGGCATATGTGGGATCGCCACGGCTGGTAAGGTGGTCGCCCCTCTCTCGCTGCCGCACGGGAACCGGGGTAGAATACCCCCCTCAACTGGTGTAAGGAGCCGCGTTCCCGAAGGACGGGTTCCCAGCGGGCAGAGTGCCCGCCAGAGCGTATTGGGTGCAATAATGACGACGAAATGGTCCCCGAATTCCTGGAGAGGCAAGCCCATCCAGCAGGTTCCGGCCTATCCGGACGCGGCAGTGCTCGCAGAGACCGAACGTCAGCTCGCAACCTATCCGCCTCTGGTTTTTGCGGGCGAGGCGCGCAAGCTCAAGAAGCAGCTCGCCTCGGTGGCCAATGGCGAGAGCTTCCTGCTGCAGGGCGGCGACTGTGCCGAGAGCTTCGCCGAGCATGGTGCCGACAACATTCGCGACTTCTTCCGCGTCTTCCTTCAGATGGCCGTGGTGCTGACCTTCGCCGGCGCGCAGCCTGTGGTGAAGGTTGGCCGTATTGCAGGACAGTTCGCCAAGCCGCGCTCCTCGGACAACGAAACCAAGGGCGATGTAACGCTGCCGAGCTATCGCGGCGACATCATCAACGGCATCGAGTTCGACGAGAAGTCGCGCATTCCCGACCCGGCGCGGCAGGAGATGGCCTACCGCCAGTCGGCCGCGACGCTCAACCTGCTGCGCGCCTTCGCACAGGGTGGCTATGCAAATCTCGAGAACGTTCACAAATGGATGCTCGGCTTCGTGGCCGACAGCCCGCAGTCGGAACGCTACGAGGCGCTGGCCGCGCGCATCACTGAAACGATCGAATTCATGCGCGCCGTGGGCATCAACGCCGAGAGCCACCCCGCGCTGCGCGAGACCGATTTCTACACCAGCCACGAGGCGCTTCTGCTCGGCTACGAGGAGGCGCTGACCCGCGTCGACTCAACGTCCGGCGACTGGTACGCCACCTCCGGCCACATGATCTGGATCGGCGACCGCACGCGCCAGCCCGATCATGCCCACATCGAATATTGCCGCGGCATCAAGAACCCGCTGGGGTTGAAGTGCGGCCCGTCTCTGACGCCCGACGGGCTTATCCAGCTCATCGACCTGCTCAATCCCGAGAACGAGCCGGGCCGTCTGACGCTGATCGCCCGCTTCGGTGCCGAAAAGGTCGGCGATCATCTGCCGAAGCTGGTCCGTGCCGTGCAGAAGGAAGGCCGCAAGGTCGTCTGGTCGTGCGACCCGATGCATGGCAACACGATCACCGCGGCCGGGTACAAGACGCGCCCGTTCGACCGCATCCTGCGCGAGGTGCAGTCCTTCTTCGAGGTGCACCGCGCCGAAGGTTCGCATCCGGGCGGCATCCATGTCGAGATGACCGGAAAGAATGTCACGGAATGCACCGGCGGCGCGCGCGCCATTCGCGACGAGGAGTTGCAGGATCGCTACCACACCCATTGCGATCCGCGCCTCAACGCCGACCAAGCGCTTGAGCTGGCCTTCCTGCTGTCCGACCTGCTCAAGAAGAGCAAAGTCGCCGTCAGCGAGAAGAAGGTGGTGAACGGCTGACGCCGATAGGGCGCATGCATTGGAAAGGGCGCGGCCATCGCCGCGCCCTTTTTCGTTTTTCTAGAGATACCAGTCGTATTCCTGGCGCGAGACGGTCTCCATGAAGGCGGCGAATTCCGCCTCCTTCACCGCTGCGTAGATTGCCGGGTAGTCATCGCCGAGCCAGCGCGGCAGGATCGACGCATTCCGCAAGGCCCGCAGCGAATCCCACGGCGTCAGCGGCAGTTCGGCGTCGATTTCGGAGCCGGCATTGCCCGTGTGCCTCTCGCCCGGGTCGAGCTCGTTCTCGATGCCGTGGTGCATGCCGGCGAGAACGGCGGCGATGACCAGGTAGGGATTGGCCTCAGCGCCGGCGATGCGGTGCTCGATCCGCCGCGACGAACCTGACGAGACCGGAATGCGGAAGGCGACCGAACGATTGTTCTCGCCCCAGTCGCGCGTCACCGGCGTGAAGTTGTCTGCCTTGAAGCGGCGGAACACGTTGATATTGGGCGCAAACAGCGCCATTCCCTCTGCCATCGTCGCCTGGAGCCCGGCGGCGGCAAAACCAAGCATCTCCTCGCCCTCGGACCGGCGGTCGTCGAACAGGTTGTGGCCGTCGGGGCTGAGCATGCTCGCATGGATGTGCAGCCCGCTGCCGGCCTGGTCGGCAAATGGCTTGGACAGGAACGTCGCCTCCATGCCGAACTGGCGCGCCACCGCCTGCACGACACGGCGCAGCAGGCAGGCTTCGTCGGCAGCGAGTACGGGATCGTCGCGATGCTCCAGATTGATCTCGAACTGGCCGGCGCCGTATTCGCTGATGATCGTGGAGGAGGGGAGATCTTGCGCCGCGCACGCAGCCTCCATCGCCGCGATTACCTCGGCGTATTCGTCCAATTTGGCCAGAGACAGGACCTTGCCGGCATCTTCGCGCCGGCCGTTGAGAGGCGAGCGAGCAGGCAGGGGTTCGCCGGCATCGCCGCGCTGCGCATCGATCAGGTAGAATTCGAGTTCGGCCGCCACGACCGGTCGCAGGCCGGCCGCGTGCAATACAGAGACGGTGCGCTTCAGCACCGTGCGCGGGTCGTACCAAAAGGGTTCGCCAGTATTCGCGTTGACCGGTTCGCACAGAACCTGCGCCAGCCCCTTTGCCCAGGGTACCGGCGCGAGTGTGCCGGCGACTGGCCGTACGGTCGCATCCGGGTCACCGTCCGAAAAGCCGTAGCCCATCGGATCGGCGGTGTTGCCGCGCACGTCGACCAGAGACATCGCCGCGCAGATCGGCAAGCCGTCGCCGAAGAACTTTTGCAGATGCGCTCTCGGAAGCCGCTTGCCGTAGGCATTGCCGCACAGGTCGAACAGCACTGCGTCGCAATGGGTCGTCTCGGGATGCGCGCCAAGAAACGCGTCGAGTTCACCGGTATCCGCCATCTGGTCCCCCTTGGTTTTGCCCGAGCCTAAAGCAAGACGTGCGAAAGTGGGAACCGCTTTCGGCGTAATTGCACGCGACAGAGCGAAGGTCCAAACAACCGACCAGGTCGACAGCCGGTGTCGCGTTTCGCTGATCGCAGGCTAAAGAATTCCGCGATTTTCTACGCTCAATGGCATTGCGATCATTGTCGGATCACGAGGAGGTATCATGAACGAGACGCATTCCGGCGGTTGCCTGTGTGGCGCCATCCGCTTTTCGGCGCACGGCCCGCTACGCGGCGTGGTCTATTGCCATTGCAGCCAGTGCCGTCGCCAGACCGGCCATTACTATGCCGCCACCAATGTCACGGGGGACCGGCTGACGATCGAAGGCGGCGATGCGGTGACCTGGTACAGGGCATCCGACTTCGCCAGCCGTGGCTTCTGCGCGACATGCGGTTCGGCGTTGTTCTGGAGGCGTGACGGCGCTGCCGACATCTCGATCATGGCCGGTGCTTTCGACCAGCCTTCGGGCCTGAAGGGGGAGATGCACATCTTTGTCGCCGACAAAGGCGACTACTACGATGTCGATGACGGCCTGCCTCAGCATGAGCGATCAGACGGCGTCGTATCGACTGCCGTTGATTGAACGATTATTGCAATGTAGTTCACTTTTAATGAACGCAGAGTCGTCGTGCGGATCCCTGACGCCCGGCTTTGGAGGAGCGTATATTTGAGGTCAAAGGAGTTCTTCCCATGACCACGATGCCCACGCTGTTCATCTCCCACGGCGGGCCCAACATCGTCATCGATGACAACCCCGCGCGAGATTATCTGACCACCCTGTCGCGGCTCCTACCCCGGCCGAAGGCGATCGTCATCGTCTCCGCCCATTTCGAGACCGAGGGAGTGGCAGTCGTCACCGATCCCGCGCCGGGCATGATCTACGACTTCGGCGGCTTCGCGCCCGAACTCTACGAGATGGTGTATCCGGCACCCGGCGATCCGTCGCTGGCCGCGCGCGTGTTCGATCTTCTGGATCGGGCCGGGCTTGCACCAGCGAAACTGGAAAAGCGCGGCTACGATCACGGCACCTGGACGCCGCTCAAGCTGGCCTTTCCGGAGGCCGACATACCGGTGGTTCAGGTTTCGGTCGATCCGCATCGCGATGCGGCCTGGCACTACGCGCTTGGCGGCGCTTTGTCGCCGTTGCGCGAGGAGGGGGTTCTGCTGATCGGATCCGGCCACATAACCCACAATCTGCGGGCGCTGTTTCCGGTCATGCGGGGTGGCCGGGAGGCCGATCCGGCAATGATCGAGCAGGTGAACTCATTCACCGGCTGGTTCGCAGAGCGTTTCGCCGAAGGTGACCGCGATGCCATCCTCGACTGGAAGACGCGGGCGCCGCATCCCGCCGAGAATCACCCGACCGACGAGCACCTGATGCCGATCTTCTTCGCCTACGGGGCGGCCGGCGACGATGCCCGTGCCGAGCGGGTCCACGCTTCGAAGCAGTACGGTTTCTTTGCCTGGGATTCCTATCTGTTCCATTGAGGACGCGCTTTTCGTGGCGGCCTGTGCCGGCTAAGAGGGACGCATCTTTCGCACCTGGCAGCAGGCAAGCCATGAAACGTCTGATCGCAGCCGCGAAAAATTCCGCGCGCGCCTGGAGCGTCCTGATCCGCCACGAGGCGGCGTTCCGCGCGGAGGCGGTCGTGCTGTTGCTCGCCCTGCCGGTCGCCTGGTTCATCGCGCCGACATGGCGCGGCTATGCTCTGCTGATCGGCGTGATCCTGCTGGTCATGATCGTCGAAGTGCTCAACACCGCCATCGAGGCGGCCTGCGATGCCATCTCGCGCGAGGCCAACGCCGACATTCGGCTGGCGAAGGATTGCGGGTCTCTCGCCGTGGCGCTGTCGCTGGCCGTCGCCGGCTGTGTCTGGCTGCTGGCGTTGTGGGAATTGTGGACGGGCGCACCGATCTGAAGAGCGGCGAAAGACGAGCTATCGGTCGCCGATCCGTCGCATGAAGCCGCGCGCGACAACGCCGGCTACTATAGCAGCAGCCACGACGCCCAGAGCGGCCAGCAGCCGCTGATGCCGGGCCAGTTCGGAGCCGATCACCTGCTCGGCACCCGCTCCGAACACATAGCCCAGTCCAAGGAAAAGCACGGCCCAGACGGCCGAGGACAGCGCGTTCAAAGCCATGAATTTGGCCGCCGGAATTGCCGACAGGCCCGCGGCGACACCGCCGACGAGGCGGAAGCCATAGACATAGCGGTTGAGCAGCACATAGGTGGCGGGTCGCCTGGCGATGAGCTCGAGAGCCCTGCCGAAACCCGGCCTCTTTGTGATACGCCCGACGAACGCTTGCTGCGAAAAGCGCCTGCCTAGAAGAAAGGTCAGCATGTCGCCGAGAAAGGCGCCCCCGAACACGGCGGCGAACGCGCCCGCTGCCGAAAAGACCTGCTGGTGGACAAAGAACCCCGCAAGCGCGGCAGCACTCTCGCCTTCGGCCACGCAGCCTGCAAAGACGGCCAGCAGGCCGTAGCGGGCGATGAGCAGATCGATCGTCTCGATCATTTCTTCGTCGAGCCGCCGCCAACAAGCATTTCCGTCAGCCTGTCCAGCCTCAAAGATACTGCGCTGACCTCGTTATGCATCGCAACGATCTCGCGATGGCGCAACTCGTCCATTTTCTCGTGCAGCGCCATGATCTCGATCTCGGCCTTCAGATTGACCTCGTAGTCATGCTCCGCGTCCAGCCTGTCGCGCGCGGCCTGCCGGTTCTGCGACATCATGATGACCGGGGCCTGCACCGCTGCCAGCATCGACAAGATCAGGTTCAGGAAGATGAACGGGTAGGGGTCGAAGGCGTCGGCCGCCAAAAGCCAGACGTTCAGCAGCGTCCACGCAAGCAGAAAGGCAAGGAAGGCGAGGATGAAGCTCCAGGAGCCACCGACGCGCGCAATGGTGTCCGCCAGCCGTTCTCCGGGGCCTGCCTCGTCCGAGATGTGCCGGTTGATGTCGCGCGACAGCGGGTGCCTGCTGGCAGCGCTTTCCAGAACGCGCTGCTCTACCTTTCCCAGTTTCGTGCCGGGCAACCAGCGCGAGGCGAGGTCTTCGACGGTCTTGGCCATGTCTCTTCTCCGGCTTGGCTGAAACGGTTCTCTGGCGCATGATCGCGTGCCAGGAGGATCTCATGCTTTCATTCGAATCTATCCGCGCCCGCGCGGCCGATCGCAAGGGTGGCGATGGTATCCTCGCATCGTTGCTGGGTCCCAGGCCCGACAATGCGGCGCTTCGCGATCTTCCGGACCACCGGGTGCTCTCGACCATGGCGCAGCGCGTATTCTCAGCCGGTTTCGTGTGGAGCGTGATCGAGCAGAAATGGCCTGGCTTCGAGGAAGCGTTTCTTGGCTTCGAGCCGAAGCGGCTGCTGTTCCAGCCCGACGATTTCTGGCACGACCTCACCTCCGACAAACGCATCGTGCGCAATCCGCAGAAGATCCGGTCGGTGAAGGAGAACGCGGCCTTCGTTCATCGCGTTTCACAGGAGCATGGTGGCTTCGGCAGGTTCCTGGCCGAATGGCCTGCCGGCGACCAGGTGGGGCTGACGGCGTATTTCGGCAAGCAAGGCAGCCGGCTCGGCGGCAACACGGGGGGCTATCTTCTGCGCTGGCTGGGCTGGGACACGTTCATCGTGTCGAAGGACATGGCGGCCGCGCTGCGCGATGCCGGGCTCGACATCGCCGAAACGCCTACCTCGAAGAAGGACATGGCCGCGATACAGGCGCAGGTCAACGCATGGGTGGACGAGACAGGCCTGCCACGCGCCCATATCTCGCGCGTTCTTTCCATGTCGATCGGCGTCAACAATTCGCCCGAGGAACTACGCCAATACACGGGTGACGCGGAATAGGCTCAGAACCGATAGCCCAAGCGGACGCCCGACGAATCGTGGCCCTCGTTGGGGGAGGCGAGGTAGGCGTTGGAAAAGTGGTTCGTGTAGACCTGCCCGGTGAGGTTAGGCGTGAAGTCGAAGCCGATGGCGGCACCGAGATGGAACAGCGCGCGCGAGCCCAGCGCGCGCTGGGTGGGTGGATTGAAGAGATCGGATGCAGTGTGAACCGCACCGCCTACGCTGCCCGAGACGTAAAGCTGATGAGTGAGGTGATAGTCCCAGTTGAGGCCCGCGTAGAAGAAATGGACGGGGTCGTCAGCGAGCCCGATATCGACGCCGACATACGGCCTCGGGCTGCCGATAGCGTCGAGGAAACCCGGCGAGGCAAATAGCAACTCGCCATTGACGACCGCTCCGCCGCTGGTCACGGGGCGAGTGAGCAAGCCGGTATCGTAGAATGCCGCGCCGAGGCGAGCCTCGATGCGGTCAGCGTTCCTGCCCAGTTCGCCGGCCAGCGAGTGTGATCCGAGAAAAGCGAGCGCGACAACAGTGGCAGGGATTCGCATGCGAGCCTCCTGTCATCGTCTATCGGCCATTCCTTCGGCCCTCGTCAATGCGGTGGGCGCATGTGGAGCCGATCCTGCGCCATTGCCCGCCTCGCAATGCCGCGCTAGACCCGACGCATGGACCAGCCGCAAATTCTTCGTATCGCAGTCGCGCAGTTGAACCCGGTCGTCGGCGACGTCGCCGGCAATCTCGCCAAGGCCCGCGAGGCGCGCGCGGACGCCGCACGCCACGGTGCCGACCTGGTGCTGTTTACCGAACTCTTCATCGCGGGCTATCCGCCGGAGGATCTGGTCCTGAAGCCGGCCTTCGTTGCCGCCTGCGAGGCAGCCGTCGTGGAACTGGCCGCTGCCACGGGCGATGGCGGGCCGGGCGTAATCATCGGAACGCCGCTCAGGCGTCCCAGTGGGCTGCACAACGCGGTCATGGTTTTCGACGGCGGCAAGGTGATCGCCGAGCGCTACAAGCTCGACCTGCCGAACTATGGCGAATTCGACGAAAAGCGCGTGTTCCAGCCTGGCCCGCACATGCCCGGTCCGGTCTCGTTTCGCGGCGTGCGGCTCGGTATTCCGGTCTGCGAGGACATCTGGGGCGAGCTTGGCGTGTGCGAGACGCTGGCGGAAAGCGGTGCCGAGATACTGCTGGTGCCCAATGGTTCGCCCTATTATCGCGGCAAGGTGGACATTCGCCAGCAGGTGGTGATCAAGCAGGTAATCGAGACCGGCTTGCCCGTACTGTACGCCAACCAGATGGGCGGCCAGGACGAACTGGTGTTCGACGGCGCTTCCTTCGCGATCAACGCCGACAGTTCGCTCGCCTTCCAGATGAGCCAGTTCGAGACGGCCTGTCTGGTGACGACCTGGCGTCGCGAGGACCATGGCGGCTGGCGTTGCACCGACGGGCCGATGTCGAAGGTGCCCGAGAAGGACGAGGCCGATTATCGCGCCTGCATGCTGGGGTTGCGCGACTACGTAGACAAGAACGGCTTCAAGAATATCGTTCTCGGCCTGTCAGGCGGCATCGATTCCGCCATCTGCGCCGCGCTGGCGGTCGATGCGCTCGGCGAGGAACGGGTGCGCTGCGTGATGATGCCCTATCGCTATACTTCGGCGGACTCGCTGAAGGATGCGGAGGCCTGCGCCCGCGCGCTGGGCACACGCTATGACATCGTGCCGATTTTCGAGCCGGTGGAAGGATTTTCCAACGCGCTTGCCCAGATGTTCGAAGGTACACGTGAAGGCGTCACCGAGGAAAACCTTCAGAGCCGTGCGCGCGGCACCATCCTGATGGCGATCTCGAACAAGTTCGGCTCGATGGTCGTCACCACCGGCAACAAGTCCGAGATGTCAGTGGGCTACGCCACGCTCTACGGCGACATGAACGGCGGCTTCAATCCGATCAAGGACCTCTACAAGATGCAGGTCTATGCGCTGTCGCGCTGGCGCAACGGCACGGTGCCGCCGGGCGCGCTGGGGCCGTCGGGCGAGGTCATTCCGAAGAACATCATCGACAAGGCGCCTTCGGCCGAGCTGCGACCCGATCAGACCGACCAGGACTCCCTGCCGCCTTATCCGGTGCTGGACGACATCCTCGAATGCCTCGTGGAGGGCGAGATGGCTGTCGACGACATAGTCGCGCGCGGTCACGACCGCGACACCGTTCACCGGATCGAACATCTGCTCTACATTGCTGAATACAAGCGGCGGCAGGCGGCTCCCGGCGTCAAGATCACCAGGAAGAACTTCGGTCGCGATCGCCGCTATCCCATCACCAACAGGTTTCGCGACCGGACATAGCGGGCGCGAAACTCCTGCGAGCGCGCTTTACGTGCCCTTAAGTCAGTTGCCGTAAGCATTGCCCCGGGGTTTCACGGGGACTGATGCTTTGCGGGCGATTTCTGAACTGCTTTCGTTGCAACGCGACAACTCCGAACTCCTGCGCGCGCAACTCGACGCCTTCTCGCGGCAGATTCCGCTGCTCTATTCCACGCTGCTGATCAGCACGCTGGCCGTGGCGGCGACGCATCACGGACATGCGCCGGTCTATCTCACCCTGTACATTCCGGCGGTGCTGGCCGCCGCCTGCCTGTGGCGCGTGATCATGTGGTGGCGCACCAGCGCCGAACAGACCGATGATGAAGCAGCCTACCGCAAAGTGCGGTCGGTCATCGTCCTTGCGATCATTCTGGGCGTCGGGTTCTCATCGTGGTCGTTCGCGCTGTTTCCGTATGGCGATGCCTATCGGCAGGGACATGTCGCCTTCTACATGGCCATCACCGTGATCGGCTGCATCTTCTGCCTGATGCATGTGCGGTTGGCTGCGTTCACGCTCACGGCGGTGGTGGTCCTGCCCTATGCGCTGTTCTTCCTGTCGACCGCCAACCCGGTCTTCGTGTCGATCTCCGTCAATGTCGTGCTCGTCGCCATTGCGATGATCTACATCCTGCTGACCAACTACCGGACTTTCGCGGCCATGGTCGCCTCTCGCAAGGAACTGATGATCCAGCACGAGGAAACGCAGCGCCTGTCAGACGAGAACATGCGGCTGGCCAATTTGGACAGCCTCACCGACCTGCCCAACCGCCGGCAGTTTTTCGCCAGACTGCAGCCGTTGGCATTCGACGGCGCGGCTCCTTCCGAGCCGTTCTCGGTCGGCCTGCTGGATCTGGACGGATTCAAGCCGGTGAACGACCTGTTCGGCCATGCCGTCGGCGACAAGGTGCTTATCGAGGTCGGCCGGCGACTGGAATCCTTCGTCACTGAGGACGTCTTCGTCGCTCGGCTCGGCGGTGACGAATTCGGCCTGCTGATGAAGGGCGACAATTCCGCCGAGGTGCTGATGGAGCTCGGCAGGGCCATATGCGCCGACCTGGAGCGCCCTTTCGAGATGCCCGAGGCGACGGCGAAATTGTCGGGCTCGATTGGCTTTGCCCAGTACAGGCCGGGCGGGCCGGCGCCCACGCACGTCATGGATCGCGCCGACTACGCGCTCTATCACGCCAAGCAGAACCAGCGCGGGACGGCGGTGATCTTTTCCGAGGGACTGGAAAGCCAACTCCTCGAAATGACCCGCATCGAGCAGGAGCTGCGCAGATCGGACCTCGAGAAGGATCTTTCGCTGGTCTTCCAACCGGTAGTGGATGTAGTCGAAGGTGAGGTTCTGGCCTTCGAGGCGCTGGCGCGCTGGTCGCCCCTTGCGCTGGGCAACGTGCCGCCCAGCATCTTCATTCCCATCGCCGAGCGCACCGAAATCATCAATCGCATCACGGCGACGCTGCTTGCCAAGGCATTGGAAGCGGCAAAGTCGTGGCCGGACCATGTGCGGATCACCTTCAACCTTTCGGTGCGTGATATTTCGTCGAAAGCGTCTTTGCTGCGTCTTATCAGCCTGATCGAGAAAAGCGGCTTTCCGGCCAACCGGCTGATCCTGGAGATTACCGAGACCGCGCTGATGCGCGACTTCGACATGGCAGTCGAGGCACTGACACTGCTCAAGCGGCTGGGTCTGGAGATAGCCCTAGACGATTTCGGCACCGGGCATTCGAGCCTCGGCTACGTGCACCGGCTGCCACTCGACCGCATCAAGGTCGATCGCAGCTTCGTTGCCAACATCGAGACCGACGACGTATCGCGCAGCATCGTCAAGACCATCATCGACCTGTGCAACAATCTCGGCGTCAAATGCGTCGTGGAAGGCATGGAGACGCGCGAGCAGGTCGAAATCCTGCGCTCTTTCGGTTGCAGCCGGATGCAGGGCTATTACTTCGGCAGGCCAGTGCCGCTGGAAGAAACCCACGCCTATCTCGAGCGTGACGGATTGCTGATGCGGGCGTGATCGGTGCACCGCCGCCGATGCATATCCCGAGTTGCATAGCCCGACCTTGCGCCGCAATACCGACGCGCTGCAAGGTGGCTGACAATTTGCCGTCCGCTTTCGCCATTCGGGGTAAGCCATGCCCTATGTCTCTTTCGTTCGCGACAATGCCCGCTGGTTGGCCGGCGCCTTCCTGCTGACGTTCTTCTCTTCCTACGGGCAGACATTCTTCATCTCGTTGTCGGCCGGCGACATCCGCGCCGAGTATGGCCTCAGCCATGGCGAGTTCGGGCTGGTCTACATGCTGGCCACTCTCGCCAGCGCGTTCACGCTTCCCTATCTGGGCCAGATCGTCGACCGACGTTCGCCGCGTCAGGTGACGCTGCTGATCGTTCCGGTGCTGGCTCTGGGCTGCGTCGTCATGGCGCTGGCGCAGCATCTGGCGGTGCTGTTGGCCGCGCTCTATCTGCTGCGCCTGTTCGGGCAGGGCATGATGAGCCAGAACGCCTTCACCGCGGTGGGGCGCTGGTTTGCCGCGCAACGCGGCAAGGCGACCTCGATCGCCGCGATTGGCCTTAATGCCGGCGAGGCGCTGTTTCCGCTGCTGTTCGTTCTCGTGGTCGGTCTGGTCGGCTGGCGCAACGCCTGGCTGGTGGCCGCCGCGACCCTGATGGTCCTTGCGCTGCCGGTCATCTCCCGGCTGGTCGCATTGGAGAGAGAGCCCGGTGACGGCGATGCAGCCTCACCGGCCTCTGGTGCGCGTGACTGGACGCGGGCCGAGGTGCTGCGCGATCCGCTGTTCTACCTCACCATGGCGGGCGTGATGGCGCCGCCCTTCATCGGCACAACGATCTTCTTCCATCAGGTCCATCTGGTCGAACTGCGCGGCTGGTCGCTTGAGGCGTTCGCGGCGTCCTTCACCCTGATGGCTGGCGCCGTGGTGGTGTGCTCGCTGATTGCCGGGCAGCTCGTCGATCGCTTTTCCGCCCGCGCGATGCTGCCCTTCTTCCTTGTGCCGCTTGGCCTTGCCTGCCTGACCCTGGGGTTCGGCGAGGCACAGGCAAGCGCCTTCGTCTTCATGGCGCTGCTCGGGCTCAGCTACGGCCTTTCCAGCACGATGTTCAGCGCGCTTTGGCCGGAGGTCTACGGGCTGGCCCATCTCGGCGCCATCCGCGCCATGACCGTCGCCATCGCGGTATTCGCCACCGCTGCCGGTCCGGGGCTGACCGGCTTTCTGATCGACGGCGGTATCGCGTTTCCCGCACAGGTCGTCGTCATGGGCATCTATTGCCTCGTCCTGTGCTTCGTCATGGTCGTCGTCTCGCGCAGGCTGAAGGCGCGCGCCTTGCAACCGGCGTGGGCATCGGCTACCGGCACGCCATGACCGTCACCGTTCGCTTCGCGCCGTCGCCCACCGGGCATATCCACATCGGCAATGCGCGTACCGCGCTTTTCAACTGGCTGTTCGCCAGCCAGCGGGGCGGGCGTTTCATTCTGCGCTTCGACGATACCGATGCCACGAGGTCGCGACAGGAATATGCCGACCAGATTCAGGAAGATCTGCATTGGTTGGGCATTCATCCCGGTGTCACCGCGCATCAGTCTGCCCGGTTCGAAACCTATGACGCTGCGGTCGAGACGCTCAAGGCTAGGGGCCTTCTCTATCCCTGCTGGGAAACGGCCGAGGAGTTGGAGCGTCGGCGAAAGTTGCGGCTGGCCCGCCGCCTGCCGCCTGTCTACGGCCGCGAGGCGCTGAAGCTCACCGATGACGAGAAGGCCGCTTACGAGACCGAGGGCCGTCGGCCGCACTGGCGGTTTCTGTTGCCGAATTTTTCCGCCGACCCGTTTTCGACGCATCGCACTGAGGTTCGCTGGGACGATCTGGTGCGCGGGCCGCAGACGGTCGATCTCGCCTCGATGTCCGACCCTGTGCTGGTCCGCGAGGACGGAACGTATCTCTACACGCTGCCGTCGGTCGTCGACGATATCGAGATGGGAATCAGCCATGTCATCCGCGGCGACGACCACGTGACCAACACGGGTGCGCAGATAGCCCTGTTCCGGGCGCTTGGCAGCGAACCGCCGTCGTTCGGTCATCACAATCTCCTGACGACGGTATCCGGCGAGGGGCTTTCCAAGCGAACGGGTTCGCTGTCCATCAGGGGGCTGCGCGAGGCCGGCATCGAGCCGATGGCGATCGCCTCGCTGGCGGTGCTGATCGGCAGCTCCGAAACGGTGGCGCCGGTACGCACGATGGACGAGCTGGCAGATCGATTCGACATCGCCGCTGCCTCGAAGTCCTCGGCCAAGTTCGATCCGGCCGAGCTGCAGTCGCTCAACAAGGCATTGCTGCACGTGATGCCCTATGCCGACGCCGCCGAGAGGCTCGCTGCGCTGGGCATCGAGGGAACGAAGGCGGAAGACTTCTGGCTGGCGGTGCGCGGCAATCTGGAGCGGCTGGACGATGCCGCCGGTTGGTGGCGGATCGTTCAGGACGGGCCGGTCGACCGTCCGCAATTTTCGGCGGAAGATATAGAGTTCCTGCGCGCGGCCTTTGACACTCTGCCACCCGAACCGTGGGATCGAATGACCTGGAAGGTCTGGACCGACAGGCTGAAGGACCTGAGCGGTCGCAAGGGCAGGACACTGTTCATGCCGCTCCGGCTAGCACTTACTGGTCGCGATTCGGGGCCGGAGCTCGCAGATCTATTGCCTCTTCTGGGTCGGGAAGAAACGTTGGCCCGACGACCCTGACCTGGCGCTCGCCGTCCGGCTGTGCTGCCGGTGTCGGACGAGGCGGAGTGGCGATACGCTTCAAGGCTTCGGCGTGGAGGCCGCCTTCGCGGCTTGACAGCGTCTCGGGGTCTTCGCCCGGATCGGGTCGTGTCGAAGGCTGTGGGATCGCTGCTGTGACGGCCGCCTCGTCATCCGTAGGTGCGCTCTGGGCGCCATAGTCGCCGCCGATGACCTGGAAGCCGCGCTCGCCAGACGCCGTCGCCTGGCAGCCGCAGCCCGGCTGCTCTGAACCTCCCGGCTTCCGATAGGCGAATGCGTTCGGCAGCTCGCGATAGGACATACCGGTCGAGGCGGACACCATGTCCTCCGACTCTTCGCCCGGAACGCGATGGTGGTATAGCTCGACCTGGGTGTCGGGGCATGCCGCGCGGCAGGCCATCTGGTCGCGCTCGAAAGCGCCGGACGACACCGAATAGGACATCGGGAAGTAATAGCCGTCACAGGTGCGCACGCACAGCGTCCGGAACGAGCCCGAGAGGCCGCCGATACGCAGCCCATTGCGGCCGTCGATCACCACCTGTGTACGCCCGTCCGTACCGACCGGCTCAGGCAGGCTGCGCTGCGGCGCGCGGCAGCCATTGACGTCCAGCGCCGCCTGAACGCGGGCCCGATCGCGCCGGACGTCGCCGCCGCCGATGCCGGCCCGCTTACCCTGGAGCTCGACAAGGTTCTTTTCCATGCGAGCCATGGTCGCATTCAGCTCGCCGCAGAAAGGCACGGCGGAGCGCAGGATCGCCATGCCGCAACCGGCCTGCCGCGCCTGTTGCCTTGCCTTCTGCATCTGCTCCTGCTGGCGGGCGATGGCCGCGTCGTAGCGAGTCGCCTGGCTCGACGAGCCGCCGCCGCGCGACAGGCCGGCCAACTCGGCTTCAAGCTGTTGGCACAGACGCGTGCTCCCCTGCGCCGCGGCAGGCAGCGTGACCGCCAAGAACGTGGCTGCAACGGCGGTACGCACCGCCGTCTTTATCCGCCCTGATATCCCGCAACCCTTCATGCCGCCATGCTAGTGGCAGGCGGTTAACTATCTGTTGGTGATGAGCGCCGGAATGCGCATCAGGACCGACGTGCGTTCGCCTCGACGACGGCGAACGCCGTCATGTTGACGATGCCGCGCGACGTGACCGACGGCGTTAGGATGTGCGCGGGCCGCGCAGCGCCGAGCAGGATCGGGCCGACATGCAGCGCGTCCGTCATGGCCTTGATCGTCGTCAACGCGATGTTGGCGGCGTCGAGGTTCGGGAAGACGAGCAGATTGGCCTCGTCCTTGAGCGTGGAATGCGGATAGACACGCTGGCGCAGGACGGCAGACAGCGCGGCGTCGCCATGCATCTCGCCGTCGGCCTCCAGATCGGGCGCGATCCTGCGCAGGATGGAGGCGGCTTCGCGCATCTTGAGCGCGCTCTTCGAATCGCGCGAACCGAAATTGGAGTGCGACAGCAGTGCGGCCTTGGGCGTGAGGCCGAAGCGGCGGATTTCGTCAGCGGCCAGCACCGTCATCTCGGCAATTTCGGCTGCGGATGGATCGACGCTGACATAGGTGTCGGTGAAGAAGGTGACGCCGCGCTGCGAGATCAGCATCGACAGCGCCGACAGATCTGCGACGCCGTCGCGACGGCCGATGATCAGGTCGACATTGCGCAGATGGCGTTCGAATCGGCCCTCCAGACCGCAGATCATGGCCTCGGCTTCTCCGCGCATCATGGCGAGCGCCGCAATCACCGTCGTGTTGGTGCGCACCATGGTGCGCGCGGCTTCTTGGGTGACACCCCTGCGCCCGCCGAGGCTGATCAGCAGCTCGACATAGTCGCGATAGCGCGGATCGTCCTCGGGGTTGACGATCTCGAAGTCGACGCCGGGCCTTATGCGCAGGCCGTAGCGCTTGAGCCGGGTCTCGATGACATGCGGGCGGCCGATGATGATCGGCTGGGCGGTACCTTCCTCCAGCACCACCTGCGCGGCGCGCAAAACGCGCTCGTCCTCGCCGTCGGCATAGACGACCCGCTTGGCCGAGGCGTTCTTCGCGGCGGTGAAGATCGGCTTCATGACGAGGCCGGAGCGGAAGACGAAGCGGTTCAGCCGGTCGACATAGGCACTCATATCGTCGATGGGGCGGGTGGCGACGCCGCTCTCGCAGGCCGCATTGGCCACGGCCGGCGCGATGCGCAGGATCAGGCGGGGATCGAAGGGCGAGGGAATAAGAAAATCCGGCCCGAAAATGGGCGTCTCGCCCGAATAGGCGCGCGCGGCCACGTCCGACGGCTCCTCGCGGGCCAGAGCCGCAATGGCGCGGACGGCCGCCATTTTCATCTCCTCGTTGATCGCCGTCGCGCCGACATCGAGAGCGCCGCGGAAGATGTACGGGAAACACAGAACGTTGTTGACTTGGTTGGGGAAGTCCGACCGACCCGTGCAGATCATCGCGTCGGGCCGCGCCGCCCTTGCCGCCTCGGGCATGATTTCGGGCACCGGATTGGCCAGAGCCAGTATCAGCGGGCGCTCGGCCATTTCCTTGAGCAAATCCGGCTTGAGCACGCCCGCGGCAGAAAGGCCGAGGAAGATGTCGGCGCCGCCGATGACGTCGGCTAGGACGCGCGCATTGGTCTCCTTGACGTATGGATCCTTCCAGCGGTCCATTTCGTCGACGCGGCCGGCATAGGCGACCCCGAACCGGTCGGTGACCCAGATGTTGTCGCGGCTGGCGCCCAAAGCGACGAGCAAATTGAGGCATGCGAGTGCGGCCGCACCGGCGCCCGAGGTGACGATCTTGGCGGTCGCAAGCGACTTGCCCGCCAGTTCCAGCCCGTTCAGGACGGCCGCGGCAACGATGATGGCAGTACCGTGCTGGTCGTCATGGAAGACCGGGATCGACATGCGCGCCTTGAGGCGCTCCTCGATCTCGAAGCACTCCGGGGCCTTGATGTCCTCCAGGTTGATGCCGCCGAAGGTCGGTTCCAGCGCCGCCACAGTCTCGACCATGCGGTCGATCTCCGGTGCATCGAGTTCGATGTCGAAGACGTCGATGCCGGCGAACTTCTTGAACAGCACCGCCTTGCCTTCCATCACCGGCTTGGAGGCCAGCGCGCCGATGTTGCCGAGGCCAAGCACGGCAGTGCCGTTGGAGACGACGGCAACGAGGTTGGCGCGTGCCGTGTAGAGTGCGGCGGCGGCAGGGTCGTCATGAATGGCCAGGCACGGTGCCGCCACGCCCGGCGAATAGGCCAGCGCCAGGTCGCGCTGGTTGCCGAGCGGCTTGGTGGCCTGGATCTCCAGCTTACCGGCGACCGGATAGCGATGATAGAAAAGCGCGCCTTCGTCGAGATCGGAAGGGCCTGCTGCCGGTTGCTGCTCCGCGGTCATGGTTTCCTGTCCGGGCAAGCGTGGCGCGCCTAGCGCGCCACTACCTTCTGGTTCTGCTCGCCGAGACCGGCAATGCCCAGCCGCATCGTGTCGCCCGCCTTGAGGAAGCGCGGCGGCTTCATGCCGAGGCCGACGCCCGGCGGCGTTCCGGTGGTGATGACGTCGCCCGGTTCCAGTGCCATGAACTGCGACAGGTAGGACACAATATGGGCGACCGAGAAGATCATCGTCCTGGTGTTGCCGGTCTGGCAGCGCCCGCCGTTGACGTCGAGGAACATATCGAGGTTCTGCGGGTCGCCGATCTCGTCGGTGGTGGCAATCCAGGGACCGAGCGGGCCGAAGGTCGGCGCGCTCTTGCCCTTCATCCACTGGCCTCCGCGCTCGGCCTGGTATTCGCGCTCCGAAACGTCGTTGCACAGCGCGTAGCCGAGCACGTGGTCGAGCGCATCCTTCTCCTCGACATAGTCGGCGCGCTTGCCGATGACGATCGCCAGTTCGACCTCCCAGTCGAGCTTGACGGAGCCGCGCGGCATCAGCACGTCGTCATTTGGGCCGCAAAGGCAATTTGGCGCCTTGGAGAACACGATGGGTTCCGCCGGAATGGCGGCGCCGGTCTCGGCGGCGTGGTCCGCATAGTTGAGGCCGATGGCAATGAAATGGCCGATTCGCTTGAGAGGTGCGCCGACACGAGCTCCCTCGGGAGCCTTCGGCAGGCCGGCGATGTCCACCCCGCGCAAAGTCTCAAGTGCGGCGGCGATGGTGTCAGGTGCGTAGTCGGCGACGACGCCCGATGCGTCGCGGATCGTTCCGTCGGCATCAACGACGCCCGGCTTTTCCTGACCTACTTCTCCGAAGCGAATAAGTTTCAATTGCTTGTCCCCCTAACTTGAAGTGGTTTATGGCCGCCTTCAGAAGGCGCTGGGATAGAGCCCGCCGTCGAGAACGATATTCTGGCCAGTGATGTAGCCTGCATGCGACGAGCACAGAAAGGCGCAGGTGCTACCGAATTCCTCCGCGGTTCCGAAGCGCCCAGCCGGAATTTCGGCTGCCTGGCGCGCCGCTTGGTCCTCGACGGTAGTGCCGGCCTTCTCGGCGGCGAAGGCGATGCTGCCTCGAATGCGGTCGGTGTCGAATTTTCCCGGCAGAATGTGATTGATCGTGACGTTTCGTCCCGCCACCGTACGGGCGACGCCGGCGAGGAACGCCGTCAACCCGGCGCGTGCGCCCGATGACAGGTCGAGGCCGGCGATCGGCTGATACACCGACAGCGAGGTGATGTTGACGATGCGCCCGAAGCCGCGGCTTGCCATGCCGTCGATCACGGCCTGGATGAGTTCGATCGGCGCGATCATGTTGTTGGTGACGCCGGTCATCATCGCCTCGCGGGTCAGTTGCCGGAAGTCGCGGAAGGGCGGGCCGCCATTGTTGTTGACCAGGATGTCCGGTTCGGGGCAGGCGGCCAGTATGGCGTTGCGCACGGACGGGTCGGCGACGTCGCCCGCAACCTCGATGACGTCGACACCGTAGGCCGCCCGCAATTGCTGGGCGGTGTCGGCGAGAACGGCGCGGTCGCGGCCATTCACGACGAGGTGGCAGCCGGCTTCTGCCAGCGCCGTGGCGCAGCCGCGCCCCAGCCCACGGCTCGATGCACAAACGACCGCCTTGCGGCCGCGAATTCCAAGATCCATCACATCCTCCAGTCGGGCGGCAAACTAGACGCGGGCGGGCGAATGCACAACCTTCATTGCCGTCTGCGATCGTCCTCCCGGGTTCGAAAAACACCACAGAGTGGAGCCTTCGCAACCTGCGCGCTGAAATGCGGCCTCGCATCTGTCGATGCAAGCCGGAGTGGTACCAAATTGTCTGTTTAATGGGATGTCGCCGTGATAAGTCGCGTCGGCCAATTCCTCAGAATCACGCTTCGCCCATGGCTGCCGCCCCCTTGTCGCCGGACCAGATGGTCAAGCCGCGCCATTTCGAGCTGCGCGTATCGCTGCTTTTCGTGGCCTTGTTCATACCGGGCGGCGTGCACCTGCCATATTTTCCGCTCTGGCTGGAATCGGCCGGCTTCGGCGCGTCGGAGATCGCGGTGATTCTGGCCGCCCCGATGTTCGCCAGAGTGGTCTCCACGCCGCTGATCACAGCCTATGCGGACAAGGCGAAGGACAGGGTGAACGTGCTGATCGCCTGCGCGGCCATTTCGCTGCTGGTGTCCTTCGGTTACTTCCTCCAACCCAGCTATGCGTTGGTGCTGGCAGTCTCGCTAGCGCTCGTGGCTGTGTGGACGCCGCATTCGACCCTTGCAGACTCTTTGGCGCTGTCGGGCGTGCGTCGTTTCCGCAGTGACTATTCGCGCATGCGGGTCTGGGGCTCGGTTTCGTTCCTGCTGGCCAGCATCGGCGGCGGCTTGATCCTCGGCGTTACGGGCGCGGTGGCCGTGCCGGTTCTGATCTCTCTCGGCATGGCGCTGACGCTTGTCGCAGCGTTCGCCGCGCCGCGCCTTGGTCGGCCGCGTTTCGCTTCGCCGCTATCGGCTGCCGGGATTCAGAAGGCGGCGCCATCGCTGCTCAACCGCCGGTTTGTCCTGTTCGTGGCAGGCACGGGCCTGATTAACGCCAGCCATGGCTTGATCTATGCCTTCGGCTCGATCCATTGGAAGGCGATAGGGGTCGGCGAGACGACGATCGGTGCGCTCTGGGCCTGGGGTGTCGGGGCCGAGGTCGTGCTGTTCGCCGTCTTCACTCGGGTCTTCGGCCGCACGTCGCCGTCGCGCCTGCTGGGCATTGCGGCGGCCGCGGCCGTGCTGCGCTGGTCGGCCATGCCGTTCTTTGGCGGCGATGCGGCCGGGCTCGCGGCATTTTTCGGTTTGCAGACCCTGCATGCGCTCTCGACCGGGCTGGTACTGCTCGGTGTGCAGAAGATGATTGCCGAGACGGTTGACGATGGACGTATCGGAGCCGCGCAGGGTGCGGCGTTCTTCGCCAACGGAACGGCTCTGGCCGCGGTCACGCTCGCTTCCGGATCGATCTATGCCAGTCTCGGCGCGTCGGGCTTCCACATCATGTCGCTGGTCGCCGTTGCCGGCGCAATGCTCATCGCGCTGGGCGCAGTTCAGCCCCAGAGCGCCGGGGCCGGCGGCGAAACCATCGAGCCCTCATAGGCGAGCGGCGGCTCACGGTCGCGTGCCAGCAGCAACGGCCCGTCGAGATCGACGAACTCGGCATCCTGCGCCACAAGGATCGCAGGAGCCATGGCAAGCGAGCTGCCGACCATGCAGCCGACCATGACGCCGAAGCCCAGTTCGCGCGCGCGCCGGTGCAGGCTGAGCGCACCCGTCAACCCGCCGGTCTTGTCGAGTTTGATGTTTATCGCGTCGTACAGCCCAACGAGTGCGTCGAGCTCATCTTCGGTGTGCACGCTTTCGTCGGCGCAGACGGGCACCGGACGGGGCAGGCGTGCCAGCAACCCGTCTCTGCCGGCCGGCAGCGGCTGTTCGATCAGCGCGATGCGATGGCGAGCCGCCATCAGCATGTGGTCGCGGATATTGTCCTCGCTCCAGCCCTCATTGGCATCGAGGATGATTCGGCTTTGCGGTGCGGCGGCGGCCACGGCCGCGATCCGCGCGATGTCGTCGCCGGTGCCGACCTTGACCTTCAGCAACGGCCGGTGCGCCTGGGCTGCTGCCCTTGCGGCCATCTCATCCGGCTCGCCAAGCGAAATCGTATAGGCCGTCTCCAACCGCGAGGGACGGAGGATGCCGGCAGCGACATGGGCCGGAACGCCCGATAGCTTCGCCTCGATATCCCATAGCGCGCAGTCGATGGCGTTGCGGGCAGCGCCCGGCTGCATCTCGCGCAACAGGTCTTCCCGCGATGCTCCCTCTGCAGCGCGCTCCGACCAGCCGCGAATCGCCTCGCGCACGCCGTCCAGCGTTTCACCGTAGCGGGCATATGGTACGCATTCGCCGCGGCCGCGCACGTCGCCCTGCGCGATCGTGCAGGTAACCACTGCCGCCTCGGTCTTCGAACCGCGCGAAATGGTGAACGCGGCGGCCAGCGGAAACGTCTCCGATTCGACAAAAAGGTCACGCTTCATGAAAGAACTCCGTTTGCGGCCCGGGCGGCAGATGAGCCAAAGTGACACGCCGCCGGCGAGCCGGTAAGACTGGCGCGATGTTGAACAAAGAGTCGACCGATGCAAGCGAGAGTAGCGATGGCAGGATGCCGCGCGTCGACGTGCGCGAAGAAGGAGCCGTCACGGTTTGGGCCCTTTCGGGCGTCTGGAACACGCGCTCGGTGCATCTCGTCGACAAGGTCATGCGCGACCTGGAGCGGGGGCCGTCACGACAGTCGATAAGGCTCGATCTTGCCGGCATAAAGCGCCTGGATACGGCGGGTGCGTGGCTGATCGAGAGGCTGGCGGAGGCGCGCAGGCACGCGGGCGACAATGTCGAACTCGCAGGCGCCACGCCGGCCGCCGTCATTCTCCTGCCGGCGGTGCGCGAAGCGCTCAGGCAGGACAAGGCATCGCGCCCAATTCACGAGCCCTTCTTCGTCGTTCGCTGGCTCGAAGCGCTGGGACGTTCGACGGAAAGCGCCTGGCAGGATTTCGTGCTCGGCATGTATATCCTGGGCGCAACGATCCGCGGTGCCCAGATGAAGCTCGGCCGCGGGCACGCGGTGAATCCAGCCGCGATATTCCACCAGATCGACCGGATGGGCGTGGGCGCCATTCCCGTCGTGATCCTGATGTCCAGCATCGTCGGCGCAATCGTGGCGCAGCAGGGTGCCTATCAGCTTCGCTACTTCGGCGCCGAGATATTCATTGTCGACCTGATCGGCATCCTGGCGCTGCGCGAACTCGGCGTATTGCTGACGGCGATCATGGTGGCCGGCCGCTCGGGCAGCGCGATCACGGCCGAGATCGGCTCGATGAAGATGCGCGAGGAGGTCGACGCGCTGAAGGTGATGGGCCTCAACCCCATAGGAGTTCTGGTGTTTCCGCGTCTCGTCGCGCTGGTCATCGCCGTGCCGTGCCTGACCATCATCGCCAATGGCGCCGCCCTTGCCGGCGCGATGATGGTTTCCTGGACGTATTCGGGGATCACGCCCGAAGCCTTCATCGACCGGCTGCGCGCCGGGGTGGACATGTCGACCATCTTCGCCGGCCTGATCAAGGCGCCTTTCATGGCGCTGATCATCGGCATCATCGCCTCCGTCGAAGGGCTGAAAGTGGGCGGCAGCGCGGAATCGCTCGGCCGTCATGTCACCAGTTCGGTGGTCAAGGCGATCTTCATCGTCATTGTCCTCGATGGGCTGTTCGCCATGTTCTACGTCGCGATCGACTTCTAGGAGCCGGAATGGAAGGTGCGGCAACCGAACTGGAGCAGCATCCGCGGATCGCCGGCGGTGACGAGGTCGTGCTTTCCGTGCGCGACGTCACGGTCGCTTTCGGCGACAATGTCGTACTCGACAGTTTATCGCTGGATGTCTATCGCGGTGAGATCCTCGGCTTTGTCGGTGCGTCCGGCACTGGAAAGTCCGTGCTGCTGCGCACCGTGCTGGGGCTCATTCCGAAGCGGGAAGGAACGGTGTCGCTGTTTGGGGCCGACCTCGACAGGATCGACGAGCAGGACAAGTTTCAGGTCGACATGCGCCTGGGCGTGCTCTTCCAGCATGGGGCGCTATTCTCCGCGCTCACGGTCAAGGAGAACATCCAGGTGCCGATGCGCGAGTATCTCGACCTGCCGCGCGCGCTTATGGACGAACTGGCGCTGCTGAAGCTCGAACTGGTGGGGCTTCCGGCGGATGCCGCCGACAAGTTTCCCTCGCAATTGTCGGGTGGCATGATCAAACGCGCTGCTTTGGCGCGGGCGCTCGCGCTCGACCCCGACATCGTCTTCCTTGACGAGCCGACATCAGGACTGGACCCGATCGGCGCTGCCGAGTTCGACGAACTGGTCGCCAAGCTGCGCGATACGATGGGGTTGACGGTCTACATGGTGACCCACGACCTCGACAGCCTGTTTTCGGTTTGCGACCGGATCGCCGTTCTCGGGGGAAAGAAGGTCCTGGTCGAAGGCACGATCGACGACATGATGCATTTCGACGATCCGTGGGTGCAATCCTATTTCCGCGGCAAGCGGGCGCGACAGATCGACCTTTCGGCGCGAGCGGGTAACGGTTAGGTAGGGGTATGGAGACACGCGCCAACTACGTCATCGTCGGCATCTTCACGCTGGTCACCATCCTGGCGGCGTTCAGCTTCGTCTACTGGACGTCCGGCATCGGCGACCGTGGCGAGACTTCGACGCTGCGCTTCCGAATTCACGGCTCGGCTTCGGGCCTCGTGCGCGGCAGCGTCGTACTGTTCAACGGCGTCAAGGTAGGCGACGTGACGCGCGTATATATCGACGTGGCAAACCCGACCGTCGCCATCGCCGACGCAGTCGTGGACCGGTTGACACCGATCACGCAGTCCACCCAGGCCGATGTCGGGCTCGCTGGCTTGACTGGCCAAGCCAATATCGAAATGCGCGGCGGCGACCCGTCAGAGCCAAATCTGCTGGACCTCGCCGAAGCGGAAGGCACCGTCGCCGAGATCACCGCCAACCCGTCGGCGGTGTCAAATCTCCTCGAAAGCGCTCAGAACATCTTCCGGCGGGCCGACAACGTACTGAGCGAACTGGAAACCTTCGCTGCGGACGCGCGAGGGCCACTCACGGAAACGGTGCGCAACGTCGAGCAGTTTTCCGCGGCGCTGGGGCGCAACGCCGAGGGGATCGACCGGTTTCTGGAAAGCGTGACCGCTATGTCGGGGACGCTTTCCGAAGTTTCCGGGCAACTTGAGAGCACCCTGCAGGCGGCCGAGGAACTGATCAGGTCGGTCGATCGCGAGCAGGTCGCCGCGGTCGTCGACAATGTCGAACGCTTTACCCAGCGGCTAGACGATGCGAGCGCGGGGCTGGACCAGGTGATGGGCAACGTCACGACCGCAAGCGAATCGATCGCGCAGTTCTCCGCCTCTGCCAACGAAACGCTGGCTCGGGTCGACCGGGTCCTGGAAAATGTCGGCGAGGTTGTCGACACGGTCGATCCCGCCGCCGTGCGCACTGCCCTGACCAATTTCGAGCAGGCAAGCACGACGATCAATGCCGCCGCCAACGATGTCGCCAAGATCGCCAGTACGGTCGGCGAGCGCAGCGAAGACATCGACGCGATCATCTCGGACGCCCGGCAACTGGCCTCACGGCTCAACCAGGCCTCGGAGCGGATCGACGGCGTGCTGGCGCGCGTAGACGACCTGCTTGGCTCGGGCGAGGCGGAAGGGCTGATGGCCGACGCCAGCGAGACGTTGAAGACCTTCCGAGAGGTGGCGCAAACGCTGAGCGTGCGGATAGACAGTGTGCTCCAGAAGGTTGACGGCCTGCTCGGCTCCGAAGACACGGAATCGCTGATTGTCGATGCCCGGGAGACGATCAAGTCGTTCCGCGAGGTGGCTGACACCATCAATGCCCGCGCCGGAACGATCACCGAGGGGCTCGCGCGCTTCTCCGGGCAAGGGCTGCGCGATGTCGAGGCGCTTGTTCGCGACAGCAGGCGTTCGATAGACCGCATCGAGCGGGCGATCACCGATCTCGAACGCAACCCGCAGCGCATCCTTTCCGGCGGTGCCGGTTCGGTCCGCGAGTATGACGGCCGGGCGCGTCGTTGACATCGATGACGGGGAACTTCAGAAATCGAGGGACGGTTGAGGGAGCGGCCCGAAAGCGGGGACAAGTCGGTATGATGCGTAGCACTGTGCGGGCGTGTGCGTTCGCCCTGATGATCCTCCCCGGTTGCGCGGCCCTTCCGGGTGGCGGGCCGGCACCGCTCGATACGTTCGACCTCACCGCCTACCGCGCCGAGGCGCCTGGGCCGCGCCGTGGCCGCACCCAGATACTCGTTGCCGAGCCGAGTGCCCTGAAGGCGCTCGACGGTGAGAATATCGTCATCCGCACCTCGCCCGGTGCGATCGAATATCTGGGTGGTGCGCAATGGGCGGACAGGCTGCCGCGCATCGTTCAGGCGCGACTTGTCGAGTCGCTGCAAGCCACGGGCCGTTTGGGCGGTGTGGGCAAGCCGGGTGAGGGGCTTGCGATCGACTACCAGGTGATTGCCGAAATACGCGCCTTCGAGGTGAGGGTCGGCGGCGGTGGGCGAGCCGAGGTCGAGCTTTACGTCAAGTTGCTCAATGACCGCAACGGCGTGGTCCGGGCAGCGCGCAGCTTCGCCGCCAGCGCGCCGGTAGTGGGCGCCGGCAACGCCGGCCACGTCGACGCGCTTGACCGCGCGTTTGCCCAGGCCACACAGGAAATCGTCGGCTGGGTGCTCGGCAGCATCTGACCAGCGAAGCCTTTCGCCGCGCGGCGTTGGAGCACGCGGGAGCCAAAGAAAAAGGCGGGCCGGGCCCGCCTTTTTCCTGTCCGCGTACAGCGCCGGCTATTTCAGCCGGCCGCTGGCGTGGGCGAGCATGGTGTAAACCTTGCCCGTATCCGAAGTGAGATAGGTCTGCGTCATGATGTTGTCGCGGTCGTTGCGGCCGACATCCTGCAGAAGCTTTTCGAAGTCGCGGCAGTAGCGGTCGACCGCCGAGCGGAACTCGGCATCGGCCTGATATTTGCGCCGGATGTCCTCGAAGGTCTGCTGGCCCTTGAGGGTATAGAGCCGCCGCGTGAAGACGTTGCGCTCGCCGCGGCGATAGCGATCCCAAAGCTCGATCGAGGCGTCATGGTCGATGGCGCGCGCGATGTCGACCGACAGAGAGTTTAGCGACTCGACCAGATGCAGTGGTGAGCGCTCGACGGTCGGTTTGGCGGGCGCGGGCGCGGGAGCTTCGTCACGAGAGGCGCCACGAAGCAGGTCCTTGACCCAGCCTTCCGACTGCGGCTGTTCACGCTCACGCGTCTGGGTGGCCACCGCGCCCAACGTGCCGCGCAGCGGCTGTTCGCTGATCGGGGGCGGCGGGACCCGCTTTGCCGTAGGCTCCGGTGCCAGCGGCTGCGGGGCGGGTGGAGCAAGAGTCGGTGCCGGTGCACGCGGCTTGCGGTCCGACGCGTCGAACGCGCGGCCCGACTTGGCGACGATATCGGCCAGTTCCTTGAGCGCGTTGATTTGCTCGCCGACGGCGCGGCGCATGGCCGAGGTGGACTGCTTGGTCTCCTCGGGCAGCTCCATGACGCCCTTCTTGACCTCGGCGCGCGTCTGTTCCAGCTCGGCGCGGATCGCGGAGCCGGTGCGCCGGATCTCTTCCGTCGCGTCGGCGAAACGCTTCGCGGCACCATCGACGACCTCGGTGATCGAGGCGCGCATCTGCTCGGTCGAGGTGCGGGTGCGGCCCTCGGCCTTTTCCAGCGCATTGCCGACCAGGTTCTCGAACGACCGCATCACGCGCTCGATGTCCTCCGACTTCTTCACCAGGCCCACCGCGAGGTTTTCCAGCGCGGACTGACGTCCGTCCAGTGTGGAGGCGAGATCGTTCTGCGCCGAATCGAGCAGTTCGGACGCCGAAGACAGCATCTTGGCGTGATCGTCGAAGCGTGTGGCGATGCCCGCGATGTCCTTGAGCGTCGAGGACGACAGCTCGGTGAGCCTGCCCGCATTGGCGTCGATGAGGCGTGCAGAGCTGGCGAAGGACTGTGCGGCACGCTCGGTGCTCTTGGCGAACTTCTCGGTCGTGCTGACGATCTTGTCGTCGAGGTTGACGAGATTGTCCGAGGCCGCGGCCACCAGATCGTTGAGCCGCACGTTCGACGCCGACAGGCGGTCGATCAGCGACGACACGCTGTCCGACAGGCTGGTGTTGGCAGCGTCCACTGCCGTAAGAGTCTCGGCGGTGCGCGTAGCCAGCGCATTCACCAGCGCGACGTTCTGCTGGCGCAGGCGTTCGGTGGCCATCTCGGTGGCATTCTCGAGGCTCTTCTGCAGCTCTCCCCCGCTTTCGGCAAAGCGCTGGACAAGCGGCGCCGCGCGTTCGTCGAGGATGCGAGCCAGCTCTGAGGAACGGGCTGCCAGAACCGCATTGAGCTGACGGCTTTTGTCATCGATCGTTGCGGCGGCTTCGGTGGTGCTGAGCCCGATCTGCTCGTTGACGACGGCGAGCGTCTGCGCGATCGCCTCGGCCCGGACGGCGAGTTCCTCTTCGGTCCTGCCGACCTGCTGGACGATGCGGTCGCCGAGGCGCGCGGCGCCCTGGTCGATGCGGGCGTCGACGCTGGCCAGCACGTCGGCGACGCGCTTGTCGGCGATGCTGGTTGTCTCCTCCAGCCGGTCGCTCGCGACCGCCATCGTCTGCGTAAGCCGCTGATCCGCGAGTTCTACCGCCTCCGAGAGCTTCTTGTCGGCCAGCGCCATCGACCTGGACAGCTTCTGATCGGCGGCTGCCATCGTCTGGCTGAGCCGCTGATCGGTCGCAGCCATGGTCTCGCTGAGCTTCTGGTCTGTAGCAGCCATAGTCTCGACGAGTCGCTGGTCGGTTGCGGCCAAAGTTTCGATAAGCTTCTGATCCGCGATGGCCATGGTCTCGGCCAGCCGCTGGTCCGCGGCGCCGGCAATCTCGGCGATGCTGGCGGCGCGCGCCTCAAGTTCGGAGGAGGTTTCGCGCGTCCGCGCTGCGATTGCATCGTTGGCCTCGGCGAAGACTTGCCGCAGGTCCGCGGCGCGTTCCGCGAGTACGCGGTCCGTGCCGTCGAAAGACGATGCGATCTCGCCTGCACGGGCTGCGAGGGAGTCCGCCACCGCGTCGACATGCTTGCCAAGTTCGGCGCCGGAGCCGGCGATGCGGTCGGCGAGCCGCTGATCGGCATCGTCGAAGGCGATGCGGATTTCGGCCGCGCGCGCAGCGAAGATTTGCGCCGCATGGTCGGCATGGCCGCGCAGATCCTCGCCTGTAGCGAGCGTGCGCTCGGCAAGCCGCCGGTCAGCGGCGTCGAAGACTTCAGCGAATTCGCCCAGTCGGGCGCCGAGCGCCTGCGACATCTGTTCGGCGCGTGCGGCGAGGCGGCTGTCGAGATCGGTCGAAGCCTTGCCTGCGTCCTCGCCGATGGTCTGTGTCACCTCCAGCACCTTTTCGCGGAGCGACCTGGCGACAACCACGGCGCTGCCCTCCAGTGCGGTCCTGACATTGTCGACACCGATGCGCAGCGCGTTCTCCATGCTCTGCGTGCGTTCGTCGATGACGCCGGTCTGGCGCGCGAAGGCGCTCTCGATCCGCGCAACGTCCTCTCCGAGGGCGGCATGCATGCCTTCGGCGCCAGCCTGCATGGCCTCGCGCAATGCCACCGTCCGGGCGTCGATCAGTCCCGCCTGATCGGCAAAGAGTCCTTCGACGCGCGCGATATCGCCGCTGATAGCGTTGCGCACCAGCTCGCTGCCGGAGAGCAGCGACGTCTCCAGCGCCTTGGTGCGGGTTTCGATGATGCCTGCCTGACGCTGGAAGGCATCGTCGATCTTGGTGAGGTCGTCACCCAGCGCATTGCGGATGTTGTCCGCGCCGGCATACAGGGCACTTTCCATCGTGCGTGTCCGGGCCTCGATGACGCCCTGCTGATGCGCGAAGGCCTCGTCGATCTTGGCAACCTCACTGCCGAGCGCGTCGCGCACCTTGTCTACGGCGCCGGAGAGCGCGGCCTGAATGTCCTGCGTCCTCTCTCCGATGATGCCGCTTTCCCGGTCAAACGCCGCGGCGATCTGAGCCAGGTTGCCGGTGAGGACTGCCTGTATGTCCTGCGTTCTTTCCCCGATGATGCCGTTTTGACGGTCGAACGCCTCGGAAACCTGGACGAGATTGCCCGCGAGGGCTGACTGGAGGTCCTGCGTCTTCTCGCCGATGACGCCGCTCTGGCGGTCGAACGCCTCGGAAACCTGGACCAGATTGCCCGCGAGGGCTGACTGGAGGTCCTGCGTCTTCTGGCCGATGATGCCGCTCTGGCGGTCGAACGCATCGGCAACTTTGGCCACGTTCGACGAGAGGGCGGCCTGGAGGTCCAGCGTCCTGTCGCCGATGAAGTTGGTCTGCCGGTCGAACGCTTCCTCGACCTTGGCCACGTCGACGGCAATTGCGGTCGTCAGGTCCTTCTGGCGCGCCTCCAGCGTTTGGATGTGCTGAACGATGCTGCCTTCAAGCCCTTCGCGCGCCTGCGCGATCTTGGCGATGTCTCGGTCCAGCATGGCGGCAATCTGCTGGCGGCCCTCGGAGAAAGTCTCAACGTGGCCGCGAACAGCCGCATCCACCTGGGCGCGGACGGCGGAAAGCTTGGTCAGGTCCTCATTGAGCGCGCGGCTCATGACCTCACGGCCTTCAGTGAGCTTCTGCACGTGCGAGGTCATCGCGGTGTCGACCGACTTGCGGGAGTCGGCGATGCGCTGCAGGTCCGCTTCGAGAGCCTGCGCGATCAGATCGCGTCCGCCCGCAATACGCGAGGCGAAATCGGCCGCGCGGCTTTCCAGCATGGTCGAGGTCGACATGACCAGTTCCGCCATCTCGGAACCGATGCGCGCCTTGCCTTCGTCGATCAGGCCCGAAATGCTCTGCTTGCCGTCGGTGAAGGTTTGGGCGATCTGGCGTGCCCGGTCGACCAGCGTGTCGTTGATTTGGCGGGCACGCGCCTCCAGAGCAGAGTTGAGCTTCTGCGCGCCGGTGTCCAGGGCCTCCGCACGGGTCTGGAACTCGTGGATCAGCGCCTGGCCACGCTCGCTCAGCGTCGCCTCGATGCCTTCGAGGCGAGCGCTCAGTTCCTTGTTGAGGCTGTTGGTCGCGCCGCCCAGCAGCGACACCATTCCCGTCGTGCGCTCGTCCAGCATCTTCGACAGCGACCGGGTCACCTCGTCAGTGCTCTGCGTCAACTTGGTGATGCGCGTGTCGAGCAGGCTGGCGAAGGCTTCGCCGGATGTGGTCATTCGGTCCGACACAGCATCGAGCCGGGTATCGATCGCCTCCTGCAGGCCGAAGCCGCTTTCATTGATCCGGTCGACCAGCAGGGCGCCGGAATCGGCGATCGTGTCGCTTAGACGGGCCGATACGCCCTGGATGCTCTGGCGAATGATGTCGCCGGCCGAATCGAGCTCGTCCTTGAGAGCGCCATGAGCTCCGGAGATCGACGCGCGCACGCGCTCTCCGTGATTGATCATCGAATCGCGCTCGTTGCCAAGGCTGTCGATGAGACTGCGAATGCGGCCCTCATTATCGGTGTAGGCGCGTTCCAGTTCGTTGACTTCCGTGTGCACCAGCGTCTCAAGCTCGACCGCACGCGCCAGTGTGCGCTCGATTCCCTCGCCCATCGCCTGGACCTCGCGACGGACGGCCTGTCCGACCATCATCACGCGGTCCGTGGCCATGTGCTCCGGCTCGGCGAGCCTGAATGCGACCTCGGCCATCGATTGAGCGGCCAGCCGCATCTCCTGCGCACGCCTGATCATCACCGCGAAGGCCCAGAACATGATCACGGGCAGCACGATCGCAATCACGAGGCCGAGAAGCTGGGGTGCGGCGACAAGCTGCTGTATGGAGCGGACTTCCCATAGCGCCGGCTCGAACAGCATGTGGCCCATGAGGGCGACGCCCGCGATCCAGGCCAGCGATAGAAACGCGGTCATCCAGTACATCGACGACGAACCGACGCGGCGAATCTGCTGCTGCATGGTCCGGTAGTCACGCTGGCGGTCGTCATTGGCCGGGGCGAAGGCTGGCGTGGACGCCGCTGCTGGCTCGATGGGGCGCAGGTCCGAAACGGGCTTGGGTTCCGCGTTGGCCGCGGGCCTTGCAGGCGCGAGCGCCGGACGGGCAGGGGCGGGCTTGGGCGCCGGCTCCACGACCGCAGCGGACACGACCGGCTTCGCCGCCGTGCGATCCGTCTTTGAATCGCGTGCCAGATCGGCCGCGGCCTTCGATATCTGGGCCTCGAAATCAGCGATCGAGCCAGCAACGTCCAAGCCGCCCGGCTCGTCATCGACGAAGAGATCGATGTCGAGGGCGTCCTCCAGTTCCTTGGCTACTTCGCTGTCGAGGGTTGTCGTTTTTGCTTTACGCGCCATGCCGCTCATACCCTGTACGCTGTTGGCGGGCCGCCAGTGTCGGCGCCTCGTGCCCGCTCATTGAGGCCTTTTGCGGGCCTTTGCGTATCGTAGTGGGACAGCGGGACAATTGAAACTGCGATCTGGCCTCATGTGTAAAACTTTAAACATAGGGTTAATGCGGCGCATCTGCTCGCAATTTTCCGTTGCGCCGAGACCAGCCGTTAACCGCTTCTCCATCTAGCCGCAGCAAGGTCGCCGCAGAGGAACTTGCTGCAGGCAGGACGGGATCATGGCAGTTCGACGGCAAATCGCGAAAGGTTCTCAAAGTCTGGACGGCGCGTCGATGGTTTCGTCCTCCGCCCCACCGATCGATCTGGCCCACCTTGCCAGGCAGACCATGGGTGACAATGCGCTGGAACGGGAAGTGCTGGGCATGTTCGATGAACAGCTCGCCATGATCGCCGACAGGTTCGAGGTGGCCGACCTGGGCGAAAGATACCGTTTGGCACATACGCTGAAGGGCTCCGCTCGGGGTATCGGCGCCTTTGTGTTGGGCGATTGCGCGGCTGTGCTGGAGCGCGACCCTGCGAGTTCGGACGCAATTCGGCGCTTGCTTGCACGCTTGGGCGAAGTGCGGGCCTTCATCGGCGACATCGAGCGCTAGCGGCGGATCGCCGGGACGAAAGGTCACGCTGCCAAGTGTGCCCGCTTGGCGTTGACAAGGCGTCGTCAACGAGTATCTGTCGCCCGGATGCCGGTTCCGGCCCTTCCTGACTTCTCCCAAGGCGTATCATGGCACGTATCACCTACATCACCCACGACGGCGCGCGCTTCGAGATCGACGCCCCGAACGGCTCTACGGTGATGGAAAATGCCATCCGCAATGCCGTGCCCGGCATCGAAGCCGAATGCGGCGGCGCCTGTGCCTGCGCGACCTGCCACGTCTATGTCGACGAGGCGTGGTCGCCGATCGTCGGTTCGCCGGAGGCGATGGAGGAGGACATGCTCGATTTCGCCTATGAAGTGCGGCCGACCTCGCGGCTATCCTGCCAGATCAGGGTGCGCGACGAACTCGACGGCCTCGTCGTCAACGTGCCCGAGCGCCAGGGCTAAGGTGCTGCCGGCCGCTATTGGCCGTTTTCCAACCGCTCCAGCCGATAGCGCAGCAGGCTGTTGATGCGCCGGTCGAAGCCCTTGCTCTCCACCCGGTCGAACTGGTCCTGCTCCTGGTCGTGAGCCGCCAGCTGCCGCGACGACGTTGCGTTCACCTTGTCCTGTGCGGCGGTGCATCCGCGCTCGTTCCGGATCTGTAGTAACGCCTGCTCCATATCGCGCGCGTGATTGCGGGCGATCGTGACATGGGCCTCCTCGTGGCGCTTTATGTCGGACGCCAGCGTGTCCCAGATCAGCCTCGTTTCATTGTCTGAGCGCTGCGGGCGGGTCCAGCGCGGCAGGATCATCGTCGCCTTGACGCTGACATCGGCGGCGACGACGCTGCATCGGCCGTTCTGCTCGCCATAGGTAACCCGCGTGGTGAATTCCATGCGCGTTGCGCCGGGGTGGCGATTGCCGGTGCCGTTAAGTTTGGGGCCACGGCGTTTCAACTCGGCCTCGATCTCCTGCAGCGTCGTGCCGCCGATCGAGAAATAGCTGTACACCTTCGCCACGCTCGCCGTGTTCGCACCTGTACAGGTCAGGAGCAGCATCATGGATGCGGCGATCAATGGCTTCATCGGCCTTCCCCCGGTTGACGGCGCCGCCAGCGGCGGTGCGCCACCATGCGCCAAGCGATCCCGACGGGCAACGGCATCGCGGGCCGGCAGCGTCAACGCCTTTAGAGGCGCGGGTGGGCAAGACAAAGGTCCGGCGTTGATTTTATCGCAGACAACGCCCATGAAACCTTCCGACGCATCCCGGAATTCATTCATGTTCGCCCCGCAAAATTGGCCGCTCGCTCATGGGCGCACCCTGCGTATCGGAGATCGCGCGCTCGTCATGGGCGTGCTCAACGTCACGCCCGACAGCTTTTCCGACGGCGGCCACTTCGCCGCCGCGGACGATGCGCTTCGGCAGGCCGACAGGATGATCGGAGAGGGTGCTGCTATCGTCGACGTAGGTGGCGAATCGACGCGCCCCGGCGGTGCGGCGGTGACCCCGCTGGAGGAGCAGCGACGCGTGCTTCCGGTGATCGAAGCGCTGGCGGCGCGCGGCGACGTCGCGATTTCCGTCGACACCTACCGCGCGGAGACGGCGCGGCTGGCGGTTGCGGCCGGAGCCCATATCGTCAACGACGTCTGGGGCTTGCAACGCGAGCCGGACATCGCGCGCGTGGCGGCGGAAACGGGCGCGGGACTGGTTATCATGCATACAGGCCGCGACCGCGAGAAACTACCCGACATCATCTCAGATCAGATTAAATTTCTATCACACTCTATTGAAATAGCGGGACATAATGGAGTCAAAAAGGAAAGCGTTTTATTGGATCCCGGCTTTGGCTTTGCCAAGGAAACAGCCGAGGAAAATCTCGACCTGATGGCGCGATTCGATGAACTGCATGGGCTTGGCCGGCCGCTGCTCGTCGGCACCTCGCGCAAGCGCTTCGTCGGCGCCATCACTGGCCGAGAAGCAGACAGGCGCGACCCCGGCACCGCGGCGACCAGCGTCGTGCTCAGGCTGATGGGCGCTGCCGTGTTCAGAGTGCACAACGTCGCAATGAACGTGGATGCGCTAGCGATCGCCGATGCTATGGTCGAGCGCGGACTGACGGTCCGGAGGAAGCCCGTTTGATGTACACGATCCGCATGAAGAACTGCGCCTTCTTCGCCCGTCACGGCGTTCTCGACGAAGAGGAAACGCTGGGACAGCGATTTTACGTCGACGCGGAGCTCGATGTTGAGCCTGGAACGGCGCTCGAAAGCGATTCCATCGAGGCGACCGTCGACTACGGTATCGCGTTTCGGGAAATCGAACGCATCGTTACCGGCCGTCGCCGCTTCCTGATCGAGGCGCTGGCGTTCGACGTCGCGCGCGCCCTGTGCGAGCGCTTCCCGCAGATCATTCAGGCGCGCATCACGGTTCGCAAGCCCAACGCGCCGGTGCCGGGCGTTCTCGACCATGTCGAGGTGACGGTTGCCTGGCCCGGCTGAACGGCGCGCCTATCTCGGGCTCGGCGGCAATATTGGCGAGCCGCGCCTGGCGATGGCCAGTGCGCTGCGCGCTCTTGACGTGCATGAACGGGTGAGCGTGGTCGCGGTTTCCTCGCTCTATCGGACGCCACCGTGGGGAAAAGAGGATCAGCCGGATTTCCTCAATGCCGTGGCCTGCGTCGAAACTGATCTGGGGGCGCGCGCGCTGCTCGACCTTTGCCTCGATACCGAGCGCAGCCTCAAGCGCATCCGCGCCGAGCGCTGGGGACCGCGCGTCATCGACGTGGACATCTTGCTGTTCGGCAACCAGACCATCTCCGTAGAGCGACTGCAGGTCCCGCATCCGCGCCTGCTGGAGCGCGCCTTCGCGCTGGCGCCGCTGGCCGAGATCGCGCCGAAACTGTTGCTCAAGGGGCGGACGCCGGGTGAATGGCTATCCCGTCTGGACAGCAGCGGGATCGTCCGCCTGCCGGGTGGCTCAGACTGGTGGCGCGGGGACTGACGGCTCAGCTGCTGGCTTCGGCGTCTGGTGTCTTGCGGATAGCAGCGGCCGTCTCCTCGTTACCGGCACGTCCTTCCTGTCGAGGCTTGGCGAGCGGAGTGGGGGTGGGCTGGTTGCCCCGGAGCAGCTGGTTTCCGGCATAGATGCCGCCGGCGACTTGAATCTCCAGACGTTCGGCATCGCGCCGGCGCACCTCGTCCATCAGTTCGACGGCGTCCTCGTCCGGTACACCAAGTTGCCGTAGTGTCTGCGAGCCGAAGGCGAATGCCGATTCGAGCGTCTCGCGAATCTGGTAGTCCGCGCCTGCCTTGATCAGCGAGATCGCCGCACCGCGGTCGAAGGCCCGCGCCATGACCGGCGTGAGCGGGAACTCGGCCTTGATGTGCTCCACGATGCGCGTAGCCTGATCCGGCTTTTCGACGCAAACCAGAACGACCCGCGCGTGCTCCGCGCCTGCGGCATGCAGGATGTCGAGCCGGGTTCCGTCGCCGTAATAGACCTTGAAGCCGAACTGCGCCGCCGCCTGGATCATTTCGACGTCGTTGTCGATGATCGTCACCTCCTCGCCGCGCAGCAGCAATGGCTGACTGACGATCTGCCCGAAACGGCCGAAGCCGATGATCAGCACGCTTCCGGTCAACCCTTCAGGCACATCGACACCGTCGAGCGAGAGGACCGGCGCGGGCAGCAGTCCCCTGATGGCCTTGAGCGCCATCATCGCGAAGGGCGTCAACACCATCGACACGATGACGGTGGAGGTGAAGATGGCGTTGGTGGCGCCGTCGATAAGCCCGACAGAAGTTGCCGTCGCGTAGAGCACAAAGGCGAACTCGCCGCCCTGCGCCATCAGTACCGCGCGCTCCAATGCTTCGTCATGGCCTGTGCGCAACAGCCGAGCGATCACGTAGATGCCGGTCGCCTTGACGATCATGTAGGCGATGACGGCCAGCGCGATCAGGCCCGCATTGTCGGCGATAACGTCGAGTTGCAGCGCCATTCCGACGCCGAGGAAGAACAGGCCGAGCAGGATGCCGCGAAACGGCTCGATGTCAGCCTCCAGTTGATGCCGGAAGGTGGATTCGGACAACAGCACGCCAGCAAGGAACGCACCCATCGCCATCGATAGACCGCCGAGCTGCATCGCAAGCGCGGAGCCCAACACGACGAGCAGCGCGGCGGCCGTCATCACCTCGCGCGCGCCCGACTGCGCCAGGATGCGGAACATCGGGTTGAGCAGGAAGCGCCCGACCAGCACCAGCCCTGCGATGGAGCCCAGCGCAATGGCAATCGAGACCCAGCGCGCTTCCGCCGTCGCGCTCTCGCCGCCCGGCGCGATGAAGGCCACGAAGGCGAGCAGGGGGACGATTGCGAGGTCTTCCAGCAGGAGGATCGATACGATCCGCTGCCCCTTGGGTGTCGACAGTTCCCCTCGGTCGTTGAGCACCTGGAACACGATCGCGGTGGAGGTCAGCACGAAGCCGGTGCCGAATACGAAGGCGACGGCCGGTGCGTAGCCGAGCAGCATGCCGATGCCGGTCAAGAGCAGCGCGCACGTGCCGACCTGGAGCACGCCGAGCCCCAATATCTCGCCGCGAAGGCTCCACAGCCGCGAGGGCTGCATCTCCAGCCCTATGACGAACAGGAACATGACTACGCCGAGCTCGGCGACATGGATGATTGCGTTCGGGTCGGTAAACAGGCCGAGACCGAACGGCCCGATCACCAGGCCGGCGGCAAGGTATCCCAGGACGGAATCAAGGCCGACCCGTTTGAAGAGGGGCACGGCCACGACGCCGGCCGCGAGCAGCGCAACGACAGGAACGAGATCGACGCCATGCGCTGCTTCACCTGCCATCTCGACGCTCCCGCGACCGCTGGATAGAGGTGCAGCTTAGCCGAAAGCACGGCAGATGGAACGGCCTTCGCGCGGGACTTTGTACCCCGAATGCCGCGTTCGATTTCGGGATTACTGGCTGCTGACCGAGCCGACGGTGCGCTGGTCGACGCGCTTCAGGTTCATCCCGATGACCGGCACCATCTGCCTGTCGACCTTGACCGACACGGTGACGTGCATGGTGTCCTTGTCGGGCAGGCTGGCGAGCATCGCGCCGTCGAGTTGG
>Ga0307505_10000313_pt1 | contig 56417 bp, 55 predicted proteins | sample 23_S_MG_FD_202183 | JGI IMG/M metagenome (GOLD analysis project Ga0307505, IMG submission 202183) | Soil microbial communities from Populus trichocarpa stands in riparian zone in the Pacific Northwest, United States - 23_S | ecosystem: Environmental > Terrestrial > Soil > Riparian zone > Trees...
TCGCTCCAACAGTTGCGGCGAGACAGATGAACGAAGCGCGCTGCGCGCGCCGACCACAGGGCTGCGCTGCTCGGCGCTGCCCAAATCGCCCCCACCGGGTACCGCCTGCCGCGCCGTCAACGCCGGGCCTGTTCGAGCAAGCACAGCGCTGGCGCGAAGGCGCGTGCGGGCAGGCTGCAGGGCGCCTGGAAGCGCCGAGCAGCGCAGCGACCAGAGCCCGCGCGCTTTAGCGCGCTTCGTCATCAAACTCGTCGCGGATGTTTGAGCGCAGTGAGCGCAGCGAACGCAGCGAGTTCCCGCGACGGGGCTCTGGGCGCGAGCAGCGCAGGGCAGCCGAAGGCAGCTTCCTATGAAGCCCTGCGGCCTGCCCGCACGCGCCTTTGCCCCAAGCACAAACAGCGCACTCATTTCAGCACCACTCTAGGATCGACCAGCTTGAACATCACATCGACGATCAGGTTGATCAGCATCGTGATGACGGCCAGGTACACCGTCACCGCCTGGATCACCGGGTAGTCGCTGCGGTTCACCGCCAGCAACACCTCGCGGCCCAGGCCGGGGATCGAGAAGAACACTTCGATCAGGAACGAGCCGACGAAGATGCTCGGCAGTTGCAGGCCGATGTTGGTCAGGATCGGGATCATCGCGTTGCGCAGCACGTGCTTGAACAGGATGACGTTTTCGGTCAGCCCCTTGGCGCGTGCGGTGCGCACGTAGTCGTGCCCCAGTTCGTCGAGGAAGAAGCTGCGGTACAGGCGCGTCTGCGGCGCGATGCCGACCATCACCGCCAGCAGCACCGGCAGCGGCGCATAGGTGACCAGGTTGGTCCACACACTGTCGCTCCAGCCCTGCACCGGGAACCAGCCGAGCTGGAAGCCGAACACATACTGGCCGACGATGATGTAGACGAGGAAGCTGATCGACAGCGCCACCGTCGTCACCACCATGATCGCGCGGTCGGTGAGCGAGCCGCGGCGGTAGGCCACCCACATCGCGATCGGCAGCGCGAGCAGTACGTCGAGCACCAGGATCGGGATCATCACCGTCAGCGTCGCCGGCAGCCGGGTCGCGAACAGGTTCGCCACCGATTCGTTGGTGGCCCAGCTCTTGCCCCAGTCGAAGGTGACGATGCTCTTGAGATAGATGCCGAGCTGCGTCCAGACCGATTCGTTCAGCCCCAGCGTCTGGCGGATGGCGTCGATCTGCTCGGGCGTGGCGTTGAGGCCACCGAGAATCTCGGCCGGATCGCCACCGAAGTACTTGAAGAGAAAAAACACCAGCAGCACGACGCCGAACAAGGTCGGCACCATTTGCCACAGGCGCCTGATGAGGTAGGCCGCCATCTGGATCACCTGTCTTTTTGGGACGCGCGAGTGTAGAGCGCCGCCTCGCTCCCCTGAGGCCGCGTTTGCCCGCGCCCCAGCGGGCTGGGCCCGCTGCCGCCCAAGTCCCTAGGGGAGAAGCCCTAGGAACTGCCCGCGTGCACCGGGTCTATCCGCTGCCGGCGGCCGCGCCGCGCCGCTAGACTGCCGCACCCTCGCTGGAAGCTCCAACCCGAGCCACGCCGATGAAGTCCCTCCTGATGCTGGCGCTGGCCACGAGCCTCGCGTTGACCAGCACCGCGCAGACACCTTCCGCGCCGGCGGCCGTCAAGACCCTGCGTTATGCCTTTCCGATCGCCGAGACGAGTTTCGACCCGGCGCAGATCACCGACCTGTACTCGCGCACCGTGGCGGCGGCGATCTACGACGCGCCGCTCGAGTTCGAGTTCCTCGCCCGCCCGGCGCGCATGCGGCCCAACAGCGCGGCGGCGATGCCCGAGGTGTCGGCGGACTTCCGCACTTTTGTCTTCCGCATCCAGTCCGGCATCTATTTCGACGACGACCCGGCGTTCAAGGGCGCGAAACGCGAGCTGACGGCGGCCGACTACGTCTATTCGATCAAGCGCCACTACGACCCGCGCTGGAAGAGCGGCAACCTCTACCTGCTGGAGAACGCCAAGATCCTCGGCCTGTCGGAGCTGCGCAAGCAACTCATCGAGCAGAAGAAGCCCTTCGACTACGACCGCGAGGTCGAGGGCCTGAAGACACTCGATCGCTACACCTTCCAAGTCAAGCTCGCCGACCCGGCGCCGCGCTTTCTCTACAGCTTCACCGACGGCTCGTTCACCGGCGCGCTGGCGCGCGAGGTGGTCGAGTTCTATGGCGACAAGATCGGCGAACACCCGGTCGGCACCGGCGCCTTCCGGCTCGCCGAATGGCGGCGCTCATCGAAGATCGTGCTCGAACGCAGCCGCAACTACCGCGAGGTGCGCTACCGCGAAGAAGCCCCGGCGGAGGATTCCCGCGCGATGCAGGCCGCCAAGCTGCTGGACGGCAAGCGCCTGCCGCTGCTGGACCGGGTCGAGATCTCGATCATCGAGGAACAGCAGCCGCGCTGGCTCGCGTTCCTGAATAACGAACACGACCTGCTGGAGAACCTGCCGCCGGAGTTCATCGCCAGCGCGATCCCGAACAACAAGATGGCGCCCAACCTCGCCAAACGCGGCATGCAGATGCTGCGTTATCCGCGCGCCGATGTCGCGGTCTCCTACTTCGGCATGGAGAACCCCGTCGTCGGCGGCTACGAGGCGCACAAGGTGGCGCTGCGCCGCGCGATGGCGCTGGCGGTCGACGTCGAGCGCGAAATCCGCATCGTGCGCCGCGGCCAGGCGATCCCCGCGCAGTCGCCGATCGGCCCCGAGACCTTCGGCTACGAGCCGGGCTTCAAGAGCGAGATGAGCGACTTCAACGTTGCGCGTGCCAAGGCCTTGCTGGACATGCACGGTTATGTCGATCGCAACGGCGACGGCTGGCGCGAGCAGCCGGACGGCGCGCCGCTGGTGATCGAATACGCGACCCAGCCCGACCTGTTTAGCCGCTCGCTGATCGAGCTGTGGAACAAGAACATGGCGACGATCGGCATCCGCATGAACTTCACCACCGCCAAGTGGCCGGAGAACCTGAAGAGTTCGCGCGCCGGCAAGCTGATGATGTGGGGCGTCGGCTGGAGCGCGGCTTCGCCCGACGGCGACACCTTCCTGGCACTCGGCTACGGGCCGAACAAGGGCCAGGCCAACCACGCCCGTTTCGACCTGCCGGCCTACAACCAGCTCTACGAGGCGCAGCGTGCGCTGCCCGACGGCCCGGAGCGGCTGGCCACGATGGTGGCGGCGAAGAAGACGATGGTGGCCTGGATGCCGTACAAGATTCACGTCCACCGCATCTGGACCGACCTCAACCAGCCCTGGGTGCTCGGCTACCACCGCAACATCTTCGTGCGCGACTTCTACAAGTACATCGACATCGACGCCGCCGAGCAGGCGCGCCACATCCCATGAACATGCTGACCCAAAAAGCGCTGCTCGCCGTCTGCCTGATGGCGGGTTTGCTGTTGCCGGTGCAAGCGCAAGAACGCAAGGTGCTCAAGGTCGCCTTCCGCATCGCCGAGACGAGCTTCGACCCGGCGAAGATCGGCGACCTGTACTCGCGCACGGTCACGCCGCACATCTTCGAGTCGCTGTACCAGTACGACCACCTGGCGCGGCCGGCGAAGATCAAGCCGCTGATCGCCGCCGGCATGCCCGAGGGCTCGGCCGACTTCCGCACCTGGACCGTCAAGCTGCGCCAGGGCATCTACTTCGCCGACGACGCGGCGTTCAAGGGCAAGAAACGCGAGGTCACGGCGCAGGACTTCATCTACCCCTACCAGCGCATCGCCGACCCCTCGACCAAGAGCCCGTTGTGGGGTTTTCTCGAAGCGCAGGTCGGGTTGGTCGGGCTGGCTGAAGCGCGCAAGGCCTCGCTCGACGGCAAGAAGCCGTTCGATTTCGACCAGCCGATCGACGGCCTGCAGGCGCTGGACCGCTACACGATCCAGTTCAAGCTCAAGGACCCGCGGCCACGGTTCATCGAGCAGCTGGCCGCCTCCGACCTGCTCGGCGCGCAGGCGCGTGAGGTGGTCGAGTTCTACGGCGAGCAGATCGACGCCCATCCGGTCGGCACCGGGCCGTTCAAGCTGAAGCAGTGGCGGCGCAGCTCGCTCATCGTGCTGGAACGCAACCCCGAGTACCGCGACGAGTTCTACGACGCCGAACCCGCGCCCGACGACGCTTACGGCCAGGCGCTGCTGAAGCGCTTCAAGGGCCGCAAGCTGCCGATGATCGACGAGGTGCGCATCTCGATCATCGAGGAGGCGCAGCCGTTCTGGCTCGCCTTCCTCAACGCCGAGGTGGACGTCATCGCCGGCCAGACGGGCAGCGTGCCGGGGGAGTACGTCAACCAGGCGGCGCCCAATGGCAAGCTCGCGCCCAACCTGGCCAAGCGCAACGTCCAACTGATGCGCCAGGTGAACTCCGACTCGGCGTATGTCTACTTCAACATGGAAGACCCGGTGGTCGGTGGCTACACGCCGGAGAAGGTGGCGCTGCGCAGGGCGATCGGCCTCGCCACCGACATCGACAAGCTGATCCGCATTGGCTACAAGGGCCAGGCGATCGCCGCCCAGGGGCCGGCCAATCCGCACACCACCGGCTACGACCCGAAGTTCAAGAGCGAGATGGGTGACTACAACCCGGCGCGCGCGAAGGCGCTGCTGGACATGTACGGATATGTCGATCGCGACGGCGACGGTTGGCGCGAGTTGCCCGACGGCAAGCCGCTGGTGGTGGACCGCGCTTCGCAACCCGACCAGCTGAGCCGCGAGTTCGAGACGCTGTGGAAGAAGGATCTGCAGGCGGTCGGCATCCGCACCAAGAGCACGGTGGGCAAATGGCCCGAGCAGCTGAAGCAGGCGCGCGCCGCCAAGCTGCAGATCTGGGCTCTCGGCGGGTCGTCGGCACAGCCCGATGGCCAGGGCGCGCTCGCGCGCTACGACTCCACGCAATTTGGCGGGCAGAACCTGGCGCTCTTCAAGAACGATCAGCTCGACGCGCTCTACAACCAGATGTCGGTCATGCCGGACGGCCCGGACCGGCTGGAGTTGTTCCGCCAGATCAAGCTCATCGCCGCCGCCTACCTGCCCTACAAGTTCAACGTGCACCGCATCTCGACCGACATGTGGCACCCCTGGGTGATCGGCTTCAAGCGGCCGCTGTTCTGGCAGGAGTGGTGGCACATGGTCGATATCGACACCGACCTGAGGAACAAGTCGCAATGAGCACGCGCCGCCGTTTCGCCGCAAGTACGCGACGATGTCGCTTGTCGGCGACAAGCTCAAGGCCATCGCCAACCTGGCGATGACGACCGTGCGCAAGAACCTGCCGCCGGTGCTCGCGGCCTCCTGAGTGGCGCTGCTGTCGCGGCGCGACCTGCTCGCCGCGGCCGGCACGCTGCCGGCGGCGGCGCTGGCGCAGCCCGGACCGACGACAAAGAAGATCCTGCGCCTGCCGCTGACCGCGCCGGAAACCAGCCTCGACCCGGTGCAGACGCAAAGCGACCTCAACACCAGCACCGTGCTCGCGCACATCTTCGAGTCGCCGCTCGCCTACGACTACCTGGCGCGGCCGGCGCGGCTGGTGTTGTCCACCGCCGCCGCGCTGCCCCAGGTGTCCACCGACCACAAGGTGTTCACCGTGCGCATCGCGCCGGGCATCGTGTTCGCCGACGACCCGGCCTTCAAGGGCCTGCGCCGGGAGCTGACCGCGGCCGACTACGTCTATGCCCTCAAGCGCTTCTACGACCCCAAGTACGCCTCCAGCGACCTCTACCTCTACGAGACGCTGAAGTTGCCCGGCCTGGGCGCCTTGCGCGAACGCGCGCTGAAGACACGCGCGCCGTTCGACTACGACACCGAGGTCGAAGGCCTGCGCACGCTCGACCGCTACACCCTGCGCGTGACGCTGGGCATCGCCAACCCGCGCTTCACGCTGCTGATGGCCGACCCGGTGTACTTCGGCGCCGTCGCACGCGAGGTGGTCGAGTTCTACGGCGACGAGATCGGCGCCCACCCGGTGGGCACCGGCGCGTTCCGCCTCAAGAGCTGGCGTCGCGCGTCGCGCATCGTGCTCGAACGCTCGCCCGGCTACCGCGCCACGCCCTACGAGGGCACGCCGGCCGACGACCCGCTGGCGCGGCGCATCGCCGCCGAACTCGCCGGCCAGCCCTTGCCGCGTGTCGACGAGGTGGTGCTCGACGTGGTCGAGGAAGACCAGCCGCGTTGGCTGAGCTTCCTGCGCGGCGACTACGCCTGGCTGCTGGTGCCGGGCCCTTACGCCGCGCAGGCGGTGCCGGGCGCTCAGCTCGCGCCCTACCTCGCCAAGCGGGGCCTGCGGCTGCAGTCGAGTCTGCGGCCGGACATGAACATGAGCTTCTTCTTCATGGAGCATCCGCTGGTCGGCGGCTATACCCCCGACAAGGTCGCGCTGCGGCGCGCGATCGGTCTCGCGCTCGACAACGACGCCTACATCCGGCACGTGCTCGGCGGGCTGGCGATCCCCGCGCAATCGACGATCGCGCCCTACACCACCGGCTTCGACGCCGCCTACAAGAGCGAGATGAGCGACTACAGCCCGACACGCGCCAAGGCCTTGCTGGACCTGTACGGTTATGTCGACCGCGACGGCGACGGCTGGCGCGAGTTGCCCGACGGCCGGCCGCTGGTGCTGGAGATGGCCTCGCTCGGCGACCAGCGCACGCGCATCGCCAACGAGCTGTGGCGACGCAACATGGCCGCCGTCGGCCTGAAGATCAACTTCGCCGTCTCGACCTGGCCCGAGCTGCTGAAGAACAGCCGCGCCGGCACGCTGATGATGTGGGGCTACTCGTGGTCGGCCGGCTCGCCCGACGGCGGCTTCTTCCTCGCCATCGCCTATGGCCCGAACGCGAGCGAAGCGAACGACCCGCGCTTTCAGCTCGCCGCCTTCGATCGCCTGTTCGAGCGCCAGCGCGAACTGCCCGACGGCCCCGAGCGCGACGTGCTGATGCGCCAGGCCAAGGACCTGCTGGTCGCCTACATGCCGTTCAAGGTGCATGGCCACCGCATCTACCACGACCTGCTGCAGCCGGGCACGCGGCACTACTGGCGCCATCCGTTCATGCGCGACATCTGGCGTTTCGTCGACGTGCCCGCCGCGGCATGATGTGCGCATGACGACCCCCGAACCCCGCATCGCGCACTACCTGCGCTTCCTGCACGAGCGCCACGGCTTGCAGTTCGCCGACTACGACACGTTGTGGCGCTGGTCGACCAGCGATCCGGACGCCTTCTGGGGCTCGATCTGGGACTACTTCGACCTGCAATCGCCGACGCCGCGCACGGCGGTGCTCGCCGATCGCCGCATGCCCGGTGCGGTCTGGTTCCCGGGCACCCGCCTCAACTACGCGCAGCAGGTGCTACGCCACGCCGACAGCGCCCACGCCGCCGGCTGCGACGCGATCCTGTTCCAGGACGAGGAGATGCTCGCCGCCGGCCAGGTGCAACGTGTGTCCTGGCCCGCGCTGCGCGCCCAGGTCGGCGCCCTCGCCGCGCAGTTGCAGCGTGCCGGCATAGGCGCCGGCGACCGTGTCGTCGCCTACCTGCCGAACCGGCCCGAGACGGTGGTCGCCTTCCTCGCCTGCGCCAGCGTCGGCGCCGTCTGGTCGCTGTGTTCGCCCGACATGGGGCCGATGGCGGTGCTGGACCGCTGGCGCCAGATCGAACCCAAGCTGCTGATCGCCTGCGACGGCTACCGCTGGGCCGGTGTCGAACACGACCGGCGCGCGCTGGTCGAACAGCTGCGCTTCGAACTGCCGACGCTGCGCACGGTGTGGCGGGCGAGCGAGCTGAGTGCCCTGATCGAAGGCGTCAGGGACGAGCATGTCGAACCGCAGCCGCTGCCCTTCGACCACCCGCTATGGATTGTTTATTCGTCCGGCACCACCGGGCTGCCCAAGGCCATCGTGCACGGCCACGGCGGCGTCATGATCGAAAAGCTGAAGCTGCACACGCTGCACGGCAACCTGGGGCCCAGCGCTGAGACCGGCGACCGCTTTCACTGGTTCTCCAGCACCGGCTGGATCATGTGGAACGCGCAGGTCGGGGCACTGCTCTGCGGCAGCACGATCTGCCTGTTCGACGGCAACCCGGGCGGGCCGCAGGGAGCAGCGGACTGGACGACCTTGTGGCGCTTTGCCGCCGCCACCGGCGCCACCTTCGTCGGCGCCGGCGCGGCGTTCTACGCCAGTTGCCTGAAGGCCGGTATCGAGCCGCAGGCGGTGGCCGATTTGTCGGCGCTGCGCGCGGTCGGATCGACCGGCTCACCGCTGTCGGCCGAGGGTTACCGCTGGCTGCGCGAGAAGCTGCCGAAGGTGGATGGGCAGGACATCTGGATCGCGGTCATCGCCGGCGGCACCGATTTCGCGAGTGCTTTCCTCGCCGGCTTGCCGACCCTGCCGGTGATCGACGGCGAGATGCAATGCCGTGCCCTCGGCGCCGCGGTCGAAGCCTGGAACGAAGCCGGCGAGGCGCTGGTCGACGAAGTCGGCGAACTGGTGTGCACCGCGCCGCTGCCGTCGATGCCGCTGTACTTTCTCAACGACCCCGGCGGCCAGCGCCTGCACGACAGTTATTTCGACGTCTACCCCGGCGTCTGGCGGCATGGCGACTGGGTGAAGATCACCGCCAGCGGCGGCGCCGTCATCTACGGCCGCAGCGACGCCACCATCAACCGCCACGGCATCCGCATGGGCACCGCGGAGCTGTACCGCGCGGTGGAGGCGCTGCCCGAGGTGCTCGACAGCCTGGTGGTGGATCTCGAATACCTGGGGCGCGAAAGCTACATGCCGCTCTTCGTCGTGCTGCGCGAGGGCGTCGCGCTCGACGACGCGCTCGTCAAGCGCATCAAGCAGGCGATCCGCGAGGCCCTCTCCGCGCGCCACGTGCCCAACGAGGTGTTCGCGGTGAGCGCGATCCCGCGCACGCTGTCGGGCAAGAAGATGGAGCTGCCGGTGAAGAAGCTGCTGCTCGGCGCCGAGCCGGACGGTGTGCTCAAGCGCGACGCGATGGCAAATGCGGAGTGTGTCGGCTGGTTCGTGGAGTTTGCGAAGGGCCGCAAGCCAAGTAGTTAGCGGCCGACTCGCCACAACGCCCTCAGGTCAAGGACGCGGTACTCCGCCTCGAACAGAAAGTTGCCCCCCGGTCGGGCCGGCACATCATCGAAGAGAGCTGTTGCACAACGATGTCTGGCGCGAGGAGGTCGATTCGTTGATTGAGGACACCGAGCATCCCTCGTTCAAGGATCGCTTCGCCGTCGGGGAGTTGGCTCAAGAGCTTTGCGACATCAACCGACCCCCAGAAGGCGGGAAAGTCGTCACGCTCACTCAACACATCCAGTTCAGTCACCGCCAGTCGTCGCCCGGCATGATCCGGTGCATGAACTGATCGAACAGCGGCACGGTAAACGCGGTGTCGCCATGGTTCGGGCTCCAGACCATGCCTTTGTCAATCAGCTTTTTGCGCGTCGGCGCGAGCAGGGTCACTTCGCGCTGCAGGCAGTCGGCGATGCTGCCGGAGCGGTGCGGGCCTGGGCCCAACTCGGCCATCGCGCGCAGGTACTTCTTCTCCCCAGGTGTCAGGCGGTCGAAGCGGACGCGAAAGAAACTCTCGTCCAGCGCCGCGATCGCGTCCGAGGTGGCCGTGGCCACATCGTTGACCCGGATGGGCGAGGCATTCGCCACGTCCCAGGCGTGTTTGCCCCACTCCTGCAGGAAATACGGGTAGCCCTGGGTCTCGTCGACGATGCGCTCGACCGCCTGGGTTTCGATCTGCGCACCCTGGTCCTGCACCGGCTTCGCAATCGCGATGCGCGCGTCGGGCCGCGGCAGCGGGCCGATTTCGGGGAAGTCGAACAGGCGCTCGGCATAGGACTTGGCGTTGCCCATGCGGCCACGCAACTGCGGCAGGCCCGCGCCGACCAGCATCACTGGCACCTGCCGCTGCGCGCAACGGTGCATGGCGGTGATGAGCGCCGCCAGCTCGGGTTCTTTGACGTACTGCAGCTCGTCGATGAACAGGACCAGCGCGGTGCCCGCTTTCTTGGCTGCAACGCCGGCGGCCTCGAGCAATGCCTGCAAGTCGTGTTCGAGGTCGCCGTTGTCGGCCAGCCCGGGCTCGGGATCGAAGTCGAGTCCGACCTCGATGTCGCCGTACTTGAGCTTGAGCGAGCGGGCGAACCCCGCCAGCGCGCGCAGCGCTCGCTTCGCACTGTCCTTGGCCTGCTCGTGGCGGCTCAAGCGCAGCAGCGCCTGGCGCAACTGCGGCGCCAGCAGCGCCGGCAGGGACCGCCCTTCCGGTGCCTCGATGCGCACGGTGTGGATGCCGGCGGCGTCGGCGTCGTCGCGCATGCGGTCGAGCAGCACCGTCTTGCCGACACCGCGCAAACCGACCATCAGCACACTCTTGGTGGGCAGGCCGAGGCGCACACGTTCGATCGCGACGCGCACGGCCTCGCGCACCTCGTCGCGCCCCGCCAGTTCGGGCGGGCGGGTGCCGGCTCCTGGAGCGAAGGGGTTGCGGATAGGGTCCATGGCAGCGAGTTTATACTGTTCTTAGTGAATTTATCTTCAAAAGATAAACTCGATAAACTAGATTGAATTGGCGCCGAAGCGTCCCGCCTTGAAGTACCAACCGGCTACGCGGTCCACGTCGGCGGCGATGCGGCCATCCCCTATCGCCAGCGCGAGGTCTGCGCGCTGCGTCGGTGTCCTGTAGTGCTTGCCAATGCGCGCGTAGTACTGGCCGACTCCTCGCTCACGCGCATCTGGTGGTCGGCGAGCCACAGCGCCACCTGAGCCGGGAACTCCTCGATCTCGATGTCGTGGAACTGGTCGCCGTTGACGGCGATGAGCTGGTGCACGTCCAGTGTGCGCTGCGCGCCACTGCCGTAGGCGGCGCGCAGCACCTCCAGCTCGCTTCTTGACGGCATGCTCGAAGCTCGCGATACGTTTTCGCGTGAGGCCGAAGACGGCGAAGAACTCATTCCAGAACGTCTGCGCCTCGGCACGCTCATCGCCGGCGCCTGCCCAGTCCTTGGCGAACGCAATGGCGCCGCTCTTGATCTCGTTCCAACTCAACGGCATCGCCGCGCCTCCCAGGTGGCTCGCGCGATTCTAGGGACGCAGGCGCAGAATCCCCGCGGTTCATGGACACCACCGAAGCCCTCATCGTCGGCGCCGGTCCCACCGGCTTGATGCTGGCTTGCCAGCTCGCGCGGCGCGGCGTGATGCCGTTGCTGATCGACCGCCACGCCGGCCCGGCGCGCGAAACGCGTGCGCTCGGCGTGCAGGCGCGCACGATGGAGATCTATGCGCGCCTGGGCGTCGTCGATCGCGCGCTCGCGCTCGGCAAGCGCGCCCGCGGCGTCGACCTGTGGGCCGACGGCCGCCACACCGCGCGTGTACCGCTCGGCGACGCGGGGGCCGAGCTGACGCCGTACCCGTTCGTCTTCATCCTCGGCCAGGACGACAACGAGAAGCTGCTCGGCGAACGTTTGAGCGAACTCGGCGGCGCCGTGCGGTGGAACACCGAGCTGGTGGCGCTGGAACAGCAGGCGCAGCACGTCGTCGCGACGCTGAAGCAGCCCGACGGCACGACGCGCCTGCCGCGCGCCGCCTGGGTCGCCGGCTGCGACGGCGCGCGCAGCGCGGTGCGCGATTTGAACGGCATCGGCTTTCCCGGCGCGCCCTACGAACATGTGTTCTTCGTTGCCGACGTGCAGGCTCGCGGCGGCATGGTGGCCGACGAGGTGAACGTCTATTTCTGGCGCGAAGGGTTTCACCTCTTCTTTCCGATGCGCGGCACGGACCACTGGCGCATCGTCGGCATCGTGCCGGCGCCGCTGCGCGGGCGCGACGGCCTCGTCTTCGACGACGTGTTGCCGTCGGTGCAACGCCAAGCCGGCCCTCAGCTGCAGGTGCAGTCATGCAGCTGGTTTTCGACCTACCGCATCCATCACCGCGCGGCCGAGCGCTTTCGCGACCGGCGCTGCTTCCTGCTCGGCGACGCGGCACACATCCACAGCCCGGTCGGCGCGCAGGGCATGAACACCGGCTTGCAGGACGCCTACAACCTGGGCTGGAAGCTGGCTGCCGTGCTGCGCGGCGAAGCGGGCGATGCGCTGCTCGACTCCTATGCCGCCGAGCGCCAGCCGGTCGCGCAGCGCCTGCTCGCCACCACCGACCGCGCGTTTCGCCTCGTCGTCGCCGACAACCCGCTCGCCGGCCTGCTGCGCACGCGTGTGCTGGCGCGCATCGCCGCGTGCGCGATGCGCCAGCCGGCGATCCAGCGGCGCGCGTTTCGCTTCGTCTCGCAAATTCAGATCGGCTACCGCGGCAGCACGCTGTCGCAGGCGCTTGGCCCCTGGCCCGGCGCCGCGCCGCAAGCGGGCGATCGTTTCCCGTGGCTGAAGCTGGTGTTCGACGCCGCTGGCGAGCTGGAGGACTTGTTCGAGCGCCTGGACGACACGCGTTGGACGCTGCTCGTCTTCGGCCAGCGCGTGCCGCCCACGACGTTGCATGTGCTGGCCGCGGCGGCCGACGCCCGCAACGAGCAAGCACTCGCCCGCGCCCGCATCCCGCAGCCGTCGTTCTTTGCATTGCGGCCGGACGGACACATCGGCTTGTGTGGAGCAACGCTCGACAACGACACGCTTGGGCGCTACTTGGTGCAGTGCGTGGGCGGGCGGGCCGGATAATCGCGCCCGATGTTGCTCGCTGATGCCGATGGCGGTCGCCACACTGCCCGCCGCTGACCGCCTCGCCGCCTTGCACCGCCTCGTCGCGGTGACGCTGCTCGGCTTCGCCTCCGGCCTGCCGCTGGCGCTCACCGGGCAGGCGATGCAGGCCTGGCTGACGGCCGAGGGTATGGACGTGGCGACGATCGGCTTTCTCGCCCTCGTCGGCCTGCCCTATACCTTCAAGTTCCTGTGGGCGCCGCTGATGGACCGCTTCGAGCCGCCGTGGCTGGGGCGACGGCGCGGCTGGCTGGTGCTGACGCAGCTCGCGCTCGCCGGCGTGCTGCTGGCGATGGCGGCGACCTCGCCGTCGAATGCGATCCGCGCCTTCGCCTTGCTGGCGGTGGCGGTCGCATTCGTCTCCGCCTCGCAGGACGTGATCATCGACGCTTACCGCACCGACCTGCTGCCGCCCCAGGAGCGAGGCCTGGGCTCGTCGCTCAACATCATGGGTTATCGGCTGGCGATGATCCTGTCCGGTGGCGTGGCCTTCATCTGGACCGACCCCGCGCAAGGCAGCGGCTGGACCTGGCCGCAGGTCTATCGCCTGATGGCCGGCGTGATGGTCGGCGCGGCGGTGGTGTCGGCAACGCTGTTGCCCAAGCTGCAGGCCGCGGATGCGACGCCGCCCAAGAGCGTGGCGCGCAACGACATCGTCGGCTTCTTCGCCGTGCTCGCCGCGGTGGCCGCGGGTTACCTCTTCACCGACCGCGTGGTCGCGCCGCTGATGCGCACGCTGCTGGCGCCGCTGTGGGGAGGCTCGACCGTCGCGCCGGCCTTGCAGGGGCGCTGGGCCGACCTGCTGTCGCTGCTGCTCGGCCTGGCCGTCACGCTGCCGCTGGCCGCGTTCGCCGCGCGGCGCGCGCGTTTCGAGACCTTGCTGTCGGGCCTGGGCAGCTATTTCGCGCAGCCGGCGGCCTGGGCCTTCCTCGCCTTCATCGTGCTCTACAAGCTGGGCGACGCCTTCGCCGGCTCGCTGATGACCCCCTTCCTGCTCAAGGGCATGGCCTACACCTCGGCCGAGGTGGGCGTCGTCAACAAGGTCATCGGGCTGTGGCTGACGATCGCCGGCGCGCTGGTCGGCGGCGTGCTGATGATGAAGATCGGCCTCTGGCGATCGCTGTGGTGGTTCGGCCTGCTGCAGATGGCGAGCAACCTCGGCTTCTGGTGGCTCGCGGCCGGCGGCAAGGGCATCCTGCCGGCCTTCACCATCCCGGCCTTCGACTGGGGTTTCGTCTCGCTGGCGCAGGCGGCGCCGGTCGATGGCGGCCTGCTGATGGTGATCGCGTTCGAGAACCTCTCGGGCGGCATGGGCACGGCGGCCTTCGTCGCCTTTCTGATGAGCCTGTGCAACCACCACTTCACGGCGACGCAGTTCGCGCTGCTGTCGGCCTTCGCGTCGGTGGGCCGGGTCTGGGTGGGGCCGCTGGCCGGTGTGTTGGCATCGAGCATCGGCTGGCCGACCTTCTTCATCGTCTCGACGATCGCCGCCGTGCCGGCGCTGGTGTTGCTGTGGTGGCTCAAGCCCCGCGTGCGTGCCCTGGACGTGCCGGCGCCTGCGGCACTTTCCGACGATTGAACGCCTGCGGCGTTGTCCGACGACCGACCTCCCGCTGTCGTTGCTAGAGTCGTGCCATGAACGACTTCCGTACCGACGCCGCGCTGCCGGCCCATGACCTGGGCTGCCGCTGCGCGCTGCACTCGCGGCGCCTGTTCAGCGGCGCGCTGTTCGCCGGTGCGGCCACTGGCGGCTGGGCGCAGCAGCCGCGCCAGCCGGACGAGGGCGTGCGCGGCGACGTCGGCGGCGCGTCTCGTTTTTCCAAGCTGGTGCCGGCTGAGCAGGTCGAGAAAGCGGCGGCCCAGCAGTACGCTCAGATGATGCGTCAGGCCGCCGACCAGCGGGCGCTGGCGCCGGCGGACCACCCGCAAGTGGTACGGCTGCGCGCGATCTCGCAGCGCATCGTCCCGCACACCGACGAGTGGAACGCACGCGCGCGCAACTGGCGCTGGGAGGTGAACCTGCTCGGCAGCCCGCAGCTCAACGCCTTCTGCATGCCGGGCGGCAAGATCGCGTTCTTCTTCGGCATCCTGCACAAGCTGCAGCTCGACGACGACGAGGTGGCGGCGATCATGGGCCATGAGGTGGCGCATGCGCTGCGCGAACACGCGCGCGAGCGCATGGGCAAAAACGCCGCCACCGGCATCGGCGCCAGCATCCTGTCGTCGTTGCTGGGGTTGGGTGGCGCGGGTGATGCGCTGCTCAACATGGGCGGCCAGTTGCTGACGCTGCGCTTCAGCCGTGAGGACGAGAGCGAGGCCGACATCGTCGGCATGGAGCTCGGCGCCCGCGCCGGCTACGACCCCGCCGCCGGCGTGCGGCTGTGGGAGAAGATGATCGCCGCCAGCAAAGGTGCGCCGCCGGAGTTCTTGTCGACCCATCCGTCCGGGCCGAGCCGCATCGCGGACATCCGCGCCAAGCTGCCGAAGGTGCAGCCGCTGTACCAGCGGGCGGCGAAGCCGCCGCAGCGCTACGCGCCGCCGACCGGCTGACGCAACCCGCGGCGCGAAAGCGCTTGTGCCGCCGCTCGCACCTCAACCACAATGAGGATGCGTACAAATCGACACAAGGCCAACATGGCGTCGAGCCCCCGTGAGGATGCGAGCCCGCCAGCCCTACAGCGTGCGCGCCGCGCCATCGTGGTGGTGGATGTCGTCGAATCGGTGCGCCTGATGCAGCTGGACGAAGCAGGCGTCATCGACCGCTGGCGGCGCTTCGTCAACGAGGTACGCACCGAGGTGCTGCCGGCGCATGGAGGACGGCTCGTCAAGAGCTTGGGCGACGGGATGCTGCTCGAATTCGAGGAGGTGGCGCAGGCGGTGGCGGCGGCTGGCGACATGCAGGCACGTTGCGACGCCGCCAACTCCGGCCGCGCGCCCGAATCGCACATGCGCCTGCGCATGGGCATTCATGTGGCCGACGTGCACATCGACGAGTTCGACATCTATGGCCCGGGGGTCAACCTCGCCGCGCGCCTGTCGACGCTGGCGGGCCCAGGGCAGATCGTCGCCTCGGCCGACACCGTCGATGCGATGGTGCCCGGCCTCGACGGCGACGCGGAAGACTTGGGTGAATGCTGGCTGAAGCATCTGGCCGAGCCAGTGCGGGCTTACCGGCTGCAAGGCCCGGGGCCGCTGGGCGCACAGACAACGTTGCAAGCGCCGTCGGACGAACGGCTGCGCCCGGCCATTGCGATCCTCAACTTCATCGGCGCGCAGGGCCACAGCGTGCTCGGCAGCCTGCTGGCGGACGAGCTGGCGTCACTGCTGACCGTCAACAGCGCGGTGGATGTGCTGTCGCGCCTGTCCACTCGGCAGTCGTATGTGGCGCAGCCAGAGCGGGCGGCGCACTTGCTCAAGCGGCTGCGCGCCAACTACGCCGTCAGCGGCTCGTGTGTGGAATCCGCCGGTCACTTTCGGCTCACCCTTGAGCTGGTGTACGCCGCCAACAACCAGGTGTTGTGGTCGGCTTCCACCGGCGGCCTCATCGACGACGTGATCCGCTCGCCCAGGGACGTGTTGCAGCAGGTGTGCACCGAGGTGCTGGCGGCAGTGGCAGCGCACGAGACGCGGCGCGCGCGCACGTTGCCCATCGCTTCGATCGAGTCCTACACCCTGCTCGTCGGCGGCGTGTCCCTATTGCATCGGCTTTCGCAGCGCGACTTCCAACGCTCGCGCGAACTGCTCGACGCGGTGACCGAGCGCGTGCCGCGCCACCCCGACGCTTACGCCTGGCTCGCGAAGTGGCACATCCTGCGCGCGCATCAGGGTTGGTCGGAGGACCCGGCACGCAGCGCGTCGCAGGCGCACGACTCGGCGCGCCGCGCGCTCGACCTCGACGACGAGTGCACGCTGGCGCTGACGATTTCCGGCATGGTGAAGGTGTACTTTGAGCACCAGCTCGACGCCGGCCAGGTGCTTTACGAGCACGCGCTGCGTGCCAACCCCAGCGACGCGCTGGCTTGGCTGCTCAAAGGCACGCTGCACGGCTTTCGAGGCGAAGGCGAGCAAGCCCTGCACGACACCCGCCGCGCGCTGGCACTGTCGCCGTTGGATCCGATGCACTACTACTACGACGCGCTCGCCGCTGGCGCCGCGGCATCTGCGGGCCGCTACCAAGAAGCGCTCGACCTCGGGCAGCGTTCGCTGCGAGCCAACTCCATGCACGCGTCCACGATGCGTGTGTTGGCAATCGCCTACAGCATGATGGGCCGCACCGATGAGGCGCGAGCCATTGTCGAACGGCTACTCACGCTGGAGCCAGAGTTCACTGTGCGGCGCTTCCTGGCACGCGCGCCCGGCGCCGACTTTGCGGTCGGAAAGAGCTTCGCGCAGGCGCTTGCCCGCGCGGGCGTGCCCGACTGACCACACTGCACCACTGAAGGAGTTGCCTAATGGCGAGCAATACCAGCTGGACGAGTTGGACGAGTTGGACCAGTTGGACTAGCTGGACCAGTTGGATGGCCGGCGGCCCGGCTGCGACACCGAACGTCCTCCAGACCGACGGTATGGTCCGCAGTCGCGAGGCCCTGCTTGACCAGCCATTTGCGGGCGCCGTTCGAGCGCCCAACACTTACCCTACCGAAACGCGATTCGCGCAACGCACGTGGCATCTGGGCAAGACCGCGGACGCCAACGCGCTGCCCAGCCCCGCAGTGACGTGGCTGCACCGGATGGGGGACTTCGCGCGTGCCCAGGTCTACCTGTGCGAGCTGTTCGACGGCCTCGCGTTCGCACGCGACCCAGCCGGCGTGTGGTCGCGGGTGGACCACAAGTTGGGGCCGATCGCCGTAATCGCGCGGCCGCCGAGCGCCAAGGTCATGCATGCCCAATGCGAGCGCGTCGAATCATGGGCTGGGCTGCGCAACGAACGCGCTAGCGAGATCGTTAGCCAGGTCGACCCACCGTTCGGCTATTGGGCTTCCGTCGCGGGGCTTTCGCCGACGTCCACGCGCTTCACGCTCGAACTCATCACGCTGGCGATGCAGTTTGCGGCCCTGGTTGTGCAGCGCATGAAATTCGACTTGGTCGTGCCGCGCCCGGCGGACTTCTCGGGGCGCATCCAGCCGATGGTCGACACGCCGGCGTTCTTCGCCTATCCCAGCGGGCACGCCACGCAGTCTTACGCGGTCGCGGCGGTGCTAATGCGGCTGCTCGTTCGCCACGGCGCGCAGCGGCCCGTAGAAGCGATGGCGCAGATCGCACGCCTGGCCGAGCGCATCTCGACCAACCGGGTGGTCGCCGGGCTGCACTACCCGGTCGACAACATGGCCGGGCTGGCGCTGGGTCTCAGCATCGGAGAGTACCTGGCAACGCGTGGCGACGGCGTCGGCTGGCAGCCGCGGACGATGGCGCCGTTGGGGCCGGGCGAGGCAGACCATGATTTCGCGCCCAAGCTGGACCCGAACCCGGCGCGTAGCCGGACGGCCTACATCGCATCCCCGGTGCTGACCATCAGGGACGATCACGTGACTGACACCGACGAGGTCCGGACGTGGTCGGGTTCTTCGCCGGCCCTGTCGTGGCTGTGGCAGCGCGCTCGCGCCGAGTGGCACGAAGCCGACATCTTCGCATGAGCGAGCAAGCCATGTCGCACCGCTGGACGAAAGTCGACAGCCGCACGCGTGGCCCGATCACCGAGGTGGACTGGCCTTACTGGCTGGACGGCCGGACCCCGCTCGACCCCTACCTGATCTGGGGCGACTACACCCGGCTGGCCGGCATGGGTGGATGGGACGGCCCCGCTGGGCGCGAATTGAACAACGGTCGCTGGCCGTTGCTGGTCGAGCTGGCAAGTGCCGACCAGGTGTTGCCCGCGCAAGCCGGCAGTTCCTGCCCGGCGCCCACGGAACATTGCGACGTCGTGTTCGGCTTGATGGAGATTCCCGGCGCCTACAAGGCGCAGGTCGACAGCCAGTCGCCAACGCGGTCACGTTCGCGCTATCTCACAGCCAGGGTGCAGCCGTGCGCCATCGGCCACCTGCTGCAATGCGCATCGATTTCACGCTTTCAGCTCGGCCTGCCACGGCTGCGGGCCACAAGCGTCGGTCCGCGCCAGGTCCCGACAGACCAAACCTCGGGCAAGCGTCGCCGCATTGTCGTGGGCTTCATCGACGACGGCTGCCCATACGCTCACCCAGCCTTCCAGGACGCGGTGGGCACACGCGTGCGCTACCTTTGGGACCAGGATCCGGCAGAGCGCCCGACAGATCAGGGCGGCTGGGCCAACCTCCCCACCGGACTTGGCTACGGCGCCGAGCTCGGGCCGCAGCAACTCGACAATGCTGTCGCCCAAACGCAGACCCCCTGGGCACCATACGAACACACCGGCTACGTACCAGTGCGTCTGGACCTCGACGTGCACGGTACGCGCGTCGACAGCCCGGGCACGTTACGCCTACCCACGCGCGGAATGCGTCGCAGCACGCACGGCAGCGGGGCGATGCACATCGCAGCAGGGAGGCCGCCGCCCGGCTCGCCTGTGCGACTCTGCGGTGACGAGTTGGATCCCGGGCCATCGCCAATCGATGACGCCGGGGAACTGCCCATCGTCTTCGTGCAGCTGCCGGCCAAGAGTGTGCTCGACACCTCGGGCGGTTCGCTCGGCGTGCATGTGCTGGACGGACTGCGCTACCTCGAAACTCGCGCCGAGCAGCTCTACCAGAGCCCAGGCCCGATCGGCGACCCCCCGCAGCAGGACAACCCGGTGGACCTGGTTGCCACCATCAGCTACGGCGCCATCGCTGGCCCGCACGACGGCACCTCGATTCTGGAACGCGCGCTCGATGCCTTCGTTCGCGAGCGCGTCAACACATGGCTTGTCGTCTCGGCCGGCAACAGCCATCGCAGCGGCACCCATGCGCAACTGATCCTTGGGCGCGGCTGTGACGCTGGCCACTTTGTGTGGCATGTCGCGCCTGACAATCCGCTCGAGTCCTACCTCGAAGTCTGGCTGCCGCACCACCCACTGGGTGGACCGACCGCTGCGCGCGTTGCGCCCGGCGAGTTGCCCGCCCATGAATTCCTGCTCGCGGTGCAGGCGCCCGGAGACCCCGAGCCGGTGCCGGTGCGCGTGGGTGATGTGTGGCTATTGCCTGCGGCACGGGCCGACACGCCAGCGCGTGCCGGCATCGTATTCGCGCGCAAGGTCGCGCAAGGCGAGTTGGGCACGATGGTGCTGCTGGCCGTTGCGCCGACGCGGGTGCCGCGCGAGGGCAACGCGCGCGACCCCGCTCCGCACGGCGAGTGGATCGTGCAGGTGGCGTGGCAGCCGAGCGCCGAGTGCAATCCCAACGACCCGGCGCGCTGGCAGGGCGCCGCCGTGCACGCCTGGGCCGAACGCAACGACTTGCTGTTCGCGCTGACAAGGCGACAGCAGAGCCGCGTCGTCAGCGACCGGCCGGTTCCGTTGCCCACCGAGTACATGCCGGACAGCCTGCGGTTCCTGAATGCGCGCGACTTCAGTGGCACCCCGCCGTGGGCGTTGCGGCCCGAGCCGGCGCTCGGCTCGACGGCCAATGTCGAGCCCGCACCAGACGGCTCAAAGCAGCCCGAGCCGGCACGCGCCGGCGCGCCCGCGCCGCCCAACAAGCCGTGGCGGCCGTGGTCGCTGTTGCGCGACGGCAATCTGGTCCCTCGCGGCCAAGTGGTAGTGACGGGCGCTTATCGGCTGGCGGACGGCGAAATGGCGGCGTACTCCAGCGGCGGGCCGGCGCGCGGCTCGTCGGCCATGACCATCGCAGCGGGTGTGCTGCGCTGCAGCGCGGCTCCGGCGCTGAGCCAGGGTCGGATGGGGCCCGATGTGGATGCCCCGGGCGATGTCGGCACCGCATTGCGCGGCGTGCGCGTCGCCGCCATGCTCGCCGGCGACGTCGCCCGCATGAGCGGCACGAGCGCCGCAGCGCCTCGCGTGGCGCGGCTGATCGCCAACCTGCGCGCCGAACTGGCGCGCGCTGCGTTCAGCGCGGAGAACATCGACGAGGACACGGTTGCGCGCAGCGTTGGTTGGCAAGGCGCAAGGCCCGCGCAGCCCACCGACTGCGGCAGCGACGCCGCGCGACCGACGCCGAGTCCGCGCATGGACGACCTGTTTCGCCGCGCTCGCCAACGCGTGCGCTAAACGCGCGGGTGTCAGGGCGCGTCGCACGCGGGGTGATTCGCGCTGGCGTCGATGCCGGTGATGCGATGAAGTGGCTGCTTGCGGGCCGCCCTGACCAGGAAACAGCGCGCGGCCGCATCGGCAAGCGGAACCGACAAGCTTCGGCGTATCGTGCCGCCCGCCTGCTTCGCGGCGATCACGGCCACCAGGCGTCGCCCGGCCAGCAACGGCTCGGCGTCGAACACCGCGCCGCCGCTATCGCCTTCCGCCGCCAAGCCAGTCATCTCCTCCAGCGCGGGCTCACTGACTTTGCCCGTGTGCAGGAGGCGATCGATCGCCCTCGGCGCGTCGGGCCGCGCCAGCCGGTAGACCGGCGCCGGGCCGACCCCCGGGTTGGGCTCGCACGGCTCGGCTTCGCTGCCCGGGCGGCCGAAGCCGGCCAGCCAGAGCTGCTGCGTCAACTTGATGGGCGGCGCAACCGCGACGGACTCAGGCGTCGGCGCCGCGACACCTTCATAGAACGGATTACCGTCCTTCGCACTGCAGACCGCGAGGTCGTGCGCGCAATCGGCGGCGCCGGCCAAAGGCCCACTACACATCGCCTTCTCGTACTGGTCATGCCGGTCGCAGGCAAGAGCTGACGGCGCCCCGGGCCGCTTGTACATCACGGTGCCACCGGCTGGCACGCAGTGTGCGGACGTGATGAAGGTCGACGGGCCCACCAACACCGCAGAGCATGCGCGCGGCGTGACCAGCGTGTCCATCAGCGACAGCACTGTCGGCACTCGCGGACAACTTCCATCCTTGAGCTTGCGCGGCGGCCAGACCAGGATCTCGGCGTTCCTCAGAACTTTCGCGCCAGTCAAGAAAGTGGCGGGCACAGGAAAGCCGGTCGCGCTGTATATCTCGCGATGCGTTGTGGGCGCATCGTGCAGGCGCATCCACGCGGGCGCATCCGGCACAACGACGCCGGCGTCGTTTTCGCAGTCCCGTGCGACCGTTTCGTCGTAGGCCAGACAGTGGTCTTCGGGGCGCGCTCGGCTAGCGTCGGCATGCGAGAGCCGGCCCCAGCTGCGTGCCGCCAGAGCCGCGCACGCGGCCTTGAACCCCGCGGCCCCGGCGTTCGCTGGACTCGCCACACGCAGGCCGCACACGCCGGCCGGCGTGCGGGTTGGCGACCAGTGCGGCAGGGCCTGCGCCTGTGCCGCAAAGCAGGCCAGTGCAACAGCGCCGCTGCAGCCAAACCGCAGGGAAATCGAAGCCCCTCGTTTCACTTTCGTCTCCTCACCATCGTTGCGGCAGCGGCGCCGCGAGCGTCAGCCCGTTGCCGTCGAGACTGACATACCCGCCGCGCTCGAGGTCCTTCATCAGCCGGCTGACCATCTCGCGCGAACAGCCGATTTGTCGCGACAACTCTTGGTGTGTCGGGCGCGGCGCGATGTACCGGTGGCCGCTGAGCTGCCCCTGCGCGGAGTTGTCCAACAGCATCCTCAACCGCCCATAAACATCATTCAACGCCATCTGCTTGGTACTCAGCGTCGCCGCGCGCGCGCGGCGGATCACCTTGGCGAGGAGTTCGAAGGCGAACTGCGGGTACTCGGCAATGTGTTGTTCCAGCGTGCGGCGGGTGACCAGCGCGCAGGTGCTCGGCTCGAGCGTGATGACGCTGGCCGAGCGCGGGCCGCCGTCCAGGCTCATCTCGCCGAGGTACTCGCCCGGGCCGTACACGCCGTAGGTGATCTCGCGATCCTTGTCGCCGCTGGCAAAGGCGCGCAGCCGGCCGGCGAGCACGATGTACAGCGTGTCGCCGGCCTCGCCTTCGTTGATGAGCACGCTGTCGCGCCGGTAGCGCCGATGCTCGCCGCGGGCCGCCAGCGCGCGCAGCGCGTCGCTGGCGCCGGCCAGTGACGCCAGCAGGTTTTCGGGGCGGGCCGATGCGGCATGGGGCATGGGCGGCCATGCTAGTGCATGGGCCGCCGAGTCGGGCTGTCACGCGCAGGCCGGCCACTCGCAGCGGCCGTGATCGACAGCCAGGCCCCCGCTGCGCAGCGCACTGACCAGCGGCGGCAGCATCGCCACCCGCTGTACCAGTTCGCGGATGCTGGCGGTGCAGGTCTTGGCGCGGATGCAGCTGATCTGCGTGCGCACGGTGGAGATCGCCACTCCATGGCCGCGTGCGATGTCCTGCGGCTCGGCGCCGTCGCACAGCATTTGCAGGACGGCGGTTTCGGCCTGCGTCAGCCCGTGGCTGCGCGCATACGCCTGCACGGACAGCTCTTCGCAACTGCGCCGCTTGCCGAACACGAGCAGGGTGCCGCGGTGGCCGTCGCCGCCGCCGCCGGCCAGCGGCACGACGGCGATGCTCACCCGTTGCGGATCGCGGCCGAGCGTGATCAGGCGCCGCAGGCCACGCAGGTGGGCGGCGGCCAGCGCCTCGTGCAGCGGCGCGACGTCGGCCGCATGGCGCGTGCGCAGCTCGCGGCCGAGCAGTTGCAGCGGGTGTTCGCTGTCGAGCTCGCCGACCGCGACGTGGTTGGCATGCACGACGTGGTGGCCGTCCAGCAGCAGCACCATGCCGTGGTCGATCTCGTCGAGCATCAGCGCCAGCCAGCGCCAGTGCAGGCCGTGCGATCGGCGGCGTTCGGGGCCGGCGTACAGGCTGGGGGCGTTGGCGGCGGGCGGTTGCGGTGAGGCGCTGCGGGCTTCGAGCAGGTCGAACATGGTGTCCTCCGTTTGACGCAACAAGTTGTTGCGGCATGGCGGGAAGACTAGGGATCGCGGCCCGGCGCAGGCGGTGAATCTGCGTCCCGCGCCTTGTGCGAAATTCACCTCGGCGTCATTGCATCGCCGCGGGCGCCTCACTGACATCGCGCCAGTGGGCTTCGGGCGGCTCGTCCTGGCATTGCAGCGGGCCGATCCAGTCGCTGAACAGGCGCGTGCAGACCCCCTGCAACTGCTCGGACGCGCCCGGGTGGCGCGCGATCAGCGCCAGGTTGCGCGCGATCTTGTCGGCGGCGGCAAGGTTGGGCGAGCGCGCGTAGTAACTCAGCAGCGCCAGCGTGCCGCCGATCAAGGGCTCGACCGAGGGGCAAGCGTCGGTGGATGAGGGGCCGTTCATGGCGGCGATCTTAAACGCGAATCATTCGCATTTGTAGACTCCCCTGGCGCCGACAGGGAGAAGTCAGAGTTCGAGGTCGTAGTCGATGATCAATGGTGCGTGGTCGGAGAAGCGCTGGGCGAGGTAGATCTGCTCGCGCCGCGCCTGCGCGGCGATGGCCGGCGTCGCCAGGTGGTAGTCGATGCGCCAGCCGACGTTCTTGGCCCAGGCCTGGCCGCGGTTGCTCCACCAAGTGTACTGCCCGGGCTGCGCGTTGAGCGTGCGAAAGACATCGACCAGCCCCGCCTCGTCGAACACGCGCGTCAGCCAGGCACGCTCCTCGGGCAGGAAGCCCGAGTTCTTCTGGTTGCCGCGCCAGTTCTCGAGGTCGATGGGCTGGTGCGCGATGTTCACGTCGCCCAGCAGCACGAAGTCGCGCTCGGCCTTCAGCTTGCGCAGGTGCGGGTAGAAGGCGGCGAGAAAACGCCACTTCGACGCCTGCCGGTGTTCGCCCGCGCTGCCGCTCGGGAAGTAGCAGCTGATGACGCTGAACTTGCGCCCAGCCGTGTCGAAGCGCGCTTCCACGTAGCGTCCCTCGGCGTCGAACTCGGGTACGCCGAAGCCGGTGACTACGGCGCTCGGGTCGCGCCGGGTGTACAGGCCGACACCCGCGTACCCCTTCTTCTCGGCGCAGTGGAAGTGGCCCCGCATGCCCGCCACCTGGGCATGCGCGGCGGCGCCGCAGACATCGGCCTGCGCCTTCAACTCCTGCACGCCCATAAAATCGGCCCCCACCTGCTCGGCCCAGGGCAGCCAGCCCTTGCTCACCGCCGAGCGGATGCCGTTCAGATTGAGGCTGACGAGACGCATGATGCAAGACGATCTGGCACAGGACTTCGTCGCCTTCGCGGTGAGCGCCGGCGTACTGCGCTTTGGGGAGTGGAAGACCAAGGCCGGCCGGCTGAGCCCGTACTTCTTCAATGCCGGCGGCTTCGACGACGGCGCCAAGCTGGGCCGCCTGGCGCAATTTTATGCACGCCGACTGCTCGCGTCGGGCATCGAATTCGACTTGCTGTTCGGCCCCGCCTACAAGGGCATCACGCTGGCCGCGGCGGTGGCGGTCGAACTCGCGCGCCTCGGCCACAATGTGCCTTATGCGTACAACCGCAAGGAAGCGAAGGATCATGGCGAAGGCGGCAGCCTGGTCGGCGCGCCGATGCGCGGGCGCGTGCTGATCATCGACGACGTCATCTCCGCCGGCACCTCGGTGCGTGAATCGATCACGCTTATCGAGGCCGCGGGCGCGCAACCGGTGGGTGTCGTGATCGCCCTCGACCGCCAGGAGAAGGCGTGCGAAGACGGCGCCGACGTCGCCTGGTCCGCAGTGCAGGATGTCACGGCGAGAATGAAACTGAAGGTGGCGTCGATTGCGACCCTGGCCGACCTGTTGCACTATCTCTCGGCTGCCAGCGACCCCGCGCTGGCAGCGTTCGCCCAGCCGGTAGTGAACTACCGGCAACGCTACGGAGTCTGAGCCGTCATGCCCCCCCTGCGCCACCCGCTGCTTGCGCTGGCCCTGCTGGCGCCGCTGGCCGGCGTGGCACAGGCGCCGGCCAGCGCCGGCTTCGTCTTCACCTGCGTGGCCAACGGCGGGCGCACGATCACCGCCGACCGGCCGATCGCCGAGTGCATGGACCGCGAGCAGCGCGTGCTGCGCCGCGACGGCTCACTCGACCGCATCCTCGCGCCGCCGCTGACCGCCGAGCAGCGCGCCGCCAAGGAAGCCCGCGAGCGCCAAGCCGCGGAGGAAAGCCGCGCCCAGACCGAGGCCGTGCGGCGCGACCGCAACCTGCTGCAGCGCTACCCCGACCGCGGCGCGCACGACAAGGCGCGTGAAGCGTCCCTGAAGGCGGCCACTGACGCGATGGCGCTGTCCGAACGTCGGTTGGCCGAGTTGGCCGCCGAGCGCAAACCGATCGCGCAGGAAGCCGAGTTCTACAAGGGCAAGCCGCTGCCGCCCAAGCTGCGCCAGCAGTTCAACGCCAACGACGGCGCCACCGAGGCGCAGCGCGCCGCGCTGCAAAACCTGAAGGCCGAGGTCGCGCGTGTGAACGCGGTCTACGACGGCGAACTCGAGCGGCTGAAGAAGCTGTGGGCCGGCGCGCCGCCGGGCTCCCTGGCGGCGATGGCCGCCGCCAAAGCCGACGTCAGCGCCGCGCGCTGAAGACGACGAGACCGCTCAGCCGCCGAGGCGGCGCTTGAGCAGTTCGCCGGCCAGCGCCGGGTTGGCTTTGCCGCCACTGGCTTTCATCACCTGCCCGACCAGCGCATTGAAGGCTTTTGCCTTGCCACTGCGGTACTCGTCGATCGACTTCGGGTTGTCCGCCAGCACGTGGTCGACGATCGCTTCCAGCTCGCTGCTGTCGGACAGCTGCGCCAGGCCCCTGGCGGCGATCACCGCATCGACATCGGCCTCGCCTGCCCACAAGGCGTCGAAAACCTGACGCGCGCCGTTGTTGGACAGCGTCCCGTCGTGCACGCGGCCGATCAGCGCGGCCAGCGCGGCCGGCGTCACCGGGCACTGCTCGATGCCCTGCTCGGCCGCATCGGCCGCGTTCAGCCGCCGCGATACCTCGCCCATGAGCCAGTTGGCGGCCGGCTTCGCCGGCGCACCGGCCGCCTTGACGGCCTCGTAGTAGCGCGCAAATGCCAAACTCTGCGTCACCATCGCCGCGTCATAGGGTGTCAGGCCGTCGTCGCGCACGAAACGGTCGGCCATCCGTTGCGGCAACTCGGGCATCGCGGCGCGCTCGCGCTCGATCCAGTCGCTTGCGATCTGCAGCGGCGGCAGATCCGGGTCCGGGAAGTAGCGGTAGTCGTGCGCGTCTTCCTTGCTGCGCATGGCCCGTGTTTCGCCGCTCGCCGGGTCGAACAGCACGGTCGCCTGGCGGATGGGCAGGCCGTCTTCGAGCTGCTCGATCTGCCACTGGATCTCGAAGTCGATCGCCTGCTGCAGGAAACGGAAGCTGTTCAGGTTCTTGATCTCCCTGCGCGTGCCCAGCGGCGCGCCGGGCTTGCGCACCGACACGTTGGCGTCGCAACGGAAGCTGCCCTCTTGCATGTTGCCGTCGCAGATGCCCAGCCAGGTGACGAGGGCATGCAGCGCCTTGGCATAGGCCACGGCTTCAGCCGACGAGCGCATGTCGGGCTCGGAAACGATCTCCAGCAGCGGCGTGCCGGCACGGTTCAAGTCGATGCCGGTGAGGCCGTGAAAGTCCTCGTGCAGGCTCTTGCCCGCGTCTTCCTCCAGGTGCGCGCGGGTCAGGTGCACCGAACGCGCCTCGTCGCCAAGCAGGAAGGTCACCTCGCCGCCCTGCACCACCGGAATCTCGTACTGGCTGATCTGGTAGCCCTTGGGCAGATCGGGATAGAAGTAGTTCTTGCGCGCGAAGATCGAATGCGCAGCGATCGTCGCCCCGACCGCCAGGCCGAAGCGGATCGCACGCTCGACGGCGCCGCGGTTGGCCACCGGCAAGGTGCCCGGCAGCGCCAGGTCGACCGCCGACGCCTGGGTGTTCGGCGCGGCGCCGAAACGAGTCGACGCGCCGCTGAAGATCTTGCTCGCGGTGCACAGCTGGGCATGGGTCTCGAGGCCGATCACGACCTCCCAGCCACGCACGAGGGCGGCCTTCATGCGGGGGGCGCCTGCCGATGCCAGCCGGTCGCCTGCTGCAGCGCATGCGCGGCGTGCAGCAGCGCGCCCTCGGCGAAGTAGTTGCCGATCAGCTGCAGCCCGACGGGCAAGCCGCCGGCGCCGAAACCGGCCGGCACGCTCATGCCCGGCAGCCCGGCCAGGCTGCCCGGCAGCGTGAAGATGTCGGCCAGGTAGGCCTTCACCGGGTCGTCGCCCTGTTCGCCCAGCTTCCAGGCCACGGTCGGCGCGACCGGGCCGGCGATGACATCGCACTGCGCAAAGCAGGCCTGGAAGTCGTCCGCGATCATGCGGCGCAGCTTCTGCGCCTGCAGGTAGTAGGCGTCGTAGTAGCCGTGGCTCAGCACATAGGTGCCGATCATGATGCGGCGCTGCACCTCGGGGCCGAAGCCTTCGCTTCGTGTGCGTCGGTACATGTCCTGCAGGTCGCCGTGCGCGGCGGCGCGGTGGCCGTAACGCACGCCGTCGTAGCGCGACAGGTTCGAACTCGCCTCGGCGGGCGCGATGATGTAGTAGACCGGAATCGCAAGTTCGGTGCGCGGCAGGCTCACGTCGACCAGCGTGGCGCCGAGTTGCTCCAACGCCGCCAGCGCCGCGCGCACCGCCTGCTCCACGTCAGCCGCCAGGCCGGCCGGGAAGAACTCGCGCGGCAGCCCGATGCGCAACCCGCTGACAGGACGCGACGCCGTCGCGCCCGCTCTCGTTTTCAACATTCCCGCATGGAAGTCCTGCGGCGGCCGCTCGACGCTCGTCGAGTCGCGCTCGTCGAAGCCACTCATGGCCGACAGCAGCAGCGCGCAATCCTCGGCCGAGCGCGCGAGCACGCCGGCCTGGTCGAGGCTGGACGCGAAGGCGATCATGCCGTAGCGCGAACACACGCCGTACGTCGGCTTGATGCCGCTGATGCCGCAGAAGCTCGCCGGCTGGCGGATCGAGCCGCCGGTGTCGGTGCCGGTCGCTGCGGGCAAGAGGCGCGCCGCCACCGCCGCCGCCGAGCCGCCGGACGAGCCGCCCGGCACATGCGCCGTGTTCCACGGGTTGTGCACTGCCCCGTAAGCCGAGTTCTCGTTCGCCGAGCCCATCGCGAACTCGTCGCAGTTGAGCTTGCCGAGCGAAATCAAACCCGCGGCCTTGAGCCGGGCCACAACGGTGGCGTCGAAGGGGCTGGCGTAACCGGCCAGCATCTTGGAGCCGGCGGTGGTGGCTGAGTCGGCGGTGACGAAGATGTCCTTGTGCGCGATCGGCACCCCGGCCAGCGGCGCAGCCCTGCCGGCGGCGCGCGCGTCGTCCGCCGCGTCCGCAGCAGCGAACGCGTTGTCGCTTTCGCGATGAAGGAAAGCGCCCAGGTGTTCATGGGCGGCAATGCGTGCAAGCAGGTGTTGCACGATTTCGCGGCTGGAGACCCGTCGTGCTGCCAACTCGCGCGCCAGCTCGGCGACGCCGAGTTCATGCAAGGCAGCGCTCATTCGATCACCCGCGGCACGAGGTACAGCCCGCCTTCGACCGCCGGCGCGCTGCGCTGGTTGACCGCGCGCTCATCGCCCTCGGTCACCGCGTCGTCGCGCAGCCGCAAGCTCACCGCCTGCACCGCCGACAGCGGCGAGTACAGCGGCTCGACGCCGGCGGTGTTCACCGCGCTCATCTGATCGACGATGCGGAAGAACCCGTTCAGTTGGTCGAGCAGCGCGTCGGCCTGGCCGGGGCGCAGTTCGAGGCGCGCCAGTTCGGCGATGCGGCTCACGTCATCGAGGGTCAGGGGCATGCGAGAAATACGCCGCTTTGCCGCAGCCTGCAAGGCCTTGGCGCAGTGAGAAATGAAGGGGGCTTGCGTTATTATCGCGCGTCGTTTTTGCCCCCCGTGGCGTGCGGCGACCCCGACGCGCTGCCCCTTTCGCTTCTCGAACGCCGCGCGCGCTGAAATCACCCACCATGTTCGGATCCCTGCGCCGCTACTTCTCCACCGACCTGGCCATCGACCTCGGCACCGCCAACACGCTGATCTACGTGCGCGGCAAGGGCATCGTGCTCGACGAGCCCTCGGTGGTCGCGATCCGCCACGAGGGTGGGCCGAACGGCAAGAAGACGATCCAGGCGGTGGGCGCCGAGGCGAAGGCGATGCTCGGCAAGGTGCCGGGCAACATCGAAGCCATCCGCCCGATGAAGGACGGCGTGATCGCCGACTTCACCGTCACCGAGCAGATGCTCAAGCAGTTCATCAAGATGGTGCACCCGCGCTCGATGATGCGGCCGAGCCCGCGCATCATCATCTGCGTGCCCTGCGGCTCGACCCAGGTCGAGCGGCGCGCGATCCGCGAGTCGGCGCTGGGCGCCGGCGCGAGCGAGGTCTATCTCATCGAAGAGCCGATGGCCGCGGCGATCGGCGCCGGGCTGCCGGTGAGCGAGGCCTCGGGCTCGATGGTGGTCGACATCGGCGGCGGCACCACCGAGGTCGGCGTGATCTCGCTCGGCGGCATGGTCTACAAGGGCTCGATCCGGGTCGGCGGCGACAAGTTCGATGAGTCGATCATCAACTACATCCGCCGCAACTACGGCATGTTGATCGGCGAGCCGACGGCCGAGTCGATCAAGAAGCAGATCGGCAGCGCCTTCCCGGGCAGCGAGGTGCGCGAGATGGAAGTCAAGGGGCGCAACCTCTCCGAGGGTGTGCCGCGCAGCTTCACGATCAGCTCCAACGAGATCCTCGAAGCGCTGACCGATCCGCTGAACCAGATGGTCAGTGCGGTCAAGAACGCGCTCGAACAGACGCCGCCCGAACTCGGCGCCGACATCGCCGAGCGTGGCATGATGCTGACCGGCGGCGGCGCCCTGGTGCGCGACCTCGACCGCCTGCTGGCCGAGGAAACCGGCCTGCCCGTGCTGGTGGCCGAAGACCCGCTGACCTGCGTCGTGCGCGGCTGCGGCATCGCGCTCGAACGCATGGAGCGCCTGCCCACCATCTTCACGTCCGAGTCGTAAGCGAGCGCGCCGGGCCCCGGCGCAGACCATGCAGATCGGCACCATCGACCGCACGCCGCCGCCGTTCTTCCGGCAAGGCTACTCGGCGTTGACGAAGGTCGTGTTCTTTTCCGCCTTGGCGGTGTTCCTGATGGCCGCCGACCGTCGCTTCGCCTTTGTGGCGCCGCTGCGCGCGACCATCGCCACCGTGCTGCAGCCGGCCGAACGGGCACTGCAGGTGCCGTTGGAAATGTGGCGCGGCGGCGGCGACTACCTGCGCGGCCTGACCGAAGCGCGTCGCGCCGAAACGGCCGCGCGCGAGCAGCTCGCATTGCAGTCCGCCAGTGCTGCCCGCGCCGACACGCTGGCGGCCGAGAACCGCCAGCTGCGTGCGCTGCTGGAGCTCAAACCCGCGCTCGCCGTGCGTTCGGTCGCCGCCGAGGTGCTCTATGAAGCGACCGACCCCTACAGCCGCAAGCTCTTCATCAACCGCGGCATGACCCACGGCCTGGTCGCGGGCGCGCCGGTGATCAACGAGGCCGGCGTGGTCGGCCAGGCGACCCGCGTCTACCCGCTCACCAGCGAAGTGACGCTGCTGATCGACCGCGACGCCACGATCCCCGTGCTCAACTCGCGCACCCAGCAGCGCGCGGTGGCCTTCGGGGGCGCGTCATCTGAAGTACCGATGGAGCTGCGTTTCGTGCCGGTGAGCACCGACGTCAAGGTCGGCGATGCACTCGTCACCTCGGGCGTCGACGGCGTCTATCCGCCGGGGTTGGCGGTGGCGGCGGTGGCGAGCGTCGAACGCCCGGCCGAGCAGGGTTACGCCCGCATCGTGCTCACCCCGGCGGCGCCGATCGAGGGCGTACGCCATATCCTGGTGCTGGAGCCGCTGAGCGTGCAGATGCCGCCGCGGCCGGACGAGACGGCCGCCCCCCGCGGCGGCAAGGCGGCGCCATGATGCTGCCGCGTGGCAGCGAACTGCTGCTGCCTGCCAACCCGCTGTTCGTGTGGGGCTCGCTGTTGCTCGCGCTGCTGGCCAACCTGGCGCCGCTCGGTCGGCAAGCGGCCATGCCCGACCTGCTGGCGCTGGTGCTGGTGTTCTGGAATGTGCACCAGCCGCGGCGCGTGGGCATCGGCACCGCCTTCATGCTCGGGCTGGCGATGGACGTGCACGACGGCGCGCTGCTCGGCCAGCATGCACTCGCCTACACGCTGCTGGCGTACGCGGCGATCGCGATCCACCGCCGGCTGCGCTGGTTCCCCGCCCCCCAGCAGGCGGTGCAGGTGCTGCCGCTGTTTGTGGCCGCGCATGCGGTGTCGCTGCTGGTGCGGCTGGCCGCCGGCGCGAGTTTTCCCGGCTGGGCGCTCTTCATCGCCCCGCTGATCGAGGCCGCGCTGTGGCTTCCTGCCACCTGGCTGCTGCTCGCACCGCAACGCCGGCCCCCCGATCCGGACCAGAATCGACCGTTGTGACCGAGATCCGCAACCTCGAACGCGAACTCGACCGCTTCCGCGCGCGGCTGCTGGCGGCGGGGGCGTTCGTGCTGTTGTGTTTTTCGCTGCTCGGCGCGCGCGCGGTTTTCCTCCAGGTGATCAAACACGACGAGTTGTCCACCCGCGCGGAGGCGAACCGCATCGCGGTGTTGCCGGTGGTGCCCAACCGCGGGCGCATCCTCGACCGCAACGGCGTCGTGCTGGCGAACAACTTCTCCGCCTATACGCTCGAGATCACGCCCGCCAAGGCGGCGCCGCTGGAACGCACGATCGATGCGCTGGCCGACGTGGTGACGATCACGCCGAGCGACCGGCGGCGCTTCAAGCGCCTGCTCGAGGAGAGCAAGAGCTTCGAGTCGGTGCCGATCCGCAGCAAGTTGAGCGACGAGGAGGTCGCCCGCTACACCGTGCAGCGCTACCGCTTCCCCGGCGTCGAGCTGAAGGCGCGCCTCTTTCGCAACTACCCGCTGGGCGAGACCGGCGCGCACCTGATCGGCTACATCGGCCGCATCAACCCGGCCGAAAAGCGCGCGATGGAAGACTGGCCGGACGCGGTGCAGGCCAACTACCGCGGCACCGAACACATCGGCAAGCTCGGGCTGGAGCAGCGCTACGAGCCGCAACTGCACGGCACGACCGGCTTCGAGGAGGTCGAGACGAGCGCCGGCGGGCGCGCGGTGCGGCGGCTGCGCAGCCAGCCGTCGGTCGCCGGCGAGACGCTCGAGCTGAGCATCGACATCAAGCTGCAGCACCTGGTCGAGCGCCTGTTCGGCGACCGGCGCGGCGCGCTGGTGGCGATCGACCCGCGCAGCGGTGAGGTGCTGGCCTTCGTCAGCAAGCCGACCTTCGACCCCAACCTGTTCGTCGACGGCATCGACTCCGACAGCTGGCGGGAGCTGAACGAGTCGATCGACAAGCCGCTGCTGAACCGCGCGCTGCGCGGCACCTACCCGCCGGGGTCGACCTTCAAGCCCTTCATGGCGATGGCCGCGCTGGCGAGCGGCAAGCGCGGGCCGAACGACATCGTCAACGACGGCGGCTCCTACCTGTTCGGCAACCACCGCTTCCGCAGCTACGGCGACCGCGGCGTGGGGCCGGTGGACATGGCGCGCTCGATCGTCAAGTCGAGCAACGTCTACTACTACTCGCTCGCCAACGAGATGGGCGTCGATCTGATGCACGCGCAGCTGTCGCCCTTCGGCTTCGGGCGCAAGACCGGCATCGACGTCGACGGCGAGGTCACCGGCGTGCTGCCCTCGACCGCCTGGAAGAAGCGCGCCTACCGCAAGCCCGAGCTGCAGAAGTGGTACGCCGGCGAGACCATCTCGCTCGGCATCGGCCAGGGCTACAACAACTTCACGATGCTGCAGCTGGCGAGCGCGACCGCCACCCTGGTCTCCGGCGGCCAGCGTTTCGAGCCGCGGCTGGTGCGCGAGACCGAGGACAGCCGCGGCGTGCGCACGGTGGTGGCGGGACAGGCGCTCGCGCCGCTGCCGTTCAAGCCGGAGCATGTCGCGCTGATCAACCGCGCGCTGCACGGCGTGACGCAGGAAGGCACGTCCACCCGCGTGTTCGCCGGCGCGCCCTACTCAAGCGGCGGCAAGACCGGCACCGCGCAGGCGGTGGGCGTGCGCCAGAGCGAGCGCTACAACGCGGCCAAGATGGAGGAGCAGCAGCGCGATCACTCGCTGTACATCGCCTTCGCGCCGCTGGAGCAACCGGCGATCGCGCTCGCGCTCGTGGTCGAGAACGCCGGCTTCGGCGCTGCCGCCGCCGCCCCGATCGCGCGCCGTGTGCTCGACTACTGGATCGCCGGCGTCTACCCGAGCGAGGAGGACATCGTCGCCGTGCAGCGCGCCCAGGCCCCGGCGCCGATCGGCAAGCCACGCCGCGTCGCCGACATCACGCTGCCGGGCGCGGCGGCGTTTCAGCCATGAGGGCCGAGCGCCGGGCCGCTCCATGGGCCACGAAGAGGCCCACTTTGTGGACCTCGCCGGCCCGCATCCCCTCGGGGGATCGTCCGACGTACCCGTCGGGCGAGGGGCTCACATGAACGCGGTACTGGATCGCCCGTCGTGGTGGCAGCGGGTGAAGCCGGTCTTCCTCGGCTTCGACGGCCCGCTCACGCTGGCGATCCTGCTGCTCGCCGGGGCCGGATTGCTGACCATGTACTCGGCCGGCTTCGACCACGGCACACGCTTCGTCGACCACGGCCGCAACATGCTGATCGCCGCCACCCTGCTGTTCGTGGTCGCGCAGGTGCCGCCGCAGCGGCTGATGGCACTCGCCGTGCCGCTGTACCTGCTGGGCTTGGTGCTGCTGGTCGGCGTCGAACTGTTCGGCATCACGCGCAAGGGCGCGACACGCTGGCTCAACGTCGGCGTCACCGTGATCCAGCCGAGCGAGATCCTCAAAATCGCGGTGCCGTTGATGCTGGCCTGGTGGTTCCAGAAGCGCGAAGGCCAGCTGCGTGTGCCGGACTTCGTCGTCGCCGGGCTGATCCTGCTGGTGCCGGTGGCGCTGGTCGCCAAACAACCCGACCTCGGCACCGCCATCCTGGTGCTCGCGGCCGGGCTGTACGTGATCTTCTTCGCCGGCCTGTCGTGGAAGCTCATCGTCCCGGTGCTCACCATCGCCGCCGCCGGCATCCTGACGCTGGTGCTGTCCGAGGACGCGCTGTGTCAGCCGGGCGTCGACTGGCGCGTGCTGCACGACTACCAGAAGCAGCGCGTGTGCACCCTGCTCGACCCGACCAAGGACCCGCTCGGCAAGGGCTTCCACATCATCCAGGGCATGATCGCGATCGGCTCCGGCGGCCTCGGCGGCAAGGGTTTCATGGCCGGCACGCAGACCCATCTGGAGTTCATCCCCGAGCGCACCACCGACTTCATCTTCGCGGCCTTTGCTGAGGAGTTCGGCCTCGCTGGCGTCGTCGCGCTGCTGCTCGGCTTCACCTTCCTGATCTTTCGCGGCCTGATGATCGCCGCCGAGGCGCCGACCCAGTTCGCGCGCCTGCTGGCGGGCGCGCTGACGCTCAACTTCTTCACTTACGCCTTCGTCAACATGGGCATGGTCTCCGGCCTGTTGCCGGTGGTCGGCGTGCCGCTGCCCTTCGTCAGCTACGGCGGCACGGCGATGGTGACGGTGGGGCTCGGGCTGGGCATCTTGATGTCTATCGCAAAGTCCAGGCGGCTGATGCAAAGCTGACGCGGCCGCAGGCCGCCTCGTGATTCTTGCTGGAGCCCCCGCTCGGAGGGGGCTGGGGGAGTGGTGTGGACAGCGAAGCTGACGCGCAGCGTCAGCCTGCCGGAAATCGCACCGTGAACCGCGCTCCCGGCGACGCCGCGCGCGGATGCGCATCCTCCAGCCGCAGCTCGGCGCCATGCTGCTGCGCGATCTCGCGCACGATCGCCAGGCCCAGCCCGGAGCCGTCGACATTGGTGCCGAGCGTGCGATAAAAGGCCTGGAACACGAGTTCGCGTTCGCTCTCGGGAATGCCGGGGCCGGTGTCCTCGACCTGCAGCACCGCGACCTGGCCGAAGGGGTCGGCCAGCACCCGCACCGTGACGCTGCCGCCGCGCTGCGTGTAGTGCAGCGCGTTGTCGACCAGGTTGCGGATCAGCTCGCGCACCAGCACCGGGTGGCCGACCATGCGCAGGGCGCGCGTCGTGCCGTCGCTGTTCTGTTCGCCTTCGAAGCCGAGGTCGATGCCGAGCTCCAGCGCACGCGGCACGAAGTCGCGCACCGTCTCCACGGCCAGCCGTGCCAGGTTCAGCTCCTGCACCCGGCGCGCCTGTTCCTTGTCGTCGGCACGCGCCAGCGCGAGCAGTTGGTTGACCATGTGCGCCGCGCGTTGGCTGGAGCGTGCGATCTGCTGCAGCGACCTGCGCACACCCTGCGCGTCGCCGCCGGCGTCCAGTTGACGTTGCGCCAGTTCAGCCTGGGTGCGCAGGCCGGCCAGCGGCGTCTTCAGCTGGTGCGCGGCGTCGGAAATGAAGTGTTTCTGCACGCCGATCGAGCGGTCCAGCCGCGCCAGCAGGTCGTTGATCGCGGCCACCAGCGGCAGCACCTCTTCGGGCGCGTCGCGCTCGACGATCGGCGACAGGTCGTGGCTCTCGCGCTGGCGGATGCGCCGTTGCAGCCGGTCCAGCGGCACCAGGCCGCGCGCGAGCGCCATCCACACCAGCAGCACCGCGATCGGCAGGATGACGAATTGCGGCAGGATCACCCCCTTGGTGATTTCGGTCGCCAGCCGCGAGCGCTTTTCCAGCGTCTCCGCCACCTGCACCAAGGCTCCCTCACCAGGCCGCTCGCCGGTGCTCAGCCAGAGGTAGGCCACCCGCACCGGCCGGCCCTGCACCTCGTCGTCGCGCAGCCGCAGCACGCCGGGCGCCGCAGGCGCCTCGTCGGGCACCGGCAGTTCCCAGTCGCCGCTCACGAACTCGCCGCGCAAGCCGAGCACCTGGTAGTAGATGCGGTCCGAGTCGTCGCCATGCAGCCCCTCGGCGATGCCGTCGGGCAGGCGCGCGTCTGCGCTCACCCGACGCTCGCCGCCGACCTGCACTTGCACCCGGCGCGCCAGAATCTGCGCCAGCGCGCCGAGGTCGCGGTCGTAAGGCTGGTTGGCGATGCCCTGCGCCATCAACCAGGTGAGCGCCATCGACAGCGGCCACAGCAGCAGCAGCGGCGCGAGCATCCAGTCGAGGATGTCGCCGAACAGCGAGCGCTGCTCGGGGATCGGCGAGCGCAGCATCGCGCGCAGCATCAGAGGCTGCTCACGCGGCGATCTTTTCCAGGCAGTAGCCCAGCCCGCGCACGGTGGCGATGCGGATCGGGCCCTGCTCGATCTTCTTGCGCAGGCGGTGGATGTAGACCTCGATCGCGTTGTTGCTGACCTCCTCGCCCCATTCGCACAGGCGCTCGACGAGCTGGTCCTTGCTCACCAGCCGGCCGGCACGTTGCAGCAGCACCTCCAGCAGCGACAGCTCCCGCGCCGACAGCTCGATCATCTGGTCGTTGATGTAGGCCACCCGCCCGGTGGCGTCGAAGGTCAGCGGCCCGTGTTTGATGATCGCCGAGGCGCTGCCCAGGCCGCGCCGGGTGAGCGCGCGCACCCGCGCCTCCAGCTCGGCCAGCGCAAAGGGTTTGGCCATGTAGTCGTCGGCGCCCAGGTCCAGCCCCTTCACGCGCTGCTCGATGCCGTCGGCCGCGGTGAGGATCAACACCGGCGTCGCTTTGCCACGCGCGCGCAGCTTGCGCAGCACTTCCAGCCCCGGCAGCTTGGGCAGGCCGAGGTCGAGGATCACGAGGTCGAAATCGTGCGAGACGAGCGCGGCGTCGGCCTCGTTGCCGCTGGCGACATGGTCGACCGCATACCCGGTGCCGCGCAGCGAGCGCAGCAGGCCATCGGCCAGCACCTGGTCGTCCTCGGCTATCAGGATGCGCATGCGCTGAGGTCTCCTTGGTTGATTTTAGGGAGCGCCCTTCGCACCCGGGTTGACGCCCACCGATCACTGTACGAATATCCAGCCATCGGGCATAATTCCGCCGCCCCCAACCGACGAAAGACCGCACCACCATGGACGCCCCCGTCAAAGCCCTCAACACCGAAAAAGCCAAGGCCCTGCAGGCCGCGCTGGCGCAGATCGAAAAGCAGTTCGGCAAGGGCTCGATCATGCGCCTGGGCGAGGGCGAGGTGATCGAGGACATCGAGGTCGTCTCGACCGGCTCGCTCGGGCTGGACATCGCGCTCGGCGTCGGCGGCCTGCCGCGTGGGCGGGTGGTCGAGATCTACGGCCCGGAATCGTCGGGCAAGACGACGCTGACGCTGCAGGTCATCGCCGAGATGCAGAAGGTCGCCGGCACCTGCGCCTTCATCGACGCCGAACACGCGCTCGACATCCAGTACGCGCAAAAACTCGGCGTCAACCTCCAGGAGCTGCTGATCTCCCAGCCCGACACCGGCGAGCAGGCGCTGGAGATCGTCGACGCGCTGGTGCGCTCGGGCTCGATCGACCTCATCGTGGTCGACTCGGTGGCCGCGCTGACGCCGAAGGCCGAGCTCGAAGGCGAGATGGGCGATTCGCTGCCCGGCCTGCAGGCGCGCCTGATGAGCCAGGCGCTGCGCAAGCTCACCGCCAACATCAAGAAGACCAACACCATGGTCATCTTCATCAACCAGATCCGCATGAAGATCGGCGTCATGTTCGGCAACCCCGAGACCACCACCGGCGGCAACGCGCTCAAGTTCTACGCCTCGGTGCGGCTGGACATCCGCCGCACCGGCAGCATCAAGCGCGGGGACGAGGTGATCGGCAGCGAAACCAAGGTCAAGGTGGTCAAGAACAAGGTCAGCCCGCCCTTCAAGACCGCCGAGTTCGACATCCTCTACGGCGAGGGCATCAGCCGCGAAGGCGAAGTCATCGACATGGGTGTCGAAGCGCGCATCGTCGACAAGTCCGGCGCCTGGTACGCCTACAACGGCGAAAAGATCGGCCAGGGCAAGGACAACGCACGCGAGTTCCTGCGCGAGAACAAGGACTTGGCGGTGGAAATCGAAAACCGGGTCCGCGAGGCGAAAGGCATCGTTCCCATCAGCGCGCCCAAGGAAGCGTGACGCAGCAACGCGGCGCCGGCGCCCACGGCGGGCAGCGGCCCGCCTTGTCGCTGAAGGCACGTGCGCTGCAGTGGCTGGCGCAACGCGAACACAGCCGCATCGAGTTGCGCCGCAAGCTGCTGCGCCGCGCCCGGCTCGACGCCCAGGAGGGTGATGACGACCCGGCACCCGCGGTCGACCAACTGCTCGACTGGCTGGAGGCCAAACAGCACCTGTCGCCCAGCCGTTTTGTCGAGTCGCGCCTGCAGGTGCGCGCGGCGCGTTACGGCAACCTGCGCATCCGCCAGGAACTGGCGCAACATGGGCTGAGCGCCGACGCGCAACAGGCGCAGGCGCTGGCGGCGAGCGAGTTCGAACGCGCGCGCAACCTGTGGCAGCGGCGCTACGGCAGCCCGGGAGCCGATGTCGCCGAGCGCGCGCGCCAGATGCGTTTTCTCGCCGGCCGCGGCTTTTCGCCCGAGGTGGTGCGGCGTGTCGTCAGCGGGCGCGACGACACCGACTGAGGCTCCGGTTGGTGCGCCGCAGCATGCTAAAGTCGCGCCCGGTTTTCCCCCTCCCGCCGACCCTCGCCTGCCGCGCTGTCGCAGCGCCTGCCTGCCGCCATGGCCCTGCCCCGCGCCGCCGCGAACCGGCAGCTCAAACACAGCCGCCGCCTCGACGTGCAGATCTATGCACGCGGCGACGGCTTGTGGGAAGTCGATGCGACGATCAGCGACACCAAGACCCGCGACGCGCCCATGGCCGCCAGCACCCGGCCCGCGGGCGAGCCGATCCACGACATGCTGCTGCGCCTGGTGGTCGATGAGCGCTTCACCATCGTCGAAGCCGGCGCCCAGACCCGCGCCATGCCCTACCCCGAGCTCTGCGATGCCTACGGTGACGCCTACGGCCGGCTGGTCGGGCTGAACCTGCTGCAAGGGTTTCGGGCTGCGCTGCGCGAGCGGGTCGGCGGCGTGCTGGGCTGCACCCACATCACCGAACTGGCGCAGGTGCTGCCGACGGCGGTGGTGCAGGCCTTTGCCGGCGAAGTGATCGACACCCGCGGCGACGGCGCCGAGCGCCCGTTCCAGATCGACCGCTGCCACGCGCTGCGCGCCGACGGCGAGGCCGTACGCCTCTACTACCCGCGCTGGGTGCGTGCCCGCGGGGCCGACGCGCTGGATGACAATGCGCGCTCCGCGCCGCCAGCCGCCGGCTGAGCTTTTCTTCCTCCTCTTCAGAGTCCGTCCATGAAGATCCACGAATACCAGGGCAAGGAAATCCTGCGCCGCTTCAACGTACCGGTGCCGCGTGGCTACCCGGCCTTCACGGTGCAGGAGGCGGTGGAATCGGCGCAGAAGCTGGGCGGCAGCGTCTGGGTCGTGAAGGCGCAGATCCACGCCGGCGGCCGCGGCAAGGGCGGCGGCGTCAAGCTGGCGCGCTCGGCGGACGAGGTCAAGAGACTGGCCGGCGAGATTCTCGGCATGCAGCTCAAGACGCACCAGACCGGCCCCGCCGGCCAGAAGGTGCGCCGCCTGCTGATCGAGGAGGGCGCCGACATCAAGAAGGAGTACTACGTCGCCGCGTTGACCGACCGCGCGACGCAGAGCGTGGCGATGATGGCCAGCAGCGAAGGTGGCATGGACATCGAGCAGGTCGCGCACGACACGCCCGAGAAGATCATCAAGGTCTTCATCGACCCGCTGACCGGCCTGACCGGCACGCAGGCCGAGGAGCTGGCGCGTGGCATCGGCGTGCCCGACGCGAGCCAGGCTTTTGCCGTGGACGTGTTCAAGAAGCTCTACCGCTGCTACATGGAGACCGACGCCTCGCTGGCGGAGATCAACCCGCTGATCCTGGAAGGGTCTGTGAACGGCAAGCCGGGCAAGATCAAGGCGCTGGACGCCAAGTTCAACTTCGACGCCAACGCCCTCTTCCGCCAGGCCGAGATCGTCGCCTACCGCGACCTCGACGAAGAAGACGCGGCCGAGGTCGAGGCGAGCAAGTTCGACCTGAGCTACATCAGCCTGGACGGCAACATCGGCTGCCTGGTCAACGGCGCCGGCCTGGCGATGGCGACCATGGACACCATCAAGCTGTTCGGCGGCGAGCCGGCCAACTTCCTCGATGTCGGCGGCGGCGCGAGCGCCGAGAAGGTCACCGAAGCCTTCAAGATCATGCTCAAGAACAAGAGCGTGAAGGGCATCCTGGTCAACATCTTCGGCGGCATCATGAAGTGCGACACCATCGCCGAGGGCGTGATCGTGGCCTGCAAGGCGGTCAACCTGCAGGTGCCGCTGGTGGTGCGCATGAAGGGCACCAACGAAGACCTGGGCAAGAAGATGCTCAAGGAGTCCGGCCTGCCGATCATCAGCGCCGACACGATGGCCGAAGCGGCCACCAAGATCGTGGCTGCGGTCAAATGAAGCCGTCGGTGACAAACACCACCCAGCGGGCCGAGCGCCGGGCCGCTCCCAAGCCGGCCCGCATCCCCTCGGGGGATCGGCCGATGTACCCATCGGACGAGGGGCAGTCATGAGCATCCTGATCGACAAGAACACGCGTGTCATCACGCAAGGCATCACCGGCAAGACCGGCCAGTTCCACACCCGCGGCTGCCAGGCCTACGCCAACGGCAAGGCCTGCTTCGTCGCCGGCGTGAACCCGAAGAAGGCCGGCGAAAGTTTCGAGGGCATCCCGATCCACGCCAGCGTCGCCGACGCGAAGGCCGCCACCGGCGCCAGCGTCAGCGTCATCTACGTGCCGCCGGCGGGCGCGGCGGATGCGATCTGGGAGGCCGTCGAGGCCGACCTCGACTTGGTCGTCTGCATCACCGAAGGCATCCCGGTGCGCGACATGCTCACCGTGCGCAACAAGATGAAGGCCAAGGAAGCGGCCGGCGGCAAGCGCACGCTGCTACTCGGGCCGAACTGCCCGGGGCTGATCACGCCGGACGAGATCAAGATCGGCATCATGCCGGGCCACATCCACCGCGCCGGCCGCATCGGCGTCGTCAGCCGCTCCGGCACGCTGACTTACGAGGCGGTGGCGCAACTGACGGAGATCGGCCTCGGCCAGAGCAGTGCGGTCGGCATCGGCGGTGACCCGATCAACGGCCTGAAGCACATCGACGTCATGCAGCTCTTCAACGACGACCCGGGCACCGACGCCGTGATCATGATCGGCGAGATCGGCGGCCCCGACGAGGCCGACGCCGCGCGCTGGTGCAAGGAGCACATGAAAAAGCCGATCGTCGGCTTCATCGCCGGTGTCACCGCGCCCGCCGGCAAGCGCATGGGCCACGCCGGCGCCCTGATCTCCGGCGGCGCCGACACCGCCGACGCCAAGCTCGCCATCATGGAGGAGTGCGGCTTCACCGTGACGCGCAACCCGTCCGAGATGGCCCGGCTGCTCAAGCAACTGCTGTAAGCGACGGGGCCGGCGCGATGGAACAGTTCATGACGGCCGAGTTCTGGGTCGCGGTCGGGCAGATCATCATGATCGACATCCTGCTCGGTGGCGACAACGCGGTCGTCATCGCGCTGGCGGTGCGACGTCTGCCGCCCCGGCAGCGCAAGCTGGGCATCATCTGGGGCACCTTCGGCGCCATCGCGCTGCGCGTGATCCTGATCTTCTTTGCCCTCACGCTGCTCGCGATCCCCTTCCTCAAGCTGGTCGGCGCGGCGCTGCTGCTGTGGATCGGCATCAAGCTGCTGGCGCCCGAACACGACGGCCACGGCGATGTCGCCGCCGCCGACAAACTCTGGGCCGCGGTCAAGACCGTCATCGTGGCCGACTTCGTGATGAGTCTGGACAACGTGATCGCGATCGCCGGCGCTGCCCAGGGCGCCGGCGCCGAGCACCAGATGCCGCTCGTCATCTTCGGCTTGCTGGTGTCGATCCCGATCATCGTCTGGGGCAGCCAGCTGGTGATCAAGCTGATGGACCGCTTCCCGGTCATCATCACCGCGGGCGGCATGCTGCTGGGCTGGATCGCCGGCACGATGGCGGTCAGCGACCCGGCGGTCGCCGAGCCCGGGCGCTGGACCTGGATGCTCAAGCTGCCGCAGACCGACGCCGTGAAGTACGCCGCCGGCATCGGCGGTGCGCTGCTCGTGCTGGCCTGGGGCAAGTGGGCGGCGGCGCGCGCGCGGCCCGCCGCCGGGGCGCCGCACGCCTGAGGCGCGCCGGCCGACCATGCCCGGCCTCACCGAAAGGACCCTGCAGCGCCTGCGCCGCTCGCTCGGCGCGCGCCGGGCGGCAGAGGCACCGCGCACCCAGTCGCCGCTGCCGGCCGGCGCGCTGGTGCCCGGCACGCTGCTCGGCGGCTACCGCATCGAGCGCCTGATCGGCCGCGGCGCGATGGGCGCGGTGTACCTCGCCGTCGATCCGCGCAACGACTTGGCCGTGGCGCTGAAGACGCTGGCACTGGCGCAGGAGTTCGACGACGCCGACTACGCCGCCGCCCGGCAGCGCTTCCTGCAGGAGGCCGCCACCGCCAGCCGGCTGCAGCACCCGGACATCGTCGCCCTCTATGGCGCCGGCGAGGACCGCGGCATCGCCTTCTTGGCAATGGAGGCGCTGGCCGGCTCCGACCTGTCGCGTTACACGCGGCCGTCGCGCCTGCTGCCCGAGCCGATCGTGCTGCGCATCGTCGCCCGCGTCGCCGAGGCGCTGGCGTATGCGCACCAGCAGGGCGTGGTGCACCGCGACGTCAAGCCGGCGAACGTGATGGTCGACCTGCCGACCCACCAGGTGAAGGTGACGGACTTCGGCATCGCGCGCTGCACCGACGCCGCCCGCACCCGCACCGGGCTGACCATCGGCACGCCGGCCTTCATGGCGCCGGAGCAGCTGGCCGGCGACGCACCCGACGCCGCCAGCGACCTTTATGCGCTGGGCGTCATGCTGTTCCAGCTGCTCACCGGCCGCCTGCCCTACGAGGGCGACTCGATGGGCCGGCTGCTCAAGGCCATCGCCACCGAGCCGCCGCTGGCGCTGCACACACTGCGGCCGTCGCTGCCGCCGGCGCTGGCGCCGCTGATGGCGGGCCTGCTCGCCAAGTCGCCGCGCGCGCGCAGCCGCGACGGCCACGAAGTGGCGGCCGCGCTGCTCGCGGTGCGCTTCGACTAGAACCCGACAAACCGCACGCCCCCATGCATGCCCGGGGCTGCGCGGCGCGGCGGCGCAGGCAAAATGCCGCGCTCGACCGTCGCAGCCCCCCATGCCCCTCGAATACTTCAGCATCGTCGACACCGGCCGCGCACGCACCAACAACGAGGACGCGGTCGCCCTCGACGAAAGCGCATCGCTGGCGGTGCTGGCCGACGGCATGGGCGGCTACAACGCCGGCGAGGTGGCCAGCGGCATGGTCACCAGCTTCATCAAGGCCGAGCTCGGCCGCTGGCTGCACGAGGCCGCCAGCAACGCCACCGACACCGAGGTGCGGCGGGCGATGGACATCTGCGTCGACAACGCCAACCGCGCGATCTTCAACGCCGCCAACGCCAACCCGCAGTACGCCGGCATGGGCACGACGCTGGTGGTCGGCGTGTTCCGCAATGCGCGCCTGCTGCTCGGGCACGTCGGCGACTCGCGCGCCTACCGCGTGCGCACGGGGCGCATTGCGCAGATCACGCGCGACCACTCGCTGCTGCAGGAGCAGATCGACGCCGGCCTGATCACCACCGAGCAGGCAGCCTTTTCGGCGCACAAGAACCTGGTGACACGCGCGGTCGGCGTCGAGGACACGGTGCTGCTCGAGATCCATCTGCACGAGGTGCAGTCGGGCGACACCTACCTGCTGTGCTCGGACGGCCTGTCCGACATGCTCGACGACCAGACCTTGTTGCAGCTGTTGCAGTCCCACGACTCGCTGGACGCCGCCGGCCACGCACTGGTGGCAGCGGCCAACGACGCAGGCGGAAAGGATAATATCGCCCTCATCCTGGTGCGGGTGCCGGGCAACGGCGACAGCGTGCCAGCGCGGTCTTGGTGGCCGTTCCGCCGTTGACGCCACCGCCGCGGGTTTTCCGAACAGCGAAGGTCAGCAAAGCATGGGCAAACTCGTCGTCTCGCTCGACGGTGTCGTGATCAAGGAAGTGCAGGTCACGAAGGACAAGACGACGCTCGGTCGCCGGCCCTACAACGACATCGTGATCGACAACCTCGCCGTCTCCGGCGAGCACGCGGTGTTGCAGATGGGCGGCTCTGAGGTTTTCATCGAGGACCTCAACTCGACCAACGGCACCTACATCAACGGCAAGGCGATCAAGAAGCACCTGCTGTCGCACAACGACACGGTGGAGATCGGCAAGTACAAGATCAAGTACCTGGTCGACGACGGCGTGGACTACGAGAAGACGATGATCGTCGCCCCCGGCAGCCACGCCGCGGCCGGTGCCCCGGCGTCGCCGAACAGCTTCATCCACACCGCGCCGGCGTCGATTTCGCAGTTCGGCGGGCTCACCGGCACCACGCCGTCGCTCGGGCCGGCGGCGATCCGCGTCCTGAACGGCACCGCCGCCGGGCGCGAGGTGCCGCTGACCAAGGTCGTCACCACGGTCGGCAAACCGGGGGTGCAGGTGGCGTCGATCACCAAGCGCCCGGGCGGCTACGTCTTCGCGCACGTGGAAGGCGCGGCGCGGCCGGTGATCAACGGTGCGCCGCTGATCGGCGAGTCTGCGCACTTGAAGAACGGCGACGTCATCGAGCTCGCCGGGACGCAGATGCAGTTCGTGCAGCAGCAGGGCTGAGCGGCTCTCGCGCGTAGCTGAGGCTCGCCAAGCGTCACGCCCTGGCGTCGCTGAGTCCGAGCCAAGTGCGCACGGCAACCTCAACGTCCTGCAACTGGATTGCGGCAAGTGTTCCGATGGGTCTGACCAACCGTGCATGAGGCACTGTGATCAAGCCTTGCGCATCAAAGGCGCCCGCCTTGAGGAACCGTGCAGGGACGACGACTTCAAACTTCGTCCCTCTCACGCTTGTCGTGTGCGGGATCAGCGTAACCAGCGCTCGTTCCGATGCAGTGGGGGCAACGCTCAGGACAACGCAAGGACGAACCTTCGCAGCAAGGCCAAGATCAACAAGCCAGACCTCACCGCGTGGCGGTGATTTCACGACGCCTGCTCAGCCTTGTCGTACTCGAGAAAAACCAAGTCGGCCGCAGCAACCAACTGATCGTCCGACGGCGCCTCATAGCTGACCTCGATCGGTTCACGCAGCAACTGGACCAACACCTCATGCTGATCAGTGGGTGGCAGCGCCTTGAAGGAGCGCAGGAAGTCTTGCGCGGCATTGGTCATGCGAGCAGTCTATACCGATGGCCGGGGGCTTGGAGCCTTGGCAAGCGCGCACACCGGCCAACAACCCGCGTGACGCTTGTCACGCCGCGGGCGCCGCATGCCTTGCCGCGCCTACGCGCGCGAAGCAACATCGGGGCTTGTGCGCCGCGCGTCGCGGCGCCCCATCGCTCACCCATGCAAATCCGCGTTCTCGGCTGCTCCGGGTCGATTGCCGCCGGCAGCCGAACCACCGCCTTCCTGCTCGACCACGACGTGCTGATCGACGCCGGCACCGGCGTCGGCGAGCTCACGCTCGACGAGCTGGCGCGCATCGACCACATCCTGCTCAGCCACGCCCACCTGGACCACGTACTCGGCGTGCCGCTGCTGGCCGACAGCGTGATGCGCAAACGCGCCGGCCGGCCGCCGATCCGCGTGCATGCGCTGGCCGAGACCATCGCCGCGCTGCGCACGCACATCCTCAACGGCACCATCTGGCCCGACTTCACGCGCCTGCCGTCGGCCGACCAGCCGATCCTCGAATTCGCCCCCTTCGCCTGCGGCGACACGCTGGAGCTGGGCAGCCGGCGCATCGAGGTGCTGAGTGCCGAGCACACCGTGCCGGCGGTCGGCTTCGCCGTGCTGGCCGCCGGCGACCCGGCCCGCGCCGCCTGGGTCTACACCGGCGACACCGGCCCCAACCCGGCGCTCTGGCAGCGGCTGCGCAGCCTGCAGGGTGTCGAGCGCCTGGTGATCGAAACCGCGTTCAGCGACGAGGAACGCAACCTGGCGCGCATCAGCCGCCACCTGCACCCGGGCGCGCTGGGCGCCGAGCTGGCGCAGCTGGCCGGCCCGACTGACGTCTACATCACCCACATCAAACCCGGCGACGTCGACGCCGTGATGAGCCAGGTGCACGCTCTCGGCAGCCGGCACCGCGTGCATGCGCTGACCGGCGGCCAGGTGTTCGCGTTGGCCGCCGCCTAAGGGCTGTTAGGCGTCAACCGTCACCAGCTGCGCAGTGGACGACGGCTGCGGAATGACCCGGCCGTCCTCGCGCATGCCCTCGATGTGGAACTCGATCGCCTCGTGAATGAGCGTTTCGACTTCCTCTCGCGTCTGCCCCACAGCCACGCAGCCCGGCAGGTCGGGAACGTACGCACCATAGCTGGTTGAGCCACGCTCAATGACGACCAAGTACTGCATGTGCTACCTCACTTCTTCAAGCCCGCCTGCTTAAGAATGCTGTTGAGGGTTCCGGCGGGAACCTCGATGCTCGGCTTGCCTGCCACGGGCAGGCCCAATCGTACGGCCGGTCGGGTGAGTTGCCAGCCTCGGGGGCTGGCTGGCGCGCATCACTGGCGGCAAACCCCTCAACCGGACGCGTTAAGACTGACGCGCTTGGTCACCCCCAGCGCCCCGACGCCACCCAGAGTGACCAAAACCGTCGCAACCGCCGCCGTGCGGCGTGACGAACCACACACCGCAAGCCCCCCGAGCCCCGGATTCCCGCTGGCACGCACCGTGCAACTAACGGTGGGCGTTCCCCGAATCCCTTCACCCCTCAAGGAGCAAAAGCCCATGAAGAAACGCATGCAACAAGGTTTCACCCTGATCGAACTGATGATCGTGGTGGCCATCATCGGTATCCTGGCCGCCGTCGCGCTGCCGGCTTACCAGACGTACACCATCAAGGCAAAGGTTTCGGAAGTGATCCTGGCGACCAGCCAGTGCCGTACTGCGATCTCCGAGACCTACCAGACCGCCAACGCCGGCACCACGGTGTCGGACAACGGTTGGGGCTGCGAAGCGAACGCCGGCGGCACCGGCTCGGCCCCGACCAAGTTCGTGGCCCGCGTCGAGACCAATACCGCCGGTGTCATCACCGTGACGGCAAGCGCCGATCCGAGCCTGGGCACGGCCGCCAACGGCACCGTGCTGCTGACCCCGTATTTGGCCGACGGAACGACGCTGATGACCACCAGCATGATCCCCGCGCAAGTGGGCTCGTTCCGCTGCACGGCTGGCACGATGGACCCGAAGTACCTGCCGGGTTCGTGCAAGTAAGCCGGGCGCTGCCCTGCTCATATCGAAGGGCGCCCGCGGGCGCCCTTTTTCTCTGCCCGGCTTGCCCATGACGTCAATTGCCCTGCTATTCGGGTGTGCCCTGCTCGCGCTGGCCTTTTTGCTGCCTGGCCACTACTTCCCATGGCTGTCCTTTCAGCAGGAGACGGCGGCTGCGTGCGGCGCAGCGCTGCTCGCGCTCGCCGCCGGGATCGGTGAGCGCCGCCACCGCTGGCCTTGGCTGGCCTGGGTCGCACTGGGCGCGGCCATCGTGCCGCTGGCCCAGCTGGCGGGCGGCAAGATCGCTTTCCATTCCGATGCCGTCGGCGCTGTGGCGTATCTCGCCGGCTTCGGCGTCTCGATCGCCACTGGCGCCACGCTGGCGCGCCGCGCCGATGGCGCAGTGGTCGCGGACGCGCTGACCGGCGCGCTGATTGCCGCCGCGCTCGCCTCTGCAGGCATGGCGCTGGCGCAGTGGTTGCAACTGGGCGTCGACGGTTTCATCGAAGCGCTCGCCCCTGGCGGGCGGGTGTATGCGAACTTCGGCCAGCCTAATCACCTGGCCACGCTGCTGGTGCTCGGCATGGCGGGCGCGGTGCGTTGGTACGAGACCAGGCGCATCGGCGGCGCAACCCTGAGCTTGGCCGTTCTGCTACTGGGCTGGGTGCTCGTGCTCACCGGCTCGCGCACGGGCTGGCTCGCCGTCGGCGCACTCGTGCTGTGGCTACTCGTGTGCAGGCCCCGCATGGACCTGCGGCTGAAGCCGCTGCCGCTGCTGGGCGCGCTCGGTGCGTTTGCGCTCGCCGTGGCGCTGCAGCCGGCGCTCACGGGCGCGCTCGATCTCGCCGGCAGCAACGCCGCCGCCCCCCGGCTCCAGGCCGGTACGCGCAGCGTGCACTGGCAGGCGATGTGGGAAGCGGCGTGGCGGGCACCGTGGCTCGGCTGGGGCTGGCAGCAAGCGTCGCTTGCACACCAGGGGGTGGCACTCGACTTCCCGCATACGGGGGAACTCATCACCAACAGCCACAACCTGCTGCTGGACCTGGTGATCTGGAACGGCATCCCGATCGGGCTGGCGCTGTTCGGCGCGCTCTTCGGCTGGATCGTGCTGCGCGCCGTGCGATGCCGCAGCGCCGGCCAAGCCTTGCTGCTGGCAATGGTAGGCGCGGTGTTTCTGCACGCGCTGGTGGAGTTTCCGCTCGACTATCTTTTCTTCCTGTTGCCGGTCGGGCTGCTGATCGGGGTCGTGGACGGCGGCGCCGATGCCACGGCCGGCCCGCCGCGGTCGCGCTGGCCTTTGGTCCTGCTGGCCTCAGGCTTGAGCGGGCTGCTCATCTTCGCGGCGCACGAATACTTGAAGGTCGAGTCGGCTATGCGCACGCTGCGCTTCGTCGTCAACGGCATCGGTGTCGACAAGGTAGCGAGCGCGCCGGAACCCGACGTGCGACTGTTTGACTGGTATCGAGCGCAGCACCGGTTCATGCTGGAGCCGATTCGCGAGGGTCTGCCGCCGAACGAACTGACGGCGACGGACCGCGTCGTTCAGCGCTTCGCACTGCCGGCGGCCCTGTTCCGCCAAGCCGTACTGCATGCGCTGCACACTGACCCCGCAGGCGCCGAGCGCAGCCTGAGACTGCTGTGCTGGGTTCACGGCAGACGACACTGCGACAGCGGCCGCCGCGAGTGGCAAGCCCTTCAGGTTCGCTATTCGGCACTGAGTCAGGTGCCGTTCCCGCCCACACCGCCCGGCAACTGACGCAGCAGGGCAACGGTTAGCATCGCCAGCGCCGTGGCCCCTAGCGCGTTCTCTTGAATCCATTGCACAACTCGACGCGCACGCTTGCGCCCTTACTCGCCGCAGCTCTCCTCCCCACCTTCCTGGCCTTCAGCCAGCCGCCGTCGCCGACGGTCTACAACCAGTTGCTGGCGCTCGCCCTTGGGGGAACTGCACTCGCGCTGCTCGCGGGTCGGCCCGCAGCCGGGCAGGTGCGCGACGCGCGCGCGCTGGTCGCGGCTTTGGGTTTGTGCGCCGCCGTCACCACGGCCTCCGTCGTGGCCGGCAACTTGCCCGCCGGCCTCGGCTTCGCAACCGCCGGCTTCGTGCTCGCCGCTGCGGCGCTCGTCGCGGGCGGCGCGCGAGCGAGCGGCGACAGCGCGCTGCGCCAGGCCTTTTTCACCGCCTGGCTGCTGGCCGGGCTGTGCAGCGCCTTCGTCGCCGTCGGCCAGGTGTTCATGCCGCAGGCGCTGGACGGCGACTGGTTCGCGCACTCTTCGGCGCCCGGGCGTGCGGTGGGCAACCTGCGGCAGCCCAACCATCTGGCCAGCCTGCTGTTGTGGTCCGCGCTCGCGGTGTTGCCGTTGCACGCGGCCGCCCGCCTGCGGGCGGCGGTGGCCGTGCCGGTGTTTGCGTGGCTGGTGTTCGCGCTCGTCCTGACGGCATCACGCACCGCCGTGGTGGGCGTGGTGGTGCTGGCGCTTTGGGGGGTGCTCGACCGCCGGCTGCCGCGCTTTGCGCGCGGCTTGCTGATCGCCGCGCCGCTGATGTACGTGGTCGGCTGGGCGTTCATGAGCTGGTGGGCGCAGACGACGGCGCAGACCTTCGTCGGCGCGGCGCGCCTGGCGGGCGAGGGTCTGAGCGGCGGCTCGCGGCCGCTGATCTGGCGCGACACGCTGGCGCTTGTCGCCGCGCAGCCGTGGCTCGGCGTCGGCGCGGGCGAGTACAACCTGGCCTGGTCGCTGACGCCGTCGCCGCAGCGTTCGGGCGAGTTTTTCGACCACAGCCACAACTTGCCGCTGCAGCTGCTGGCGGAGTACGGCGTGCTGCTCGGCGGCGCGGTGATCGCCCTGCTGCTGGTCGCGCTGTGGCTGGCCTGGAAACGCAGCGCCGCCAACATCGAGCTGCGCACCGCGTTCATGATGGTGCTGCTGATGGGCGTGCACAGCCAGCTCGAGTACCCGCTGTGGTACGCCTACTTCCTGCTGCCGACGGCCTGGGCCTGGGGCCTGTGTCTGGGTGCCACCGACGCGGCGCCGCGAGCTGGTGGCCAGGCGATTGCGCTGCGCATCGGCGGCGCCACGATGGTCGCGGCGGCGTTGTTCGCGGCCATCGACTACCGCCGCGTCGTGCTCGTCTATGCCCCCGGCACGAGCGAGGCGCCGCTCGCCGAACGCATCGCCGACGGCCAGCGCTCGCTGCTCTTCCCGCACCACGCCGACTACGCCGCCGCCACGATGGCCGAGCACCCGGGCACGCAGATGGCCGCGTTGCAGCGTGCGTCGCACTACCTGCTCGACACGCGGCTGATGACGGCATGGGCGGTGGCTTACGCCGAGCAAGGCGACCTGGAGCGGGCGCGTCATCTGGCCGAGCGGCTGCGGGAATTCAACAACCCGGCGTCGGTGGAGTTCTTCGCGCCCTGCAAGGCGGCGGGGGCGTCGGCGCCGTTTCAGTGTGCGCCGCCCGGCCGAGCGCTTGACTGGCGGGACTTCGTGGCCCGTTAAAAGCCCGACTGGCCTCAGTCGGGCCCCTGCTGACCCTTGGTTTGGCCCGCACACGCTCTGCACGCGCGACGCCGGCGTTGTGGCAAGCTACGGCTCTCGGCCTCCAGAGATCATCCATGTCCGTCCCTGTTGAAGTCCTCGCGCAGCAAGTACTCCAGTTGCCCGCCACTGATCGCGCGCGGCTTCTGGATCAAGTAATAGGCAGCTTGGACGCAGACCGCAAGCGCGACGCACTTTGGAATGACCTGGCTGCAAGACGTGACGCTCAGGCAGATGTCGACTCCTCGGTCCTTGTCTCGGGCCCCGAAGCAGTCGCGCGTATCAGGTCCAGCCTCGGGTGACATACAGCCTTCATCGAGGGGCGGAACTAGACCTCCTCGAAGCGGCGCGCTTCTATCGCCGCGAGGGCGGAGCAAAGCTCGCGAACCGATTCCTCGACGAGTTCGAACGTGTCGCCGAGTTGTTGGTGCGGTTTCCGGGAGTTGGGACGCCGGCAGACGACCTGCGCCGAGTCCACCCGCTGCAGGACTTTCCCTATTCGGTGATCTACGGCGAGAGCGCGGGTCAAGTTCGGGTACTGGTAGTACGCGCACACCTGCGCGATCCAGGACATGGGAATCTTCGCCGGTAGCTTGAGTAGCTGACCCGACCGACCCGCCGACTGCACACACGGGTCGGGCCACGACCCAGGTCCCGACTTTCCGCCGTGGCCACCGGCGCGCGCTCGGATATCGCAACGCAAAAGCAACTCTTGTCGTGAGATCTGCCGTCCTCCCCCAAGTCCGCGTTGAGCCCGAACTGCGGGCCGAGTTGGAGGCTGCTCTTCGTCCCGGCGAGACCTTGTCCGGGTTCGTGGAAGCGTCCGTGCGTGTTGCGCTGGAGTACCGCGGCGTCCAAGACGAGTTCCACGCCCGCGGCGATGCCGCATGGCGCGTGTACCAGCGCGCCGGCGTCTCGCACGCCGCCGAAGAGTTGATGGCCGAGCTGCGCACGATGACCGCAGTGCGGCGCCGGCAGCTGGCCGGCCGGTGAACTTCGAGGTCCGGTTCAGCGACGAGGCACGCGCAGACCTGCGACGGTTGCATGGCTTCCTGCTCGATCGCGCCGCCACGGTGGAAGACCTCGATCTCGCCGATCACGCCGTCGCTGCGATCGACGCGCCGTGCCGGGAGCAACTGGCACGCACACCGTTCAGTTTTCGCAAGGCGGGGACGCATCCCGACGCGAGCTGATCATCCCGTTCGGGCGCGCCGGCTACGTCGCCCTGTTCCAGATCGAGCCGCCGTCGCTTGTCTTGGTGCTGGCCGTTCGGCATCAACTGGATGCCGACTATCAATGACGTGGGTTGGACCTTCTCGCGCTGATCGGCAGGGATATGATCCCCAGCATGGATATCCGGCCCGACCAACAAGCGCGCATCGACGACATCTGCCGGCGCTATGGCGTGCGCCGGCTCGACTTGTTCGGCTCTGCGGCCGTAGGTTCCGAGCGTATCGACAGCGACGTCGATCTGCTCGTTGACTTCATACCTGGCCAAGCCCCGAGCGCTTTCAGGCTCGTGGACATGCAGGAGGAGTTGGAGCAGGTGTTCCCGGGTCGACGGATCGATCTCGCCTTCCCCGCGATGCTGCGCAACCCCTATCGCCGCCGAATCGTCGAAAGCCAGCGGCGCCCGCTTTTCGCCTGAGCTGCGAAGTGCCACTGGCCGAACGTAGCCGGGCGCACTTGGCCGACATGCTCCAGTTCGTGGGCGAGTTGCGCTCGATCGTGGCCGGTCGGCCGTTGGCGGACTACCTCGGTGACCGCCTGCGCAACCTGGCGGTCGAGAAGCTGTTCATCAATCTTGCGAGGCAGCGCAGCGGGTAGACGACACGACGCGGCAGAAGTTGCCTAGCGTGCCTTGGCGGCAGATTGTCGGCCTGCGCAACATCTTGGCGCACGGCTATGAGCAGGTGGACCACGAGACTCTGTTTCGCACAATGACCGACGAGCTAGCAGCGGTCGAGTCTGCCTTGGCGCAGCATCTTTCGCAGATGGCGGCAGACGAGTGACACGCCCTTACGCAGCCACCCAATCCCCCGACTTGCCGCCGCGCTTTTCCAGCACGCGCACGCCGTCGATGACCATGCCGCGGTCGACCGCCTTGCACATGTCGTAGACCGTTAGCAGGCCGACCTGCACGGCGCACAGCGCCTCCATCTCGACGCCGGTGCGGCCGAACGTTTCGACCTGCGCCGTGCAGCGCACGCTGCTGTTGGCCTGTCCAATTTCCCGCCCGCCGATTGGACAGGATTTGGACAGGATCGACCATCGGGGTCAGCCCCCAAGAAGGGCCGTCAGCGCATATCCTGTAGCGGTCGTCACCTCACAGGAGGCTTTCCTCTATGGGCATTCTTTCCAGGCTGTTCGGCTCGCCTCAAACGAACGCTCATCGACGCGCTGCAATCGCCGCGATACGCGTGCGCGAGCAAGCTGCAAGGGACATGCTTGTCGAAGTTGAAGTGCTCAAGAGCATGATGAGGGGAGCGCACTCTCGGCATCAGGTGGTGTACGCGTCTGGTGACTGCGACACGGCAGGGCGATTTGCTGCCGAACTTGAAGGCGCGATTGAGATGCTTGAGAGGCTTGAGCGCATCTCAAACGAGTTGGGGTCTGAGGTTGCTCGGCGCGTTGGGGCATGCACCACAGCGGCCGACTGGGAAGCGCACGCAACCTTCGAGCTTGAGATGCGCGGCGCATTCGTGCACCTCCGTGAAGAAGCGCAGCGCCGGGCGGGCGGGTTGCTACGTCTGAATGCCCAACACGCCGGCAAGCACAGGCGCCCCGAGCTGCCGGAGCCAGTAACGCATATCTGCTACGACTAGCGGCATGACCATCGACAAGGCGCCGCTGTGGCGCATACTGTTCCTGGCCGAGCGATATGGCCGCATGACCCTCTCCCTCGACGAAGTGGCCTCTCAGCTCGGCCTGTCCCCCGGCACCATCAAGAACCGCCGCATGCGCGGGGAGTTCGAGTGGCTCAGGACTGACGGCCGGCAGCTCTACGCTGACGTGCAGGACGTGGCGCAGTACCTTGAGGAAGCCCGGCAGCGTGCGGTAGAGGCCGCAGCAGCGCAAGCTGTCGCGGCGTCTGCATTTGATCTGGCCGTCGAGGCGATCAACGGGCCACGGAAGCGGCGCCGCTGATCGCCCGTACACAGTGGGCCACGGCCACTAAGCGACACGCCTCATGCGGCCGATGGCTGCCACTGCCTGCGCCCCTGCTTCGTACTCGGCGACTTGCTCGCGGGCTGCCTGCCGCATCGGGTGCAGTGGAAGATCGACCAGGGCAACTTGATCGGCCGGCACGAACACGTCGAGCCCGCGCCCCAAGCACGCAAGGTTGAGCACCCGCTCGGGGGCATGCTGCACGGACTCGAACAGCGCCCACGAGGCTTGGGCATCGAGCGGCAGGGCGTCATTCGTGCCGTCCCGGTAGTGCACTCGACTGACGCGCAGCAGGCCGCGCAAGCGTTCGTCGTCAAGGGCGTGCCGCTGGACGATGCTGAGGATGCGAGCCGTGAACGCCGCTGGCCCGGTCAACCTTCCGCCTTCGGCGAGGTAGCCGTACAGACCCGCGTAGTCATCGGCCGATAGTCCGTCGTCCCAATCCATGTCGAACGCCCCGTAGAAGGCCGAGGGGTCATCCAACAGGTCAAGGTTGTCCGTGACAGACAGCCGGGGCGCCGCCTGAGTGTTCACCAGTAGCGCCCGGTTGTTCAGCGTGGAGACAGCGACCCATTGGGCGCCTGCGCTGATCTGCTGCGCGACCCGCTCGGCCTGCGCTGCGCAGATGGGGTACAGCTTGCTTGCCGCCGCGCCGGGAACCCGGACACCGACGTATCCCCACAGGTCATCGGCGGTGGCGGCCGAGTCGGCACGGGTGAGAATGGGAGTAGCCATGATTGCACGTTCCTTCCAATGGTGGTGCGTTGTGGTCAGGCCCCGGTCGCTGTTGACGCAGCTTCCGGGGCCGCTTGCCGCAGGGCCGCTGCGGCGCCGGTTAGGTGCTCAGAGCCCTCGCTAGTGCTGCTGCAAAAGAGACAGGTGCCCGCGCTCGCTCGGGCCTCATCAAGCGGCCCCCTGCTCAGCCAGGACGCGCTGTACGGTCGAGACCCCACAGCCGACTTCCTTGGCGATGCGTACCTTGCCCACGCCCTCGGCCAACATGCCCCGGATGCGCTGCTCGGTGCCTTCACCCACTCGCGGCCGGCCGATGACGACGCCGGCAGCCTTGGCGCGACGTAGGCCCGCCGTGACGCGCTCACGGATCATCTCGCGCTCGAACTCGGCGAACACGCCCATCATCTGAAACATTGCCCGACCGGCCGGGGTGCTTGTGTCTAGTCCTTGCTGGTGCAGGTACAAGTCACAGCCCTTCGCGTGCAGTTCGCCCAAGAACGCCAACAGGTCGGTGAGCGAGCGTCCGAGGCGGTCAACCGACCATGCGGCGACTAGGTTGAACTCGCCACGAGTCACGCCCTTCAGCAACTTGTCGAACTGCGGGCGCTGGTCACGCCCCTTCGCGCCGCTGATGCCCTTGTCTGTGAACGTGCCCGCGACTTGCCAGCCCATGCGCTCGCCTGCTTCGTGCAGGGCCGCAAGCTGGTTCGCCACGGTCTGCTTGTCGGTGGACACGCGGGCGTAAAGGGCGACGCGGGGCGGCGCTGTGCGTCGGATAGGGGTACGTGGCATGCGGGCCTCAACGTTTGGTGAGCTTGACCCGATACTGCCTGAAGCTCATACGGAAAGCAAGTGGTTTCGGTATGTACTC
>Ga0307505_10000314_pt1 | contig 56416 bp, 44 predicted proteins | sample 23_S_MG_FD_202183 | JGI IMG/M metagenome (GOLD analysis project Ga0307505, IMG submission 202183) | Soil microbial communities from Populus trichocarpa stands in riparian zone in the Pacific Northwest, United States - 23_S | ecosystem: Environmental > Terrestrial > Soil > Riparian zone > Trees...
GTCCACCTCGACCGTCTGATCACAGCTCAGTGTCACCTCGCTGGCATCAGCCGTCTTCTCGATGGTCCAGAGCGAGCGTACTTCATAGAGCCGCAGGTCGACGGTCTTACTGACTGACTGCGCGAGAACCGCGGGAGCGGCAAGCATCGCGCTGCCGAAAAGCGCCAGGGCGACGCTGCGGCGCAGAGTAGTTATGAGCATGCGTTGTATCCTCCGCCCCGAGTGTCGCATGGGCGACCGCGGACGGTGTGGGTGGCGAAATGGGATAGGGGCGAGAGCCCTGGCGGAGACCCTCTGCGTGATGCGTGAGTGGTCGTCGCGTTCAGACGGACCCGCAGAAATGCGACCGTTACAAAAGGCCCGCGCGTTTCCACCAGGTGTACAGGCTCGGGTTGGCAGGGCGGAGGCCTAGCACCCGGCCCACACCGGCATCATCTGTGACCGGGCACCTGGGTACCCAGCACCCGCAGCGGTACCATCTCGTCCCACCCTCGGGAGCGCGCGGCCGTCTCGACCGCACGGATCCAGGCGCCGGCGAGTACAGCGTCGCCGTCGTAGACCACCACCGCCTGCCCCGGAGCCGGCGCAGCGCGCGCCGTCTCGAAAACCACTTCGAGGTCATCGTCGCCCGTCTGCCGCGCGAGCGCCGGCGCGCCGGCGTCGCGGTATCGCACCTGAGCCGTCACGCGGCGCTCCTCTACCAGGTTGTCCGCCGCGCCAAATACCAGCCCGCGCGCCGCTATCACGCGACCGTCTAGCCACTCTCGCGGGCCGACGCTGATCGTATTGGAAGCCGCGTCGATATCGATCACATACACCGCCTCGCCAATCGCGACATCCAGGCCGCGCCGCTGCCCGACGGTGTAGAAGGGGAAGCCGGCGTGCCGGCCAACGACGCGACCGGTGGGCCCATACACTATCGGACCGCCCTCCAGGGAGGCCGTAGCCTCTGGTGCCTGGCGGCGCAGGAACGACCGGTAGTCGTCGTCCGGGATGAAGCAGATCTCGTACGAATCCGGCTTCGACGCGACGTGCTCCAGCCCCATGTCCGCCGCCAGCCGGCGGATCTCGGGCTTGGTCCGCCCACCGAGCGGCAGAATCGTTCGCGCTAGATGCTCCTGCGCCACGCCCCAGAGGGCATAACTCTGATCCTTGGATCGATCGACGCCGCGCCGGACGTACCAGCGGCCGTTCTCCGGGTCTCGATCCACCCGCGCGTAGTGTCCCGTCGCTATGCGCCCGCAGCCCAACGCGTCCGCACGCCGCAGCAGGGCGTCCCACTTCACGTGGGTGTTGCACAGGACGCACGGATTGGGCGTCCGGCCGGCCAGGTACTCGGACGTGAAGCGCTCCACCACCGTGTCGCCGAACTCCTCGCGGAGGTCCACCACGTAGTGTGGGAAGCCCAGGCGCACGGCTACCGCACGCGCGTCGTTCATGGCCTCCAGCGTGCAACACCCTATCTGCCGAGTACGCGCCTCGGCCTTGCCCCCGGTCGTGGCGTGATCCCACGTCTTCATCGTGAGCCCCACGACCTCGTAGCCCTCCGCGTGCAGCAGAGCCGCGGCGACGGAAGAGTCGACACCGCCGCTCATTGCGACGAGAACGCGGCGATCGTTGTTCACGACCGCGAAATGGCCGGTGACGTCATGCCACAAGCTAGGGCGCCAGCCTGCAAGCCCACCCGCACGGTTTCTTGGCTTGGGACGCCCCGCAGCAGGCGCGAAACTGCGCGCAGTCGCCTCACTCAAATGAACATCCCGTCGCCCTCCCACCGCGAGCAGATCCGATCGGCCCAGGCGCCGCCGGCCATCGGCCCCTACAGTCAGGGTGTGCTCGTGGGCGACACGCTGTGGTGCTCGGGACAGATAGCGCTCGACCCGGATACGGGCCACCTCATCGAAGGCGACGTGCAGGACGAGGCCGCGCGCGTGCTCGACAACCTGGGCGCGGTCCTCTCGGCTGCCGGAATGGACTACCGCCACGTCGTCCAGTGCACCGTCTACCTCACCCGAATGGACGACTACGCGCTTGTAAACGAGGTCTACGCCCGCTACTTCTCGGAGGAACCTCCGGCGCGCGAGGCCGTGCAGACGGCGGCGCTTCCGCGCAATGCGCGTGTCGAGATCGCCTGCGTTGCCGTCCGCTGACTGGTCAGCCGCCGGAGGCCCGAAGGCCCCGCTGGTAGTTGTCGCGGTAGGTCCGAACCGCGCGGAAGATGGCTCCGGCGAGGGCGTCCTGGCCCGATGAGCTCGCGAGGTAGCGCGCCTCGTCGTCGTTGGTGACGAAGCCCGTCTCCACCAGGATCGCCGGCATCGAAGCCCGCCAGAGGACCAGGAAGCCAGCTTGCTTTACGCCGCGGCTGGTGCGCCCGAGACCACCGCGAAACTCCCTCTCGACGAGGCCAGCCAACTGCTGGCTCTCCTCCTGGTAGGAGCCCATGGCGAGGGCCCGGACGATGCCCCCCTCGGCGTCGAAGTCGTCGTAGAGGTCCGGGTTGCTTTCGAGCCGCACTACGTCGTTCTCCCGCAGCATCACCTCGCGGGCGCTCTCCGAGCGATGGGGCGCGAGGAAGTAGGTCTCCGTGCCGTGAGCTGACGACGCCGCGGCGTTTGCGTGAATGGAGATGAAAAGCTTCCCGCACGACTCGTTTGCGATCCGGCCGCGACCGTCGAGCGTGATGAACCGGTCGTCGGAACGGGTATAGACCACGCGCATCCCCAGGCGTTCGTCGATGAGGCGGCCCAGCCGACGGGCGATGCCAAGGGTGACGTCCTTCTCCCGGACCCCGTGCGCTACAGCACCGGTGTCGTGGCCTCCGTGGCCGGCGTCGATCACGACACAGTCGAGGCGCCAGTTGGAACCGCCGGCTGCCGCCACACCTGATGCGCGCGCTACGGGAGCCGCCGGCGGGGCCACGTCGGCGAGGTTCAGGGCCACCAGCAGGTCGTCCGATTCGCGATCGGGATATGCCTGCGGCTGGACCGCTGCCCGTGCGAGCTCCAGTGTCAGCACCACGTGCTCACCCTGCGGCTCGACTCGATAGCTGCGAACCGGTCCGCGCGCGCGGTCGCGGCGCACGTTCGGCGAAAGGTGGGCTCGGTACACCGTCAGCCGGACGGTCTCCGGAGAGGGGCGATCGAGCGAATAGGCCCCAAGCGGTCCGTCGGTGTGCAGGCGCACCACGTAGCCGCGTCCGTCGGAGCGCGGCGTAAACGAAACCCGGAGGATGTCGGCGTCCGCGCGCGCGGCTCCGGCAAAGAGCAGGACCGCCGCAAGCGGCGCGACGCGGCGAAGGAGGTATGGTGCGGCGGTAGCCAGGGACATCGGCGGACGAGAAGGCGGGGCGAACGGGTCGCGGCCTATGTCTGAAATATCCGTGCCGCGGCGCCCCTTTCCAATCACATGGGGCTCTGATCGCGCCGTCCGAATCAGAAAGCCATTCCGGAACGTGGACGTTCCCTCTCCCACCTCCCGGCCGTAGGCGCTCATTCGTACCGACGCCCGGGGGGAAACGAAACGTTGCCTACGGCCCCAGCAGCTCGCGCAGGCGGTGCTCGACGATCATCGAGCGGCGGGCGCGGCGCTCGTGCACCATGCGCCGCAGTTCGCCCACCTGCTGCTCGGCGCGGCCGATCTCGGCCTCGCGAATCAGTTGCTTCAGGTCGAACGCCTCGGTGAGCACCGAGCGAAGTGTGTCCACGGCGGCGGCTCGCTCGGCCGGGTCGTCCATCGTCCGGATCTCCGACGCGAGGTGCTGGGCGTACGCCTCCAGCTCGGACTCGCGCCGGATCTGCTCGTACAGCGCGCGGTCCGTTGCCGACAGGTCGCGGAGGTAGGCGGCCTCGCCGGCACGGCGCAGGCGTGCGTCGTCGGCCTCGTGCTCCTCGCGAGCTCCCCCGGCGAGCGTCGGGGGCGGCCCAGGCGCGGGGGCGGCTTCGCCGACGAAGTAAACCTGCGCGCCGGCGCGGGACGACTCTTCGAACGGAACCAGCCGCTCGCCCTGCAGCACGTACGGTACCCCGTCGACCTCCACCACCGGCGTTACAGGACCGCTGTATTCGACTGAAAGCTGGAGCCCGGCCAGATCTAGGTCCGCCGGGACCGAGGAATCGGGAAGCTCCCGGCCGTCGAGCCACACCGCGCCGTCTCGGATCTCGAGGACGTGCGGAGTCGCGTCGGCGCCGGTGGTCTCGGCCTGCTGGGCGAGGGTCCGCGCCGGCGCGGACGCCAGGCCGACAGACGCTACCAGGAGCAGGAGACGAAAGGTCATCGGTTGGGGGGAGCCATGCGCACCTGAACGCGCGCCGGCGCGGTCGTCGTGCCCACGGCGTCGAACCCGCCGGGCACGCCGGCACCGGTCTCGGCCGCGCCGAGCTGCGCCGGCGGCTCGTCCCACGAAACACCGGCCGACTGGTCCTGCAGCGACTTCAGCCGAAGCGACAACATCCGCACGTCGGTCCCGGCCTCCCACGCCGGTGCAACCGACGGAGCGCCGGCGAGGCCCGCGCCCGGCGACACCGCCGCTTCGTTGCCGACGAGCCCCACCTGCGACGCGGTCGGCTGCACCGGCCGCGCGAAGTCGGCGCGAATGGCGTCGACGCGCCCTGCTGCCTGCGGAGGCGGGGGCGGGGGCGCGGCCGGCGGCAACGCCGCGAGCCGTTCACGGGATGCGGGCGTAGCGTCCCTGGGCTCTTGCAGGGCGATGGGCCGCGCCGGCGCCGCGCCGGCGGGTGCGAGCGCCGGTGTCGCGGGTAGCGGCGCGGCTAGCGGACCGGCGGCGGCGAGCGGCTCAGCGTTCGCCACCATGCCCTCGGCTTCACCGGCGAGCGGCGCCGCGGATGGCGACTCGTCCAGTTCCGCCACAAAAATCTCACCGCCACGCGGCCCGTTCGCGGTCATCCAGAGGGACACGCTCACCAGCCCCGCCAGCGCGAGAGCCGCCGTGAGGTACGCAAACCCGTAAAATGAGGAGGAGCGCCGCGCCGCCGGGCGGTCGGCCGCGCGAGCGGCCGCCGCGTGCGCCTCCCGCAGCGGCGCCGGCACAGCGGCGTGGGCGGCGACGAGCACAGCCTGGACGGCCGAAAGTGGAGGTCCCTCGCGGGGCGCGCGCTCTACGGCCTGCCACGTCGTGTCGAGCAACCGGGTCTCGGGGTCGTGGCTGTCCGCATCGCCGGCCAGAGCCGCGCGAAGTGGGCCCAGCCCGGAGGCGCGCGCCGCGCGGCCGGCTGCCGCCGTCGCGGCGACGACTGCGTCTGCCGGAGGCGACATCCGTGGTAAGCCGTCGAGAGCAGCGAGGGTCGTGCGCAGTAGCTCGGCCTCGGCCGCGCCCGCGCCGGCGACTGGCGCGCCGGCCAGCACCGCCCGCAGCGGCGCCAGATCGGACTGTGCGGCGAGGTCACGCGCGGCCGCCTCGACAGCGGCAAGCGCGGACGCCGGCGCGCCCGGCCGCTTCGTTCGGGTGACGGCATCCCAGGTGGTACGCAACAGCGCCGTCTCCGTCGAGTCGTCGGCATCGTCGCCGGCCATCACCGCGCGAACTGACGCCAGCTCGGAAGACGCCGCGGACTCACGCGCAGCCTGCATGACGGCCTCCACCGCGGAACGGGGCGGCGCGGGTCGCTCCATCGCATCAAGAGCCGCTCGGGTCGTGCGAAGAAGCGCCTCTTCGACGGCCGCGGCCGGTTCCACGGGCACGGGCGTGCCGATGGGCGGGCCCTCGTCGTAGGCGACGAGCAGCGGGATGAGGCGGGGATTCACTTGGCGAGGGTGCGTGTAGCGAAACGGAACGGGCGGTCGCGCGGGTCTGGTGGCGTGTCGTGTGTACGGGCGCTTAAGCGTCCTCGGCTCGAGGCGCGGCCGGCGCGCGGCGAGCGCGGACCTCTTGCGACGAATCCTCGAACCACTCTGGGTCGAGCAGCTTGCGGAGGTTGATCAAGGCGTAGCGCATGCGGCCTAGGGCCGTGTTGATTGAAACGTCCGTCAGCTCGGCGATCTCACGGAAGGTCAACTCGCTCTGGTGTCGCATCAGTACTACCTCCCGCTGTTCGGGCGGCAGTTTCTCAATCGCTTCAGAGACTTCCTGAAGCAGGTTGGCGCGACCGAGCAGCTCATCCGCGCCGGCCGCGTCGTCGGGGAGACGGTCGAAGAACGAGGGCCCGTCGTCATCGTGGCTTGACACGTCGGCGAACTTGCGCGCCGCGCGGAGGTGGTCGAGCGCCGCATTCCGGGCGATACGCATGATCCAGGCCAGCCAGCGCCCCTGCTGCTCATAGCCGCCCCGTCGCGCCTGCATGGCCTGTATCGCGCGGAGGAACGTCTCCTGGAAAAGGTCCGCCGCGATCGCGCGGTCGCGCACCATCCCCACCAGGTAGCCGAAGATGCGCTCCTGGTGCCGGGCGAGCAGGCGACCGAACGCCCGTTCGTCACCGCGTTCAAGGTAGGTCGCGACGAGATCTTCGTCGGACGGTTCAAGCATGAGGGTGCCTTGCGCGGGGGTTGAACGAGGGGTGCGGCGCCTTATTGCCCCGCGCGCGCCAGTTGAAGGTCCGGCGTCGCGCCGACATCATAGGCTCGGGCGTCGGGAAGAAAGAGCAGGCCGAGCCCTACGAGGTCGGCGAGCCTGGCTCCCGCGGGGGCTTCGGCAGCTACGATACGCTTCCACGCCCGGCGCACAGGCCGGCTGGGTTCGATATCGTCGAAGATCGCGAGTGCGCCGGGCGACAGGTGTTCGCGCATGAGGTCCCAGTACGCCAGGGTGGCCGCCTCTTCGTGATGTCCGTCGACAAACGCCATGTCGAACGGTCCGATCGACGCGAGCAGCTCCGGAAGTACATCTGCGAAGCGACCTGTAACGACCGTAACTCGCCCCGCGACCCCAAGCTCGGCGAGGTGTCCCCGAGCGAGGTCGGCCAGCCCGCCGTCGCCCTCGACAGTCCATAGGTGCCCAGCGAACCCATCCTCCCGTTCATTCTCCGCCAGAGCGAGAGCCAGGTGCGCGGCGGAGACGCCGAGGTTGGTCCCCAGCTCGAGGACTCGCCGCGGTCGCAGCTCGCGTACCAGTCCGCCCAGGAACCGACCCCACGCCGGCCGCGCGGCCGCGCGACGGTATACCTCGGCTATGCTGCGCTCGTCGCGGCGGCCGGCGCCGCCGGCCAGTCCGCGGGTGCCGGCGCCGTGGTCCTGTATGCGCAGCACGCGCGCGTCGGAGGCCAGTCGCCGTCGCAGGGCGTTGAGGGCTGCCTCGTCGCCCCCGCCGGCGCGCGCGGCGCGGCGCACCGCCGGCGCCATCGTTCCGAGCCGGCGTCGCTGCAGCGCGGCCAGCGTTCGGATGGTGATGGAGGTGGGCGGTATCACGCCGCGAAGCTAGCCCGCCCTTGCGCGCACCCTTGTCGCCCATAGTGGTTCGCCTGAAAGCCCCGCGTGGCGCGCACGATGGACAATAGAAACCGGAACAGACGTTGCACCGGCCGCTTCAACCCGCGCACCTCACAAACGCCGATCCCTCTCTGCCGCGTGTGGTGCCGGCCCGGGCGTCCGAGCAGGTTCGCCGAGTAGCTCCTGCTCTGCTCACCGGACGCTCCCTCTCGGGCCGGCATCTCGCCGGGGGCGCTCGCCGCCTTCGATCGGGCTTCGGGCCCGGGCGCTAGACGCCCGGGCCCGAATTGCTTCCGCCTAGAGCACGCTCGCGACAGCGTCGCCAACCCCGCCTACGCCGATCAGCTCCAGCCCGTCGGGCGGCCGGAGACTGTCGAGGCCGGTCCTCGGGACTATCGCGCGCTCGAATCCAAGCCTGCGCGCCTCGGCAAGGCGGGGGGCTAGGCGGCCAACGGCGCGGACCTCACCGCCCAGGCCGACCTCGCCGATGGCCACGGCGCCGGAGTCGCACGGCACGTCCTGGAGCGAAGAGACGAGCGCCAGGGCGACCGCGAGGTCCACTGCCGGCTCGTCGATCCGCACGCCGCCGGCGACGTTGACGAACACGTCGTTTTGCGAGAATCGGTGACCTTCTCGCCGTTCGAGGACGGCGACCAGCACCTGCAGCCGGCGCGGATCGAAGCCCGCGGCCGTGCGCTGAGGCGTCGCATAGGCCGTCGGCGCTACGAGGGCCTGAACCTCGACGAGCAACGGCCGGGTGCCCTCCATGGTGGCAACGACGGCGCTCCCACTCCGTCCAAAGGCCCGCTCCGCGAGGAAAAGGGCGCTCGGATTCTCGACGCCGACAAGCCCGTTGTCGCGCATCTCGAACACGCCGATCTCGTGCGCCGCGCCGAATCGGTTCTTGATTGAGCGCAGGATTCGGAAGGCATGATGGCGGTCCCCCTCGAACTGCAGCACTGCGTCGACGAGGTGTTCGAGCACGCGCGGGCCCGCGACCGAGCCGTCGCGCGTCACGTGGCCGACCAGGAACGTGATGGTCGGCAACGATTTCGTGAGACCCAGGAGCGTGGCCGCCGACTCGCGGACCTGCGACACCGACCCCGGCGCGCTCGGGACGTCGGGTCGATGGACCGTCTGGATCGAGTCGACGACGAGAACGTCGGGCCGTAGCGTGCGTGCCGCCTCCGAAATGGCCTCGACGTCGGTCTCGGCCAGAAGGAAGAGGCGCTCGCCCGTGACTCCCATCCGGCGTGCGCGAAGCTTGACTTGCTGCGGGCTCTCCTCACCACTCACGTACAGGATGGTGGCCTCCGGCAGCCGGCGCGCCAGCTCGGTCATCAGCGTCGACTTGCCGATTCCGGGCTCTCCTGCGATCAGCGTCAGCGAGCCGCGCATCGCGCCACCACCGAGCACGCGGTCCAGCTCCTCCAGGCCCGTGACGAGGCGCGGATGGTCATCGACGCGAACGTCCGCTAGCGCGACCGCGGCGACCGGGCGTCCGTTCGCCGCCGATCGCGCGCGGCCGGGAACTGCGGTGGGCACGGCCTCCTCGACGAGGGTGTTCCATTCGCCGCAGCCGGCACACTGGCCGGTCCACCTCGGAAACTCGTGTCCGCACGAAGGGCAGACGAACCGGATTCGTGTCTTCGCCATCGGGCACAGGGGCGGGGCCGGGTAACTTGAGCGGCCGGCGCCAACACGCTAGCCCACCCCGCTGCCAGCTTATGGTCACTGCCCTCACGGCAATCCTGGACGGTCCCGTCCGCATGCTGGAGGGTTTCGGCCGCTACGTGCTGCTGCTGGGCCGCGCTTTCAACCTGCCGCGAGACCTCCGCCCGCGGCTGTACCTACGCCACCTTGTGGACCAGATGGTTCACATCGGCGTCGCCTCGGTGCCCATCGTTGCCCTGGCGACGGCGTTCTCGGGAGGTGTGGCGGCCGTTCAAGCGCTGTACCAGTTGCAGGATCCGCTGTATCCGCTGACGCTCGTGGGCACGTTCACGCAGCAGGCCGTAATGCTCGAGTTGGGCACGCTCGTCACCGCGTTCGTGCTCACCGGCCGCGTGGGGGCTCGCATCGCCGCCGAACTGGGCACGATGCGAGTTACCGAGCAGATCGACGCCCTCGAGGCGATGGGCATCAACTCGCGCTCCTACCTGATAGTCCCCCGGGTAGTGGCATCCGTGCTCATGTTTCCCGTGCTCTACGTGCTTGCCTCGGCCGTCGGAATGCTGGCCGGCGCGTTCGTCGCGGACTCGTCGCAGAGGCTGACCGCCTCGATCTACTGGTCGGGCGCGCGGCTCTTCTTCCGTGAGTACGACCTGGTGTTCGGCATCGTCAAGTCGCTGGTGTTCGGATTCATCATCACGTCGGTCGCCTGCTACAAGGGTTACTACGCCCGCGGCGGCGCCGAGGGCGTGGGCCAGGCGACGACCGAGTCGACCGTGGTCGCGTGCGTGTTCATTCTGCTCGCGGACTACGTCTGCGCCGCTCTCTTCCTGTAGCCGCACCATAATGATCGAGGTGCGGAATCTGACCAGGTCTTTCGAGGGGCGAACCGTCCTCCGGGAAGTCTCACTCGAGATCCGGCCGGGCGAGACGCTTGCGATCATCGGCCGGAGCGGTTCCGGCAAGAGTGTCCTGTTGAAGCACCTCATCGGTCTGCTCAGCCCCGACAGCGGCGACGTCATCGTCGACGGAGAGTCGCTCGGATCGCTGGCCTACTCCGGCCTGCGCCGCGTCCGACGCAAGTTCGGGGTGCTCTTTCAGGGCGGCGCCCTCTTCGACTCCATGACCGCCGAGGACAACGTGGCCTTCCCGCTGCGGACACTCACCGACCTCACCGAGCGCGAGATCCGCATACGGGCCGCGGAGTGTCTGCGGGTGGTCGAGCTGCCGGACGTGGGGCCGCGCCGGCCGGCCGAACTCTCTGGCGGTATGCAGAAGCGCGTTGCGCTCGCCCGCGCCATCGCCGCAGGCCCGTCGTACCTCTTGTACGACGAACCCACCAGCGGCCTCGACCCGGACACATCGCTCACGATCGACGACCTTATCCAGCGCCTCGACGACGAACTGGGCGTCACCAGCGTCGTCGTGTCGCACGACATGCACTCCGTCCTGCGCGTGGCCGACCGCGTAGGCTTCATCCACGAGGGGGACCTGCGGTGGATGGGGCCGGTAGACGAACTCGCAGGAGCGGACGACCCCGTGCTGTCGCGATTCATCCGCGCCAACGAGTACCAGATCGGCTGACGCACGCACCACCGCTCCATGTCCAACGAACTCAAGGTCGGAATCGCCGTCGTGGGAGCCGCCATCCTGCTCTACGTGGGCGTGCGCTTCCTGCGCGACTCACCCCTGTTCGGTAGCGGACCGGACGTGGTGGCCATTTTCGATGACGCGCAGGGTCTGCAGACGGGCGGAGTCGTCCAGATGAGCGGCGTCCAGATCGGTCGCGTCAGCGGCATGGCCCTCGGCGAGGGCGCGCGCCTGGTATACGTCAACATGTCGATCGACCCGGGCATCGAGGTGCCACGCGGCAGCCAGGTTCACATCGGCGGTCTGCCGATCGTCGGGGACGCCTACGTCGAATTCGTGCCCCCCACCGGCCCCACCGCCGGCAGGCCGCTCGCTGACGGCGACACCGTTCTGGCCCGCGGCGGTACCGACCTGCTCGGAGCGATCCAGCGGAACGCCGCGCCTCTCGTCGCCCGCGCCGATACGCTCTTCGGCCGGGTGCTCGAAACGTACCGCGCGGCCGAGCCGACGCTCGTCTCCGGCGCCAACGACCTCGCCGCTGCCGCCGCGCAGGCGCGCTTCATCACTACCTCCATCGGACGCACCTTCACCGCGGCTTCCGAGGCGGGCGCGTTCGACCGGCTGAGCGCGACGTTCGTACGCCTCGACGCGGCGGCGGCCGCCGCCGAACGAGCGGCGCTGAACCTCGAGGCCCTCACGGCCGAGTACCGCGACGGCCTCGGCGGCGGACGCGGCGCCGCCTTCGGCGACTCCCTGTCCGGCGCAGTCAGCCAGCTCTCGACGACCATGCGCCGGCTGGATGCGTCGATCGCCGGCCTGGACCGGACCGTCGCGCTCGTCGACACGACGTTGATGAACGTCAACTCCACCGAGGGGTCGCTCGGGCTGCTACTTCGAGACCCCGAGCTCTACAACAACGCCAACGGCGCCGCGGTGAGCGCCCGCGAGCTGTTCGAGGACCTGCGGCTCAACCCGGGCCGCTATACCCGGGGGATCGTCCGCGTCTTCTAACCCGCACATCCACTACATGCCCAGCGTAGAGGACGCCCTCGTGCTCCTGCACGAGTGGACGCAAACCGAGAGCCTGCGCCGGCATGCGTACGCCGTCGCGGCGGCGATGGCCCACTACGCTCGCCTGGCCGGCGCCGACGAAGACCTGTGGCGACTCACGGGGCTCCTGCACGACATGGACTATGAGCGGCACCCGACGCCAGCGGAGCACCCATTCGTCGGCGTCCGTGAGCTCGAGCGGCTAGAGTACCCGGAGGAGGTTCGCACGGCCATTCTCGGGCATGCGCTGTACAGCCGGGTCCCGCGCGAGACCCCGATGGCGCGGACGCTTTTCGCCGTCGACGAGCTCGCCGGATTCGTGACCGCCGTGGCACTCGTCCGGCCGAACCGCCTCGAGGGCCTCGGCGCCCGATCAGTAAACAAGAAGCTCAAGGACCGCGCCTTCGCGGCCGCCGTCAGCCGCGACGACATCCGGCTCGGTGCGGAGGAGCTCGGCATGGACCTGGCGGAGCACATCGAGCACGTCATCGAGGCGCTGCGTACCGAAGCACCGGCCCTGGGCCTTGCGCCGGCGCCGCCGGACCCCGCGTCGCCGGGATCCGACCGGTTCGTCCTCCCGACGGACCCGCCCTACTAGGCCGCGCGCGCCGGCCGCACCGGCGGCAGCCGCACTGGCACCGCCCGCGCCGGCCTGCCCGCGGCGTGGCCCTGGGGCGCCGGCCGTACGTCCTTCGACGGCAGGTCGACGGGTACGTGCACCGTCGTCGGGGCACTCTCCGGGGCGTTGAGGAGGATCTCCATGACGTCGGCCCTGCTCTCGGCCTGCAGGAGTCGCGACCGAAGGGCGCTGGCACCGGGGAGGCCCTTGAAGTAGCCCCCGTACATCCGGCGCATCTCGAGGACACCCTTGCGCTCCCCAAGCCAGGCGCACTTGAGCTCCAGGTGCTCGGCGACTACGGCTACGCGCTCCTCCCACTCCGGCGCAGGCGGGATCTCGCCTGTCTCGAGCAGGGCGCGCGTCTCTCGGAAGATCCAGGGGTTGCCGATGGCGCCACGCCCGATCATAACAGCGTCGACGCCCGTCTCGTCGAACATGTCGCGGACCCGCACCGGCGTCGTCGCGTCGCCGTTGCCGATCAGAGGGATCGACAACCCGGCCTCATCCCGGATCCGGCGCAGCCACTCCCAACGCGCATCGCCGGTGTACATCTGGTGGCGCGTCCGGGCGTGAACCGCTAGGGCCTCGACGCCAACGGCCTCAAGCATGCGGGCGACTTCGAGAATGCGGATACTCCCCTCGTCCCACCCCAGGCGGGTCTTGACGGTCACCGGCCGAGTCGCGACGTCGACTACCGTTCCAGCGATGGCCTCCATCTTGGGCAGGTCGCGGAGGATGCCGGCGCCGCCGTCGTGGCAGACGACCTTCTTTACCGGGCAGCCGAAGTTGATGTCGATGATGTCCGGCGCGGCCGCGTCGGCGATCGCGGTCGCCTCGCGAACCTGGTCTATCTCGCCACCGAATATCTGGATCGCGAGCGGGCGCTCCTCTTCCGAGAACTCGAGCTTCTGGAGCGAGCTCTCGGCACCGTAAACCAGTCCGCCGGACGAGATGAACTCGGTATACAGTAGATCGGCCCCGTACCGCTTGCAAAGGACGCGGAACGGGGGGTCGCTCACGTCCTCCATGGGTGCGAGGAGGAGCGGCCGCGGGCCGAAGTCGTGGTTGCCGATGCGCATGTTGCAAAGCTAGGCCGCGCCGGAGGGCCAAACGGTGAGGAATGGAGGGCTTGTGGCCGGCGGCGCCGGCCGGGGCGCGGACCGGGCCGGCGCGCAACCTGGCCGGGGTCGTGTCGTAGCAGCGCCTCGTTCCGTCACCCGCACCGCGTCATGACCGTCCTCGTCGTGCTAGCGTTTATCGGCCTGATCTCGTCGGTTCTGGTCGGACTGCTTGCGGTGGTGAATGCGATCCTTGCGATCCTGGCTTCCGTCGCCGTCTGGAATACGTACCTCGCGGTAGGCCTCAAGGTGGCGATGATCGCCCTGCTGTTCATTCCGGTTATCGGCATTCTGTTGTTCCTCATATGGGGCCAGCGGGTCGTGCGCGAGAACCGGGCGTAAACCCCCGCCACTCACCGGACCCCAATGCGCACGCCTAATTCCGGCCTCGTAGCCGTCCTACTGACCGCGTTCCTGGTCGCCCTCACGGCGTGCGCCGACGGCAACGTCGGCAACATGATCACCAGCGGCCCCGGGGGCCTGTGCGGTCTGATCATCCTGATCGCCGACATCTACGCGTTCATCCAGATCGCCAGGAGTTCGGCCGACGGCGTGACCAAGGTGCTCTGGGCGCTCCTGGTCTTCTTCTTCCCGGTCGGCGGCCTCCTGATCTGGTACTTCGCCGGCCCGAAGGCCTGAACACGCGACGGAGCGGATAGGCCAGCGGCGCCCGAGAACGGGCGTCCGCCGGCCTTTCCCGTTCAGGACCCTCCGGTCTCGGCGAGGTACGCCGCTCCGCGACCGCGGATGCGCTCATCCCAGTGCTGCATCCACGCCGGCCCTTCCCGCGCAAGCCTGTCCCAGTCGAGCGATAGCGCGCGGAGGTCAACCGACGTCATCCACTCGGGCAGCTCCTCGGCCGGGATGTCCTCGCGCGCCGGGATGCGGTGGAACCTGTGGGCCTGGTCCACGAGGGCATCGCGGGAGGTGACGAACTCGTAGAAGAGCTTGGCCTCCTCCGCGCCGGGCGCGCCGCGCACCAGAGCGATCCCGTCGACTATAACCGGCGTTCCTGACTCTGGCAGCCGGTAGCCGAAGGGATACTCGTGCTCCAGCCGCTGGAGGTAGATGTCGGGCATATTCCAGAGCGTCAGCGGGCTCTGGCCACGTGCGAGCCGGACGTAGAGCTGGGTGGGATCGGCCGCATAGGACGCCGTGTTCAGGTCCAACCGCGCGAGCCAGCGATAGCCCTCGTCTACGCTCGGCTGCCGGAGGATGAGGGCGCCGAAAATCGCTCGCATGGTCCCCGAGGCAAGGGGCGAGCGGATGACGAGCGCGCCGCGCCACCGTTCGCCGAGCAGCGCGTCCCAATCCGACGGGACGTCGGCCGCGTCCAACACTTCGGTGTTGTACGCTATCACCTCGGGCGTCAGGAAGGTGCCGTACCAGCGGGCCTGACCGTCGCGCGCCTCGGGCGGGACCGCGCCGGCCCACGAGGGTGTGTACGGATCGAGGAGGCCCTCCGCTGCGGCCTGCGCGAATAGCGACTGCGGCGATCCCCACCACAGGGCTGCCTGCGGGTTGCCGCGCTCCGTCCGCACGCGGTCCAGCACGTCCTGGCTCCCCATGTCGAGCCACTGAATGTCGATCTCGGGGTGCTCCGCCTCGAAGGACTCCTCGTAGGCGCGGAGCATCTCGTCGCCATGCGGCGAGTAGACCACTACGGGAGTGCGGCCGTCGCCGCAGCCGGCGAGCGCGCCGGCGGAGAGGAGCACCAGGGCCAGGCGTCGCGACATGCGTTGGGGAAGTAAGACGAAGAGGACCGGGGCCTACCCCCGGTCCTCGCCACGGAAACTACCGCCGGCTCAAGCCTCGCCGTCGACGGCGCGGAACCCGGGTGGCCGGCTCAGCCGGCGCTCGGGCATCTCAAACTCGCGGCGCGCATCGTAGAGGGCGAGCTCTTGCAATGCGTCCTCGACGATCGACTGGATCACGCCGCGCTGTTCGCTCAGCGCCTCCACGACGGCCTCTCTAATGATCTCGCGCAGCTCGTCGCCGGTCGGCGCCTCCCCCTCAGGTCCGGGGCGGGCCGACAGGCTCGGGTCCTCGACAGACTCCACTTTCGTGGTGCGCTCGGCCGCCGGGCCACCGCTCTTTTCGCTGCGCATCGTTCTCTGGACGAGGGACGTCGAAGGTATGGCGCCGCCGCCGCATCCGCACGGCACTTCGGAATGCCCTGCCGCGACGGCCGGTAGCCGTGACGCGTGCGGGGTTCTGCTCGCTACGTGGAGGGGGTGTCGCCTGGACGGCCGGCCGGGACGAACTGACGGTAGTGCGAGAACCGGTCCAGAATTCGCGCGACGTACTGAACGGGCTCTAGGCCGCGACAGAACCCGTGGCGAACCTCGGGGCGGTTGTAAACCCCGGCGTGAGATTTCTGCAGCAACCAATAAGCGACGTCGGCCCACGAGTCGGGATCGTCCCCCTCGACCTCGGCCAATCGGCGCGCGTCCATCACGTGGCCCGCGCCGGCGTTGTAGGACGCGAAAATGAACTTCAACCGCTCGCCCGGTTCCGCGATCTCCTCATCCCAGTAGTTTTCTGCCAGCCATTGCAGGTATCGCGCCGCGCCCATCGCGTTCTCCCTGGGGTCCCACGGATCGGATACACTGAGCTCACGCGCCGTCGCCGGCATCAGCTGCAGAAGGCCCTGGGCGCCGGCCCAGGACAGGGCCGCGGCGTCAAACCGGCTCTCCTGGTAAGCTTGGCTCGCGAGCAGGCGCCAATCCCAACCGATACTCGCCGCCGCGCTTCGCAGTACGTCGTCGAATTCGGACAACACGTGGGTCTCGCCCGTCAGGTACCGGCTTTCGATGCGTTCTCGGAACGCCTGTCGATCAACGAAATACCTTCGTAGAGACTGTCGAATTCGCGCGTGCCCCTGGTTCGCTCGATCCAGGCGTCGATCGCCGCTCGAAGTCGGGGACTGTTCGCGCGCACGGCCCAGGTCACGGCGTGAGGGCGCCCGATGGCCGGCCGGACCAGGAGATTCGAGTAGTAGCTCTCCTCGAGGACCGCGATGTTCTCCGGCGCGACGGTAAGGTCGATTCGTCCGCTCGCGACCCGCCGGATCAGGTTCTCGGTGGTCGTGTCGACCTCGACGATTCGAATGTCTCCGGCCACCTCGACGTGAAGCTCTATTAGGCGCTCGATGTACGGATGATCCTCCTGCACGTGAATTCGACGCCCACCGAGCTCCGCGACCCTCTGGACCGGCCGCGCCCGGATTCGGAACGGCTCCGGAACAGCAGGTTGCTCCGGAGTGATAATCGTGTCGATGCTGGGTGGCAACACCTGCGTGTCCGCCGGAATTGCTCCCTGAGCGGTCGGCACCCGAGCCGAATCGGTTCCGAGACCGCGCTGGACCACTACCGGGCGCGTTCGATACAGCTCGTCCGTGTATCGAAACCGCGCGGTGTCCACGTCGCTCGGAATCAGTCCGGCAGCCACTATGTCGCCGACGCCCCGATTCAGCATCGGAAGGAGGCTATCGCGGGGCACGACTCGCATCCTGACGACCACGTCGTGGGTCGTGCCGAAGTCGTTCAGCAGTTCGTACTCGAACCCGAAGGGCTCACCCTTCCAGAGGAAGTAGCTGGTGGACCCATAGGACGTTAGCGCGATCAACGTGTCACGCTCCAGGATTTGGTCCAGGTCCCGCTCGATTGAGGGTGGAAACTGCGGGATCGCCTCGCTGTCAGGGGCTCGGATCGCGGTGTACGCCGCGGTAGCGAGGCCGCCAACGAGTGCCATGATCAACGCGACTGCGGCCAGTCGATGCTTCATGGGCCGGCATGGAGAACGGGAGAGGCCCTATGAAACCGGCAACTCGAGAGCCGGGTCCCCGCCGGCGGGTCGAGGCCGCCCCGAACGGCCCGACTGCGAAGCGGACCGCCACGCGGCCAGCGTCGGCGTGCCGCGCCGGCTAGGTTCGCAAGTTCTCGAACAGGCCTGCCGCACCCATTCCGCCGCCGATGCACATCGTCACGATGCCCCACCGGACGCGCCGGCGCTCCATCTCGTAGAGAAGCGTCGCGGTCAGCTTGGCGCCGGTGCAGCCCAGCGGGTGGCCCAGCGCGATCGCGCCGCCGTTTACGTTCACCAGCTCCTCATCGAGCCCCAGCTCACGCACCACGGCGAGTGACTGGGATGCGAACGCCTCGTTCAGCTCGAAGAGTTCTATGTCCTCGATGCGCATGCCTGTCTGTGCAAGCAGTTTCGGCACCGCGTTTACGGGACCCATCCCCATCACCTCCGGGTCGACACCGGCCACGGCGTAGCCGGCCAGCCGGGCGCGCGGCGTGGCACCGAGTTCATCCATCGCGGCGCGACTCATCACGACTACGGCGGCCGCACCGTCGTTCATCTGCGACGCGTTGCCTGCGGTTACCGTGCCGCCAGCTTTGAACACGGGCCTCAGCTTCGCCAGTGCCTCCGACGTTGTGTCGGCACGCGGGCCCTCGTCCACCTCATGGCGTCGTCGCACGTGCATCGCCGCCCGAGCCTCCGAATCGTAAACGTCCTCCTCGACGTCGACCCCCACGATCTCGTCGGCGAAGCGGCCGGACTCGATCGCGTCGAGCGCGCGCCTGTGGCTCCTCAGCGCAAACACGTCCTGGTCCTCTCGAGACACGGCGTAGCGCTCGGCGACATTCTCGGCCGTGATACCCATCGATGTGTAGAACCCGGGGTCATTCCCTGTCAGATGGGGGTCAGGCGCGAAGTAGAAGCCCCCCTGGGGCACCAGGCTCATGCACTCGACGCCGCCGGCCACGACGACGTCCAGGTGGCCGGCCATCACGCCGGCCGTTGCCTGCGCGATGGACTGCAGGCCGGACGAGCAGAAGCGGTTGACGGTGGCCGCCGGCACAGAGTTCGGCAAGCCGGCCCGCCGCGCGATGGCCCGCGCCACGTTCATGCCCTGGGGTCCTTCCGGAAACGCGCAGCCCATCACCACGTCGTCCACCCGCTCCCCGGCCAGTCCCGGCACGCGCGCCAGCGCCCCGGCTACGGCGGTCGCCCCGAGCTGCTCCGGCCGCACCGAACGCAGCGCGCCACGGTTCGCCTTGCCTACCGGCGTGCGGGCGGCGGCGACGATGAAGGCTTCGGAGACTTGCATGGGAGGCGAGGGGGCGGGGATCGGGTGACTCAGCGATTCAGCGATTGAGGGGAACGGGGCGTCGGGCTGTGCGATGTCGCGCTGCGGAGAGCGGTTGTCGCCTACACCACCAACTCGGCGGCCATTCGCTCAATCTCTTAATCCCTCAATCGCTCAATTCCTCAGTGGCTTGTTCGTCGTCAGGATGCTCTCGATCCGATCACGGGTCTTCGGCTCGCCGAGCAGCGAGAGGAAGGTCTCGCGCTCGAGCTCGAGCAGGTACTCCTCGTGCACGTCGGCCGGCGCGGTCAGGGCTCCGCCGGTCATCACCCATGCCAGCTTTCGCGCGAGGTACACGTCGTACTCCGAGACGTAGCCGCCACCGAGGAACTGATGGAGGGCGGCCTCGAACTGCGCGCGGCCCGTGGCACCCTGTACGCGGATCGCCGTCCGCGCCGGCGGAGGCATGTAGCCCTGCTCGGAGAGGCGCAGGACCTCGCGCTTCGCCACCTCGAATCGGCGCTCGGCGTTCATGACGATAACGGCGTCGGGTGCGAGGTAGCCCATCTCGCGTGCCTGGACTGCCGACGTCGCCACCTTCGCCATGGCGATCTGCTCGAAGTACTTCCTCAGGAAGGGCTGGACCTCGCTCGGGCGGTCGGCGGCGGCGGCGGCCTCGGAGGCCTTCGCTGCCATCATCATCGACCCCGCTCCTGCGGGGATGAGGCCCACGCCGAGCTCGATAAGGCCCAGGTACGTCTCGGCCGCCGCGACCGGGTGCGGGCTGGCAATCGCCAATTCGCACGCGCCGCCGAGGGCGCGCTGATGCAGGGCGACAACCACCGGCTTCGGCGAATAGCGCGTGCCCAGAACGGTTTGCTGAAACTGCTCGACGACAGCTCCGACGCCGTCGATCTGGTCCATCATGATGGCCATAGCCATCTCGGCCAGGTTGGCGCCGACCGAGAAGTTGGCGCCGGCGTTACCCACGATCATGCCCCGCAGGTCGCGGTCTTTGGCGACCCGGTCGAGCGCGGACTGCATGCCGTCGAGTACTCCCTGGCCCAGGGTGTTGGCCTTGGTGCGGAACTCGAAGAGCGCGACCCCGTCGCCGACGTCTACCAGGGCGGCGTCGCCGTTCGACCAGATGGTGCGACGTTCGTCGCCAGTGAGAATGGCAAGGTTCCACTCGTCGGCGGGCGAGGGATCGGGCCGCGACGCGCCCGCCTCCGGAATCCACACGGTCGGGCGCGCGGCGTCATGGCCGTAAAAGCCGTCTTTCGGCACGGCGTCGACCCAGTCGGGCAGAGCATGGCCGGCGACCCGGATGTCGTCGCGCACGCGAGCTACTCCTAGCGCGTCCCACGTCTGGAAAGGACCAAGCTCCCATCCGAACCCCCAGCGGATTGCCCTGTCGATGTCGGACGGGCTCTCGGCGATCTCGCCGAGCCTCCGTGCCGAATAGGCAAGGAGGTCGAGCGTTACCGCCCGGAAGAGCGCGCCGGCGCGGCCGGCGTCGGCGTACAAGGCGTCCAGCCGGGCCGGAAGCGCGCCGGCGCGCTTCAGGTCGCCGACCTCGAAGCCCGGCGGCGCCGGCTCGCGGTACTCGAGGGTCTCCGCATCGATCGACTGGATGACGTCGCCCTGCTTGCGGTAGAACCCCGCCTTCGACTTCTGGCCCAGCCGCCCGGCGTCGACGAGCCGGCGCAGGACCTCGGGCGCGCGGAAGGCCTCGCGGCTCTCGTCGTCGACGACGCCCTCGTACAGGTTGTTGGCGACGTGTAGCAGCGTGTCGAGCCCCACCACGTCGGCCGTGCGGAATGTGGCGCTCTTCGGATGACCCACGAGCTCGCCGGTAAGTGCGTCCACCTCCTCGATCGAGTAGCCGCCGTCCGTAAACTGCCGGAGCGCCGACATCATCGCGTAAATGCCGATCCGGTTGCCGATAAAGTTGGGCGTGTCACGCGCGACGACGACGCCCTTCCCCAGGTGCACGCGCGCGAACGAGGAGATGCGCGCCAGCACGTCGGGGTCTGTCTCGTCGGTCGGGATGACCTCGAACAGCCTGAGGTAGCGCGGCGGGTTGAAGAAGTGCGTGCCGAGGAAGCGCCGGCGAAATTCCTGGCTCCTCCCCTGCGCGATCTCGGCGATCGGCAGGCCCGAAGTGTTGGACGAGATGACCGCGTCGGTCCGCGCGTGCTCCTCGATGCGCGCCATCACCTCGCGCTTGACGTCCATCCGCTCGACCACGACCTCGATCACCCAATCCGCCTCGGCGATGCGGTGGAAGTCGTCGTCGAAATTGCCGAGCCTGATCCGGTCTTTCGCCGAGTCGGAGAAGAAGGGGTCCGGGCTGAGCCTGGACGACGCCTTGAACGCCGCCTCTACGATGTCGTTTGGCGCGCCGCCGCGGTCGAGGGACGCGGGCGTGACGTCCAGGAGGAGCACCTGCAGGCCGGCATTGGCGAGGTGCGCCGCGATCTGGCTGCCCATGACGCCGGCGCCGAGGACCGCGGCTGTGCGGAACGGCACGCGGGCCCAGTCGGGCACCGCCGGAGCAGAGATGTCGAGTACGGGGGCTTCCATCGTCGGTTTGGCTTCCGGAACGCTCGGTCGACCGGCAACTTAACGCTGTTAAGTGAGGGGCGTTCCGAGGGGCCGCCGGGCACAGGTCACAGGGTACAGGTCACAGGACACGGGGCACAGGGCATCCAAGCACCAGGGGGCGGACGCCGTCGATAGCAGGCAGTGGGCCACGCGCGCCGCGGTGGGACATGACGTCTCCGTCGACCGACCACCGCGCACAGTCCACTGTTCTACTGCCCCGCGCCCGCCGTCCACAGCGCACCATCTACCGTTTCACTGCTTACCGTCCACCGTCCACCGTCCCGCGCCCATCGAATCACGCCCTTGCCTCCCGATACAGACCTTCTATCTCTGCGCCGAACGCCTCGCGCACCCGCGCGCGCTTGACCTTCATGGTGGGCGTGAGCATGTCGTTCTCGATCGTCATGGCCTCCGCGATGAGGTGGTACCGCTTGACCTGGCTCCACGGGTCCATGCCTTCGTTCGCTTCCGCAACGAGCCGGTCGAACTCCTCGCGCACAGCCGGATTGCGTAGCAGCTCCGCGTCGTCCAGTCCCTCCGGCACGTCGTGGAGCGCGGCCCATACGCGGACCGCCTCCATCCCGGGGAACACGAGCGCCGCGCAGAACTGGTGGCCGGATCCCAACACGACGGCCTGGTCGATCAGCGGACTCTCCATCAGCTTGTTCTCGATCGGCTGCGGAATCACGTACTTCCCCGTCGAGAGCTTGAACAGCGACTTCTTGCGGTCGGTGATCCGCAGGTAGCCCTCGTCCGTGAAGTCCCCGATGTCGCCGGTGTGGAACCATCCGTCGGCATCGATCACTTCGCTGGTCGCCTGTTCGTCCTTGTAGTACCCCATCATGATGTGGGGTCCGCGCGAAAGAATCTCCCCGTCTTCCGCGATCGCCACCTCAACGCCGGGGATGGGCAGTCCGACAGCGCCGGCGCGGTTGCGCGCGGGCGTGTTGATGCTGATGACGGGGCTCGTCTCGGTGAGGCCGTAGCCCTGGACAGCCGGGACACCAAACGCGTTGAACACGTTGCAGAGGTCGGCCCGCAGGGCGGCACCGCCGACGCCGACCGCCTTGCAGCGGGTCAGTCCCAGTCGCTCGCGGAGTTTGGAGTACACCAGCTTGTCCGCCAGGCCCCTGGCCAGCCCGCCGCGTGGGCTACCCGTGGCGTACTCCTGGGCCATCCCGAGGGCCCATCCGCCGATTGCCTTCTTAGCGCCGTGCGACTGCTGAATGCCCAGCACCACTTTGTCGTAGACCTTTTCGAGCACGCGCGGCACTGTCGCGAAGACGGTGGGCCGCACCTCGGGGAGGTGCCCGACAAGCCGGTCCGGATCGGAATAGTAGATCGAGTGCCCCCAGGCGACGTGCGCGAATTGCAGCATCCGCGCGAAGACGTGTGTCATGGGGAGGAACGTCAGTGCAACCTCCTCCTGGTGCCCGAGCACGCCGAGCGTGCTGAGAGTCGTGTACGCGTTCGAGGTGATGTTCTCGTGTGAGAGCATCACGCCCTTCGGCTGCCCCGTGGTGCCGGAGGTATAGATCAACGTGGCCAGCGCGGCGGGCTTCAGCTCCTCGCGCATGCGCCGCGCGAGGTCGGAATCCGCGTCGTGCTGGGCGCGGCCGGTCTGGCGCAGCTGATCCATCGTCAGCACGGTGACTCCCGGCGGCAGCACCGCGCGGCCGGGCTCGCCCTCGTGCAGCACTACCAATCGCACGTCCGGCACGTCGCCGGCCCACTCCGCGAAGCGCTCCAGCATCTCCGGGGTGGAGACGAATATGGCTTTGGCCTCGCTGTGGCGGGTGACGTAGACGAGATTCTCGCGGGTGAACGTGACGTAAAGCGGGGCGCTGACGACGCCGGCGAGGACGCAGGCGAAGTCGGCCAGGGTAAACGAGAAGTCGCTGTTGAGGAAGAACACCGCTCGGTCGCCCGCCGCGAGCCCGTTCGCGAGGAGGCCGGCGCCGGCCTCCTCGGCCGCACGAAGCATCTCCTGGCTGGAGTAGGACGTCCAGCCGCCGTCTGTCTGGGGCTGGTTGAACGCTTTCGGGTTCGGGTACTGCGAGACGCCGTCGTAGAGCAGGTCGCCGAGCGTGCGTCCGAGAATGAGGTCGCCGGAGTTCGGCGGGGCGGTGTGAATCGTGAGTGGCATCGTAGCGGACGGCGCCGGCGCCGTGGGAGGTGCTTGCGTCGAATCTACATGCCCGCCCGATAGGCGTTCCGCGCGCCTGTGGTCGGGGCGCCCGAAGTGCTGCCGGCGACCGTGGCGCTTCGCTACTACCCGCCCGGCCTCGACGGACGTCACACCGCCACGCCGGCGCGGACGCCGTCGACCACGTGCCGCACGGCGGCCTCGACCAGCGCGTCGGCGTCGATCCGGACGTCGACGCGCTGCGCGACAAGCAGGGATACGACGCCGTGCATCGACGCCCACATCACGTGCGCCGTCACCTCCGGCGCCGGCGCACTGAAGGCGCCGGCCGCTGTGCCATCCACTATCGCCGCCTCCAGCAACTCCAGGTTGCGGCGGGCGCGCCGGTAGGCCTCCACCGGGTAGCGGGCCATCCGCTGCGGGTGGAGCTGGAACATGACCTCGTAGTACTCGGGGTTCTCTCGGCCGAAGGCCACATATGCTCGCGCGAGCGCCTCGAGCCGTCCGGCGGGGTCGACGTGGGCCTCCGCGGCCTCCTGCAGTCGGGTGTTAAGCCCCTCGAAACCGACGTCGATGAGCGTGTGGACCAGCGCGTCCTTGTTCTCGAAGTGCAGGTAGATGCTCGTCGCGCTGCACCCCACGGCGCGCGCGATGCGGCGCATCGACAGGTCGGCATAGCCCTCCGTCACCAGCAGGTGGCGGGCGCGGTCGAGGATGTCGGAACGAAGGTCGGCCAAGGGCGAGCGCCGGCGGGCGGCGCCCGCGTGGAGGCCGCCAAGTTAGCTTTTCAGACTCTCAGCCCCGACGCGCCGTCGCACACAACGCATCCGCCGGCGCCGGCCCCGTGCCCGCCGACGACTTCCCGCTGCCGCCCGTAGCCCGGCGCTTCTGCCGGTACGCGCGGATCGACACACGGTCCGACCCGGCGTCGTCCACGGTCCCTTCTACAGCGTGCCAGCTCGACCTGTCGCGGCTGCTGGTCAAGGAGCTGCGGGCGATGGGCGTCGCGGACGCCGCGCTCGATGCGCACGGCTACGTGATGGCGACGCTGCCGGCGCCGGCCGCGCGCGCCGGGGTTCCCGTCGTTGGCCTCGTCGCTCATGTCGACACGTCGCCCGACGCGCCCGGCGCAGGCGTCCGCCCGTTCGTGCACCCGCGCTACGACGGGCGAGTCCTGGTCCTGCCCGGCGACGCGTCCGTCACCCTGGACCCGGCGCGGCAGCCGGTGCTACTGGAACACGCGGGGCACGACGTGATCACGTCGGATGGCACGACGCTTCTGGGCAGCGACGACAAGGCCGGGGTCGCCGTCATCATGCAGCTGGCCGAGGACATCGTCGCCGACGAGCGCGCCGCCGCCGCGCGCGGGGACGCGCCGGCGCCGCGGCCGCCGCTGCGCCTGCTGTTCACGCCTGACGAGGAGATCGGACGCGGGGTCGACCACCTCGACCTCGCCGCGTTCGGCGCCGGCGTGGCCTACACGCTAGATGGCAGCGGTGTCGACCGGCTCAACGTGGAGACGTTCAACGCAGCGGAGGCGATCGTCACCATCGAGGGCGTCGGCGTGCACCCGGGCTACGCGAAAGACGTGATGGTCAACGCCGGTCGGCTGGCCGCTCGCTTCGTCGAGATGCTGTCGGCCGACGAGGCACCGGAGACGACCGACGGGCGCGCCGGCTACCTGCACCCGCACGCAGTGACCGCCACGACGGAGCAGGCGGAGGTCAGGGTCTTGATCCGCGACTTCGAGGACGACGGAATCGAGCGCCGGCGCGGCCTGGTACGCGACGCCGTTGCGCAGTTGCGGGCCGAGTACCCAGAGGCGCGCGTGGAAGTCGAGATCACGGAGAGCTACCGCAACATGCTGCGCTACATCGAGGGCACCGACCGGCGCGTCATCGACGTGGCGCTTGCCGCCGCGCGGCGGCTGGGCTTCGAGCCGGTGCTGGAGCCCGTCCGCGGCGGCACCGATGGCGCCCGCCTCTCCGAACGCGGCGTGCCCACGCCCAACGTCTTCACCGGCGGCCACGACTTCCACAGCCGCTTCGAGTGGAACACGGTCCAGAATCTGGAGCGGTCGCTGGCGTATGCGAGGGCGTTGGTGGCGGAGTGGGGCTGTTGCGAGTAGACGGTAGACGGTAGACGGTAGTCGTGTGGCGCATCGACCATACTTGTAGTTCCACTGCTTCGAACTGCGAGCGGCCAGCCTATTGGGAACTGATTGCTACCCACTGCGAACTTGACGCTGCATGCATCCCCTGACCCGCCGCCGAAGCCGCGCCCTTGTAGTCACACTGATGGCCGTGGCGATCACTTTCGCGGTGTTCGCGGCGGTGATGATCCTGCGTGCCTGGCAGGACCGCGAGTTGCAGGATGAACTGCGTGAGGTCCGCCGCGAGCGCGGGCTACGGGTCCAGCGGCAGGCGGCGCGCCGGCCATATGCAGCGAGCGTGCGAGAGGCCGCAGCCGCTCGCCCGCTCGCTCAAAACCCGGTACCCTACAGTCCGAGCCGCCGGTTGAGGGCGGCCAGCGCCTCCTCGTCGACGCCCTCGTCGGGGCTGAAGCGCGAGTCGCCGTCGCCGGCGCCGCCGCGGTCGAGCGAGACCTCGGCGGCCTGGAGCGCTTCGAGCTCCCTCTTGGAGCCGACCACCAGGTCGCGATAGCGCTTGAGGCCCGTCCCGGCCGGGACGAGGTGGCCCACGATGACGTTCTCCTTCAGGCCCAGGAGGTGATCCGTCTTGGCCGTGATGGCCGCGTCGGTGAGCACCTTGGTCGTCTCCTGGAACGAAGCGGCCGAGATGAAGGAGTCGGTGGCGAGGGCGGCGGCGGTGATGCCCAGCAGCACCGACTCCACGACGGCCGGCTCCGCGTCGCGGACATCGACCGGCTTCTTGTCCTGCCGCTTCATGTCCGAGTTCGTCTCGCGGACGATGCGCCGGGTGACGATCTGGCCGGCGCGGAGCTCGCTCTCGCCGGCGTCGGCTACGAAGAACTGGTCGTACAGCGCGTCGTTGGCCCGCTCCAGGGTGAAGCGGTCCACCAGCTCGTCCTCGAGGAACCGCGTGTCGCCGGGATCGGCGACGCGGACCTTCTGCATCATCTGGCGAACGATCGTCTCGATGTGCTTGTCGTTGATCGTCACGCCCTGCAGGCGGTACACCTCCTGGACCTCGTTGACGAGGTACTCCTGGACGGCAGTCGGGCCCTGGATGCGGAGGATGTCCTGCGGCGAGATCTGGCCGTCGGATAGCGCCTCGCCGGCGCGGATGAAGTCGTTCTCGTGCACCAGGAGGTGCTTGGAGAGCGAGACCAGGTAGGTCTTCTGGTCGACGCCGTCGCGCGCGGTGACGATGATCTCCTGGGCGCCGCGCTTACGGCCGCCGAAGCTCACCACGCCGTCGATCTCGGCGACGATCGCGGGGTCGGTCGGCTGGCGCGCCTCGAAGAGCTCGATAACGCGCGGGAGGCCGCCCGTGATGTCGCGCGTCTTCGCGCTCTGGCGCGGCAGCTTCGCGATCACCTCGCCCGCGCGGACGTTGTCGCCCTCGCCCACCTGAAGGCGGGCGCGCACGGGCATCGTGTACTCCTTCGTGCCGTCCTTCGCCTGGATGAGGACGGCCGGCGTGAGGTTCCTCTCGCGGGTCTCCGTGATGACCTTCTCGCGGAAGCCCGTCTGCTCGTCGGACTCCTCGCGATAGGTCGAGCCCTCGTTGATGTCCTGGAACTTGACGGTGCCGTCGAGCTCAGAGACGATCACCGAGTTGTAGGGGTCCCAGCTCGCGAGAATCTCCCCCTTCTCGAGCTTCTGGCCCTCGACGACCATCACCTCCGCGCCGTAGGGCACGGTGTAGGAGATGAGCTGGAGGCCCTCGTCGCCCATGATGCGCACCTCGCCCGAGCGCCCGAGCACGACCGTGCGCGGGCCGTCGTCGGCGTCATACTCGACCGTGCGCAGGTTGTCGAATGCTATCGTGCCGGCAAACTTGGTCGAGAGCGTGCTCTCGGCCGAGATGCGGCTCGCCGTGCCACCGATGTGGAAGGTCCGCAGGGTGAGCTGCGTGCCGGGCTCGCCGATGGACTGCGCCGCGATGACGCCGACAGCCTCGCCGGGTTCGACCAGCCGGCCGTTGGCCAGGTTGCGGCCGTAGCAAAGGGCGCAAACGCCGCGCGGAGCTTCGCAGGCCAGCACCGAGCGGATCTCGACGGTCTCGATCGAGGTGGCCGCGATGCTGTTCGCGATGACCTCGTCGATGAGGTCGTTCGCCCCGACGATGAGCTCGTCGGTGAGCGGGTCGCGGACCTCGTGGACCGACACGCGGCCCAGGATGCGGTCCGCCAGCGGCTCCACGATGTCCTCGTTGTCCTTCAGCGCCGAGATGCGGATGCCTCGGAGCGTTCCGCAGTCGTGCACGCCGACGGTCACGTCCTGCGCGACGTCCACGAGCCGGCGCGTGAGGTAGCCGGCGTCGGCCGTCTTGAGTGCCGTGTCGGCGAGGCCCTTACGCGCGCCGTGAGTCGAGATGAAGTACTCGAGCACGGACAGGCCCTCCTTGAAGTTGGCCTTGATCGGGTTCTCGATGATCTCGCCGGCGGAGCCGGTGAGGCTCTTCTGCGGCTTGGCCATGAGGCCGCGCATGCCGCCGAGCTGGCGGATCTGCTCGCGCGAGCCTCGGGCTCCAGAGTCCGCCATCATGTAGATGGCGTTGAACCCCTCCTTGTCGCTCTTGAGCGTGTCGTAGAGGACGTTGGAGACGCGGTTGTTCGTCCGCGTCCACACGTCGATTACCTGGTTGTAGCGCTCGCTCTCGGTGATGAAGCCGCTCTCGTACTGATCGCGGATGAGACCCACCTCCGCGTCGGCCTTGTCGATGAGCTCATGCTTCGCGTCGGGGACGACGATGTCCGCGAGCGAGAAGCTGAGGCCTCCGCGCATGGCACGCTCGAAGCCGAGGTTCTTGATCTCGTCCAGGAAGCGGGCCGTCGACGGGAAGTCGGAGGTCTTGAACACGTGACCGATGATCGGCCGCATGTTCTTCTTCGTCAGCAGCTCGTTGATGTAACCCGACGCGACCGGAACGATCTCGTTGAAAAGCACGCGACCGACGGTGGTCTCGATGATCTCGCCCACCTGGTGACTGCCGTCCGACGTGGGCCGCTCGAGCCGCATGCGGATGGTTGCGTGGAGGTCGACGACACCCTGGTCGTACGCCTGACGCGCCTCGGCCATCGACGAAAAGGCCTTGCCCTCGCCGCGGGCGCCGGCGCGGGGCTTCGTCATGTAGTACATCCCGAGCACCATGTCCTGGCTCGGAACGGCGATCGGGCCGCCGTGCGCCGGGCTCAGGATGTTGTGCGACGACAGCATCAGCAACTGCGCCTCGAGGACAGCGTCCTGCGACAGCGGCACGTGGACCGCCATCTGGTCGCCGTCGAAGTCAGCGTTGAAGGCGGTCGTCACCAGCGGGTGCAGGCGGATCGCCTTGCCCTCGATGAGGACCGGCTGGAACGCCTGGATGCCGAGACGGTGCAGCGTCGGCGCGCGGTTGAGCAGCACCGGGTGGCCGGCGATGACCTTCTCGAGGATGTCGAAGACGTCGGCGGTGCGCTTGTCGACGACCTTCTTGGCGCTCTTCACCGTCTTTACGATGCCGCGCTCGATCAGCTTGCGGATGATGAACGGCTTGAAGAGCTCCACCGCCATCTCCTTCGGAAGGCCGCACTGGTGCAGCTCGAGCTCGGGCCCGACGACGATGACCGAGCGTCCCGAGTAATCGACACGCTTGCCGAGCAGGTTCTGACGGAAGCGCCCCTGCTTGCCCTTGAGCATGTCGCTCAGCGACTTCAGGGCGCGGTTCGAGTCGCTGCGGACGGCGTTGGCCTTCCGGGAGTTGTCGAACAGGCTGTCGACGGCCTCCTGGAGCATGCGCTTCTCGTTCCGCAAGATGACCTCCGGCGCCTTGATATCCATCAGGCGCTTGAGGCGGTTGTTGCGGATGATGACGCGCCTGTAGAGGTCGTTGAGGTCCGACGTCGCGAAGCGCCCGCCCTCGAGCGGCACCAGCGGGCGAAGCTCGGGCGGGATGACGGGCACGACCTTCATGACCATCCACTCGGGACGGTTGTCCATCTTCCGCTGGGCCTCGCGAAAGCTCTCTACCACAGACAGCCGCTTGAGGGCTTCCGCCTTGCGGGCCTGGCTCGTCTCGGTCTTGGCCTGCAACCGCAGGTCGGCCGACATCTTGTCGAGCTCGAGGCGCTTCAGCAAGTCCTCGACAGCCTCGCCCCCGATCTTGGCAATGAACTTCTCCGGGTCGTCGTCCGGCAGGCGGTGGTTGTCCTCCCGGATCCGATAGAGCACGTCGAAGTAGGCGTCCTCCGAGAGGAGCTGCATCGGCTCCACGCCGTGCTCGGCGGCCGAGCCCGGCTGGATGACGATGTAATTCTCGTAGTAGATGATCTTCTCGAGCTCCTTCGACTTGACCCCGAGCAGCGCCGCAATCTTGTTCGGCAGGCTCTTGAAATACCAGATGTGGACGACGGGCACCGAAAGCGTGATGTGACCCATCCGCTCGCGGCGCACCGACTTCTGGGTCACCTCGACTCCGCAGCGGTCGCAGATGATGCCCTTGTAGCGGATCCGCTTGTACTTGCCGCAGTGGCACTCCCAGTCCTTGACCGGTCCGAAGATCTTCTCACAGAAGAGGCCGTCCTTCTCCGGCTTGAACGACCGGTAGTTGATCGTCTCCGGCTTGAGCACCTCTCCGAAGCTCCGCTCGAGGATTGCCTCGGGGGAGGACAGCGAGATCGTGATCGAGCTGTAGACGCTCTTGGGAGCGGGCTGTGCGGGCTTGATGCCGAATGCCATGTTTTGGGATTCGTGTTGAGTGATGAGTGATGGGTGATGAGGGAGGGAAGGAGCCGGCGCGGCCGGCGCTTCCCTCTTCCCCGTCACTCAATCGATTCGCACTTCGAGGCCGAGGCCCTGCAGCTCGCGGACGAGCACGTTGAAGCTCTCCGGAATGCCGGGCTCGGGGATATTGTCGCCCTTGACGATCGCCTCGTAGGTCTTCGAGCGTCCCTGGACGTCGTCGCTCTTGACCGTGAGGAGCTCCCGGAGCACGTTCGCCGCGCCGTAGGCGTAGAGGGCCCAGACCTCCATCTCGCCGAAACGCTGGCCGCCGAACTGCGCCTTTCCGCCGAGCGGCTGCTGTGTGATCAGGCTGTAGGGTCCGATCGAGCGAGCGTGGATCTTGTCGTCGACCAGGTGGGACAGCTTCATCATGTAAATCCGGCCCACCGTCGTCATCTGGTCGAAGGCATCGCCGCTCTGCCCGTCGAAGAGCTGGACGCGGCCGTCGGTCGGCAACCCGGCCTCGCCCAGCTTCATCTCGATGCTGTCCATCGTCGCCCCGTCGAAGGCCGGCGTGGCGTAGGTCTCGCCGAGCTCGGCGCCGGCCCACCCGAGGAGGGTCTCGAAGATCTGCCCGAGGTTCATGCGGCTCGGCACGCCCAGCGGGTTGAGGACGATGTCGACCGGCGTGCCGTCGTCGAGGAAGGGCATGTCCTCCTCCGGCACGATCCGGGCGACGACGCCCTTGTTGCCGTGGCGGCCGGCCATCTTGTCGCCGACCTGCAGCTTGCGCTTCTTGGCGATGTAAACCTTGGCCAGCTGCACGATCCCGGGCGGCAGCTCGTCGCCCATCTGGATGCGGTACTGCTCCTGCTTGGCCTGGCCCTCGACCTCCGTGTGCCGGCGCTGGTAGTTGGCGAGGAGCTTCTGGAGCTGGCGGTTCATGCTGTCGTCCTCCGTGAACGCCTGCCGGATCTTGAGCTCCGCCGGCTCGACACCCTCGAGCGCCTTGCGGGAGATCTTGGCGCCCTCCGACAGGACCACCGCGCCGTCGCGCTGCTCGATGGTCGCTGCCGTCTTCTTGTTGTTGGCCAGCGAGAAGAAGCGCTCCCAGAAGGACGTCCGTAGAGCCTCGAGCTCCCGCGCGAGCGAGCCCTCGATCTCCGCGAGACGCTTCTCCTCGGCCTTCTTGGTGGCAGGGTCGGACTTGCGCCGGCTGAACAGCTTCGTGTCGACCACGATGCCATACATGCCGGGCTTCGCCTTAAGCGAGGCGTCCTTCACGTCGCCGGCCTTGTCCCCGAAGATGGCCCGGAGAAGCTTCTCCTCGGGAGTCGGGTCGGTCTCGCCCTTAGGCGTGATCTTCCCGACGATGATGTCGCCCGGGTTCACCTCCGCGCCGACGCGGACTATGCCGCGCTCGTCGAGGTCGCGGGTAGCCTCCTCGGAGACGTTCGGGATCTCGCGCGTCAGCTCCTCCTCGCCGCGCTTCGTGTCGCGGACCTGGTGTTCGAACTCCTCGATGTGGATCGAGGTGAACACGTCCTCCTTGACGACTCGCTCCGAGATGACGATCGCGTCCTCAAAGTTGTAGCCCTTCCATGGCATGAAGGCGACGAGCACGTTCTTGCCGAGCGCGAGCTCGCCGTTCTCGGTCGATGTTCCGTCCGCCAGCAGGTCGCCCTTGCGGACCCGCTGGCCGGTGACAACGAGCGGCTTCTGGTTGACCGCCGTGTCCTGGTTGGTGCGCCGGAACTTGATCAGCGGGTAGGTCCGCACCGGCTCCTCGAAGGCCACGTCGCTCTCAGAGGGGGCCTCCTCGTAGCGGACAGTGATGTGCGTCGCGTCGACGTACTCGACGACGCCGTCGCCTTCGGCGAGGACGAGAGCCCGGCTGTCGCGGGCCACGCGGCCCTCGAGGCCGGTACCGACGATCGGTGCCTCCGGGCGGAGCAAGGGCACCGCCTGGCGCTGCATGTTCGAGCCCATCAGCGCGCGGTTCGCGTCGTCGTGCTCGAGGAACGGGATCAGCGCCGCGGCCGGCGACACGATCTGCGTCGGCGCGATGTCCATGTACTGGATCTCCGCCGGCCGCTTCAGCGGGAAGTCGCCGGCGATCCGGCAGCGGACGAACTCGTTGGCGAAGCGGCTGTCCTCCGTGAGGGGCGCGTTCGCCTGCGCGATCGTGAAGCGGTCCTCGTCCTCGGCAGAGAGGTACTCGATCTTGTCGTTGAGCACGCGGCCATCCTTGACCACGCGGTAGGGGGTCTCGATGAAGCCGAACTCGTTGACGATGCCGTGCACACAGAGGCTGGAGATGAGGCCGATGTTCGGCCCCTCCGGCGTTTCGATCGGGCAGAGGCGCCCGTAGTGCGTGTAGTGGACGTCGCGCACCTCGAACCCTGCGCGCTCGCGCGTGAGGCCGCCGGGCCCGAGCGCCGACATGCGGCGCTTGTGGGTCAGCTCGGCCAGCGGGTTCGTCTGGTCCATGAACTGCGACAGCTGGTTCGTCCCGAAGAAGGTGTTGATCACGCTCGCAACCGTGCGGGCGTTGACCAGGTCCTGCGGGGTGAACTTGTCGGCGTCGCGCAGATTCATGCGCTCCTTGATCGTGCGCGCCATCCGGGCGAGGCCCAGCGAGAACTGCTGCTGCAGCTGCTCGCCGACGGTGCGCACGCGGCGGTTGCCCAGGTGGTCGATGTCGTCGACCTGGCTCTTGCCGTTCTGGAGCAGGATCAGCTCGTTGATGATCGCGACGATGTCGTCGATCGAGAGCGTGGCGTGACGGTTCTTCCTGTCGAGGCCGAGGCGTGCGTTGAGCCGGTAGCGGCCTACGTCGCCCAGGTCGTAGCGCTTGTCGGAGAAGAAGAGGCGCTCGAGGAGCAACCGGGCGGTGTCGGTGTCCGGCGCCTCCGCTCCGCGCAGCTGGTAGTAGATGTAGGTAAGGGCCTCGGCCTGCGTGTTCGAGGGGTCCTTCTTCAGCGTGTTGAGCAGGACTCCGCGATCGACGCCGTCGCCGTCCTCGTCCTCCACCTTGCGAGCGAACACGCGGTCCACACCGGCGGCGCGGAGTTTCTCGACGTCCTCTTCACCGATGGTGTGGTCCGGCGGCAGCACGATCTCGCGCTCCTTGCGGGTCTCGATCACCTCACCCGTGTCCTCGTCGATGATCTCGTGCGCGACGTCGACGGCCACTGTGGACGCGACGGTGCGCCCGATGAGCGCCTTGTCGGAGGCCTTCGTCTTCTTGGCCGGGACGGGGATCTCGTCGGCCAGGTCGAACCGCCCGACGATGTCGGCGTCGGTCGAGAAGCCGAGCGCGCGCAGCAGCGTGGTGACGGGAAGCTTCTTCTTACGGTCGATGTAAGCCCACATCATGTTCCCGACGTCGGTCGAGAACTCGATCCACGAGCCGCGGAACGGGATGACGCGCGCGGAGAAGAGGTCGGTGCCGTTGGGGTGCACCGAGACGTCGAAGAAGACGCCCGGCGACCGGTGAAGCTGGCTGACGATGACCCGCTCGGCGCCATTCACGACGAACGTGCCCTTCTCGGTCATGACGGGGAGGTTGCCAAGGTAGACGTCCTGCTGGATCGCCTCCTCCGGCTCGTCCTCGTCCTCGTCCTCCTTGCTCGAGAGTCGCAGCTTGGCCTTGAGCGGCAGCGCGTAGGTCAGCCCCTGCGCCAGACACTCTTCGATGGAGTGCTTCGGCGCGTCGAGGCTGTAATGCAGGTACTCGAGGGTGTAGCGCTCCCGGGAGTCGTTGATCGGGAAGTGCTCCTGGAAGACCGCTTCGAGGCCACGCTTCGGGTCGCGCTCCTCGGGGGCGAACTTCGCCTGGAGGAACTCCTCGAAGCTGGCCAGCTGGATATCGAGGAAGTCCGGGAAGTCGAGAACCGACTCGATTCTCCCGAACGACTGCCTCGTTGCCTCTCCTCCGACGGTGCCTACGGGACGGGTGGTGACTGCGGCGGCGGCCTGCTTCGGGGTGGCCTTGCCGTTGGTGCGCTTGGCTCCTGTTCTGGTGCTCAAAGTGGCCCTGGTTTGGTAACCGCGGATCGCGGCCGCCGCGCCGGGGGAACCCGGCGGCGTGGCCGCCTTTCTCGCCGCCTTCCGGCCGTGACCGGGGCGGCGTTGCGCCGGGAGCGTTCGATGGGCAACGCGCCGGCGGGTGCGGGGTTCCGACGCCCGGAGGCCGGGCGTCGGGCCCGCGAAAGCCCGAAAGGCCCGCGCGCCAGGTCCTCGTCCCTGGCGCAGGCGGGCCGGTGCCGGCGCCTTACGGAGCGCCGGCCGGCTGGAACTACTTCAGCTCGACCGACGCGCCGGCGCCCTCGAGCTGTGCCTTCAATTTCTCGGCCTCGTCCTTCGCGGCCGCCTCCTTCACGGTCGACGGAGCGCCGTCGACCATGTCCTTGGCTTCCTTGAGGCCGAGGCCCGTGATGGAGCGGACCTCCTTGATGACGGCGATCTTGTTCGCGCCGGCGCCGGTGAGGACGACGTCGAACTCGGTCTTCTCCTCGACGGCGGCGGCGCCGTCCCCGCCGGCCGGGCCGGCGGCGTAGGCCACCGCGGCTGCGGCAGGCTTGATGCCGTACTGCTCCTCGAGGACCTTCGCGAGGTCGGAGGCTTCCTTGATGGTGAGCCCGACGAGCTGCTCCGCGAGCTGATTGATGTCTGCCATTGGGTGTGGTTGGGTTCCCGCGGCGGTCTCTGCCGGGCCGAGGCGCCGGCTGCGCCGCTGATTAAGGGTCGGTTACTCTGCGCGCTCGGCCAGGGTCTGAACGGCCCCGGCAAGCGTGGCGCCCGGCGCGTTGAGCGCGGCGAGCACGTTCTGGATCGGCGAGAGCAGCAGGCCGATGACCTCCCCGAGGAGCTCGTCCTTGCTCTTCAACGAGGCCAGTGCCTCGAGCTGCCCCTCGCCGAAGACGGCGCCATCGATGAAGGCGCCCTTGAAACGGGGCAGCTGCTTGTCGCCGATGCCCTCGAGGTACTTCTTGAGCACCTTCGCCGGCGACGAGGGGTCGTTGGCGAAGGCCACGGCGGTCGGCCCGGTGATCTGCGCGACGAGCTCCTCGAACCCGCCGCGCTGCTCGAGCACGCGACGGAGAAGGGTGTTCTTGAGGACCTTGAACTGGATGTCGGCCTCGCGGAAGGCGCGGCGAAGCCTGGTCACCTCCTCGACGGTGAGCCCCACGGGGTCCGTGAGGTAGAGCGTGTTGGCCTGGTCGAGCTGCGCCTCGATAACGGCGAGCTGGTCCTCCTTCTGGGCGCGGGTCAGCGGCATGGCGGCGGCGGTATGCGGGGGCGGGCGGTCAGCGCGCGGCGCCGGAGGCGGCGGCTGCGCGGTCGACCGGCACTGCCGGGCCCATGGTGGTGGAGAGCGTTACGCTGCGCACGTAATTGCCCTTGGCGGACGACGGGCGCAGGCGGACGACCTCGCGCAGGAACGCCTCCGCGTTATCGCGAAGCTGCTCCTGCGAGAACGACGCCTTGCCGATGGCGGCGTGCAGGTTGCCGTTCTTGTCGACGCGGAACTCGATGCGACCGGCCTTGACGGCGCGGACGGCCTCGCCGATGTCGGCGGTGACCGTGCCGCTCTTGGGGTTCGGCATCAGGCCGCGCGGGCCGAGCACGCGGCCGAGGCGCCCGATGCGGGGCATGATGTCCGGACTCGCGATCATGACGTCGAAGTCGACGAAGCCCTCGTCCTGGATCTTGCCGATGTAGTCGTCGAGCCCGACGAGGTCGGCGCCGGCCTCGCGGGCCTCCGCCTGCTTGCCCTCGTTGGTGAGCACGAGGACGCGGATCGTCTTACCGGTTCCGTGGGGGAGCGCGACCGAGCCGCGCACCATCTGGTCGGCGTGTCGCGGGTCGACGTTCAGACGGACGTCCATGTCGATCGACTCGTCGAAGCGCGCCCGGGCGGTCTGCTTGACGACGTCGGCAGCGCGGTCGAGCGACAGGTCGCCGCCCGCCTCCGACATCGCTCCCTCTACGAGTGCCAGCGCCTCACGGAAGCGCTTGCCGTGCTTCGGCATGTACTTGGTGTCTGTGCGGTTCAAGCGCCGGGCGGCCGGCTCCCGCTGTGTTAGTTGTGAACGCGTGAACGTCTAGAGGAGTAGACGTATGAAAGTGTGGATGTCTCTACCGGTTCAATCGAAGTCGCATTCCCACACTCACCTTCATACGCACACACTTCATACGGTCACGCTCACGCGGGCACGCCCTCGACCGTCAGCCCCATCGAGCGGGCGGTGCCGGCGACCATGCGGGCGGCGGCTTCGGGGGTGTTGGCGTTGAGGTCCTCCATCTTGGTCCGCCCGATCTCCAGGCACTGCGCCCAGGTCACCTTCCCGACCTTCTCGCGAAGGGGGTCGGCCGCGCCCTTCTCGAGGCGGGCGGCGTTCAGGAGCAGCACGGGAGCCGGCGGGCTCTTCGTGATGAAAGTGAAGCTCTTGTCGCCGTACACGGTGATGACGACGGGCACGACGAGCCCCATCCTGTCCTGCGTGGCCGCGTTGAAGGCCTTGCAGAACTCCATGATGTTGACGCCCTTCTGCCCGAGGGCGGGTCCGATGGGCGGCGCCGGCGTGGCCTGGCCTGCCTTGATCTGGAGCTTGACATAGCCCTCGATCTTCTTCGCCATTCTCTGGTGCGGTGCGAACGTCCCGACGAACGGGACTCCCGCGCTTGGGGGTGGACGGAGCCCGGGAAGAAAAGGAGCCGCGCCGGCCGGCGCCACCCCGGGGTCTTCATGAATGAGAGACGGGAGAGCGGGGAGACTGCAGAGGAGCGCGGGGAGAGAGAGGAGCCTTCTCTCCTCCCTTCCCCGTCCTCCCTACTCTCCGCTACTCGACTCCCCCGCCTCCCTATTGCTCGTGCTCTACCTGGAGGTAGTCGAGCTCCAGCGGCGTGCGCCGACCGAAGATCGAGACCATCACGCGGACCTTCATCTTGTCCGGGAAGACCTCCTCGACCACGCCAGTGAAGTTGTTGAACGGGCCGTCGACGACCTTGACGGGGTCTCCGTTCTTGAACGGGATTTCCGGCTGCTCACCGGCGGCGGCGGTCTCGTCGATCTTACCCAGGATGCGGTTGACCTCGTCGGGTCGCAGCGGGGTCGGCTGGTTGCCCACTCCGAGGAAGCCCAGGGTCGAAGGCGCGCCGGCGATTACCTCCTTCAGATACGGATCGACCAGCGCCTCGATGAGCAGGTAGCCGGGGAAGAAGCTCTTCTCTCGCGTGCGTTTCTTGCCGCCCCGCATCTCGAAGACCGTCTCGGTGGGGATCAGGACCTGCGTGAGCTTGTCCTCCATCCCGAGGCGTTCGACCTCGCTCTCGAGGTACTCCTTAACCTTCTTCTCGTGCCCCGAGAAGGTGCGCAGGACGTACCACTTGCGTACGGGGGCGGCGACGGGCATCGGCATGTTGCAGTGCGGGAGCGGTCGCGGCCGGCGCGGCGCGGGTGCGCCGGCGCGGGTGGCCGCACGTCGACGTCAGCCGTAGATGAGCGTGAGCGCCCAGCTGATGAACTGGTCGGACATGAAGATCAGCAGCGACAGCGCGACGGCCGCCACGAGCGTGAGCACGGTGTTGTTGAGCAGCTCGGCCCGCTTGGGCCAGCTGACCTTGCGCATTTCCTTCTGGACCTCGGTGAGGTAGCCGCCAGCGCGCCCACCGACGCCGGGGGCGGAGGGCGGGCGGGCGGTGGGAGTGCGCGCGGGGGGTGTCTGCGTCGTCGTGGACATGAGATGCGTTCGGTGCGGCCCGGGGGCGGGCGTTTTGGCACGGGCGGCAGGACTCGAACCTACAACCTGCGGTTTTGGAGACCGCTGCTCTGCCAGTTGAGCTACGCCCGTGTTGGTGGCTGGCAGCTCTATCAGTCGAGGATCTTCGCGACGACGCCGGCGCCCACGGTGCGGCCGCCCTCGCGGATCGCGAACCGGAGGCCCTCCTCCATCGCGATCGGCTGGATCAGCTGCACCTTGAAGCTCGTGTTGTCGCCCGGCATCACCATCTCCACCCCCTCGTTCAGCTCGATGTCCCCCGTCACGTCCGTCGTGCGGAAGTAGAACTGCGGACGGTAGCCCTTGAAGAACGGCGTATGCCGGCCGCCCTCGTCCTTGCTCAGGATGTACACCTCCGCCTCGAAACCCTTGTGCGGCTTCACCGCGCCCGGCTTCGAGAGCACCATCCCGCGCGTCACGTCGTCCTTCTCGATCCCCCGCAGCAGGATCCCCGCGTTGTCGCCGGCCTGCGCCGAGTCGAGCAACTTCCTGAACATCTCGACACCGGTCACCGTGCTCTGCTGCTTCTCCTCGCTGATGCCCACGATCTCGACCGGCTCGCCCACCTTCACCTGGCCCCGCTCCACCCGGCCCGTCACCACCGTCCCGCGGCCCGTGATCGTGAACACGTCCTCGATCGGCATCAGGAACGGCTTGTCGATCGCCCGCTCCGGCGTCGGGATGTACGTGTCCACCGCCTCCATCAGCTCGTTGATCTTCTCCACCCACTGCGGCTCCCCGTTCAGACCGCCGAGCGCGCTGCCGCGGATCACCGGGATGTCGTCGCCCGGGAACTCGTAGGACGACAGCAGCTCGCGGACCTCCATCTCGACCAGCTCCAGCAGCTCCTCGTCGTCGACCAGGTCCACCTTGTTCATGAACACCACCAGGTACGGCACCCCCACCTGACGCGCGAGCAGGATGTGCTCCCGCGTCTGCGGCATCGGGCCGTCGGTCGCCGCCACCACCAGGATCGCGCCGTCCATCTGCGCCGCGCCCGTGACCATGTTCTTGATGTAGTCCGCGTGGCCCGGGCAGTCCACGTGCGCGTAGTGACGCGCCTCCGTCTGGTACTCGACGTGCGCCGTCGCGATCGTGATGCCCCGCTCCCGCTCCTCGGGCGCGTTGTCGATCGAGTCGAACGAGCGGAACTCGCCGCCGTGCTTCTCGGCGAGCACCTTCGTGATCGCCGCCGTCAGCGTGGTCTTGCCGTGGTCGACGTGACCGATGGTGCCGACGTTGACGTGCGGCTTGTCGCGTACGAAGGTCTCCTTGGCCATGGTCGTAGTGTGTTTCGGTACTTGAGTAGTTGGTCCGCAGGCGCTCAGGCGGCGACGGCGGTGCCCTTGGACTGGACGATCTCTTCGGCGATGCTCTTCGGCACCTCCGCGTAGTGGTCGAAAGTCATCGTGTAAATGGCCCGGCCCTGCGTGATCGAGCGCATGTCGGTCGAGTAGCCGAACATCTCCGACAGCGGCACCATCGCCTTGATGACCTGCGCGTCGCCGCGCTGGCCCATGCCCTCGATGAGCCCCCGCCGCGAGTTCAAGTCGCCGATGACGTCGCCCATATACTCTTCGGGCGTCGTGACCTCGACGGCCATGATCGGCTCCATGAGCACGGGCTTCGCCAGGCGGCTGGCCTCGCGGAAGGCCATCCGGCCGGCCAACTCGAACGACAGCTGGTCCGAGTCGACAGCGTGGAACTTGCCGTCGACGAGTCGCGCCTTGACACCTTCCACCGGGTAGCCGGCGATAGGACCGCGGTCGAGTGCACTCCTTAGGCCCTTCTCCACGCTGGGGATGAACTCGCGCGGAATGGAGCCGCCGACGATGCCGTTCTCGAACTCGAAGCCGGCCTGGTTCGGCAACGGCGAGAACTCGATTTCGACGTGCGCGAACTGGCCGCGGCCGCCCGTCTGCTTCTTGTGCGTGTAGGAGTGCCTGACCGCCTGGCGGAGCGCCTCGCGGTACGATACCTGCGGCGTGCCGACGTTGGCCTCGACCTTGAACTCGCGCTTAAGGCGGTCGACGATGATTTCCAGGTGCAACTCACCCATGCCGGCGATCAGCGTCTGACCGGTCTCCTCGTCGGTGTTCACCTTGAACGTGGGGTCCTCCTCCGCCAGCTTCTGCAGCCCGACGCCGAGCTTGTCGATGTCGGCCTTGGTGCGCGGCTCGATCGCGATCCGGATGACCGGCTCGGGGAAGTCCATCTTCTCGAGCACGACCGCATGGTTCGGATCGCACAGCGTGTCGCCCGTGCGCGTGTCCTTGAGGCCCACGATCGCGCAGATGTCGCCGGCCTTCACCTGGTCGACATCCTCGCGTGAGTTGGCATGCATGAACAACAGTCGGCCGGCGCGCTCGCGCTTCTCGTTCGTCGCGTTGATCATCGCGTCACCCTTGTTGAGGGTGCCGGAGTAGACGCGCGCGAACGTGATGCGGCCGACGAAGGGGTCGGTCGCAATCTTGAAGGCCAGCGCGGCGAAGGGCGCGTTCGGATCGGGCGCGCGCACGGCCTCGACATCGGAGCGCACCTCGTGGCCGGTGGCCGGAGGCACGTCGAGCGGGCTCGGGAGGTAGTCCAGAACTCCGTCCAGCAGGCGCTGTACGCCCTTGTTCTTGAACGACGAACCGCAGAAGACGGGGGTGACGTCGAGGCTGATGGTGGCCTTTCGGACCGTGGCGCGGATCTCCTCGGGGCTGATGTCCTCGCCCTCCAGGTACTTCATGAGCAGCTCGTCGTTGTGCTCAGCCACCGCCTCGAGGAGGTTGATGCGCCAGTGGCGGGTCTCCTTGCGGAGATCGTCGGGCACCTCCATCTCGTCCCACGTCATACCCTGCGTCGCGTCGTGCCAGACGATCGCCTTGTTGGTTATGAGGTCCACGACCCCGCGGAACATCTCGCCCTCACCGATCGGGATCTGGACCGGGACGGCGTTGGCCTTCAGGCGGGCGCGCATCTGCTCGACGGCGCCGGCGAAGTCGGCACCCGTGCGATCCATCTTGTTGACGAACGCGATGCGCGGCACACTGTACTTGTTCATCTGACGCCACACGGTCTCCGACTGCGGCTCGACACCGCCGACGGAACAGAACAGCGCGACCGCGCCGTCGAGCACGCGCAGCGAGCGCTCGACCTCGACCGTGAAGTCGACGTGGCCGGGCGTGTCGATGATGTTGATGCGGTGGTCCTTCCAGAAGCAGGTCGTCGCGGCAGACGTGATCGTGATGCCGCGCTCCTTCTCCTGCTCCATCCAGTCCATGGTCGCACCCCCCTCGTGAACCTCACCGATGCGGTGAAGCTTCCCGGTGTAGTAGAGGATGCGCTCCGTCGTCGTCGTCTTCCCGGCGTCGATGTGTGCCGAGATGCCGATGTTGCGCGTGCTCTCCAGGGAGAAGTCGGTGCCGTTGGTGCTCATGGGTTCGGAAAGCTGTCAGCTATCAGCTGTCGTGCTGTCAGCAGAATGCGGGCGTCGCGGGTTGAGATCGGGCGGTTCCAGGACTCTGTCAGCGGATAGCTGACAGGTGACACCTTCCTTAGAATCTGAAGTGCGCGAAGGCCTTGTTGGCCTCTGCCATGCGGTGGGTGTCGTCCTTCTTCTTGACCGCCCCACCTTCACCCCTGGAGGCGGCGGTGAGCTCGGCGGCCAGTCGGTTGGCCATGGACTTGTCGCCGCGCTGGCGCGAGTACTGGATCAGCCAGCGGAAGGCGAGGCTGGTGCGACGCTCGGGGCGGACCTCGATCGGTACCTGGTAGGTCGCGCCGCCGACGCGACGGCTCTTGACCTCAACCAGCGGGGCGGCGTTGTTGAGGGCCTTGCGGAAGACCTCGACGCCCGTCTCGCCCGTGCGCTCTTCGATCGAGTCGAAGGCGCCGTAGACGATCTGCTGGGCAATGCTCTTCTTGCCGTCGCGCATCACCGCGGCGATGAACTTGGCTACGGTCACGTCGCCGTACAGGGGGTCGGCGATCGGGATCCGCTTCTCGGCCTGCTTCCTGCGCATCGGAGTTCAGCTATGGGAAGCCGCGGGCTCGCACCCGCGGCGGGAATCACTTCTTGCCCGCGGCGGCGCCGGCCTTGGGCCTCTTGGCGCCGTACTTGGAGCGGCTCTGTCGCCGGTCGGCGACGCCCGCGGTGTCGAGCGCGCCGCGCACGATGTGGTACTTCACGCCGGGGAGGTCCTTGACGCGGCCGCCACGCACGAGCACGATGGAGTGCTCCTGCAGGTTGTGCCCCTCGCCAGGGATGTAGGCGATGACCTCGATGAGGTTCGTCAGGCGGACCTTCGCGACCTTGCGGAGCGCGGAGTTCGGCTTCTTCGGCGTCGTCGTGTAGACGCGCGTGCAGACGCCCCGGCGCTGGGGGTTCTGCTGGAGCGCGGCCGACTTCGACTTCTTCCGCTTCGGCGTACGGCCGTGGCGGACGAGTTGCTGGATCGTGGGCACTGGAATCCGGGCTGGAGAGTCCCGGCGCGGCGTGCCGCCCGGGGCGAATACAGACACGCAAGATATCCAGCCGCGTCCCGCGACGGCAATCCGCCAGGCCCGCCAAGTTCCCGCGAAGGCCGCATACTCCGCAGCCGGCGCGTCAAGCGTGGGTTAACCGCCGTGACCGATATAGACCGGTCTATCGCTATACGTCGGCGTCAGCACCCTCGCGTATGGGGCCCTCCGCGCCGTCGCCCCCCACCCGCGCCGCTGCCGCCGACGGGTTCACGGGCGCACCCTCGGCGTCCACCGGAGGCTCGTGCTCCACCTTCTTGAACGGCCGCGGACCCAGGATCTCGGTCAGTTCGGACTCGTTAAGCACCTCCTTCGAGAGCAGCCGCTGTGCCAGTGTCTCCAGCAGCTCACGTCGCCGCTCCAGCAGCGCCCGCGTCTCCCTCCGGACCTCGTCGATCAGGTCGCGTACCTCCTGGTCGATCATCGTCGCGGTGGTCTCCGAGTAGGGCCTTTCGAGGAACGGCTCGTTTTCGCGCCCGGACATGTTGAACGAGATGTAGCCCATCTTCTCGCTCATCCCGTAGTCCACGACCATGGCGTATGCCAGTCGCGTTATCCGCTCGAGGTCGTTCTGGGCGCCGGTAGACACCCTCCCGAAGACGAGCTCCTCGGCGACGCGCCCGCCCATCGTCATCACCATGCGGTCCAGCAGGGCCTCGCGCGTGTAGAGGTATCGTTCTTCCGGCAGGCTCTGCGCATAGCCCAGCGCGGCGAGGCCGCGGGGCACGATGCTGACTTTGACCACGGGGTCGGTGAACTCGCGGAACCACCCGGCGACAGCGTGGCCGGCCTCGTGATACGCCACGATGCGCTTCTCGTCCGGCGAGATGAGCTTGTTCTTCTTCTCGAGACCACCGATGACGCGGTCGATCGCGGCCTCGAAGTCGGCCATCTCGACAGCCTCCTTGTCCTCCCGGGCGGCGAGAAGCGCGGCCTCATTGCACACGTTGGCGATCTCCGCGCCGGCGAAGCCCGGCGTCTGGCCGGCGAGAATGTCCATATCCACGCCATCGGCTAGAGTGAGCCCGCGCGTATGAACGTGGAAGATGGCGGCGCGCTCGCGCCGATCGGGCTTGTCGACGAGGATCTGGCGATCGAAGCGTCCTGGCCGGAGCAGGGCCGGGTCGAGGACGTCCGGGCGGTTCGTCGCCGCCATGATGATGACGCCCTTGTCGGTGTTGAACCCGTCCATCTCCACGAGCAGCTGGTTGAGCGTGTTCTCTCGCTCGTCGTTGCCGCCGATGATCGAGTTGCGTCCGCGGCTGCGGCCGATTGCGTCGATCTCGTCGATGAAGATGATGCAGGGCGCCTTCTCCTTGGCTTGCTTGAAGAGGTCTCGCACGCGGGCCGCCCCGACGCCGACGAACATCTCGACGAAGTCGGAGCCCGACAGGCTGAAGAAGGGCACGGCGGCTTCGCCGGCGACAGCCTTTGCGAGGAGCGTCTTACCGGTGCCCGGCGGGCCGACGAGCAACACGCCCTTCGGCAGCTTGCCGCCGAGCTTGGTGAAGCGCTTCGGGTTCTTGAGGAAGTCGACGACCTCCTCCACCTCCTCCTTGGCCTCGTCGAGCCCCGCGACCTCCTTGAAGGTGATGGGGGCTCCCTCGTTCTGTTCGAAGAGCACCGCCTTGTTCTTGCCGATGTTCAGCACCTGCTGGCCCGGCCCGCCCAGGCGGCGGAAGATGAAGAGCCAGAAGATGGCGATCAGGCCGAACAGGAAGATCCATGACAGGAGGCCGCTCCAGACGGAGCTGGTGTAGTCCGCATCGAACTGGATTGGCGGCCCGTTGGCCTCCTCGCGCGCGGCGTTGACCTCCTGGAGGTAGGCCGTGAGGTCGTGGTCCGACGGCTTGGTGGAAAGGAAGCGCCGGCGGGCGCGCTCGGGCGCCTCCTGCCGGAGCGCGCGCGGCGCGTCGGCGGGCTCGACGCGGCCCGACTCGAGAGCCTCGACCGTGTACAGACCGCGGATGCGGACCTCGTCCTCGACGGTTACCCGCTCGACGTCGCCGCTTTCCACCTGGGCGAGAAACGTCGAGTACGGTACCTCGGTGCTTCCGCCGCGCCAGAGGGCGGTCTGCAGGGCGAGTGCGCCGAGCAGCAGGAAGACCAGCAGGTAGAAGCCGCCCAGGGAAATGCGCGGCCTCCGCCCGTTGGGTTTTCCCGGCGGCCGGTCGTCACTCCCCCGAGGGTTCAGAAAGTCGCGCTCCTTGTCCGCCATGTGGTTCGCTCGCCTCCGAGCAGCCGGTCGGCGCCGTACGGCACCCTCCGGGGCGAGTTCCGCGGACTCCCCGCGTGCGCGCAAAATACGCGGCCCGCGCCGGCGGTCTCGCTTCAGTCCTGGACCGCGGCCGGTCCCTCGCCGGTTAGTCGCTCCTCCTCAATCAGTACCATCGACTCGATGGGCAGAATAGCGAGATCCGCTCCTAGGCCCCCGACCGGCAGGCTCCCCCGAGCGGCCTCGGCGTCCTCCAGCGTATCGAACTGACCCACGACGACCCCGTAGAACGACTGCCCGTCGGATGCGACATCGACGTTAACGGCAGAGCGGAAGCCGCGCCGGTGGAAATTCCGGAGCAGCGCGCGCGCTCCGAGCGGGGTCGGAACGCGGGCGACGCGCCAGGTGAAGCCTCCGAGTGCGGGGTCGATCGGTTGCTCTCCCATCAAACTCGCCGCCGCAGCCCCGGGACGCGCATCGCTCGGCGCCGGCGGTGGCCGGGCGCCGGGCGCCCCAGCGGAGTCGGGGAGAGTGTCGCCGGTGTCGACGAGCGCGGCGCGCAGCTCGGACGCCCGATCGGCGAAGGGCGTGCCCGGATAGCGCGCGACGAGGACGGCGTACAGGTCGGCGACGCCGAAGCCGGAGCCGACGAAGGGGCCCGGGGCGATGGCCGGCGCAACGTCTCGCGTATCCGCGGCGCCCGCCAGCGAGTCCGGCAGCGTGGGCGCGACCAGCAGATCCATCGGGTCGCGCACGGTGGGCGGGTCGCGCTCCTCGCCGGCGACGGCGCCGAGGGAGTCCGCCGGAGTGTCGGGCGTGAGGGTGCGGGGCGTCGGCGCGCGCCCGGTGTCCGGCGGGGCCGCGTCGCGTAGTGACGGGGGGACCAGCGAATCGGGGATTGCCTCCAGCGATAGCCCGTCGCGATGGGCCCACTCGGTGTAGGCCGCGCCGGCTCCGAGCAGGGCGCGCGGAGCGGCCGGCGTCTGCGGGTACGTCACGGCCAGCGAAAGAAGCGAACCGACGGCCTCGGCATAGGCGCCGGCCGCCCACGCGCGCCGGCCCCCCCCGTAGGCGGAGTCGGCCGCGAGGGCCTCGCCGACACCCGCCACCTGCTCCGCCGCGAGGCCGAGACGGTCGCGCACCTGCGCGGCCAGCTCCGCGTCGGGCTCGCCTTCGAGGACGCGCAGGTAGAGCGCCTCCGACTGTGCCGCATTGCCGCGCGAGCGCTCGAGTTCGGCCAACGCGTAGAGCGCGCGGATGGCGACGGGGGCGTCGGCGTCCTCGTCTATCACCATCTGGTACCACTCGGCGGCGGCTTCCGGATCCCCAACCGAAAGGAAAAGCACGTTGCCTATCTCGTATCGGACCGCGGCACGCTCGAGGCGCACGGCCTGCTGGGCCTCAGCGGTGCGTGGGACCTCGTCGAGGCTTAGCGGCGGCGGCGCGTCGGCCGTCGGCAGGCCCTCGGGACCGACGGGACCCGCTCCGGGCCCCGCGACCATCGCACCGCCGATCGCGGTACGCCGGCGCCAGTTCGGCACGAGCGGACGATCGCCCCAGGCCCGCTCGAACGCCAGGAGCGCCGCCTGCACGCGGGCGATATCGAGATACGCGAGGAAGCCCGAAGCGGCGGCAGCGCCGGACGGTGGAACGCCCGTGCCCGGTACGGCCGTCGCGGGAGGATCTCCGCCGTCTGTCACCGGGCGCGCGCCACCGGGCAGCCCGACATCCAACCCTCCGGCGACCGGCATGTCGCCGAATCCGGATGCGACGCGATCGCGTGCCAGCCGGCGCTGCTCCGCCCGCCAGGCAATGAGGCGGCCCGACTCAATCGCGGCGATGCGCTGCGCGAACGTGGCGTCGTCGAGCTGACCCAGAGCGAGCAGCGAGTCTGCCCTGACAAGCCGCTCGGCAAGGGCGGCGTACGCCCCGTAGATGTCCGCCGTGCGCCGGGTGCCCGTGATGGCCGCTATCGTGACGAGCTCCTCGCGGCCCGGCTCGGTTCGCGCTACGGTGGCTGCCGAATCGAAGTATGCAGCGGCTCCCAACAGGTCGGCCAGGACGTCGCGGCGATACTCTGCGTAGCGGAAGAGTGCTTCACCGCGGAAAGCGCCTCCCTCCAGAGTCCGGTCGTACAACACAGCGCGGAAGCGATCGCCCGCCTCTGGGCCCTGGCCGCCGGCCGCCAGTACGCGCGCGTAGGCGAGGTCCACTTCGGCGCGGTTCGCGAAGTTCTTGCCGTCGCGGCGCATCGAGCGCAGCTCAGCGGTGGCGACGTCGTGCTGGCCCGCGCCGATGCCGAGCGCGAGCGTACGGGAGAGCTGCGCCGCGTAGGCGAGCTCGTATGGGGGGCTGAAGCTGCGAACGCGTCCGTAGGCCTCCGCCGCCTCGGCGTGCCGACCGGCGGCCTCCAGCACCTGGGCGCGCAGGAAGTTGGCGCGGGCGGCCAACTCATCCCCCACGCCTCCCTCGTCCAGCGCCGCAGCGAGAGTCGCGGCGGCCTCCTCCCAGCGACGCGCGTCGGCGTGGAGTGCGCCCAGCGCGAGACGGAGCCGCGGACGCCATCGGCGCGAACCCTCGGGATCGGATATCGCGCCCTCCAGCGTGCTGGCGCCCTCGTCGAAACGGCGCTGCGCGGCTAGTGTCCGCCCCAGCCAGAAGCGCGCCTCGTCGAGGAGATCCCGCTGGCGAGCCGCCGTTGCCGCGTCGATGGTCTCGCGGAATTTCTGCTCCGCCCCGACGTAGTTGGCCGTGTAGAAGTACGACTTGCCGATGAGCAGGAGCGCGTCGTCGGCGTAGCGCGAGCCCGGACGCTCGCGCAGGAGGTCGGCACTCTTGTCGATGGCCTGCTGGAACGGCCCGGCGGTGGCGCCGGCGCCCGGGACCGCGGCCGCGCCGGCCTGGGTGCTCGGGAAGAGGGGTAGGAATCGGCTCCGGTCTACCCGCTGTCCGGGCCGGCGCAGGGCCCGCTCCCCGTCATCGAACGCGCGGTTGGCGTTGTAGAACGTGTTGTAGTACGCCCGGAAGTTGTTGTAGCGGCTACCGAAAAGCGCGCCGCAGCCGGACAGTGCGCCGGCGGCGGCTACCAGGGTCACGAGCGCCGCCGCCCGCACGCCGGCGCGAACGGGTACCAGGCGGCACGCCCCCGCCGTGACGGGGACACTACCGGGGCGATCGCGGCGCATCGGGATCGTTATTCGGTTCTCTGCAGTCCGGGGCCGTGCCGCCCTACTCGCGGGGCGCCGGCGCAACGGCCGACGGTGGCGGCGTACCTCCGTTCAACGCCCGTCATGATACGGCATTGCCCGGCTAGGCCCCGGTCCACCCCTCGCCCACCACGCTCACGTGGACCATGTTGGTGAGCCCCTTCGCGGGGAGCGGCAGCCCGGCGGTGACCACCAGTCGGTCTCCGGGCACCACCAGGCCGCGCTGAAGAAGCTGGCCGTGGATCTCGCGCAGGCCGTCGTCCGTGTGCTTCTGGGAGGGGATGGCGATGGCGTCCGTTCCCCACAGCAGCGCCATTCGGCGGACGGCGGCCGGGTCGTCGGTGAATGCGTAAATCGGCACGTCGGGCCGGTGGCGGGCGATTGCGCGCGCGGTGGTTCCCGAGTGCGTCAGGCAGCACACGGCGACGGCCCCGACCTCTTGCGCCAGCTTGACGGCCGTGAACGAAATAGCCTGCGTGACGCGCGACTCGACGTTGCTCACTTCGCTGGCAGCCTCCTGGCCGCCGAGGGATCGTCGCTCCCCCTCGACCGACCGAATGATCTCATCCATCACCTCGACCGCCCGAACGGGGTACTTGCCGGCGGCCGTCTCTCCCGAGAGCATCACCGCATCGGAGCCGTCGAGCACCGCGTTGGCCACGTCGCTCGCCTCCGCGCGCGTCGGGCGCGGATTGTCCATCATCGACTCCAGCATCTGCGTCGCCGTGATGACGGGAGTCGCGGCCGTCAGGCAGCGCCGGATGAGCCGCTTCTGCACGATCGGCACGCGTTGCATGGGAATCTCGATGCCGAGGTCGCCGCGCGCCACCATCACGGCATCGGAGGCCGACAGCACGTCTTCGAAAGCTGCGACGGCCTCCGGCTTTTCGACCTTCGCGACGATCGAGGTGGAGCACCCGGCCGCCCTCACCTGCTCCCGGAGTGCGCGCACGTCGTCGCCGGTGCGCACGAATGACAGGGCCACGAACTCGACCTCGTGATCGAGCCCGAAAGCAAGGTCCCGCAGGTCTTTTTCGGTGAGCGCGCCGCCTGCGGCGCGAGTCATGGGAAGGTTGACGCCCTTGCGGCTGCGCAGTGGACCGCCGACGACAACCTCGGTGTGGACATCCGTTCCCTCGACACGCGTCACTTCGAGCTCGATGTGGCCGTCGTCGATGAGGATCCTCCCACCAGGGACGACCTCGTTGGCCAGGGGCGGGTAGGACACGTGAACCCGCTCGCGGGTCGACTCGTCCAACGCCTCCGCCGTGAGAACGACGTGCATGCCCTTATGTAGCAGCACGGCTCCGCGAATCACCTCGCCAACGCGAATCTTCGGTCCCTGGAGATCGCCGAGGACGGCGATCGGCCGGCCGGCGCGGTCGGCCTCTTCGCGGACGAGTACGATCGCCTCCGCGTGCTCGTCGTGCGTCCCGTGCGAGAAGTTGAGTCGCGCCACGTCCATCCCTGCCCGGACGAGGGCCCCGACTATTTCGCGCGACCTGGAGGCCGGTCCCAGCGTGGCGACGATTTTTGTCCGACGGAGGTCCATGATGGTGCCCAGGGGGACCGCGAAGCTACAGGCTCCGCGCTTTCAGGTATTCCCCGCTCGCAACCGCAGCGGCACCGGCTTTTACTGTGGCTCGCCGATCCCCCGATGGATGCGGGTCCTCTACCGCGTGGCCCTCCTGTGGGTCTGTCTACAGACCCCGTCGCCTCCGGCGGCCGCGCGAGACGTGCCGTCATCGGGGCCAGTGGGAGGTGCACCCACCCGGCCAGTCATGGTCCCGCCCGCGGCAAGTCGACACTTGCCCGCGCGGGTCGACGAGCCACAGCCACGCGTGGGAGTGGTGGGTTCCGGCTTGGGGGCTCAGTACCAAGAAGCGGCCCCGGCCGCCGCGACGCGTCCGGGGCTTGCCTTCGTGTCCGGCTTACTGCTGACGGACATCGGCCCCACCGACGACCTCACGCTGGCGGACGACGCGCCGGATCACTCGCGGCCGAATCCATGGCGCGTCGCCGCCATGGGCACCGCGACGGGGGCGTCGGCACTCCTGGTGCTCGACCACCAGCGCCGGCGCTGGTGGCGCGACCGCAATCCGCGCTTCCGGATTCTCAGCGACTGGGAGTACAGCCTCTGGGCGGACAAGGCCGGGCACTTCGTCGCCGCGTCCGTGCTCACGCGGACGTTCCGTTCGACGCTGCGATGGTCCGGCCTACCGGCTGGCCAGTCGCGTGCCTGGGCGGCCGGCGCGGCATGGGCGAACATGTTCTACTACGAGGTGCTGGACGGATTCGGGCCGCACTGGGGGTTTTCGCCCGGAGATCTGCTCTTCAACACACTGGGCGTGGCGTTCGCCACGGCCCAGGACGTGTCACCGGTGGTTGCCGCTTTTGACGTCCGAGTCAGCTACTGGCCAAGCGGCTGGGAGAACAAGGAGGCGATCGACGACTATGCGGGCCAGACGTACTGGCTCTCGGTGAGCCCGCACCGCCTCGCGCCCGACGGCATGCGGCGCTACTTGCCGCCGTGGCTCGGCGTGGCCGTCGGGTACGGCGCACGGGAGCCGGGCGAGTACGACATGCTCCAGGAGGCGGTTGTCTACGTGGGCCTGGACCTGGACCTGTCGGCGATTCCCATCAGCCACCCGGCGTGGCGCGCGCTGACCGGCGTATTGCGGTACGTGCACCTGCCGGCGCCGGCGATCCAACTTTCGCCCCACGTCGGCTTCGAGCCGTTAGCGTACTAGCGCGGTGGACGCTTGACGTGGGCGGTGGGTTGGGCGCGAGTAGTGGATGGGGGAGGTCCGAGCCCGGGTGCGCCCAGCGACGAACTAGTGCTCCGCGATTCCCCGATGTAGGCGGCGGCCCGGCATTCGTCGATCATGCCGGTCGATCATGCCGTCCGCGGCGCCGATCCGGCGACGATTCGTGGCCCGGGACGCCGTGAAGCGTCTGCCTCGTGCGGACACCGCGAAGTCCCCCGCAACCGGCGGTCCGATGGGGGCCGGTCGGTATCTTTTCAGGGTCCCCCCGCACCTCCGACGGGCCGCGGCCTAACCCGCCGCTGCAGCCCGTTCATCGCCCATGGCCGAGACCCGGATCATCCCGATCAACATCGAGGAGGAGATGAAGGCCTCCTACATCGATTACTCGATGTCGGTGATCGTCTCGAGGGCTCTGCCGGATGTGCGCGACGGCCTCAAGCCGGTGCAGCGGCGTGTTCTATTCGGGATGCAGGAGCTCGGAGTCGGCGCCGGCCGGCCGCACCGCAAGTGCGCGCGCGTTGTCGGCGACGTCCTCGGCAAGTACCACCCCCACGGCGACCAGTCGGTCTACGACGCGCTCGTCCGCATGGCGCAGGACTTCAACCTGCGCGCCCCGCTGGTGGACGGACAGGGCAACTTCGGATCGATCGACGGTGACGCGGCCGCGGCGATGCGGTACACCGAGGCCCGGCTGACGCGCCTGGCCGAGGAGATGCTGCGCGACCTCGACCGCGAGACGGTCGACTTCGTGCCCAACTTCGACGGCTCAATGGAGGAGCCGACAGTTCTGCCGGCGGCGCTCCCGAACCTGCTTGTCAACGGCGCCTCGGGCATCGCCGTTGGCATGGCGACGAACATCCCGCCGCACAACCTCGGCGAAGTGATCGACGGCGTGGTTGCCGCCATCGACGACCCGGAGGTCTCGGTAGACGAGCTGATGCGGCACATCCCGGCGCCGGACTTTCCCACGGGGGGGACGATCTACGGCTACGCCGGCGTCCGAGAGGCTTACCGCAACGGCCGCGGCCGCGTAGTGCTCCGGGCGAAGATGCACGAGGAGATCATCCGCGGCGAGCGGCCCGCGCTGGTGATCACGGAGATCCCCTACCAGGTTAACAAGAGCACGCTGCTGGAGAAGATCGCCGCGACTGTCCGAGAGGGCCGCGTCGAAGGCGTGAGCGACCTCCGCGACGAGAGCGACCGCGACGGGATGCGCATCGTTGTCGAGCTCAAGCGCGACGCCGTGACGGCGGTCACGATGAACCAGCTCTACAAGTACACGCCGCTCCAGAACACCTTCGGCGTGAACATCGTGGCGCTGGTCAACGGCCGGCCGCGCACGCTCGGGCTCAAGGAGCTCATCGATTACTACATAGAGCACCGGCACGAGGTCGTCACGAGGCGGACACAGTTCGACCTCCGGAAGGCGGAGGAGCGCGCGCACCTGCTGGAGGGTCTCACGATCGCCCTCGACCACCTCGACGAGGTGATTGCGATCATCCGGCACTCGGACGACACGGATTCCGCGCGGTCCAATCTGGTGAAGGGCGTGTACCCTGAGCGCCTGACGCCCGAGCAACGCTCGCGCCTCGGCCTCCCGGACTCGCCGCCGGCCACGCGAATGGGCGACCGCCGCGCCGGCCTGTTCGCCGACAGGGCGGATCTCGACGACAAGTACATCCCGGGCCCGTGGCTCTCGGAAGCGCAGGCGGACGCTATCCTCGCGCTGCGCCTCTCACGGCTCACCGGGCTCGAGCGCGATAAGATCCTGGCGGAATACCGGGAGGTCGTCGCGGAGATCGATCGCCTGCGAGCGCTCCTCGAGAGCAGGCCCCTGCGCATGGCGCTGATCCGCGAGGAGCTACTGGAGGTCAAGGAGAAGTACGCCGATGCGCGCCGAACCGAAGTCGACATCATCGGCGGCGGCGACATCGAGGATGAGGACCTGATCGAGGAGGAGCGTGTCGTCGTGACGATCTCGCACCAGGGCCTCATCAAGCGCACGCCGGTCTCCGAATACCGCTCCCAGGGCCGCGGCGGGCGCGGGGCGCGCGGCGCCGGCACGCGCGACGAAGACTGGGTCGAGCACCTGTTCGCCGCCGGAAGTCACGACTATCTGCTCTTCTTCACCGACCACGGCCGCTGCTACTGGCTGCGCGTCTTCAAGGTGCCGGAGGGCGGCCGGACGGTCAAGGGACGCAGTATCCGCAACCTGATCCAGATCGCGCAGGACGACCGCGTCCGCGCCGTGCTGGCCATCACGAAGGACGACTTCCGGAGCGAGCTCTTCCTGAACCAGCACTTCGTGCTGATGGCGACCCGGCGCGGCCAGGTCAAGAAGACCGTGCTCGGCGCCTTTTCGCGGCCCCGTGCCGATGGCATCATCGCGATCGACGTGGTCGAGGGCGACGAGCTGCTGGAGGCGAAGCTCACGGACGGAACGACCGAGATCGTGCTCGGCGCATCGAACGGCCGCGCCATCCGCTTCAGCGAGAAGGACGTCCGCCCGATGGGCCGCGACACGCGCGGCGTGCGCGGCATGGCGATCCCCGAAGGCCACCACGTGGTCGGCATGGCGGCCATCCGGCGCGAGGGCGAGAGCGTCCTGGTGGTCGCTGCGAACGGCTACGGCAAGCGCAGTCCGCTCGACGACTACCGCTTCCAGGGCCGCAGCGGCCAGGGCGTTCTGACACTGCGCACGACCGAGAAGACCGGCCGGCTAGTGGCGCTGATGGCCGTGGTCGAGGACGACGAGCTGATGGTCGGCACGACGCAGGGACTGGCGATCCGCACGCCCGTCACCAGCATCCGCGAGATGGGCCGCGCCACTCAGGGCGTGCGCGTGATCAACCTCCGAGATGGCGACTCGATAGCCGACGTCGCGCGCGTGGTGGCGGAGGAGGACGAGGAGGTGGAGGCAGCGGAGCAGTAGACGGTGCGATGGACGGTGGACGGTAGATGGTTGGGTGGTGCCCTCTGGCCCTACCCTCTGCCGTCTTGCCCTATGCCTCCACGGTCTGCTCCAGTGCGGCGCTCACGACGGCGAGGCCCTCGTCGAGCTCGGCCTCCGTGACACAGAGCGCCGGCCGGAAGCGGATCGAGTGCGTACCGCAGCCGAGGATCACGGCGCCCATGTCGTAGACCTTCTGGACCACGGCGTTTCGGGTCTCCGCGCTGGGGAGGTCGAAGGCGCAGAGGAGGCCCTTGCCGCGCGGGTTGCTCACGTCCTCGAAGCGCTCCGACAGCACCGCGAGGCGAGCCTGCAGATAGGCACCAGTCGTCGCCGCGTTGGCGACCAGGCGGTCTTCCTCTATCACCTCCAGGATGCGGTCGAAGCGGACCATGTCCGTGAGGTTGCCACCCCACGTCGAGTTGATGCGGCTCGACAGGCGGAAGACGTTCTCGGGTACGTCGTCGATGCGCCGGCCGGCGAGGATGCCGCACACCTGTGTCTTCTTGCCGAAGGCGATCACGTCGGGCCAGACGCCGGACTGCTCGCAGAACCAGAACGTCCCGGTGAGACCGACGCCTGTCTGAACCTCGTCGAAGATCAGCAGCGCCTCATGCTCGTCCGCGAGGTCGCGCAGGGCGCGGAGGAACTGCGGTCGGAAGTGGTTGTCGCCGCCCTCGCTCTGGATGGGCTCGATGATGATCGCCGCGATGTCGTCTCGCTCCGTCTCGAATGCAGCACGAGCCAGCGCCAGGGCTGCCTGCTCCCGCTCCTCAACATCCAACGCGTCCATAGGGCCGTTCACCTGCGGCGACGGGATGCGCGGCCAGGCGAACGTCGGGAAGAGCGCGGTCTTGTTGGGGTCGGTGTTGGTCAGGCTCATCGTGTAGCCCGTCCGTCCGTGGAATGCCCGCTCGAAGTGCATCACCTGGTGGCCGCGTTCGGTCGTGTAGCCACGGCTGAAGTTCTTCCGCACCTTCCAGTCGAATGCCACCTTGAGGGCATTCTCGATGGCGAGCGCGCCGCCCTCCACGAAGAACGCGTGGGGCAGCTGGTCGGGGATGCCGACGCGGTCGAAGGTGTCGACGAACCGCGCCATGTGCGCGGTGTAGATGTCCGAGTTCGCGACCTTGTTCAGCGCAGCGTCCATCAGCCGCGCACGGAAGTCCTCGTCGCCCGAAAGCTTCGGGTGGTTCACGCCGAGCGGGTTCGAGGCGTAGAACGTGAACAGGTCGAGGTACTCGCGGCCCGTCCGCGCGTCGCGTAGGCGGAACCCCTGGCTCGCCTCGAGGTCGAGAACCATCGGGTAGCCGTCCGTCAGCAGGTGACGGCTCAGGATCTCGTGAACCTGTGCCGCGTCGGGCAGCGACTTCCGGCGGTCGATGATCTCCATGCTGGCGTCCCGGCGAGAGCGGTGAAGGTTCGCGAAGATACGGGGCGTCCCGAGCAGGCAACCGGTCGCTCGGGGCAGAGGTTAGCTTGATCGAAAGCTCTTCTAGGCACATGGAAGCAGGTCCCCTCCCTGGCCGCAGGCCGGGCGATGTGGCGCTCCGAACGCTCGCGCCAGCCTCCGGCGACGGAGCCGGCGCGGCCGACGGGATGCTGGAGCTACCCGTCGTGGAGGCGCCGGCCGTGGTTAACCGCCCCGGCGCGCGGCCCGAGTGGCTCCGCGTCCGGCTGCCCTACGGCGAGACCTTCCGGGCGGTCCAGCAGACCATCGACGAGCACCGGTTGCACACGGTCTGCCAGAGCGCCCGCTGCCCGAACATGGGCGAGTGCTGGTCCGCCGGCACGGCGACGTTCATGGTCCTCGGCAACGTTTGCACCCGCAGCTGCTCCTTCTGCGCGGTCCACACCGGCCGGCCGGAGAATCGCGACCTGGACTGGGACGAGCCCCGCCGGGTCGCCGACGCGGCGCGGCTCATGGGCCTCCGCCATGTGGTGGTGACCTCGATCAACCGTGACGACCGAGAGGACGGAGGCGCCCCCATCTTTGCGGAGACCATCCGACTCGTTCGCGAGGCCATTTCGGGCTGCACCATCGAAGTGCTGATCCCCGACATGCGCGGCCTGCGGCCGGCGCTGAAGACAGTGTTCGACGCGCGGCCCGACATTCTCAACCACAACGTCGAGACGATCGAGCGGCTCTACCGGCGCGTACGCCCGCAGGCGGACTACCGGCGCTCGCTCGATGTTCTCCGCTCCGCTCGTTACGAGTACGACCTTCGCGTCAAGAGCGGAATCATGGTCGGCCTCGGCGAGACGCGCGATGAGGTCCTAGCGCTGATGGACGACTTCGCGGAGGCCGGCGTGCATGTGATGACCATCGGCCAGTACCTGCAGCCGACGCGCATGCATCTGCCCGTTGAGGAGTTCGTCCACCCCGATGTCTTCGCGTGGTACAAGCAAGAGGGCGAGGCGCGGGGCATCGGGCACGTGGAGAGCGGCCCGCTGGTCCGGTCGTCCTACCACGCCGAACGGCACGTGGCATGACTCGCGCGCCGGCGCTGCTCACCGCGCTGGCGCTCGCCGGCTGCGCCGGCTCGGCGGCCACCGAAGGCGCTGGTGCGCACGTGCTCTTTCTCGTCCGCCCGGGCTGCCCGACGGTGGTAGCGCGTACGCTCGCTGTGGCGCCGGCGCGGGCCTTCACGGTGCTCACGCTCGATGAGCCCGCATTCGCGCCGCGCGCCGGCGACGTGCTGGAGGGGCCGGCGCGGACCGGCCGCAGCGTGTTCGTGTACTACCGCGATGCGTCCCTCGCCGACCGCGCCGACGGCGTGAGCGTCGCCGCCGACGTCCTCTCCGTTGGCCTGGATCCCGCAAAGGCGAGGGAGTACCTGGATGCGGAGTGTGGG